>Ga0209979_1003955_pt1 | contig 12627 bp, 14 predicted proteins | sample AnhtaG_FD_183114 | JGI IMG/M metagenome (GOLD analysis project Ga0209979, IMG submission 183114) | Deep subsurface microbial communities from Anholt, Denmark to uncover new lineages of life (NeLLi) - Anholt_01485 metaG (SPAdes) (version 2) | ecosystem: Environmental > Aquatic > Marine > Oceanic...
ACACTAACTTCCTTCTCACTACCTTCTTCTAAATTCCCCATATTCATATGCACATCTCCTTAAGGATCTTTCTTAACTTACAGAAGAATTATATCATTCATGGGCAAAGAATTACTATACTATATATTAAACCGGCCGTTCATTGAAATCTATGCTAGCGTTTAAAACACTCTCCAAATAGCCATATTAGCCTTGCATAATCTCAATAACCTTATTCTTGCTTTTGAAGCCGCTTAGAATCCTGACTTGACCCTGAGAAACACTAAAATGCTTTGCCAGTAATTTGATGACTGCCTGGTTAGCTTTGCCTTCCTTTGGTGGCTCCCTGACCTTAACTACAAAGTTATCGCCTTCCTGGCTAACTTCTTCATTCTTTGAGCTAGGCTTTACTTTAACTTGAATTTTCACTGGCTAGCTCTCCCCACATTCCCTGGTTATGAAATCCCACTAACTTAACCGGCACTATTTTATTAGTTAAGGGCCCCTGACTCTAAGTAAATACCGGCGCCTGCATCTAGTCTCTGAGTAATCTTAAGAACTCCTCCACTGAGAGGTCAGCCTGTTTTAAAATCCTCTTCAATGTTCCCTTTGGAATATCCTTAGAGTGGATGGGAACTGTTATTTTCAAGTCAGGCTTCGTCTTATGAAATAATCGAGCATGGCTCCCAGTTTGGTGATGAATGTAGAAGCCAGTTTTGAGAAGAGCTTTAAGAGCCTCTTCACCTTTTACGATAGGGAGCTTGGCCATCTCTAGACAGTCACTGCTATGCGCTCGATAGCTGGCTCCCTGTCTTCTGGAATCATCCCTTTTCCCTTAAGGACGCTCTCAAGATAACACTTTAAAGCATCCTCAGCCATCCTCTTTGCTTCCTCGATCGTTTCCCCAAAGGTGCAAATCTCAGGGATTGCTGGAAAGATAACATTGTAGCCCCCTTCCCTAAGGGGCTCAAAAATAACCGTATAGTGATAACTTTTCATTCTGCCACTTTATATGCCTTTTCAGATATCATGTCAAGGCAAGGCAGTTTTTAGGTTTAATATCAGCTTAACTTAGAATTTCAACTAATTCTCCCCACATTCCCTGGTTATGAAATCTCACTAACTTCGTCGATCTTATCGTGTTGGTTAAGGTCTCCTGACTCTGAGTAAATATCCTAATATAGTTGTCAGTTAGCCCAGAATATATGCCGCTTCCAAGCCCTATCTCCTTTTCCCATAAGACACACATAGTTTGCCCTAAAAACTGCTCGTAAAAACTATGCCGGCATTTTTGGGCTAACTCTAACATTCGCTGCTTGCGCTCCTTCTTTACTCTCTCATCTATTTGCTGGGGCATCCTAGCTGCCAGAGTCCCGGGACGAGGAGAAAAGGGGAAAACATGGATATTGGCAAAGCCAGCTTGCTGGCAAAAGTGGCAGCTTTGCTCAAACTCTTCATCGCTCTCCCCAGGGAAACCAACCATGACATCCGTGGTAATAGCTACTCCAGGTATCGCCCCTTTAATCAAATTTATCGCCCTTCGGTAATCATCCAAGGAGTAGCACCTCCTCATCCTTTGTAGCACAGTATCGCTCCCACTCTGGAGAGCCAAATGAAGGTGGCGACATAGCCGCTTGTCCTGCCATAAGGCAAGAAATTCAGCAGAAATCTCTTGAGGCTGCAGTGAAGAGAGACGCAGCCTCTCAATATCTGTATCATGAAGAATGCTCTCTATTAAACCTCTGAGGTCAATGCTAGATCCTTCGCTATCGCTCAGGACGGCGTCTTTATAACAGCCAATTTTAGTCCCGGTGAGAACAACCTCCTTATAGCCCAGAGCCACTTTCAGCTTAACTTCATCAATTATCTGGGAGGCAGGCAAAGAATACTCATAAGCCCTTACTCGAGGCACGATACAATAAGCGCAAGGACTACGACAGCCGTCTTGAATTTTTATCAAGCTGCGAATCCGGGTGATGCTCTTAAGGGGGATAAAGGAGCCCCTCCCTACATCAGCCCTTACTTGGCAGGGGGCGTGAGATTGCCTCATTTCACCCTCACCCCTTCCCTCTCCCTTCAAGGGAGAGGGGATTTGTGCTCGCAACGACAAGCCTCTAACAATCTCAAGCAAGTGCTCTTTCTCTTCGTTGCCAATAACAAGGTCAGCAATTGGAGCTAGTTCTTGAGGAGCTCTTTGAGCATAGCAGCCGGTGGCAATAATGAAAGCCCGAGGATTTCTTCGCCTAGCTAGCCTGAGCCAGTGGCGTGACTTGCGATCAGCGACATGAGTTACTGTACAGGTATTGGCAATATAAATGTCAGCTACATCATCAGGAGCTACAAGCTGATATCCTGCTTCCTTGAATTGATCAGCTAAGGATTCCGTTTCTGCCTGGTTAAGCTTGCATCCTAGGGTGTAGAAAGCTACCCTTACCACTCTAAAACCCTAATATCTAATCCCTAAATCCTAAACAAACTCTAAATATTTAGAACTTAGTGTTTAGTGCTTAGTATTTCTACTCAATTATGCTATAGTTAACGACTTTAATCAAAAAATTATTAACGGATAAGACATGGGAAATCAGCAAGTTCGATGGCAACTTTTACCCCAGGCACCAGACGAATATCTGCGTGCTGCCAATCTTCCTCCCATAATTGCCCAACTTCTTTACAATCGTGGTGTTAAGCCAGGTGAAATCGAGCCATTTTTACTCGCTGACTACCGCCTTGGAGGCAATCCCTTTCTGCTCCCTGACATGTCACAAGCGGTAAACAGAATTTATAAAGCCTTGCTTACAGGAGAAAAAATCGCTATCTATGGCGACTTTGATGTTGATGGTATCACAGCTACAGCTAGCCTTACTGAGGGACTATCATGGCTCGGTGGCAAAGTTACTCCCTATATCCCTCACCGCCTTCGCGAAGGTCATGGGTTAAAATTGCCAGCTCTAGAAAAGCTTCATAGCCAAGGGGTGGGATTAATTATCACTGTCGATTGCGGCGTCACCAGCATCACAGAAGCAAAACAATCTCAAGAAATGGGGCTGGCTATGATTATCACCGACCACCACGTTCCATTGGCGACCCTACCCCAAGCCATAGCCGCAATTGACGCCAAACGAAAGGATTCACAATATCCCTTCTCTGAATTAGCTGGTGTGGGTGTCGCCTTTAAGCTTCTGCAAGCGCTGTTTTATAAAGACGGCAGGGAGAAACGGCTTGTTGAATTATTAGACCTGGTAGCTTTAGGCACAGTGGCTGACTTAGTTCCCCTAGTAGGCGAAAATCGCTATTTGGTGAAGGAAGGGCTAAAGGTGCTTAACAATACTCAGCGCGTCGGACTCCAAGAGCTTATTAAGCTGGCCAGACTAAAATTAGGTGAACTCAATACTAAACACATCTCCAAGGCTCTAGGGCCTAGATTAAACGCTGCCAGCAGGATGGATGATGCCACCACCAGCTATCGCTTGGTCACTACTCGCTCTCCGGAAGAAGTCCATGCTTTAGCTCAAGAATTAGACACAAGGAATGCTGAGCGTCAGAGACTAACCGATGAGGTGTTACGCAAAGCAAAAGAAAGGTTAGCTCACAGGCTTTCCCCTCCTTTGCTTATAGAAGGCCATGAAGGCTATCCTGTTGGAGTTATTGGTCTTGTTGCTGGCAAACTAGTAGATGAATTTCACAAACCTGCTATCATCCTCAACTTTGGAGCTGAGCTATGTCGAGGCAGCGCCCGAAGCATCCCCGAATTCAATGTCACCGAAGCTTTAGAAGAATGCCAGGATTTGCTTATCACCTTCGGCGGCCATCCCTTAGCCGCCGGCTTCACCGTAAAACAGCAAAATTTAGCGCAATTAGAGGAAAGACTTATGAGCTTAGCCAAAACCCAGCTATCGCATCTAGACCTCTGTCCCCAATTAGTCATTGATGCCGAGGTTCCTTTATCCGCTTTCGCAGGCGATGCCTTCAACTTAATCCAACAACTGGAACCCTTCGGACAAGGCAATTCAAATCCCACCTTTCTCACTCGCCAAGTTGAAGTAATCGAATGCCGCAACTTCGGCAATCAAGATAAGCATCTAGAACTAAAACTTAAACAAGGGAATATAACCTGGAGGGCTGTAGATTTTGATTCGCAGAAAACGCAAGAAGAAATCCCTTCTCACCTAGATATTGTGTATACCATAGAGAAAAGTTTCTGGAATGGCGAACAAGTGCTACGGCTTAATCTTCGTGACTTTGCCCCAAACAAAGCAGCTATCAGCTATCAGCCATCAGATTGATGCTGAATGCTGTCTGCTGAGTGCTGACTACTCCTCTGAAATCTGCGCATTCTGATGATTAGCCAGGGCACAGCTATCACTAATATTGCCAAACTGATGACCTGCCCTTGGTGAAGCCCTAATAAAAATGGCTCGTTCACGCGGAAAAACCTTAAACCGAAATCACCGGCAGCATATAGGCAAAGATAAAGGAAGAATAGGGAGCCTTGGGGCTTGAGCCGATCACGCAACTGCCAGACTATGGCAAAAACTACCAGGTTCCATAATAAGAAATAAATTTGCGCCGGATAAAGCGGCACACCCCAGTATTGAACTGGAATAACATCACGAGGAGTATAAAGCACTGCACCGGGGAAAGATTGAAAGGGACTGAGCTTACCATAACAGCAACCATTTATAGCGCAGCCGGCTCTGCCTATGGCTTGAGCCAAGGGTGCTCCCACGGCAATGGCATCGCCCACACCAGCCAGACTAGAGAAAGGAATCCTCCTCACTCTCATGTAGACCCACACTGCCAGAAGGGCACCAATAATAGCTCCGTAGAGACTTAGCCCAGCAAAGCCAACGATAGCCCCAGGGTTAGCCATATAATAGTTCCACTGGTCAATAACATGAACCAGCCTAGATACTATAAAACCGCCAATGATACCCCATAGAAAGAGGTTGTAAATAATATCCTGGGAGATGCCCAGCCTCTTTGTTTCTCGCAAAGTCATAGCTAGCAATGCTATGACTGCCAGAGCTACCGTAATTCCGTACCACCTCACAGTGAGGGAACCAATGGTAAAAGCAATAGGGTTTATGCTAATAGTGAGCATTTATCCTCTTTTGCTGAGCTTGAACCAGGGGTGATAGCTGATTATAGAGTCCCTATCTAATTCGTCATTTATGAAATAGTTGGCAATCCTCAAATAGTCCGCTACTCTATCAGGCATCAGGAAATGCTCTTTGACATACTCATGGGCTTTCCTTCCTACGGACTCCGCCTCCTCTGGATTTTTTAATAAGTAAACGATCCTTCTTGCCGCCTTTTTTGCGCTAGTGATAAAGAAACCAGTCTCCCCAGCCCTAACTTGGATAGGAATTGCCCCCACCTCTCTGGTTATCACCGGCTTCCCTTTCCACATAGCCTCGGTGATAACTAGCCCAAATCCTTCCTTGGTAGAAGGTTGCAAAATTACCCTGGCAGCTCTTTGCAAAGCATTCACTTCCAGAGCATTAACTGCCACATCATCTGGAAGCCTGATGATATGAACATCAGGCTCGTCTTTTGCTTCTTGGCAAAACCGGTTAAAGATTCTTCCCCCCTCAGGGTCATCGGAGGCCATATTACCAGCTACTACAAGCTGGCACTTCTCTTCCTTTCGAGCAATCTTATAAGCTTTAATTGTCGTATCAATTCCCTTCCAGGGATCAAATCTACCTATCTGAACCAACAAGGGTATGCCCTGGTCTATGCCATATTTCTCCAACACCTTAGCGATTTCATCAGGCTTTAGCTCCTTATTCTTGATAGAAAGAGGGTCAATAAAGGGAGGGCTGATATACTTCCGCAAAGGCCAGCTATCCACCACATAATGAGCCCCGGAGAACATAACAGCATCATAAAAACTGGTCCAAAATGTGATAAATTGCCACAATACAGGATTGGCTTCCAAAGTATCTCCCTCTACATCAATGTGGAACCTCCATAGCCATTTTTCATTCTTTCCCTTCAAATAGCGAGCTAAGCCAAGTGGCTGTGGGTCATGCACAATCACCATATCAGGCTTATACCTTTCATGGCCTTTGGCATAGATATCAGCATTTTCCTTGAGAGTGCGATAATATCTCCTTACCATCTCTGGGGTAAGGGTTCCTTTCTTGCCTTGCAGAAGATTGTGAATGTTTTTTGTCACCCAATAAAATGCTTCCGAGCCATGCATGACCTTCCATTCATCCTCTATCCCCAGCTCATTTAGAAATGGCACCTGTGAATAAAGCATTTCAGCCACACCCCCACCTACCATAGTAGAATTAACCTCCATTATTCTTATACCCTTAAGCTTTCGAGCAAGTTTTTCTAGTTTTTCTATCTTTTCCTCGCCCACTATCGGGATATAGTCCTGCAGAGGGGATACAGAAAAAGGCTGGATCCCCCTTCTGCGGCTATATACAGTCCCATCCTCTAAAGGTAATTCCCCCCTCCCTTCCTCAACAAAGTTCTTTATCTTGCTTTTCATATTAGTTGCCTCCTTCTGAACCACAAGTGAGAATCTGAGATTCTTCATTAGCATATAATAACATAGCAGTCAGCAGTTAGTTGATAACTAATAACTGAAGGCTGATAGCTACTAAGATGACCGCGCTATCAGGTTAAGGTAGCTACCTAGGTAAAACTCATCAGGGATGATGCTATTACCGGCTATCATATTCTTCAGCGGCGAATTCCCCACAGCGCCACAACTTACAGTGATGACGACCACAACCAAGGCACCTCCAACAAATGGTGCCATCTTCCAGAACCTCATCTACAGCTAATACACTAAATTGGCAAAATGGGCAGCCCAGTCGCTGGGGCATAACCATTATCGGCTTTCTCTCACGTCCTGGCGCTAAATTCATCCTTACTTGATTCCCTCCCCATGGATAACTCTGGAACTTCTCTGACAAATAGAAGAGGATATACTATATCGCTGGTGCAGCAAGGAATCCAAACTGCCAGGAATAGAAACATGAAAATAAAAGGGAGCAAAGGAATCCAGTTGGCTATCCCAAATGCTGTAAAGTAAAACAACGATGCCCAGGTACTTAACAAAACATGCCCAAAATGCGGGATCCAGCTTGCTTGTTTCCAATACCCGATGGCAATGCCAACAAGTGCGGCAGAATTTACCACCTTCCACTTTTCAATCCCGATAACGGGCATTTCTGCGGTTTCAATAAAGGGCACTTCTAATTCCATTGGAACGTGAAGTAAGGTCCCTCCTAGATAAGGAATTATGGCATCGCTTATCGTAGCTATACCAATCGACCCCGTCCAGCCAATTAAAATTGCCACCCAGATTTTGCCCCTCCCATATCTCATATACATCGCTGTAGTTGCCAGTGCGCTCAATACAACATGAATTGGATGTAAAGCGTAAAAAAGGGTGTGAGAAATCCCTGAGGAAACATGGCCCAAAACTATTATAACCATGATAACAATGCCTGTGGCCGCCCCTAAAGCGGTGAAAGGAGCATGTCTCTTGAGTTCTTTTGCTATTCGCCTGAGCATTTTTCCTTACTGTAGGAGAGGGCTTGTCCCCTCCCTCACCAAAGGCCTTTCTATTCTCCAAAGCGCTTTCTATAGCAGTCAGAGCAGAGCCCAGAAGACTCAGAAAGATGATATTCGGTATGAAAGCCAAGTTTCTGGGCAAGCTCATTTTCCTCCTGGCATAACCCCTCATCGGCAAATTCTTCAAGGGCACCACATTGGCAGCAGACCATAAACCGATGGCAACCTTCTTTGCTGCCCAAGGTGCACTTAACAAATCCGCCACTCGACAAAACCTTGTGAGCCAGATTGAGGCGGCAAAACAAATCAAGTATGCGGTAGATGGTAACGTGATTTAGATATTTACCTTGCTGCCTCAGAAGCCTTTGTATGTCATAGGGAGAAACCGGCTCTTTAGCTTCCTTGAGAACCTCGAGCACCTGCCTTCGAGGCTTGGTCACCTTATACCCTTGAGCCTGCAAAATCCGTATTGAATCCTGGATCACGAGCGATATTATGCCAAAGCGAAATACTAAATGCAACATTGTTGCAATTAGCTTTAGGAATAACTACTTAGTTCCTCTTAAAAATGTAGCGTAACAATGCAAGATGATATATCTTAAGCGGTGCTATAAGCTGGGATATAAGAACGCCGGTGAAATAAGAGCTTGATTACTTCATTGTCTTCTTAATCACTTCAATAAATACAGGATATAAGTTCTCAACTTCTCTGATGAACCTTTTGATTTTGTTCTAAAGATTTTGCCCTTTCTCTTATTTGCCAAAAATCATATACGAATTCCCAAAAATCAATCGCCTCGTAGCTTGCCTTGCACAAAAGTCCCAAATATAACTTCCTGTCTTTTATAACCAAAGGGAAACCAGAATTCATAACACTAAAAACAAGTGCGGGGCGGGCTCTATTTAAAACCAAAAAATCAACGTCGGTCTTCAAGATATCTACCAAATCAGACCAAATCTTATTTTCATTGGGATAATCGCCTTCCTTTTCCAGTTCCAAATATTCCTTAGGTTTGAAATAAACTCCGATATCCCAATCTGAACTATCCCGGGCTAAACTTTTTGCTTGGGAACCAAAAAGAAAAGCCATTAAGACCTCTGCCTCTCTTTCAAAATACTCTTGAAGGAGTTTAATCTTTCCTAAATCAGGTTGAGAAACATTAAATGCCTTTTCCATCTCCTCTCTGTATATCATTAGCCTTTGAACAAGCGCTTTCTAAAACCTCCCTCATGACAACGATCTCGATTTCCTTGACCTTCTTCAGAGATTCGTCATTGGTAACAAATGCCTGAGCACCTTTCAGAATCGAGGTAGCAAGCTGTATAGCATCTGGAGTCCTGAGTTTATATTTGGCTCTAATGGCTGAGGCTAAATCCGCTACCTCGGCATCAACCGGAGCAACTTCAAGGTGGGGGAAATTCTCCAGTATAAGCCTGTATTCGTCCGCTAGGATATCGTCGCCCTCCTCTCTGGGCTTTACCAGAATCTCAAGTCGGGTGATAACCGAGGTTTTGCCTTCTATCCTTCCATCCTCAATCATTTCAAAAAGGGCTCTGGTAAAGGGAAGATAATCCTTATTCTCCTCGAAATGATAGATAAAGGGCATTGTATCCAGACCCAAAATAGAATAGCGCCCCAAGAATGCTCGGCACCTCTTCTCTATTTCTCCCACACTTCCCTTTCCCTCTTCACATATTCAGTGGCCTCAATTCCTCCCCAAACCTCCTTCCCCAACCCCTGCATGTATTCGCTATATCTTCGTGGCCTGGGTTGCATGATGATCCGAGCATCTCGAACACCCACAATAAGCTCGTCTTCGATGTTAACCCCGAGTTGCTCTCTGACCTTCTTTGGGATAACTATTTGATATCTTTTACCTACTTTCACAATATTGTTCATACTTAACCCCCAGTTTTCATACAAAATACTATTATATCATATTCTAGGCGCCACGCCATAATCTGTCAAGTGACTATGAGCGAAGCAATCTAGTCGGCGCGAGCATCCCCCGAGATTGCTTCGTCGCTCCGCTCCTCGCAATGACTCAGTGAAGTTATTTCCGCAAGATACTATGATACAAGGCAAAGTTTAACCTACTAGCTCCTCAAGCAGTATTAACGCTGCCTGCTTATCCAGGGGCTGGTTATTGTTGCCGCACTTGGGCGATTGGACACAGCTAGGACAGCCATCCTGACAGGGACATTCCTTAATCAACTTCAAAGTAGCCTGCCAGAGCTCAGCTATGATCTCAAATCCCTTCTCAGCAATGCCGATGCCTCCGGGATAGGCATCATAGATAAAGATTTGCGCCTTGCCGGTGTCGGGATGAAAGGGAGTGGAAACACCGCCAATGTCATTTCTATCACACAGGGCAAATAAGGGAAGTATGCCAATAGCGGCATGCTCACAAGCATGTAAGCCACCATGAAAATCAAGCCCGGTATCAGCTATCCTAGCAATCGCCTTTTGAGGTAAGTCAAACCACAAAGCCTTGGTAAAGAAGCTCTGGGGAGGCAAATCAAGCGGCTCCTCGCCAATAACCTCCTCAGTGAACTGCCTTTTCTTTTTAAAGCCGATCACTGTAGTGGTAACATCAACATCTCCTAGATAGACCTTTACCCCGTGGCAATTCTTTTCCTTAGCTACCCCCATGACCCTGATGTCAGTGATTTCCTTAGCCTGAGTATAGTAGCCAACAGAACTTGGCTCTGCTAAAGCAGTATGCCTGGCTAAATCAAGCTCAGCTATAAGATAAGACTCGCCTTGGTGAAGATAGATAGCGCCGGGGTGTATTTGAGAGAAGGCAAAACTGGCCTCCACAGTCTCCAACAAGCAGCCTTGGGAGACATCAATAATGGCATATTGCCCTGATGTCGCCCTTATACTTATATCTTGAGCGGGATAGGTGATAGCTGGAGAAGGATACCACCTCTCCTGGCGTTTCCTTAACTTGCCTTCTTGCTCTAATTCAGCTAGTGCAGCGTCAACACCGGCACCAAAAAATTCCTTATCCTCATCACTTAGAGGTTTCTCCCAGGCAGCACAGAGAAGGTGAGGCTTTAAGATATAAGGGTTATCGGGATTGATTAAGGCGTTGTCAAAGTTTTTAGCAAAGAAGAAATCTGGGTTACGCATCAAGTATTGGTCAAGCGGATTATCCTGAGCGATAAGAAAACTCAATGAGCTACCCTTACTTCGCCCACTGCGCCCTGCTTGCTGCCAGGCACTGGCGATGCTCCCAGGATAGCCGGTAAGCACCGTGGAATCCAAATCACCAATATCTATGCCCAATTCCAAAGCAGTCGTGGCCACCAAACCGAGCAGCTCACCATCAAGGAACTGACGCTCAATTTGGCGCCTATCCTCAGGAAGATAGCCTGCTCTATAAGGGCTGATTCTGTCAGATAGCGAAGCAGGTAATTGCTCCCGAGCATAAAGGTAAATAAGCTCAGTTATCTTACGAGTGCGGGCAAAAACGAGGCTACGTATATCGCTCTGGATTAGCTCAATAAGAAGGAAAGTAGCCTCGCTGTTAGGGCTGCGCCGCCTTGACTTAGCCTCATCAATTATCGGCGGGTTCCAAAAGGCAAAATGCTTTTCACCATGTGGCGAACCATCCCTGGCAACTGCCTCAAAGGGCAAGCCAACTAAATTTTGGGCATGCTTTTTGGGATTGGCAATAGTTGCCGAGCAACAAATAAATTGAGGATTAGAGCCATATAAGGCACAAAGCCTCCGTAACCTCCGTAGCACATTAGCCATATGAGAGCCAAAGACGCCTCGATAAACATGAGCCTCATCAATCACCACATACTTAAGCTGGCGTAACAATCTGGACCACGACTGATGGTGGGGTAAAACACCAAGATGGAGCATGTCTGGGTTGGTAAGCACTACCCTGGCTCGTTTCTTTATGTTAGCCCTCTCAGCTTGCGGCGTATCACCATCAAAAGTAGCTATCGCACCTTCAGAAAGAAGCTCAGGACAAGCAATTTCTTTCAGGCTACGTAGCTGGTCTTGAGCAAGAGCTTTAGTGGGGAAAATATAAACAGCACGGCTACCTTTGTCGCCCAAAATTGCCTCAAGCGTTGCCAGGTGATAGCACAAAGTCTTGCCACTAGCACTAGGTGTAGCTACTATAACATTCTTCCCGGCAAAAATAGCATTCAGTGCCTCCGCCTGATGGCTATAAAGAGCCGACAGGCCCAAAGATTCAAGGCGTGTCTTAAGAACAGGATGAAGGGGCTTATCTAGCTTGCCAAAGGCAGCATTCTGCGCCGGGATATGCTCAATGTGAACGAGCTGCTGTCTATAGTTAGGTAAAGCGGCCAAGTAATGAAGAAAGGCAGCAACACCCATGGAACATTCAAAAGGCTGGGAAGACCTCTGTTTCCGAATTCAGCAATTCCAGTTGGGGGTAGTTCTCCAGAATAAACTTAACTACGTTTGCTAAAGTTTCATCAGCGTGCCTTCTGTGATTGCTAACGCAAGCTACGCCCAAGGTGGCTAGCTGCCATAAATCTTGATTATCAATTTCAGCTACAGAAACGTTATAGTTATTTTGCAGCCGTGTAATGATAGATTTAATTTCTCGCCGCTTGCCCTTAAGGGACTGATTCTCAGGAAGACGAAGTTCTATCCGGCATACACCGACGTTCATCCCGCTAGCTAATCAGGCCTGCTGTTCTCTAGTCTTGGTATAACACTCACCGCAGTAGACTGGTCGCCCCTCTCTAGGCTCAAAGGGCACTTCGCATTCCTTACCACAATCGGCGCATATTGCCTTGTACATTACCCTTGGGCCGGCTCTACCATACTTTCGCTTAGCTGTGCGACATTCTGGGCAACGACTAGGTTCATGTTGTAAACCCCGCGAGCGATAAAACTCCTGCTCACCTACAGTAAAGACAAAAGTTTTACCACAGTCCCGACAGGTCAAGGTCTTGTCCGCTGGAGCCACTGCACACCTCCTTTAGCTATGAATAATCTTACCTTGTTTGGTTACAGTCTCCACCAGCTCAAGGCCTTTACCAAATAGTTACCTGAGACTATCAAGAGCAGCAACACTATATACAAGGTTTTACCTTGGCTACTATACACCGAAAAAA
>Ga0209979_1003957_pt1 | contig 12619 bp, 8 predicted proteins | sample AnhtaG_FD_183114 | JGI IMG/M metagenome (GOLD analysis project Ga0209979, IMG submission 183114) | Deep subsurface microbial communities from Anholt, Denmark to uncover new lineages of life (NeLLi) - Anholt_01485 metaG (SPAdes) (version 2) | ecosystem: Environmental > Aquatic > Marine > Oceanic >...
CGTGTTCTAATAATCATTCCTGGTATGTTGCTTAATTTGCGGCGCAGGTCATCAGAAATCTGCTCACTCGACCTTGACCGCTGAGACTGAGGTTTCAGTGAGATACGAACACTGCCCGTATGTCCACCCCTTCCGCGCCATCGGGAGCCGCCCACACTTGTAACTACGTTTTGGATTTCAGGTACGGAGTCGTTGACAATTTCCTCGATGACTTTATATTTCTCATCCATCAAGTCCAGGCGAGTGCCGACCTGCATTTCGCCATAGACCCGGACCTCACCCTCATCAGTGCTGGGCATCAGTTCTACGCCGACGTATGGAATAAGCATCAGACTTGCAACTAAAACTAAAACCGCGATAAGCACAACAAAGGCACGATTATCCAAAGCAAGGTGGAGGAGCTTCTTATAGTTATTTTCCAGACGTTTTAAAAATAGCGCACTGACTTCGAATATTCTGCTTCCAAGCGTTTGCCTAAACCTTGCATCTTTTGAAGCAGCAGGAAGAATACGCGCAGACAGCATCGGCACTACCGTCAGGGCTACTGCAAGGGAGCACAGAAGCGAGAAACTGACCACGATCGAGAGCTGTTTGAACATCACGCCAGACATGCCTCTCATAAAAACCAGCGGCAAAAAAACAACCATTGTAGTCAGTGTGCTTGCAATGATGGCATTTGTGACCTCTTCAGTGCCATTGACAGCGGCATGCTCCAATAAGTCGCCCGATTCCCGCATTCGAAAGACGTTTTCGAGCACGACAATTGCGTTATCGACGAGCATCCCGACTCCAAGGGCCAATCCGCCAAGTGTCATGATATTAAGAGTAAGACTACCGAAATACAATAAGGCAAAAGTTGCAATGATTGAGACCGGAATTGCGGTCGCAATAACAATAGTGCTTCGCATGTTGCGTAGAAACAAAAGCAAGACGATTACGGCCAGTATTCCTCCATAAATTGCGGAAGAGCTCACATTTTTGATGGAACGCTGGATATAATCAGAGGTATCAAGAATAGATGTTATATTAATTTGCGGTATATCACGGTTGATGCGTTCAAGTTCCTCAAGTGCACCGCGTGCAACATCAACGGTATTTTTCCCAGATTGTTTATTGACCGAGAGCCGCATTCCCGGCATGCCGTTGACTCGGACAATCCTTGTAACCTTCCGCCAGGAATCCTCTACTTTAGCGATTTCCCTCAATTGAATGGGCACACCCTGCCGGATCGCAATTACTGTGTCCTGTAGCTGCGTGAGGTCGGTATATTCGCCCGGCGTTCTGATAGTAACCTCCAAATTTCCCCTTTCGATAGTGCCTGCCGGAATGTTTACGTTTCCCTCGCGTATATGCCTCATAATCTCGTCGAGCGGTATGGCCAATGCATTTATCTTGGCTGGGTCGAGACTAACATGAATCTCACGTTCGAGGCCTCCCCATATATCAACGGCAGCCACGCCGGGCACACGCTCGAGGCGATATTTTACCTGGTCTTCAATAATCTGTCGGGTCTGGACGGGATCGAGGTTACTATAGGCACCAAGAATCAATATTGGGAAGCTTGCAAGGTCAAATTTTCGAAGTGTGGGTCGGTCGGAATCATCTGGTAGATGATCGATAATCCGATCCAAACGGTCACGGATATCATTCGCGGCGGCGTCGAGATCTGTTCCCCAACTGAAGGTTACCCGAACAGTGCCTTGGCCTTCGGTGGAAACGGAGGTTACCTCTTCGACTCCGGGCACAGCGCTCATGGCTTCTTCGATTGGACGAGAGATAAGTTCCTCGATTTCCTCAGGGCCGGCGTTTTCGTAAGCGCAGGAAATGCTGAGAGTCGGGTATGAAATATCAGGCATAAGGTCGATAGGAAGCCTTAGTAGCGAGATAGTGCCAAGGAGGACCACTATCAAAACCACCATAATCGTGAATATCGGGCGGTGGACAGCGAAGCGTGAGATTCTCATCGCGAATCTCCTGACCTGGTATTGACCGAAGCCGAATTAGATTTAATGTCCCTATTTTGAGGAACCTTTTCCGAGTCCTTCTTCTCGGGTAGTATAATATCTGAGCCATCCTCGAGAAGATGATTACCCATCGTAACCACTAAACCTGAAATTTTCGGTTCTATTACCTCAGCCAATTCACCGTTTATAATACCTGTTGTTACGGGAACAAAATGAGCCTTGAGATTGTTCAGGTCGGCAATAAAAATCCCCTCTTTCCCCTCCCTTCTGACCAGAGCAGCAAACGGAATCAGCGTGGCGTTATCATGCCTGGCGAACTCAATTTTTGCCCTTACAAACATTCCTGGTTTGAGAAGACGATCGCGATTTGGGATTTCGATTTCCACTCTGGCCTGACGGGAACTTTCTTTGAGAAGCGGCGCTATGCGGACAACGCTGCCGGTAAAAGTTTTGTCGGGATAGGCATCAGTAGTAACGATAGACTGCTGAGCTACCTTGATTTTTTGGTAGTCCCTTTCAATGACGTAAACCACCGCGGTCAATGGGTTGTTTTCGAGAACGGAAACAATAGGCTCATTCACCTGCAGCAGCGCTCCTTCATCCACAAATCTTTCACCGACAACTCTGGTCTGGTCGCCGTTTTCCCAGAACGCCTGAACCGTGGTATAGGAAAGTCGGACATTAGCAGCTTTTAGAGCTGCTTCCTTTTGAGCCACCTGAGCGAGTGAGACCTTGAGCCTTGTCTGGCAGGCGTTAAATGCGGCCTCGGATTCATCCAGCTCAGAAGCGGAGGCGATTTGTTTTTCGCGAAGTGCCTTTGCCCTTTCATACTCACGTTTGGCAATGTCAACGTCGCTGGTACAGTTTTCGGCGTTTGCCTTAGCGACCAGTAATTCGGCCCTGACCTGTTCCACCTGCTGGGTAAATTCTTCGTCATCCAGAATTGCTATCACCTGGTTTTGTTGAACCATATCACCAATATTGACTAAGAGTTTTTTGAGCCAGCCGGCCACCTTTGGTGCGACAATAAACTGTGACTTCGGTAGCAGAGAGCCGGTAAAAATTCCTATATCCCTGATCACATCTTTGCGAATCGGTTCGGTCTCAATAGCCACAGGGACAGCCGAACGACCGGGTCCATTCTTATTAGCTGAGGCGGTGAATCGCTTGTATATTTGCCAGCCAGCCATCGCGACAATTGCAAGAACAAGCAGGACTGAAAAGAACTTTTTCATTTGATTTTCCCAAATAACCAGTTACAAACCTAAATGTCTGATTCTCAAACAAGTATTCTACCAAAATCTCTCGTACAGTCAATGTCCTGTCTGCAAAAAAATGGGCTGATAGTCTGTGAGCCCTGCCCGGCGACGCAATATGTTTCATACACCATATCAGAACTGGTACGACCGCATTAGAATCGAGTATAATAATGAGGAAGTGGATCTATGGGATTCGGTCAGCGTCGGCTTTGCAAAAGGCGTTTACGAAGAGGAACCTTATAAAGAATACTCCCTGGAAAAGCCTATGAAAATTACCGAACGCCTGGTTACAACCTTCGAAGGCAACTACCGTGTAAAAGAAGAAAACGGTAATGAGGATATCTGGCTATGGCGCTCGGTTACACAATATACCTTTCCCTGGAATGGAAGAATTAAATTAACCGCCTTCGGCGGAACCTCTTTAACCACATTACCTATTTTCGCTATTATTACAAATTCCTATACTATCAAGTTCACCGCAGAACAAACTTCAGAGGACCGTCATAATCTGACTATGCTCTTTTCTTGGCCGATGAAGGATAATACCGACCTGTACTTCCTGCTCAACGATTATGAAACCAACGGCGAAAAAGTCCGTGCAGCGTTCTTCAAAATAGTGTATCGTTTTTAATAGTCTTCTGCAAAATCGAAGTCAGGCATACTTTGAAAAGAAAAATTTGCAAAACTTTAGTTTTTAAGTCTATAGGAGGATATGATATGTATGAGCAAAAACAAATAACTCGACGCGATTTTGTAAAGATAACAGCGATGGCAGCCGCAGGTGCCGCTTCTGTTATCCGCAGCAGGCCTGTGATGGCCCAGGAAAAGGGCGAACGGCCAACGCAGGCTGACGGTGTCACAGTGCTAAATCCGCAGAACCGGGTGCCGGTCAGTTTTATTATCGATGATTCGACCTGCCTGGTGAACCTGGCACACTTCGGCATCCCGCACTTCGCCACGGCCTGGCCGGACAGGTACAAGCAGGATTGGCGAAGCCTGCCGCGCGAGATACCCGATTCGTTCGTGCGCAAGTTCGGCCAGTGGTGCCGCGAACACAAGGTCAAGGGCAAATACAGCATCGTCCCATACCCGGCCTGCGTCGGCTGGCTGGACCGCTGCCTTCCCGGCTGGTCGCATAAGGAGCTGGATGACAGCCTTAAGCTTGTCCGCGAATTCATGATGCCCGACTGGGATATACATCCGGAGATGATAAGCCACACCTGGGTCATCAACATCAAGACCGGCCGGCCCTATCCGGAGCGGACCGGCTACTACATCGAGAACGCGGGCTGGAGCCAGGACAAATCCGCCGATGAATTGACAGACTATATGGCCTACGCCCTGCGAATCCTAAAGAACGTCGGCCTGCCGTGCGAAGGCATCACGACACCTGGCGGCTTCGGCAATCGCAACCGCGACAACCTCGCCAAGGCCACACTCCAGTCGTGCCGCGATGTATTCAAGGCCGAGATTCCACACTACTTCCGCGACCTCTTCACCGATGACCGCAGTGTTGCACCTCTTGTTCAGTATGCATCCGGCCTGACGAGCTCCGACCCGAAATGCGTAGTATCCATCATCGGCTGTACCGGCGACTGGTTCGGCGGCTGGGACGGACTAAATCCCGGCTCAGTCGATAGATTCATCACCGAAGACCTCAAGGGCGGGCGGCTGCCGCAGGTCATCGACAAAGGCGAGCCGGCAATACTCGTCTGCCACTGGCCCGGCATATATTTCAACGGAGAGGAAATTGGCTTTAATATCTTCAAGGAAGTGGTTCGCCGAATCCACTCTAAGTATGACAATCTGCTTTGGATGAAGAATAGCGAGATTTCTCGATATTGGGCGGCTAAGGAGCTGACAAAGATTGAAAAGCAGGGCAGCCGTATAACCTTCAACGCCCCATTTGCCACAACACGATTTACTGTGCGAATAAAAAGCAATTTGCCAACCCTTCCTAAGCTGATTGCCAACAAAAATCCTGTTCGATTACGGCGTGTAAAGAAACTACTGCAATTGCAAAGCCAAACCTGGCATACGCAGGGCCGGGACGTTACGGTTTGCTTTGACTTACCTAAAGGCAAATCAACCCTGGACCTTTGATGAGCAAAAAATGCTCCCCGTAGCGTCGGGATAGGATTCTGAAATTGGGTTTGTTTGGGTTTGTTTTGTTCGAGCCTTAAGGCGGTTTTATTTTCATAATCCTTTGTGACAAAGACGTTTGCGCTCATTTTGGGCTTTTCGGAAATTGGGTTTGAATTGGGTTTGTTTTTTCGGACTGTGAAATCATCGTTTTTTCTGTAATCCTTTGTTATAAGTGAGTTTACATTCATTTTGGCTTTTCGGAAATTGGGTTTGATTGGGTTTGAATTGGGTTTGTTTTGACCAAGTGTCCAATCGTGTTTATTTTCATAATCCCTTGTATTATATGGATTTACATTCATTTGACTTTTTTGGAAATTGGGTTTGTTTTGCATAAAAAGTAGCTGATTTGTAGAGGGTTCTCGACAGATGTAGTGCCTTATAGGCACGTAAATAACTGGATTCACGATTCTGGATTCTCGATTCTGGATACTCGATACTGGATACTCGATTCTGGATTCGACTGGGCCTGCTGGGTGCCTTATAGGCACGTAAATAACTGCTGCCTTATAGGCAGGTAAGTAATTCGATCGGAAAGCGACAATCGCCGGTTGCCAGTAGTTCATAGTTATTCACAATTCAATAACGATGCTTTTTGGCGTGTCCAGCACCAAATTACGGCAACAGCCTATTTGGTGCGGGACGATTCGTGCGGTTCTCCGCTATATCTGCCGCCTACTGGCGGTTTATGTTAGCCTGTTAGCTAACATAGGCGTATTATACCATAAAACAGGTTTGAAGTCGAGTGAAATCCTGAAAAATGTCCGAGACTCGAAGCTCGTATCGCGTATTGCGTATCTTGAAGCACTAAGCACTAAGCACTAAATCCTAAACAAGCACGAATTACCAAAATTTGAAATTCAAAACGAGATTCTTCGCTGGACTTTGAACGGATAAAGTCGGGTTTGATTTTCGTATCTTTTCGCCCAAAATCTGCTTGATTTTTGCTATCTGGGGTGGTAATTTTGAGTTTTTGAGAGGCTTGCATCACAAAGGGTTATTTTAGGAATTGGCCCTTCGACATTTCGACAAAGCTCAGTGCAGGCAAGCTCAGGACAGGCTTGACATGGCTGGATAGTATGGGTAGTGTTAACCACAAGTTTTACTGATTAGCGCGGGATTATTTTGATTGACGGGAATTGTAGTTTTGAGTAGCTCTTTCAGATCAACTCTGGTATTTTCGTATTATGAAATTTAATATTATTAACAGTCTAAAAGATTAATGTCAATTTCTGAGGTGTAGGGTTTATGGCGCTAAGAAAAAAAATAGGAGAAGAGAAGTGGAATAATCAGTCTGTAACTAATATCTCAATGACTGGGAATCCGGTTGAAGATATACAAAACAAAGCGAGGGAGGTCGTGTTTTCCGCCATGCAGAAGGGTTGGTCAGGGCCTCCTTTTGATCCCTTTGGTCTTGCGGATATTTTGAAAATCACTGTGATAACATCAGAGGATGTATTGGATGCGCGCATGATTCCAACAAGAGGGGGAAAGCTTACAATCGAGTATAATCCGAATAGGCCGAAGGCTCGTATACGATATTCGATAGCCCATGAAATAGCACATACTCTATTTCCTGATTGCGCACAACGAGTTAGAGAGAGGCATCGAAGGGAAGAAATGAAGCCGGGTGATTGGCAAGTGGAAATGCTTTGTAATATTGGGGCAGCAGAATTCTTAATGCCGATTGGAAGCTTTCCTGATTTGGCGGAAAAAAATATAAACATCGACATTCTTATGGACTTACGAAAACAATATGAGGTATCGGCAGAGGCAGTTCTTCTCAGGGCCGTTAAGCTAACAGACGATCGATGCGTTGTCTTCTGCTCATCAAGGAGAGAGTCAAATGGCAGAAGCGCATATTATCATGTTGACTATATGGTTCCCTCCAAGACAAACAATAAAGCTCTACCGGTTGGATCCAAGCTGCCGCGCGGCAGCGTTGTCGAAGAGTGCACGGTAGTAGGTTATACTGCAAAGGGTAATGAGAACTGGCCGCATAATCTTGGAAGAGTACATGTTGAGTGTGTTGCGTTGCCGCCATATCCTGCGCATCCGTATCCAAGGGTTGCAGGGTTGGCTGTGCTCAGGAATCGGGAGAAAGTTTCCATAAACAGAATAAAATATATCAAAGGGGATGCAACAGAACCACGAGGAAAGGAAAAGAAAATCATTGCGTTCATCATAAACGATAAGGGTCGTTCCTGGGGCGCAGGATTCGCTCGAGCTGTGCAAAAAAAATGGCCGTTCGTTCTTGAGGAGTTCCAGCACTGGCTAGGACACAACAGGTCAGAATTCACAATTGGTAATGTGCATGCATCGATAGTGGAAGGAGACTTGACGGTTTTTAAGATGATTGCGCAACACGGATATGGAGAGTCGAACATCCCTAGAATCAGATACGGGGCGCTGGAGTGTTGTTTACGAAAACTCTACAATGAAGCTTGCAGACAAAAAAGCTCTGTGCATATGCCGCGAATTGGCTGTGGGCAGGCAAGAGGTTCTTGGTGGATAGTTAGTGAATTGCTCGATGATATTTTGGTAAAACGTGGAATCAAAGTTACAGTGTACGACTTACCTACTGGGGAGAAAAGAAAAGGTGAGAAACAGATGAGCTTTGTTAGACAATAAAGCTAATTCGAAGATGCGGTTAGTGGAGAGATAATGTTTAAGCAAGTCGTAGTATTATCTGGTAGGGTATGCTCGGGTAAAACAACCCTTGCTGAACTACTGAAAGAACGATTCGGCACAATCATTTTCAGAACTAGAGACCATTTTCAGAAACTTGATCCGAAAACTGAATTTGCAAGAGACAAGATGCAGAAGCTGGGAGAGAGACTAGATAAAAAGACGCAAGGACGTTGGGTTTGCGACGGGCTAACGAAGTTTGATATGACGGAAAACAACAGTGACAATAACATAGTTATTGTTGATGCTATTCGGATCCGAAACCAAGTTATTGCTATAAGGAAGAGCTATAAGGATAAAGTTGTACATATCCATTTGAATGCACCTCTTAGTGAGTTAGTACAGAGGTATAAAAAAAAGAAGAAGCGCAAAGGGATAAAAGAACTAAAATCTTACCGTCTAGTCCAGCTTGACCCAACTGAGGCAAAAGTCAAGAAGTTGGAGGACATAGCAGATGTTGTAATCGACACTAAGCGGTGTACAAAACAGGATGTTACGGTAAAAGCGGCGAGCCATCTGGGTTTATATGGGCGCGGGAGCGTGCGGCTGGTTGATGTTTTGGTAGGGGGCCAATATGGAAGTGAAGGGAAAGGTAACATTAGCTCTTATTTGGCAAGGGAATACGATATTCTAGTAAGGGTTGGAGGTCCAAACGCAGGACACAAAGTTTACGCTGAGCCGAAACCACACACTTTTCACCACCTTCCTTCAGGTTGTCTTTCTGCGCCTGTGGCTAAGATCTTAATTGGGCCTGGCGCTACCATTTACCCACCAGACTTTTTAGATGAGATTAATCGATTCGAAATCAATTATAAGCGAGTATCTGTCGATCCCCAAGTCATGATTATTTCGAAGAAAGATAAAAATGACGAAAGAAGACTCGTGAGCACAATAGGATCAACTGGGCAAGGAGTGGGTGCTGCTAATGCAAGGAGAATTCGCCATCGTCAGCCCGGAAAAGTTAAACTAGCTAAGGATTGTAGGGATCTGCGTCTCTTCATACGTGATACATGTGAAGTTCTGGAAAAGGCTTTTCAAAAACAACAAAAGGTTTTCTTAGAGGGTACACAGGGCACAGGACTAAGTCTCTACCACGGACATTATCCACATGTGACTTCGAGGGATACAACTGTTGCAGGATGTCTTGCAGAGGCTGGTATATCACCAAGCAGGACGCGCAAGATAATTATTGTATGCAGAACATACCCTATACGAGTAGAGAGTCCAAAGGGGGGAACATCGGGCCCAATGTCCAGAGAAATTACGTGGCAAGAGGTTGAGAAACGTTCTCGGTATGGAAGAGGTATTCTGACCCGCAATGAACGTACCTCAACGACAAACAGACTAAGGCGAGTGGGCGAGTTTGAGTGGACTTGGCTGCGCAAAGCTTGCTCATTAAATGCTCCTACCGATATTGCGTTAACTTTTGTGGATTACATAAGCAAGCAAAATGATAAAGCGAGAAGGTTTGAGCGGCTTGATGAGAAAACGCTTCGGTTTATTGAAGAGATCGAAAGAGTTGCTGCTGCACCAGTGTCTCTAATTTCTACGGGATTTGAATACAGAAATATAATTGACAGGCGTGCTTGGTAAAGGAGTTGTAATGACAAATGAACAGTTCTGCCAACATTATCCATATCTTTACCACATGGCTGAGGCTGGTACATGGGAAAGCATCAAGAAGCTTGGGCTATTGAGTACATTAGCACTAACTGAGTTGTTCGAAATAACGGGTGCTGAAAAAAGGAAACTCGTTTCTGAGCGAAGACCCGAAATGGTACGGATTTGTCATAACAAGTATGGAATAGTTACCATACGAGACAATAAGCCCATCACTGACAGCAAACTCCTCAATTGGCTAATAAATATGTCACCAAGAGAGTGGTATGAGACTCTCAGCAGAAGAGTCTTTTTTTGGACTAATAAGGAGCGTCTATATAGCCTACTAAACGCTAGAGCATACCGTCAATACACCCACACGGTTATTACTGTAGAAACTGCTCTCTTGCTAAAACGCAACAATGAAAGAATCACATTGTCGCCAATAAACTCAGGCGCAATGCCTTTCGGAGGATCACCTCGAGGAGTTGGTACTTTTTGTACATTGGCTCAGTGGCCTGACGCCGAAGGGCCACGCTCTGGAAAGCTGAGAAAGCCTGTTGTTGAGTTGGCAGTTGAGCACTCTATAAGCAACATGCAGGATATTGCTATTTGTGTTGACGAGATGAAGGGAGGAAAACTAATTAAAAATATTTGGGCGCGTGTATAGAAGAATAAGATCTGAATTTATAATTCAGAATAGCGAATTAGTCATGACGAATAAATGCACAAGGGCATAAAAGCATAAGTGAATTTGTGAATTGGTTAATTGGAAAAAAAGACAGAGGCCGGAGGCGGGGAAGGACAAAGCATTCCTGGTCCCCTATAGTAAGACAAGGGAGTAGTTCTCGGGGATAAACTTAGTTTGCACCCCCGCCCAGAGAGGACCCCCGCCTAAGAATTGCGGGGGCAGGCGGGGCTAAATACAAAGGGTTACCCCAGTAATAAACCCATCAATGAATTGATGGGCTAAATATAAAAACCTTGGGTAAAACCCAAGGCTAAATATTTTTGAGATTGCTTGGCCTGTCAAATCATTCTGAGCGAAAAAAGCTTGACCGCTGTTCCCATAAATGGTATCCTTTATATAGTTCAAAATGTATAAACTATTCCTTTGTTGTCCGAAGGAGGGCAAATATGAGCATTTTGTGTAAAATCTTCAGCCTGTCAGGGTCTCACAAACAAAGCTGTAAATTAACCCCCGCGCTTTCTTGCTGGCCTCTGCGACTCTCGTCGCAAGACGAGGCAGCAGGCGAAAGCAAGAGCGGGGGCCTCCTTATATATCTTGCCATCTGCTTTTTTGTCTTGCCTGCCCAGGCAAAATACGAGGGCGGTACCGGAACGGCCGGCGACCCTTATCTGATTAAAACAGCCGAACAGATGAATGAGATTGGGGCCAATCCCGGTGACTGGAACAAGAACTTTATGCTGATAGCAGATATAGACATGAACGACATAACCGGAACAGACTACAATATTATTGAGACCTTTACCGGCACTTTTGACGGCAACGACTGTACAATTTCCAACTTCAGCCTGACTTCAACACGCCAGGAGCACACAGGACTTTTCGGCTCCGTCGGTGGAAAGGTCGAAGATTTGGGATTGCTCAACCCCAATATCTTTGCACAAGGAAGATATGTTGGTTCGCTGATAGGCTACCTGAATCAGGGAACTATCACAAACTGCTATGCCAAAGGCGCCGTCGTTTCAGGCGACAGCTACGTCGGCGGCCTGGTTGGCGAAAATACCGGCATAATCACCAACTGCTGTTCAACCGGAAGTGTCTCGGGCGATGCGTACGTCGGCGGATTGGTCGGACAAATTGGCGACGGTACTGTGACAACATGCTACTCAAGGACAAGCGTCTCAGGCAATAGAAATGTCGGTGGACTGGTAGGCAAAACAGGCAAGGAAACAAGCGAAATTAAAAACTCCTATGCCACCGGCAGTGTCGAGGGAAACATAAATAGCATAAATGTAGGCGGGCTGGTAGGACAAGTTGAGCAAGGCAATACCTACAAATGCTACTCAACAGGCAGTGTATCAGGCGGTCAATACGTCGGCGGCCTTGTAGGACGCACAAGGGTCTTAGGAATAGTGTCACGTTCTTTCTGGGATACCCAAACCAGCGGCCAGACAACCAGCGACGGTGGGACGGGCAAAACTACTGTCCAGATGCAGAAGATGAGCACATTTCTTTCCACTGGCTGGGATTTCTGGAACACCTGGACAATCTGTGAAGAGATGAATTATCCCGTATTGCAATGGCAGATTCCGATTGCAGATTTCCTTTGTCCGGATGGCGTTAATTTTATCGATTTTGCCTTTTTCGTTACCTACTGGGGACAGAATAACTGCAATGCAGCGAATTTTTATTGCGATGGCACAGACCTCAACCAATCCGGCTCAGTTGATATCAGGGACCTTGAAATCTTTACTGAACACTGGCTGGAAGGTTTTGATTAGATTAAATTGTGAACATTTCAAATTGCTCTGTAGAAAAGACCATATCTCATTTAGACCGGAGCGATACGCGGCTCGTGCTGCGTAGCGAGTACTTCGCAGAGCAGTGCAATCTCCAAAATCATCAGTAGTCAATATGGATACATACGTGCGTCATCCGGCGCTCCGTCTGGCCGCCGGACAGGCCACATCGACGGACTTCCAACAGGCGTATCGCAACTCCGCCGCCTTTTGGCGGAATCAATTAAAAGGGGCCTATACCAATTTACTCGGCATAGGCCCCGAATTGCCTGCACTTGCGTAACCGCACCTGTGCCTGCGTTACCAACAAGTGCAGGCAGGTACAAGTGACGCAAATCTGCTGCCCTCTCGTTTGTCATTGCGAGCACCTCACCTGATTCTCAGGATGCATGTAAAATAAACTAAGATATTGGCTGAATTACGCTAACATCATTCTATTACAACACTTACAGATAACATCGTGCCGAATGCGATTTCTTA
>Ga0209979_1003958_pt1 | contig 12618 bp, 10 predicted proteins | sample AnhtaG_FD_183114 | JGI IMG/M metagenome (GOLD analysis project Ga0209979, IMG submission 183114) | Deep subsurface microbial communities from Anholt, Denmark to uncover new lineages of life (NeLLi) - Anholt_01485 metaG (SPAdes) (version 2) | ecosystem: Environmental > Aquatic > Marine > Oceanic...
ATCCAGCTTCGATACTCCATTATAGGAAGACTATTAAGCCAATGCCCCATTTCGATTAGCCATTTAGGCCAGTGATATAAAAATAGAGCACCTCCAGGACTTAAAATGCGAACCATCTCCAGAAGCCAAGTTTGGCACCAACTCCTGTATGCCTCAGTTTCCAATGTATCTGCAAATGCCTCGCTTTCGTACCGTTTGCCGAGGTTGAAAGGTGGATCTGCAAATACTAAATCAATCGAGTCCGGTAAAATTTGACTCATAAGTGCAAGGCAGTCACCTTGAAATAGAATACCCTCTTCGCTATTATAAATCAGCTTTGGCGGGTAGCGTCCATTAGTATTGCTTTTTAAATTACTCATTTTTTCGCTCTTCTTAAATACTAATATTTTACATATTGCAAACTTTTTTGCAAACGAACTTGCAAACATCAGGAATTACCATATTTTACCATATAGGATAGAAAGAAGCTAAATACCAAATAAAATGTTACGCAGGATTACTTATTTTCACGAGGCGGTATAATACGCCTGTATCTTTTAATCAGGGTGTCACAGAAGATTTGACACACTGACTCAGGTTCAAGGTGTCATTTTTGGGTGCTAAGCCAGTAAGCTGAAGGAACTTCTGGCTGGGTAAAGAAAGTTAGTAGCGCTCACCAAGCACTACAAATAAACCAAACTAAAGTGAGGCCTTCTCGGTTTGCCTTTCAGTAATAATCTTTTGGGCAATGTGAGCCGGCACTTCTTCGTAGTGGCTAAACTCCATAGTGTAGCTGCCCCTGCCCTGAGTTGTTGATTTCAGGTCTATGGCATAGCGCAAAACCTCAGCCAGTGGCACCTGAGCCTCAATAACATTGAGCCCACCCTCAGGGTTCATCCCCTGCACCCGGGCTCGCTTGGTATTAAGGTCACCAATAATATCACCAGTGAAGTCTTCAGGAACTGTTACCCTAATATTCATTATCGGCTCAAGCAGAATAGGTTGCCCCTGGGATAATCCCTTCCTCAATGCCCCCGCCCCGGCAATCTTGAAGCATATATCTGAGGAATCAACCGGGTGAAAGCTGCCATCATAGACTCTTGTCCTTATGTCAACAACTGGGTAGCGAGCTAAAACTCCTTCCTGAATCGCTTCATTAACCCCCTTTTCCACCGCCGGAATATAATTCCTAGGTATGGCACCACCTACTATCTTATTAACAAACTCATGACCACTGCCCCGAGACAAAGGCTCAAGCTCCAGAAAGACATGCCCAAATTGACCATGCCCTCCCGTTTGCTTCTTATGCTTATACTCAGCTTTAGCTGGCACAGTAATAGTCTCTTTATAGGGAACCTTAGGAATTTCCAGCTCCACACCGACACCAAACTTGCGCATCATCTTCTCTGCAGCCACCTCTAGCTGAGTCTCACCAATTCCTGATAAAATGGTCTCGCTGGTATCAGCCTCCCTATGCACCCGAAGGGTAGGGTCTTCCTCAGATAGCCTAGATAATGCTGCTCCCAGCTTGTCCAAATCAGCCTTAGTCTTAGGATACACCGCCTCATTAAAAGCTGGCTCAGGGAATAGAATGGGGACAATTTTCACCGGATTATCCCGACTACACAATGTATCCCCGGTGCCAGTCAGGCTCAATTTGGCTACCGCCCCTATATCTCCAGCCCTAAGCTGAGATACCGGCTCCTGGGTCTTGCCCCTCAAAATAAATAGCTGACCTATGCGCTCTACCCCCTCCTGCGTAGCGTTCCACACCTGAGAATTACTATCAATAACACCATTGTAAACCCGAAAATAGGTAAGCTTACCGACATAGGGGTCGGCACTGGTCTTAAACACCAGAGCAGCTAAGGGAGCATCCTGACTAGGCTCAACTGCCTGTTTATCTGAATCACCAGCAATAATTACCTCTCGCTCCTTAGGTGACGGCAGATAATTGTATATTGCATCCATTAACCAGTTAATCCCTACATTTTGTAGGGCAGAGCCAGCTAGAATAGGGACAATCCTGCCACTTATTGTTGCCTGCCGTAAACCACCACTTAATTCCTCCAAGCTGAACTCTTCACCACCCAGATACTTCTCAATGAGCCTATCATCAACTTCAGCTATTGCCTCTATCAGCTTCTCCCGGAATGAATCAACTTGGGTTTGCATTGATGACGGTATCTCATCCTCTTTAGCCGGAGAACCGCTATAGCTCTTCATTGTCAGCAGGTCAACTATCCCCTGGAAATTGTGGTGGGCGCCTATGGGTAACTGCACTGGGAGGCATCTAGAGCCAAACTTTGACTGAAGTTCATCTACAGTCCGGTAGAAGTCAGCATTCTCACGGTCCATCTTATTAACCAAGATAAGACGAGGCAGGTTAGCTTCCTCACTATATGCCCACACCTGTTCAGTGCCAACCTCAACACCAGAGGCAGCACAAACTACAATTACTGCCCCTTCACTAACCCGTATCGCTGCCTTGACTTCACCGACAAAGTCGGAATAACCAGGGGTATCAATAAGGTTAATCTTAGCCCCCTTCCAGTAACAGGGAATCATAGCTAAATTAAGGCTAATCTTGCGCTTTACTTCCTCCGGGTCATAATCTGAGGTAGCAGCCCCGTCATCAACCTTGCCTAATCGGCTGATTGCTCCAGCAGTAAATAAAATTGCTTCTGATAGCGATGTCTTGCCGGCGCCACAATGAGACAGTAAAACGAGGTTACGAATATTATCCAGTCCATATTGCTCCATCTACTTTACCTACCCTCTTTTAGCTTAGTCCACGATATTATAATCCATAGTTTACAGACACAGCAAGTAACTGTATTTATGAGATTATCTACCTCACCCCCTTAATTTGCCCCTCTCCTCGCACAAGGCGAGTCGCCTTAGGAGACTTCAAAGGAGAGGGGGAAGGCTTGGTTTTGAAGGGACGAAGCCCCTTCAATCTACCCTAAATAAACCACCTTTGTGACGGTAAGGGCTAGCGAGCACGGCGCCGTCTTCTTCTGAACAAAGGCAGGAACCACAACAAGAGAATTATGCTGAAAAATGGGAAGGGCTGGGATGAGGTGGTCTTGCCAGTGGTGGTAATAGCGCTCGGGGGTACTGCCGGCGGTTTTACCGCGGCTATGGTCTCCGCTTTTATTTCGTATGCCGCCAGCTTAACACCTATAAACTCCTTGGGCACCCAGCCCAAAGGGTTATTTTTGCCTGTTGCCTCAGCCCAGACCCAGCCTGGCTCACCCTCCAGCTCAAAAAATGCGGTGGCTTTATCATAGTCAGGTAGATAGACCAGTGCCGCGGTATGACCGGAGCCGACCACTATAGCCGAGCGGTATCCGGCTCCTTTGTACATAACCGCTAATAATACTGCGCTATCTTCACAATCACCATAACCAATCCCATTTTGGTCAATAGTACCTACCAGCTCATCGGCATTCTGGGCAAACTCTTCATATTTAAATTGGTCTATATCAGGGGTATATTTAACCCTATCCCGAACAAAGCGAAATACCGCCTCTGCCCTCTGGAATCGGTCGGGGTATTTGTCTGCAATCTGCTCACCCAGGCTATAGGCTAGGTCAGCATTCTCCCCCAGGCTCTCAAAAGCTATAACCGGACGGAAAGTTGTCTCGGTTATTTGATAAAAACCGTCTTCACCACAGGCACTGGTTCTACATATTCCCCAATCATCAAATACATCACCATTTCTCGACTCCAAATTTGCTGATGGAGTTGCTAATACATAACCAGTAGTGGTCAATACAGCTACTAAAACAAATATTAAGCTTAGTAAAACCTTAATCCTGTTCATAGCGGTGTTGTTAGTGCGGCATGGAGTATCAAGCCAAAGAAAATTAGATAGCCAAAGACATAAATACCTACTGCTACTGGACTTTCGTTGACGCTTAAAAATGGTATTCTGGGTGTTAGCTTATCAACAATATGGAAAAGGGCTATCCCAATAAGCAGGCTTATCACAAAGCTTATAGCTAATAATCCCCATGTTCTAAAATCAAAGATGTAGCCTAATATTGGGGCGGTGACCGCAGTCAGTGCTGTCATGGCACCGTGAATGACAAGACCAACCAGGATGAAAAAGCCAGCGATGAACAACCCGGTGGCAACAGGGCTTTCTCCAATGCGCTGGCGCTGATGAATATGGGGGGTAAGAGCATCCAGCACCCTAATTCCCAGCCAAGCCAGAAGAGTGGAGACAAGTGCCAGCAATATGACTTTGGCTAGCCATATCAAAACAATTACCCAGTAAGGGGCGACTAAACCTAGTTGATACATAAGATACCCTCCTTGTTAAGACTGCTGGAAAAGTCCTTCGGAGCTTTTTCAGCGGTTTAATATCAGGCTAACAGTAATGGTGTAACATATGTTTCAATGATAGCTGCTGGCAAAAGCAAGGCAAGTGCTATCATAAGATACCTTAAATTCTGTTTCAGGTTGGGCAGTAATAGACTTCTCCTTTCCTTTCTGAATAGGGCTACTATTGCCATTGTGCCGAAGCTAAGGGCGGCTGCTTCACCCAGGATGAAAGCCGGGAGTTCAAAAATGCCGTGGGGAAGCAAACCAGCTAATAGATAACCAAGGGACTCTTCCTGGATTATTGTGGCTGACACAAAAGCTATCACCCAGCCATTAACAGTCAGAGCCAGAATAGGCACCAGACAAAAAATTGGGCTGAGGGCAAAGCTCAGCAGCAGAACTGAGGCATTCTTAATAAAGATGAATAGCGCAATAAGGGCCAGAGGAAGTGAAGCCAAGAGGTCGCCAAGCTCTTCAAGGGTAGCGATGTCCTCATCCAGAAGGCTGGTGATGCCGGTCGGAGCAGTCAAACCAAAGACAATACCTATGCCAAATAAGAGGATGGCAATGAAAATCCACCCTTTGGTATGAAAATAGCTTGACCTCATCGTTTTTCCTTGTCATTGTGAGGAGCATAGCGACGATGCAATCTCTAAGACGGGATTGCTTCGCTTCCCCTTCGCTACACTCAGGGCTTCGGCTCACCGCAATGACGGTAAGAGTCTATTATTTTGATGATTGGTTATAGCCTCGGGCCGTGAGTGTGTCATATAAATAGCACCTCATTTAAAACCATACTTATCATAAAAAACAATTTCATTGGTTTGCTTAGAGGGACTTCGTCCCTCTAAGGCTTCCCTTTTTTCTGGGAACCCGCTGTATCCCCTTTCCCTCGATAAGGAGAAGGGGGAAAGTTTTGAGAGAGGCTTTGCCTGTCTCATACTCTCCTTTTATTCCTCTTCCCAGGCATCCTTACCTATAAGGGAGACAAAGCGGCACCCGCCTAAATTCTCAACTAGTTCCTTCGTCCTACGCTTAGTAATTTTATATAACTCCTGCACATAGCGCGAACCGACAGGAATCACTAACCGTCCACCTATTGCTAGCTGAGCTAGAAGGTCAGCCGGCACTCTGGGAGCACCAGCGGTAACTATTATGGCATCATAAGGTGCCTCCCGCTGCCACCCCAAAGTCTCCTCAGCCAGGTTCACCACAATATTGGTATAACCCAGACTATCCAACACTCTCCTGGCTGACTCAGCCAGAGTTAGCAGGCGCTCCGTTGTAATCACTAACTGGGCTAATTCGGCGAGAATAGCCGCCTGATACCCGCTGCCCGTCCCTACTTCCAGCACCTTTTCATTGCCAGTAAGCTCCAACGCTTCAGTCATAAGGGCAATAATAAAAGGTTGTGAGATTGTCTGGTCAAAACCGATAGGAAGCGGTCTATCTTCATAAGCTAAATACTGCTCCTCTGGTGGTAAAAAACGTTCCCGGGGGACACGAGCCATGGCTGCTAATACCCGCTCATCTCTAATCTCAATACTAAGGTGCTCAATTAAGCTAGCTCTTGCCGCTTCAAAGTCCATAATAGGCACCCATGACCAAGACAGGGTCAGGATAAAACTAAGGCTAGCACCACCAGGATAGCCAACATTATCCCTGCCAGAATACCGATTCTTCGCAGCTCAGTAACTATATAGGGGTAGTGAGCCGCAATCTGCGTTGCCTTTGGAGTTAGTACACTTGCTGAAGGAGCCGAGACAACAGGCTGAGAAACCGGCTCATAAGTTTGAGAAACGGGTTGCTGCTGGACAGCTATAGCTGAAGAGCCCCGCCTCCTTTTCCTTTTCTTACTTTGAGATAGATGCTTCCGCTGTGATTTACCCGGCATCTAGAACCTCCATTAAATACATACTACTTAGCCCGTGGGTGGGATTTCTCATAGGTGCGCCGGACATGCTCGGTAGTAAGATGAGTGTAAACTTGGGTGGTAGAGATATTGGCGTGACCCAGGAATTCCTGAACTGACCTCAGGTCAGCCCCACCACTCAGCATATGAGTCGCAAAGCTATGTCTTAGAGTATGTGGCGTAATCTGAACACCGAGGTCAGCCGATTTAGCATATCCTTTTAATATTTGCCAAAAGCCTTGCCTGGTCAACCTGTCACCACGGCGGTTAACAAACAAAGCCCTCTCAGCCTCGTTATGCACCAGGCGAGGACGAGTTTCCTTTACATATTCTTCCACTGCCGAAGCTGCCCGGGGAACGATAGGGATAAGCCGCTCTTTATGCCCCTTACCAAAGCAGCGCACATAACCACCTCCCGCATCTACATCACCCAGATTCAAGGACATTAACTCACTCACTCTCATCCCACTGGCATATAATAACTCTAACATTGCTCTATCCCTCTTTGCTTCCGTCGTGGACAACTTGGTTGGTTGCTCCAACAAAAGACGAACTTGGCTAATTGAGATAGGGTTAGGTAGTGACTTCCCAACCTTAGGTGAACCTACATTCTGAGCTGGGTTATCCTTGATATTACCCTCAGCCACCATAAAACTAAAGAAAGACTTGGCAGCAGCTACTTTACGGGCCACTGTGGTGGGAGCATAGTTCCTTTCCTTGAGGTTAAGCAGATAGCTTAGCATCCCTTGCCGACCAAAACTAGCCCACGACGGAGTTAAGCCGCCCTTAGCCGCCTCATCCTCAACAAAGCTGGCTAATTGATATAGGTCATTACGGTAAGCAACCTCCGTGTTTCCAGAAAAGCCCTTTTCTACTTTCAGATAATTCAAGAAACTCTCAATAGCCTCTTTCACTATGCTGCCTCTCTACTAGATATTATTATGTATTGTAACATAACTAAAAAGAAAATTCAGCCCCAAAACAAGTGGAGAGGCTGGGGATCCAAATCCCCAGCCTCTTTTCTATTCTTTAGAGCTAACGAAGCAAGCAAATGTGCAATCGGGGCATTACTCATCTATTACCCTGATGATGTCGCTGCCCTCAAACTCAATTCCAGCAACTTCACCACTTATGGTTACCTCAATTTGCTCCCCTACATCAAGTATACCCTGGACGGCATCTCTATCGAACTTGACCATCAAGTCAGGGACGCCATCACCGTCGTAGTCACTTACCTGAGTTGGCTTGACCAAAGCCGGAAGTGTGCCATTGAGCATAACGCTGGAAACGTCGATTTGGCTTACGTCGTAGCCCGGTGGAAGCTCGATGTAAACTGTAACAAACTTCCCTTTGCTCATGAGGTTAAGTGCGTCTGGTTCGAAGTCTATGGTAGTTGCCGTTTGCAACATAAACTCGTCATGAGTAAGCTCACTGTCAGCAGTAAAAGTCTTCTCAAATGTGCCATCGCCATCAGAATCTATCTGGACGGTAACTCCTTCTTCGCCTTGAGCCAGAGCATCCCAATCAATTGTGTATTGATGTATCGTCCCACATGTTATAGGAATGTCGGTGGCAGTGAAGGTAATAACTTCTCCCTCTTCGGAAGAAACTACCCCAAGTTTGTACTCCTCTTCCTCTGTACCTACTAATTCGTGTACGTAGGAGTCGGAAGGAAATAGAATTGTGACAGCACCATTGTAGTAAGCTGAATAAGGTATCTCCTCTTCCACTATTCCATTTACTAAACCTGTGACTCGCCCTTGAGAGTCATAAACTCTTAAGTCAACTGGGCTATATACTATATCAGTAAAGAAATCTACAAGTTTACTTATTACCTTAGGGAGAAGGGATTCCTTCACAGGAGCAGCTGGGTCGAAAAGTGTCTCAACTCCTTTGCAAACTTTCAAAGGGAATACACAAGTTCCCGAGACAGTTAGGCTTATTTTATCACTGCCACGAACTCCAATTCCCCTAAAAGTACCGTCACCAGGAAATGTTAATTCCACAATTGATTCAGCAACCCCAAATGGCCCAATGAACGGATCAAAAGGATAGGTATATGTCTTTATAATGGGCACTGTCGGGAGTGCATCATGCCATATTATAAGGTAGGGTTCTCCCGGTAAAGATGGTTCCTTTCGCTGGATGATAATTTGATAGTTACCGAAGACCCCTCCAGAATAGCTTTGCATTTTTGATACCACATAAGCATCCTCCCCACTTATCTCATCGGTCCCAACCCAGTTATATGAGACTAACAGCCAAACTACCTCATCTAAATATCCAGGCTTAACCACAAGCTCCTTGTGAAGCGGTTTAACAATTACAGAAGCAGTATCAGTAGCTGGAGCACCCTTGTCATCTTCCACTGTCAACGTAACTGTATAAATCTTGATCTGAGGCTCAAGGGTCACAGGGTCGATCACTGCTCCTCTAAAGCGATGGCTGACAATTTTCCCTTCTGCGGTCTCACCATCTCCGAAATCCCACTCATAACTAACGATTGTGCCGTCAGGATCACGTGATTCAGAAGCGTCAAAAGTTACCCCCTCACCAGACTCAGGAGTTTCTGGGGAATAGGCAAAAATAGCAATCGGGGGTTGGTTTTCTGGACGATAAAACATGAAATACCAATTTCTGATATTCTCCAGTCCACTTACCCATTCTAGATTCTCTATTGTTTTATAGAATTCAGTCATTTCCCAGTCGCTGGGAGGGGGTGATATTTTACTATATCCTTTGGGTATTGCCCAAGAAGGAATGTAAGATCTTTTATCTGTTCCCGGGATTTTATAAGGCCCATAACCACTTGTCATCGACCTTGGAGAGAAGAAATAAGTCGCTCCTCCAGTAGGATCTTCATTTTTTCTTTCCAAAAGATCTTTAGCCAGCAATATTATCTCTTCAGTCGGCTCTTGATCATATGCATACCCGCTTTTTACTATTTCTTTGATATTTTCTTCAAACTCACCACTATCGAGCCGATTTAGAATAGTCCAACCAACTGCGATTCGTTCCTCCGGCGTTCCAACACTAGCCTCGGACATTATTGCCTTTGCAAGCCAATAAATGTCAGCGGACGGCGTTATGTCCTTTGCAAACATGCTTCCTGCTACCCAGCTGTAAACTACCTCAACAGTAATTATGTGCGTCCCCTCTGGTAGCACATCTGACGTGAAGGTCTGAACAGGACCTGGCCCTGGATAGGGTAAACGGTTGTTAAGGGAGTCATAGGTTCCGATAAGAGCACCGTCAACATATACATTTGCTATATCGTCCGCCCACGATGGGGGCTCGGGCTCAGGATTCACCCCCACATCTTGGAGTGAGACCTGTAGCACACAAGGTTCCGTAGTAGCATGCGTCTGAGTATGGGTATATGTCATAGGCTCCTGCTCACCACCACCTGGGTCGCCGATTAAAAAGTAAGTTGTACCAAGAGCGCTTTGTGCCGGGCTATCGCCCTCGTTTTCGCTCGCCGCCAACACTAGACTGGATGAAAAAGAAAGGTCTAAATCAGCTGCATCAGCAACAACACTTGGCAAGGCGCCAAGCATCGTCCCAATCATCAAACACACCAGAGCAATCCCAAAAATTTTGCCCCTTGTTCTCATAGCTCAACCTCCTCACTGATATGGTTGCTCATAACCAAGTGTCACGAAATATCTATCCTTATCACGGAGTTGTTCATACTCGCCAATCAAAGATTCCTCACGGTCATTTACTGTGTCTTTACGAACAATAGTAATCCTGCTTTTATGATTTGTCAATAGGTTGGCGGTCATTCACGGTAGCCTTGCCTCCCTACTCAATCCTATTCCCCCCTTGAAGTGAGGAAGCTTTCCTTGGTAAACAACCTTTGCCCCTATTTGTAGGCTATGTTAAAATAAATTTGAGGAAGGGGATAGGGTTGATAAGTAATCTTATAACCGAGCAATTAAAGCAGCTACCAACCAGTCCTGGCGTTTACCTGATGAGGGACGCTGAAGGCAATATCTTATATGTAGGTAAGGCAGCTAACCTCCGTCATCGGGTAGGGTCATACTTCGGTGCTGGTCAAAAGCTATCGCTAAAGCTGCAACGGATGGTAGCCCAAGTTAACGACCTTGACTTCTTTGTTACCTCTTCGGAACAGGAGGCTCTCATCCTTGAGCTAAACCTGATAAAGAGACACCGTCCCCGCTATAATGTTCGGCTTAAAGATGATAAAACCTTCCCTTACCTCAAGATAGACACTAGTGAGGATTGGCCCAGGGTGTATATTACCCGGCGGCTGGAAGAGGACGGGGCGCGTTACTTCGGACCATTTGCCAGCGCTAAGTCAGTGCGCCAAACCCTGAAGATAATAAAAGGTATTTTCCCCTTCCGCTCTTGCTCCAAAGCTATCACCGGCACTGACTTGAGGCCTTGCCTTGAGTATCATATCAGACATTGTCTCGCTCCCTGTATTGGCGCCGTGAGCAAGTCCGAATATGATGAGGTAATAAAGCAGGTAATCCTTTTCCTGGAGGGGAAGCAGGAGAAGGTAGTCCAGGAGCTTGAGGGCAAGATGGAGAAAGCTGCTGAAGCCTTAGACTTTGAAAAGGCTGCCTTAATTAGAGACCAGATTCAGGCAGTAAACCGGGTTGTTGAAGGGCAAAGAATCGCCACTACAGTAAGAGGTGAACAGGATGTTATTGCCTTCGCTCAAGACAAAGACCAAGCCTATGTTCAGGTTTTCTTTATCCGCAGTAGTAAGCTAATTGGTCGAGAGAGCTTTGTATTGCAAGGCACTCGCTCTGAAGAGCCTCCGCAGATTATGACCAGCTTCATTAAACAATTCTATGACTCTACCCCTTATATACCTCCGTTATTACTACTCCAGTACCCGGTAGAAGATACTTTAGTTATTGAGAGCTGGCTTCAAAGCAAAAAGGGGGCCAAGGTCAATATTCAAGTGCCCTGCCGGGGCAATAAGAAACAGTTGGTGAAGATTGTGGCTGAAAACGCCCAACAAGGTCTAGAACAACTTAAGATTAAACAGCTAGCCACTCCTGGCTCTCTGACGGCTGCTTTAGCCGAAATAAGAAGAGAACTCCACCTCCCCCGCCTACCTTTGCGCATGGAAGGCTATGACATCTCTAACATACAGGGGAAGGCAGCAGTGGGAAGTATGGTGGTTTTTGACAAAGGAAAACCAAAACCGTCTCACTATAGGCGCTTCAGAATTAAAACAGTCTCAGGCGCCGATGACTATGCCATGCTCCACGAGGTGCTCAAGCGGCGATTCAAGCGGAGTAGCGATGCCCCAGATACCTGGGCAATACCTGACCTCGTCCTTATTGATGGCGGCAAGGGACAGCTTAATGCTGCCCTATCAGCAATGAGCCAAGCTGGAGCCAGTTCTGTGCCCACCGCTAGTTTAGCTAAAGAAAACGAGGAAATTTTTATTCCACTCTCGTCACAACCTATTATTCTGCCCCGCAGCTCCCAAGGTCTTCAATTACTACAGCGCCTCAGGGACGAAGCCCATCGCTTCGCTCTGGGTTATCACCAAAAAATACATAAAAGGGAAACCTTTGCCTCATCTCTTGATACTATTCCTGGCATCGGACCTAAGCGTAAGCGCTCTCTACTCAAACAGTTTGGTTCAGTTCGAGCCATCCGAGAGGCTCCCATAGAGGAGTTAGCGGCAACAGCCGGTATGAGCCAGAGTCTAGCTAAGAAAATAAAGGAGCATTTGTGAGATTGTTTATCAACCTCACTGGTGAAAGAAAATGCCAGCTAATTTACCACCACAATACTTTGAGGCGGAAAAGACTTATCGTTTAGCCAAAACCCCTACCGAAAAGATAGTTGCCCTGGAAGAAATGCTAGCTATCATGCCCAAGCACAAGGGAACTGACCATCTCCGTGCCGAGCTAAGAGGAAGAATTGCCAAGCTAAACCAGCTATTAGAGAAGAAATCAGCTACTCAAAGGGCATCTATGCTGATTGAGAAGGAAGGGGCAGCCCAAGTAGCAGTAATTGGCTTACCCAATGCTGGCAAATCCCAGATTGTCTCCAGTATTACCAATGCCTCCCCAATCGTAGCTGAATACCCTTTTACCACTCGAAGTGCTACCCCCGGGATGATGGGATTCGAAAATATACAAATACAGCTAATTGATACCCCACCTCTGGCACCCCAGTCTATTGAGTTCTGGCTGCCACCTATGCTGAGAAGGGCTGATGCCCTGCTTATTGTAGTGAACTTAAGTGATGCTCCACTAGCCCAGATTGAAGCCATCACTGCGCAGCTAGAAAATATGAGAATACAGCTTGGAGAAAAGAAGGCACTAATTATCGGCAACAAGATAGACCTAAAGAATGCCAGTGACAACTATATAACATTGAACGATAAATACAAAGAGCAA
>Ga0209979_1003959_pt1 | contig 12617 bp, 13 predicted proteins | sample AnhtaG_FD_183114 | JGI IMG/M metagenome (GOLD analysis project Ga0209979, IMG submission 183114) | Deep subsurface microbial communities from Anholt, Denmark to uncover new lineages of life (NeLLi) - Anholt_01485 metaG (SPAdes) (version 2) | ecosystem: Environmental > Aquatic > Marine > Oceanic...
TCCAGGCCGGCATCCGCTCCATCGTCGGCGGGAAGGTCGGGGTCTATGCCGAGCTCTTGGAGAAGAGCCGAGAGGAGGCCATTGGGCAGATGACCACGGAGGCCGAGAAGCTGGGGGCCAACGCCGTCGTGGCGGTGCGTATGAGCACCGCCGACATAATGGGCTCGGCCGCCGAGGTGCTGGTCTACGGCACCGCCGTGGTCACCGAGTAGCCCTGAGCTCTACTGCCCCCAGGGCGTATTGGGCCCGTCAGGTCGATGGTCGCCTCAGGGGAAATCGGCGGCCGCTAATCGTCTCCTCGCCTCGTTAGAATTCGCTCGGTCGTGCTCTTGAACACATCGTAGCTTTGGGCGCCCTCCAGGGCAAAGCGCCCGTCGAAGATGAAGGTGGGAACCCCGCCGATGCCCTCCCGACGGGCCCACTCCATCTGCTCCTCCACCCGCTGAGTGTAGCGACCGCTCTCCAGCGCCTGCCGCAGGGCCTGCCCATCCAGGCCGCACTCCTGGGCCAGGCGGCAGAGGGTATCTACCTCGCCGATGTTTTCCTCCCCTTCCCAGTAGACGGCGAACACCGCTCCCGAGAAGGAGTCGACTGCCCCCTGCGCCTTGGCGAACTCGGTCGCCTCATGCGCCTTGTGGGTGTTGGCTACCACCGACGGCAGCCGCAGGCGGATGCCGCTCGCCCCCGCCACCTGCCACAGGTACCGCAAGTACTCCGCAGTGTAGCGAGCGCCACGATAGACCAGTTCGCGGGGCAGACCCTCGGGTGGCAGGTCGGGCCGCAGGTCATAGGCCCAGAGCTCCACCTCCACAGCGAACTCTTGCCTGAGCTGCTCGACCCGCACCAGGCCGATGTAGCACCAGGGTCAAATGTAATCGGAGACGAACCGCAGCTTGAGCGGCTGTTGCCCTTCCACAGCAGCCGCATTATAGCATCGGCCCCTAGCCGCCCGCGGGCAGGTTTGCCAAGTCTGTAGTGTTTCACGTTAGGTGAGAGACGGAGGGTCAGACCGTCTCTGGCCGCTCATCCTGAGCCTGTCGAAGGATGCCCGTCGAAGGATGCACAGGGATCATGGTTCGACAAGCTCACCATGAGCGGTCCTCAAGAGAGCGCTGCGATGTACCGACTGCAGGCATTGGGACCGACATCTGGAAAGTCGCCCACCTGTGATCTCTCACATGTCCTGAAACACCACACAGGTTTGCCAAGTCTGGCGATGAGGCTATACTGGGGATCGCGCAGCAAAGGAGGAGAGCGAACGGTGGACTACGAACTGACCGAAACCCACAAGCTAATCCGTGATACGGCGCGGCGCATCGCCCGCGAGCGGGTGCAACCCCGCGCCGCCGAGATCGATGAGGAGGGGCAGTACCCCGAGGACATCTTCGCCGTCTTCCGCCAGGCCGGGCTCCTGGGCCTGACCATCCCAGCCGAGTACGGCGGCGCCGCCAGTTTCCTAGCCCTGGCCCTGGCTGTGGAGGAGACGGCCAAGTACTGCTGCTCCTCCGGCCTCATCCTTCTTCTCTCCGCCCTCTCCACCCAGTCCATCGTTATCGGCGGCAGCGATGAGCAGAAGCAAGCCTGGCTGCCCCGCTCGGCGGCGGGCGATATCAGGGGCGCCTTCTGCCTCACCGAGCCCAACGCTGGCTCCGACCCCGCCGCCATCGAGAGCCGCGCCAGGCGCGATGGCGACGAGTACGTCATCGACGGCGAGAAGATGTTCATCTCCGGCGGCAGCGTGGCCCATTTCGTGGTCACCTTCGCCAAGACCGATCCCGCCGCCGGCTCCCGTGGCTTCTCCGCCTTCATCGTCCCCACCGACAACCCTGGCTTCTCGGTGGCCCGCCTCGACCGCAAGATGGGGGTGACCGGTGTCCCCACCGCCAACCTGGTCTTCCAGGACTGCCGGGTGCCCGCTGCCAACCTGATCGGCGAGGAGGGACGAGGCTTCCGTACCGCTATGCTCAACATGGGCACCTGTCGACCGATAGTGGGGGCCCGTGGTCTGGGCCTGGCCCAGGGAGCCCTGGCCTACGCCCTGGACTTCGCCCGCGAACGCCGTACCTTCGGCCGCCCCATCCTGGAGCACCAGGCCATCCAGTTCATGCTGGCCGACATGGCCACCCAGATCGAGGCCGCCCGCCACCTGATCTATCATGCGTGCTGGCTGGTAGACCAGGGAAAGTACGACCGCCAGTACGCCCCCTACCTGTCCTTCGCCAAGGTCTTTGCCACCGAGATGGCGGTCAAGGTCTCCTCCGATGCCCTCCAGATCCTGGGCGCCCAGGGCTATATGAAGGACCACCCCCTGGAGCGCCACTACCGCGACGCCCGCCAACTGATGATCGTCGAGGGCACCAGCCAGGTCCAGCGGATGATCATCGCCCGCGGCCTAGCGGAGGGGGATATCGTCTACGGGTAGATGAGCAGGACGAGCGGAACCAACGTCGGAAATCGGCGTTGAGATGTGAGGTAGCGTCATGTCCTTCGTAGTGACAGTGTACGTGCCCGAGGCCATTGTCATGGCCTCTGATAGCCGCCAGACGCTCACCCTCAAGGGCAAGGTGGAGACCGTCAACTCCGACTTCAGCTACAAGACCTTCTTCCTGCCCGGCCAGCAGGTGGGGGTGAGCACCTTCGGCCAGGCCGTGCTGGGGGGCGTGAGTGTGCAAAGCCAGCTGGAGCGCTTCGCTGAGGAGGTGGTGGAGGAGGAAGACGACGTCGAGGTCGTGGCCCACAAGCTGGTGGGCTCTCTCCACGACAAGTATCCGGAGGTCGACACCGGCTTTTACGTGGCCGGCTACAAGCGAGAGGGACGGGCCAGCGTTCCCCACGTTTACTACTGCCACCTGAAGAAGAACGTAGTGCAGAGGCGGAACGTGAACCCCCAGACAGGCGACGTCACCTACGGGGCCACCTGGGCCGGCCAGGTGGACGTCATCACTCGCTTGCTGAAGGCCAAGCAAGTCGTGGGCCCCGACGGCCAGCTCCTAGAGATTACGGGTGCCCGGATCAACTGGCACCTGATGAATGTGCAGGATGCCATCGACTTCGCCATCTATGCCGTGCGCACCACCAGCGACACCATGCGCTTCGAGGCGCGGCCCAAGAACGTAGGCGGCCCGATCGATGTCCTCCTCATCACCCCTCAGGGCAGCCGCTGGATTCAGCGCAAGGAGCTCCACGGCCAGCCTTCCCTCAGCCCGGAGATAAGCTAATCGCCATTGGGGCGAAAAGGGGTGACAGGGTGCGTGTCGGTGCCTTTCTGGCCGCCTTTCTCTTACCCGCGACACTGGCCTTCGCCGCCTGCGCCGAGCAGGAAGAGGCCCCGCCGTCTCCCACGCCAGCGCCGTCCTCGTCCAGCGTAGCGGAAGAGTTCCTTGGCCTGTGGCAGGAAGGCCGCTACAGCGAGATGTATGATCTGCTGGCCACCGCCGCCCAGGCCGAGATCAGCCGCGAGGACTTCGTCGCCCGCTACCAGGCCATCGCCGAGGAGGCCACCATCAGCGGCGTCAGCTATCTATTCCAGCCCTCGCCCGACCCCGATGCCGCCGAGCTGCCCTTCTCGGTCACTGTCTCCACCGCCTTCTTCGGCGACATCGCCCAGGTGAATACCATGAATCTGGTGAAGGAGGGCGAGGGCAGCCAAGAACGCTGGCGTATACTCTGGAGCCCCTCCCTCATCTTCCGCGAGCTGACCGGCGCCTCCCTCGTCCACTTCTTCACCGACGTGCCCCAGCGAGGCGCCATCTACGACCGTCACGGCACCCCCCTGGCCCTGGACGGCCAGGTGCACGTGGTGGGGGCAGTGCCAGGGCTGATCAAGGACAAGGAGGCGCTCATCTCCACTCTGGCCGAGAGGCTGGAGATGGCGGAGGAGAAGATACGGGAGGAGGTGGAGGCAGACGTACCCTCCTACTACTTCATCCCCCTCAAGACCCTGCCCTACGGCACGCCCGACGAGGCCATAGAGCCCTTCTATCAGATAGAGGGGGTAGTCGTGCGGCCGCAGCTCCAGCGGGCGTATCCTCACGGCAGCCTGGCCGGTCACACCCTGGGCTATCTCATGGAGGTGAGTCAGGAGCAGCTAGAGGAGCTGGCCGGCCAGGGCTATCGGGCCGGCGACATGGTGGGAGCGGCCGGCCTGGAGGCCTACTTCCAGGATGAGCTGGCCGGCCAGCGGGGCGGGACGCTGGCCATTATCACCCCCGAGGGCACCATCTCCCATGTGCTGGCCAAGAAGGAGGCCAGGCCGGGCAGGGACATCCACCTCACCATCGACATCAACGTTCAGCGGGAAGCGGAGGCGGCCCTGGGCGATCGCGAGGGGAGCATCATCGTGATGGACCCCATCGACAATAGCATCCTGGCCATCGCCAGCCACCCGACCCTCGACCCTAACGATTTCATCGACGGCCTTAGCGTGGAGGTCTTCCAGCGGCTGGCCTCCGATCCCCGTCAGCCCTTCTTCCACCGGGCCGTCCTGGCCACCTACCCGCCGGGTTCCACCTTCAAGGTGGTGACCATGGCCGCCGGCCTGGAGAAGGGCGGCTACACCGCCAGCTCCACCCTGCCCTGCTCGCCGGTTTGGTACGGCCTGGGGCCGGAGAACCCTATGCCCAACTGGCAGTCGGTGGACCGCGGCTCCCTGACCCTGGGCCAGGGACTGATGGCCTCCTGCAACACCGTCTTCTACGAGGTGGGGCTCACACTGGACCACACCGACCCGGAGATCCTACCCTCGTTTGCTGCCGCCTTCGGCTTCGGCAAGCCATCGGGAGTGGTCGGCCTGGAGGAGGCCCAAGGGGTGACAGCGGGCCCGGCCTGGAAGCAGGAGCAGGTGGGAGAGCCCTGGTACAGCGGCGACAGCGTGAACATGAGCATAGGCCAGGGCTTTCTCTTGGACACCCCTTTGCAGCTAGCCAACCTGTACAGCGCCATCGCCGGCAGCGGTATCCTGCGCACACCCCTTCTGGTACAGCGCACTGCCTTCGCCGATGGGGTGGTGTCCCAGGAGTTCACGGCCGCCGAGATCAACGCCCTGCCAGCCTCCCAGGCCACCCTGGAGGCCATCCGCGACGGCCTGACCCTGGTTATCGCTGACCCCGGCGGTACCGCCTACAGCACCTTCCTGGGCTCCAGCGTGGCGGCGGCGGGGAAATCGGGCACCGCCGAGGACATCATCTTCCAGGACCACGTCTTCTTCGTGGCCTATGCCCCTCGCGACGACCCGGCCATCGTGGTCCTGGTAGCCCTGGACGAGGGTCAGTCCGGCTCCCTGGAGGCGGGGCCAATGGTGCGGCGCGTCCTGGAGGCTTACCTGACGGGCGGCTAGACCTGCTTGCTGGCCTCTTGGGGCCGATGCTACAATAAACGAGGAGTGTTGTGCTCCCGGCGCTGTTATGGATAACGACTTTGCCATCGATATTGACGCCATCTTCGAGGTCATCGACAAGGCCGATGTCACCACCATCCGCTTCCTGATCCTGCCCCAGCGCCTCCTCATCGACGCCCGCTGCTCGGACAGCGAAGGCCCCCTGATAAAGACCGTGCCGCGGGCTGCGTCGCTGGAGGAGCGCTTCAAGAGCATCAAGCAGCTACGCCCTCGCTTCCGTCTTCCCGAGAAGATCACCGCCATCTGGTGGCCCAAGCACGTCCGGGAGCTGGTCACCTGCGGCGTCTGGGATCGCATCGTACGGCGGCTGGCCAGCGCCGGCTTCCCCCAGGCGGACGAGCAGTGCCAGGAGATCCTGGACGAGCTCATCCGGCAGGAGGAGCAAGAGATCCTCAACGCCATAGCCGGCGAGGGCTACCACTGTCTCTGGAAGAGAACGCAGTAGGCTGATGCGACGGCACGAGTTCGAGAAGCTGGTTCTCGAAGCCCTCGCCAAGGTACCCGCCGAGTTTCAAGAGCACCTACAGAACCTGGATGTCGTGGTCAAGCGGCGCCCCAGCCTGGCTGAGCGGCGCGAGGCCGGCAGTCGCTACGGCGATGCCCTCTTCGGGCTCTATCTGGGCATCCCCCTCAGCGAGCGCGGCGCCTATTACAACATGGCTCTGCCCGACAAGATCGTCATATACCAAGAGGCCCACGAGCGGCTCTGTTCCAGCCGGGAGGAGATGGTCGAGGAGGTGCGCAAGACTGTGCTCCACGAGCTCGGCCACTACCTGGGGATCGATGAGGAGCGCCTGGAGGAGCTAGACCTGGGCTAAAAGGAGGTTGCCCATGGCGTCGACCGGGGAAGTTCAACCCACCGCGCCTCAAGCTGGCATTCTACAGACGCTACGCCAGCCCAGGATCGTTCTCATCCTGCTGGCCGTCTGGGACATCGCGGGCGTCGTCGCCCAGGTGTTGTCCGACAGCTTCCTCTTCGATATGGAAGGTGCCGAGGCCTCCGGCATCCTGGCAGGGCGGGCCTTCAGCGCCTCCATGGTCATCCCCGCCATCATCTACCTGTGGGCCGCCCGCGACCCCAAGCGCTATCGTCAGGTCTTCTGGCTGGCGCTCGTCGAGCAGGTGATAGTCGTGCTTAGCTGTTTCTACCACCGGGGCGCTGAAGACATCACCTGGGCAGGGACGATCATACCGGCTGTCATATCCGGGGGGCTCATCTTCCTCGTCTTCTTCAACCTGTTCCAGCCCCGCGCGGAGGCGCCTCCGCCTGGACCACCGCCTATGCCTCCTGCCTGAGGGCACGCAGCAGCCACAGAACCTCGGCGCTCTCCTCCAGCACCGATGTCCACTGGAGAGCCTGCCACAGGCTATCGCCGCGGGCGTAGCTTCCATGCCCGGCCACCACGACTATCCTGTGCTGCCGCAGGGCATCGGCCAGAGCCTGGGCCACGTTCTCGCCCCTGGGCACGACCGGCACGACGCCCAGATAGTGCTGGCCCTCCAAATCCTGGGGCCGGATCTCCTTCCCCATCAGCGACAGGGCGATAGCGTGGCGAGGATGGGCGTGGACGACCGCCTCGGCCTCGTTGGCGGCAGCGTAGATGGCCTGGTGGAGGGCCAGGTCCATGGACGGCTCAACCCTGGGCTCTAAGCCCGGCCTCACGTCTATCAGGTCCCGGTCCGCCAGGTGCCCCAGGCGGCTGCCGTGGCTGGTGATTATCAGGCCCTCGCCCTGGCGAACGCTCATGTTGCCCCCGTGAGAGGAGACAAGGCCAGCGGCATACAGGTCTCGGCCCACCTGCTGGAATTCCTCCAGAAGAGAATCCATCACTGACCTCCTAGCGTCTGCCCAGGCGCTCGCCCACCAGCAGCAGGCGGGCCACTCCCTCAGCGGCATCGGCCACCAGCTTCGACGCCTGGGCCATGGCCTCCCCCACCGACATCGCCCGCGGCGTAATGGCCACCACTGCATCGAAGGCGTCGCCCAGGGCCGGCCGGCAGTCCTCCGCCAGGGAGCCGGCGATGGCTATCACCGGCACGCCGCAGCCCCTGGCCAGTCTGGCTACCTCCCAGGGCGCCTTGCCGAAGCTGGTCTGGGCATCCAGCCGCCCCTCGCCGGTGAGCGCCAGGTCGACCCCCTCGAGCCTCTGCCTGAGCCCCACCGCTTCGGCCACAAGCTGGGCCCCTAGAACGAGCTCTGCCCCCAGAAAGGCGACCAGCCCGGCTCCCAGGCCGCCCGCCGCGCCTGCGCCCGCCAGGTCGAGCACGCGCACCCCCAGGTCGCGCTCGATGACCTGGGCGTAGTGCCTCAGGGCAGCGTCCAGTTCTTGGGCCACCTCAGGCGTCGCCCCTTTCTGCGGGCCGTAGACAAGGGATGCGCCCTGCGGCCCGCACAGAGGGTTGAAGACATCGCTGGCGGCGAGAACCTGGCACTGCCCGAGGCGGGGGTCAAGGCCCGACAGGTCGATACGGCCCAGGCGAGCCAGGGCGGCACCGCCGGACGGCAGGTCCTGCCCTGCGTCGTCCAGGAGACGAGCGCCCAGGGCCTGAGCCATGCCGGCGCCGCCGTCGTTGGTGGCGCTGCCCCCTATGCCAACGATGATCCGACGGCAGCGGGCGTCCAGGGCGGCCCGGACGAGCTCGCCCGTGCCATAGGTAGAGGCGATACGAGGGTCAAGCTCGCCCTCAGTCAGCAGGGTCAGGCCGGAGGCGGCGGCCATCTCGATGACGGCGGTATCGTCGTCGATGATGCCCCAGGCGGCCTCCAGGGGCCGACCGAGGGCATCGTGGGCCGCCGCCGTCATCCGTCGACCGTTCCTGGCCGCAGCTACCACCGCCTCCACCGTGCCCGGGCCGCCGTCGGCCATGGGCACCAGCTCCAGGATGGCGTCGGGCAGGGCCCGTTGCAGGCCCTCGGCCATGGCCTCAGCGGCCTGGACAGCGCTGAGGCTGCCCTTGAACTCCTGAGGGGCGAGAACGATCTTCATGGCACCACACTCAGCGCGAACCTTGGCTGGTCAAAAGGCCGGCCCCCCTTGGGCGATGGCGAACACGGCCTGGCCATTGATCTCGGCCCTGGTCTTCTGACCGCGGGCGACGCGCAGGAGGAGGCCCAGGATCTGCTCGCCGACCTCGCTGATGCCCTTCCCGGCCAGGATGGTTCCGGCGTCGAGGTCGATATCGTCAGGCATGGCCTCAAAGAGCTGAGAGTTGGAGGAGATCTTGATCACCGGCACGGCCGGGAATCCCACCGGCGTGCCTCGGCCGGTGGTGAACAGGATGGCCTGCGCCCCGGCCGCCGCCATGCCGGCCAGGCTCTCGATATCGTAGCCGGGCGTGTCCATAACCACCAGGCCCTTCCTGCTTGGCCGATCCCCATAGTCGACCACCTCCCGGATGGGCGAACTGCCGCCCTTGGTGATGCAGCCCAGGCTCTTCTCGGCAATGGTGGTGAGCCCCGATTCAATGTTGCCGGGGGCCATAACGGCATCAGCCAGAGGCCCCAGTACCTCCCGCGCCCGCGCCTCCTGCCTCTCCACATTCACCTTGAGCTTGGCGGCCACCTCCTCGCTTTCCGCCGATTTGAGCAGCGGCCCCAGGGCGCCGATCATCTCCGTGGTCTCGGCTAGAATGGCCGTGCCGCCCAGCTCGACCAGCCGGTCGACGGCCTTTCCCACCGCCGGATTGGCAGTGAGCCCAGAGAAGGTGTCCGAGCCGCCGCACTCCAGGCCCACCATCAGGTCCGCGGCCGTGCCCGTCTCGCGCGGCAGGCTTTCCAGTTCGCCAAGCAACCGGCGCGCCAGGGCCTCGACCTGATCCGCCGCCTTCCTCGACCCGCCCACCTCCTGGATGACCACGGTCTCCAGCGGCTTCCCGCTGCTGGCCAGGGTGCGTCTCAGCAGACCTGCCGAGACCACCTCGCAGCCGAGGCCCACCAGGATCGCCGCCCCCACGTTTGGGTTCTGCACCAGGCCAGCCAGGGTCTTGACCTGGAGACCCATATCAGGGCCGCCGCGGCCGCAGCCGTGGGCGTGCTCCACCGCCACCACCGCCGGCAGCCGCCGCCAGACCTCGCGCACCACCCCCGCCGCGCAGGCCACCGTGGCCAGCACAAGGCAGTGGTTGCGGATGCCAATCCGGCCGTCCGCCCGCCGCCAGCCCTGGAAAACAAACTCCTCGCTCATCTCTCGCGCGCCAGATTGTGGGTGTGCACGTACTCGCCCGCTGCGATGTCCTTTGTGGCCCTGCCGATCTCCTCCCCGTAGCGGACTACGGCCTCGCCGCAAGCGATCGGGCCGAGGGCCACCTTACTGCCGCAGGAGATAGCCTCGACCGCCCGCACCTCGCCGTCGTCGAGCCGCACGACGTCGTCCGCGCGAACGTCCGCGGCCACCACCGCCACGTTGTCTTTCGGATTCACCCGTATCGCCAGCACCGCCATGCTATTAGTTCTATCAGTCCGCATGGGGCAGGTCAACAACCGTCGGCTCTGTCCCACCGACCGAAAATTTCTGTGCCTAACCCCTTGACAAAGAACAGACGTTCTGCTATTCTTTGCCCGTTAGAGAACGAATGTTCTGGGGAGAAGGAGCGATGCGTAGAATCAGTCCCCTCAAGAGCCCCCGCTGCCCCGACTGCGGCGGCCCGCTGGTACACGGCGAAGGTTGCATCTGCTGCCCCCTCTGTGGCTTCACCCGCTGCTAGCAAGGGGCGGCAAGGAGGAAGGAATGGACCCACTGACCGTCGCCATCCAGACCCTACTGGTCATCAGCGTGGCCAGCCTGTGGGCCCTCTGGGGCCCCTGGCGCGACTGGCGACCTCGTTCCTAGGGGCGCCTCTCGTCCCCTCTCGCCAGCGACCCGTTTGAAAGGCGGCCGCCAAGGGGATATGATGGAAGCTGCGAGCATCTGTCATGTCCGAACTCCCTTCCCCAGTCGTCGCCATCCTCACCCTGGGCTGCAAGCTCAACCAGGCCGACTCCCAGGCCCTGGCCCGCGAGCTTCTGGCCCAGGGCTGCCGGGTCATCGACCGGCCGGCGCCCGCCGACGCCGTCATCATCAACGCCTGCTCCGTCACCCACGTGGCCGACCGCAAGTCGCGCCATCTGGTGCGCCTGGCCCGCCGCCTGGCCCCCGAGGCCACCATCGTCCTCACCGGCTGCTATGAACAGAACGGCAGCGGCCATGACCTGGGCCAGCGTCTGGGGGCCGACTGGCTGGTCGCCAACGCCGACAAGCCCGCCATCGCTCAGCGGCTTCTCCGCCAGTGGCAGGAGCAAGGCCGCCTCGGCGCTAGCCCCATAGCCATCCAGCCCGGCGACGGCCTCCGCACCCGCGCTTCCGTCAAGGTCCAGGAAGGCTGCAACGAGGTCTGCGCCTTCTGCATCGTCCCTCGCACCCGCGGCCGCGAGACGAGCGTGCCGATAAGGGACGTGGTCGCCGAGGTGTTGGCCCGCCAGGCAGAGGGTGCGAAGGAGGTAGTCCTCACGGGCACCCAGGTGGGCAACTACGGCCGCGATCTGGGCCTGGCCCAGGGTCCAAGGGACCTGCTGGCTGCCCTCCTGGCCGAAACCACCATCCCCCGCCTGCGCCTCTCGTCCCTCCAGGCCCAGGACATCAGCGAGGACCTTCTGCGCCTGTGGCAGAGCCGCCGCCTCTGCTGCCACTTCCACCTCCCTCTGCAGAGCGGCAGCGACCGCATCCTGGCCGCTATGCGCCGTCGCTACACGGTCGACCACCTCCGACAGGCCGTTGCCATCATCCGGTGTGAGGTGCCCGACGTGGCCATCACCACCGACGTCATCGTCGGCTTCCCCGGGGAGGGGGACGACGACTTCCAGCGCACCCACGACCTCTGCCAAGAGCTGGCCTTCGCCGCCATCCACGTGTTCCCCTACTCGCGACGACCGGGCACAGTAGCCGCCCTCGCCGAGGAGCAGGTACCCCACGCCGTCAAGCGCCAGCGCCTCGAGCGAATGCTGCGACTGGCCCGTACCTCCGCTGATGCCTTTCGTGCCCGCTTCCGGGGGCAAACGATGGATGTCCTGTGGGAGGAAGCCAAGACGCGGCAGGACGGCCGATTGCCCCTGTGGCGAGGGTTGACCGACAACTACCTGCGCGTCTACACTTCCGCCAGAGGCGGATGGGCCTCTGGCCTATGCGCCGAAAAAGGCTCGGCATCCGGCCGTCGTCCCGGCTCTGATCTAGCCAATCGGCTCCTGCCCGCTCGCCTGGGCCAGCCGGTCGGCGACGGCCTATGGGGAGAGCTTGAGCCAGCGGCTGATTCGCCGCCAGTCGATGTAGGCCCTGGCGGGCCTGCCTGCCGCCGGGCAGGGTGGATTGAGGGGTAAGCAGCGTGGATGCCTTCAACCGGGGTATCATCGTGGCTCTTGCGGCCATCTGGGTCGTCCTCATGGCCGTGGTCATCCTGGTGACCTGGGCTGCCGACACTGAGACCATCGACCGCCTGGGCGACCTCGTCCGCTACCTGGACGACCACACGGACAATGCCTCCAAGCTCATCCTTACCCTGGGCACCTTAGCCCTCGTCGTCCTCTGCCTCATCGTCATCGTCGCCGAGCTGGCGCCGGCGGGGCCGAGCGACGATATCCGCCTGGAGGGGGTGACGGGCGCCGCCGCCGTCCTCTCCGCCGAGGCCATCAACCAGCGCATCGAGCAGGAAGTGACGGCTCTGCCTCAGGTCAAAGAGGCCAAGGCCTCGGTGACCGCCCGCGATAGAGGGCTGGCAGTGGCCTTGAACCTGGTCCTCGGCCCCGATGCCAACGTGCCCGAGGCCACCGAAGAGGCCTGTCGGGTGACCCAGGAGACCATCGAGCAGAAGATAGGCGTGGCCCTGGTGGGCCTGCCCAGCGTTCAGATAGTGTTTAGCCCGCCCGAGGGGAAGCCTGCGCCTACCCCGGAGGGCGAGCAAGAAGCGCCTGGACCACCCCTTCCATGAATGACCTGCCGTCGCCCTCGCCCTCAGAGCTAAAGGCCATCATCGAGAGCATCCTTTTCGTGGCGGAGGAGCCCCTAGACACGGGCATGCTGGCCCGCTCCCTGGGGGTGAACCTCCAGATGGTGACCAAAGTGGTAGACGCCCTCAACGAAGAATGCCGCCAGCGGGGCGTCCGCCTCCAGCGCACGGGCAGCGCCGTGCAGATGGTCACCGCCCCCGAGGTGGCCCCCTACGTGGAGCGATTCCTGGGCCTGGATGAGGACCG
>Ga0209979_1003960_pt1 | contig 12617 bp, 13 predicted proteins | sample AnhtaG_FD_183114 | JGI IMG/M metagenome (GOLD analysis project Ga0209979, IMG submission 183114) | Deep subsurface microbial communities from Anholt, Denmark to uncover new lineages of life (NeLLi) - Anholt_01485 metaG (SPAdes) (version 2) | ecosystem: Environmental > Aquatic > Marine > Oceanic...
ATTGCCCATGTCAAAGAGATATGCGGACTTAAGCCCAGAAAGGCCTGGAATAGAAAAGACCCTGACAGGAGGGCCAACCCCTGCCCACCGGACAAGATTGAACCGATAAAGCAGGCATTCAGACACTTTGGAATGATATAGCAAGTATGTCAGGAGGCCACAAGGCCCCCCTGCTTTGTCAAGATATTCCATTTATCCGTTCCCCATCCGTTGACCTCTGCCCTTTGCCGCCCTTCGCTGCCCTTCGCGTCATTCGCGATCCCCCTTGACAATCTAGAACACCGGTGTAATGCGGTCCATCGGGACTTAGTTATTTGTCATTCAGCCCAGGCGGTCGTTTGCCATTTCTTGATTCAACTACTCGTCACTCCTTGCCCTAGTGCCCCACGATTTGCGCACAAACCCCGTTTTGATGGGTTTTCCAATGGATCTAACCATCATTCTGCTCGCAAACCCCAACCAGACCCCGATTTTGGCTCATTTCTCAATATCAGATTATGTTGAGCAGCCGTTTTAAGGCTCTAAAATGACCCTCCCCCTATGTGAATATAGGTACGCTAGAAATGGGCGCTTAAAACGCGCTTAAAACTGTGGGATGGTGTGGCCAGTTGGTTTGTTGTGCGTTCGAGGGAGGATGGAACAAGGTTTGCACAGTCAACATGGCTGTCGATGATTGACAACCCTCCTTTTGCGTGGTAAGATGTCTTTGCACCCATACTGCCAACAGCAACCTACACGGAGGAGACACCTAGCACACTGAGTACATAGCCACTTATCAGGTCAAGCAGTGGGAGAGGAACGCTATGAGGCACTGAGATAGTCAATGGCGGTTGACGATGAAAGGTGGCTCTTTGTTTTTGTAGAAGCATACTGCCAGAAAGGAGGTGGTGCAGCAGATTCCCTTGGCCAGCTCCCGGGGGCGAGAAATGGCTGCGTTATCAAGCGGGGGCTGGGCTGGCCTTCCACACGACATCGAATTTGAGGAGGTAAAGTTGAGCGAGGAAAGAACATGGCCGGTTATCCTCAAGGTTGATATTGAACCTGAGGAGCTGAAGCGGGTCGTGGAAGAAGGCCGTCTGATGGAGTTCGAGGGCGCTTTCTCTGCGCTAGCAGCCGGACACATCAAAGGCAAAATTGTCGAGCAACTGGCGGAAGCGGGCGTTGGTCTGACAAAAGTGGGCGAGGGCATCAGCATTGTCATCGGCTTCGACGTAGAAGACAGGCGGTTGTCCTTGGCTGTACCATGGGGCTTCTGACCGCCCCCTGGTCTATCGTCTTGTTCTAAACAGAGAGGAGATTTTCCAATGAAACGGCAGACACTCGCAATCCGCTGGCTCACCGTGCTGGTCTGCCTGTTGGCACTGCCTTTCCTGACTTGGATCCCGGCGGCGCTGGTTCGGCTGGTCACAGCGGTCAACCCAAACCCAAGAGGAGTGCTCAGCACACTGCTGCTTTGCCTGTACGCCCCGGTCTTCCTCGCCTCGCTTCTCCTGAGCCACATGGCACGCTACCTGCTCTTCAGCGTTGCCGCGCTCGTCCTGGCCCTGATCGCCTTGGGGCTGCTCGTAGCCCGCGACCGGGGGCAAGTCTGGCGACGTGTGCAGTTCTACCTGCTCATCGCCTGCACAATGAGCGTTCTAGCCTTCCCCTTGGCCTTTCGCTACCGCCCGGCGGTCGAGGCAGCTCCGGGTATCGAGATGCACATCGTCAACGAATCAGGCCTACTGGAAGGGGCTGTACGCAGTTGCCAGGCCTCCGCGGAGGTGTATACCGAGGTCTACGTCCCTATGGGCTGGGCTGACGAGCACACGCTAGTCTACGGGGTTTACACCTGGGAGCCTGGCCCGCTGACCCTTCAGTGCGGCCACTTTTTGGACTGGACTGGCGGTTATGTGCCCCTGTGGGCCTACGATGTAGAGACCGGCAAGACGGTGCCCTACACGGGGGACGAGAGCTCACTCACGCAGGATACCTGTGGACTCTATGCTTGTATCAAGCCACGCCTAGACACCGAATGGTTCTTCGGCGGCCGCCAGTCACCTGATGGCCTCATCTCTCCTGGCGGCCACTGGATCGCCTTCACCGCCCGCCACGTCTATGGACCGGAGGACCTGCTGATCATATCGAAGGAAGGAAATACCGATGATTGAACTTCGGCGGCCACTGAGCAAACTTGCTGCCGTCCTGTTAGTTCTGCTGTACATCCTGGCCCATCTGCTGGCCGCCGCGGGCCCCATCGGCTTCGGGGTCTCGGCCGGCGGTTACCCGCTCAACCGTTGGGGTATCTACGGCTATGCCGCAGCTGCCATTGTGGCCCCGGTCTTAGGCCTAAGCCAGCTGTGGCGCCGCGAGGAAGACCCTTCGCCCCTGCAACTCACCTTGCCCCCGCTGCTCGCCCTTTGGGTGGCGAGCCTCTACTTCACCACCGCCATCCTGTGGGCCGAGTTCGCCCCCTACGTGGACGTGGATGGCCTCTTCGCCGCGCTCAACCTGGCCTTCGCCCTGGCCGGGCTGGCGACGGTGGCCCTTCTGGCCGGTTATCTCTGGTGGCAAGGGCGGGCGCTGGCGGCCTACGCCCGCGTCCTCTTCGCCCCGGGGCAACCAAGCCGCTTATCTTCCCAGTGAGTAGTCTAATTCCGGACATGAACGTCTACCTGGAGGTCAGAAACTCATCGCCGTTGTCGATTCTGTTCCATTCAGCCACTGTGGGAATCTGGGTAGGGCAGCCCTTAGTAGATTGTGTGCGTGTCGGAATGGGCGCATACTTCTTAGGGGGTGATTGACGTGAGGCTTCAGAGATCATTGAGTGTGATGGTTATGCTTGCCACCCTTCTAACCGGCTGTTTTCTCTTTGATGGTGGAGAGCCGAAGACGCGAGCGAATCGATATACCGACCTGGAACTGAGGCTCTGGATCAGCCGGGACAAACCTCGGGTGGGCCAGTCGGTGGATATTCAGTTCACGGTCATAAATCACGGCACCGGACGCTGGGTGATTGAGCTACCTGAGGCCTCGGTCATGGATATTAAGGTTGGTACAGGAGCGGGGGTTCGGACTTGGATCTACTGGTCGGATGGTCGGGAGATCACCCCTGAGATGCGACGCCTTGGACTAGCGCCTGGGGAGTCGAAGACCATCGAGATGACCTGGGTGCCTAGTAAGGACGAGCTGTACACATCAACGCCAATAGGAGGGATCCTCCGTTTGCAAGAGGGTGGGACGGCGGAAGCAGGAACCACCATTAACGTCGGCCGAGGTCTCCTTCCTCCTTACTAAGAGTTTCGTTCCTGGCAAGGTATGGCAATGAGGGGTTCTCCCTAGCCCACTGGATGACCATTTGCGGAGGAGTAGTTGGACTGTGAGTACGTTGAGAGTGTAGAAGATATCGAGTGGTTCAGCATCGAGGAATATGCTGCGAGCACAAGATCTCCACGTGGAAAGTACGACAGATGATGAAGAGCGGAGAAGTCGCTGCAAGGCTGATGGACAAGACGGGGGCATGGAGTCCTATCACTACATCCATCGCTCCTCTGAAGAAGTGGTGTATCATAGTTCGAAAACCGACAGCCGTTTCCGAGTAAAGACGGAAGCCCCATAGCCCTATTCTCTTCACACTCACACCCCAATCCCGGCACAAAACCCCCGTTTTGACGCCTTTCCCACCCAATTTAACCATCATTATCCTCCCAGACCCCCCTGAGACCGGGATTTCCGGTGTGTTTCTAGGTATAAGAGTATCGATGCAACCCGTCTTAACCCCGGCAAAATCACCGTGGCGGTATGTTCATACCTACACCCGGAAAATCGCCTGTCAAAACGGCTGATAGACGGTCTGACCCAGGCCTGAGTTTGTTGTTAGGCGTTCCAGAGAGGAAGGAGGCTAATCCTTACCGTGCTCTTTGAGGATCTGATGCATGCACTGTCGAGTAACTCCGAACCGGTCGGCCATCTTCTGAAGATTCCAACCTTCCTTCCTTAGCCTGGTGATGGTTGCGTGCTCATGGGGATCGATCTTCGTGTCAGGATGGGTATGTTTCAACAGGAATTGACCCCCGTCGAACGCGCGATCTTTGACTCGCCTTCGAGGCAGCATCGGCAGAAAGGCAAGAGGCTGAAGCAAGATTTCCCGTAACGCCGCCCCTCCCCTCGTGTTAACCTAGTTAGAAGGTGTTTCTTAGCGCAAGTCTTCGTGCTCGCTTTATAACATGAAGGCGATACAGTTTCTCGGAAGCGTCCCCCGCTACTTCATCTCCCAGATCATCGGCCCCTTCTACCGGCCGATCTTCTGGAGCCCTATCTCTAATCTCCAATATCGCGAGGTACCAGAGCCTCCCTTGCCTAATGAGAACTGGGCTAAGATAAAGGTTCGATACGGTGGGATCTGCGGCAGCGACATGTACATGATCCTCCGTCCGGATCCCGCATTCGCCGCTCTCCTCTCCTTCCCCTGCACCGTGGGCCACGAAAACGTGGGTACCATCGCTGAACTGGGCTCCCAGGTGAAAGGGTTCAGGGAAGGCGACCGCGTCGTCGTCGTCCCCACTTTGGGCTGCCAAGTGCGCGGCTTCCCTGAGCTCTGCCTGGCCTGTCAGAGGGGCGATACCGGACTTTGCGAGCGATTGGCCGAGGGAGAGATCGCCCCTGGCTTCTTGACCGGCTTCTGCCGGGACACAGGAGGGAGTTGGAGCCCTTATCTGGTGGCTCATGCCTCTCAACTCTTGAAGGTGCCCCCTGCGATGGACGACGAAAACGCCCTGCTGGTGGAACCCTTCGCTGTGGGGTTGCACGCGGTGCTACGCAACTACCCACAGGACGAGGACACGGTTCTCATCATCGGGGCCGGAGTCATCGGCATCTGCATAGTGGCCGCTCTGCGGAGCCTGGACAGCAAGGCCCGGGTAATCGTCTTGGCCAAGCACCCCTTCCAGGAGGAGGCGGTCAGAAGGTATGGCGCTGACCAAGTGATCCACCTGACGCGGGATTATTGGCAGGAGTTGGCCCAAGCCTTGGGGGCTACCATTCGCTGCCCCCCCGTGGGGAAGCCAGTCGTGATAGGTGGAGCCGAGATCGTCTATGACTGCGCAGGAAGCGGTACCAGCCTCGACAATGGTCTCCACTTCACTCGGAGCGGGGGCAAAATAGTCCTGGTGGGTTCGGCGTTCATGCCTGTAAGGCTGGGGTGGACACCCATCTGGTTCAGCGAGATCGAAATCAAGGGGAGCTGGGTCTACGGCACTGAACTGTACAAAGGGAAAGAGATACACACTTTTCAACTAGCTTTAGATCTGATGGCTGAGGGTAGGGTAGAATTGGCCCCTCTTGTCACTCACAGGTTCCAACTGGATGACTACAAGCGGGCCTTAGCAGCCGTGACCAACAAGGGTAGGAGCGAGGTCGTTAAAGCGGTCTTCGCTTTCGAATGAGGAAGGTTATGATGTCAGCTACAAAAGAAGCGATCATCGAGGAGTTCAAAAATTACGTCTCGCCGTCGAAGGTAGCGGTCTATAAGCGAATGGGCATCGAACTGGTGCCCGGCCGGCGGGAAGGCTCCTATATCTGGGACAAGGAGGGCGAACGGTATATCGATTGCCGCAGCGCGGGAGGGGTCTTCAACCTGGGGCACCGGCCGCCAAGGGTGATCGCCGCCCTCCGGGAGGCGATGGATTTCCTCGATATCGGCGATCATATCTTGATGAGCGAGTATCGAGCGGCTCTGGCTAAGCGGCTGGCGGAACTGATGCCTGGAGACATCCGATACAGCTTCTTTGGAGCCAGTGGTGGGGAGGCGGTCGATCTGGCCATAAAATTGGCCCGGGGATACACCCAGAGGCCTAGGATCATCTCCGCGGAGCGGGCGTATCATGGCCATACCGGCTTCGCTTTGGCCGCTGGCTCCAGGAAGTTCCAGGCCCCCTTCGGCCCCTTGATACCCGGGTTTATGAACGTCCCCTTCGGCGATATCGAAGCCCTGGAAGCGGCGATGGATGATGAGGTGGCCGCTGTCATCCTTGAGACCACCCCTGTTCCGGGCGGGGTGCTCATCCCTCCCCGCGACTACTTCCCGCAGGTGAGGGAACTCTGCGATCGAAGAGGGACCCTCTTGATCCTCGACGAGGTTCAGGCGGGCTTGGGCCGCACCGGGCGGCTATGGGCGATAGAGGAGTACCATGTCGTCCCCGATATCATGGTTCTGGGGAAGGGGCTAAGCGGGGCTATCTACCCCATCACCGCCACCTGCTATCGGGAGAAATTGGAGAGTTTCTTCGAACCCGACCCCTTCATCCACCTCTCCTCCTTTGGGGGAGCGGAACTGGGGTGCGTGGCCGCCATGGCCATGCTGGACCAGATCACGGAACCAGGGTTCTTAGAGCATGTCAAGGAGATGGGAGACCGCTTCCAAGAGGGGCTGGCTCTCCTCAGGGAAAAGTACCCTCGGATATTGATCGAAGTCCGCCAGCGGGGGTTGTTGATTGGACTCAAGATGGTCGATGGAAACTGTGGCCCTATGCTCACCCGGGCGTTGGGTCAAAATGGCGTCTTGGCCATCTTTGCCGGTTTGGACCCCTCGGTGACGATCATCATGCCACCTCTGATCGTGACGGAAGAAGAGGTGGATCTCGTCTTGGAAGCGCTGGATCGCTCCTATCAGACCGTGGCTGAGCAGACAGAGATGTTGGCCTGAATAGGAGAGGCTATCAGCTGCTAGTACGTGGGGATAAGGAGAGAGTATGGAGCGTTATCTCCTTCCACTCGATCAAATCGAGGCTGAACACCAACACCTGGTAGGTAGTAAGGTCTTCCATCTCGGTGAGTTGCGCCAGGCGGGGGTGCGGGTTCCAAGGGGGTTCTGCATCACGACGGCTGCTTATCATCTCTTTCTCCAGGAGGCTGGTCTTGAAGCCGCGGTGTCCTCTCTAGATCGGGAGCCGATGGAGTTCCAAAGAGCCCCCTTGGGGCAAGAGATGGTGAAACACCCTCTGCCCGATCGGTTATATGGGGTTATCGAGGAGGCCTATCGGGGGTTGGGTGAAGGGAAGCCGGTAGCGGTAAGGTCATCAGCCACAAGAGAGGACTTACCAGAGGCTTCCTTTGCCGGCCAATATGAGACGTATCTCAATGTCTTGGGTTTGGAGGAACTCACTGAGAAGATAAGAGCCTGCTGGGCCTCCCTTTGGAATCTTCGAGCCCTTTCCTACCTCCACCGTCATCATATCTCCCCTCTGGAGGTGGCGATGGGGGTAGTGGTGCAAGAGCAGATCCCGGCAGAGGTCTCGGGGGTGCTTTTCACCTTGAACCCCTCTACGGGTCTGGAAGAGGAGATGCTCATCGAAGCCCACTGGGGGCTAGGGGAAGCGGTAGTCTCAGGCAAAGTCACCCCCGACCGCTTCGTGGTGGACGCCTGGAACGAAGGGATACGCTCCCAAAAGATAGCCGAGAAGCGGATGATGGTGGTTCCTGCCCATCCCTCAGGGGTAAAAGAGGTAGAGGTTCCCGAGGAGAAACGTACTCAGGCCAGTTTGACGGAGGAGCAACTCTTGCAACTGATGCGGCTGGGGTATGAGGTGCAGGAGATCTACGGCTATCCGCAGGATATCGAGTGGGCTCTCTATAAGGGAGAGTTCTATATCTTGCAGACTCGCCCTTTAACCTCCTACACCTTTACACCGGAGATCGGCCAATGGACGGCGGCCAATTGCCGGGAGGTGATGCCCGGTTTCATCACCCCCCTTTCCTTCTCCATCAATGGTCAATACGAGTGGGCAAGGGCCTTTGAGGAGCTGTTCCAACGGGTGAAGATGATGCGGGAGAGGAGGGAGATAGAGTGGCTTCAGCTATTTTTCGGCCGCGCCTATTGGAATGTGGGGGAGGTCAAGCGGTTAAACTCCATCATCCCCGGCTTTAAGGAGCGAGGCTTCGATGAATCGGTAGGCCTGGAGCGCACTTACGAGGGGGACGGACTAGTCACACCCACCACTCCCATCACTGTTATCCGCGCTCTCCCCGTCCTCTTCGCCCTCCAAAACCTCTACAAGACCTTCTGGCAAGAGGCGAAGGAGTACAAAGAAGCGTTTGCCCAGGAGGAGGCGAGATACTCGGAGATCGACCTTACCGCCCTTGATGATGCTGAGTTGGCCGAGAAGGTTAGGGGTATCTTAGAGTTCCATCACCGCACCAACCGGATAGCGTTGATCGTCACTTTCTTGGCCACGCAGGCTCAGGATGACTTCACGCCGATGGTGGAGGGGTTGAACGCCCGGAACCCGGATGCCGAACCGATCTCCATAGCCCGCTTACTCACCGGGTTGACCGATGTAGCCACCGGGCGTCCCCTTCTCGAACTCTGGAAGGTGGGCCAGGAAGCGCTAAAGGATGAACGGGTCAAAGAGATCATCTTAGAGGCGGAGCCTTCCGAACTGCCGGAGAGGTTGCAGGCTTCGCCTGAGGGCCAGGCGTTCTGGACCATCTTGGAACGGTATATCCGCGACTTTCGCTATATGTCAGAGAAGGATGAAGATATGTCCCTGCCTCGCTGGGATGAGGAGCCCACCTTCGCCTTCACCACTCTCAAATCGTTCCTCCAGGCAGGAGGAGATACTGACCCAGAGAAGTCGATCGCTCAGCAAAAGGAGATACGACTACAAGAGGAGCGACGGGCCGCTTGTCTCTTGTCCCAGGGGTGGCTAGACAGGCTTTTCAGAAAACGGCAGTTCTTCTCGGCCTTGGAGACTCTGAAGCGTTATTCCTGGTGGCGTGAGGAGACGCGTCCTATGCTCTCCTTAGCCCATTATCACTGCCATCGGGTCTTTGTAGAACAGGGCAAGCGGTGGTCGGCGTCCGGATACCTCGAAGAGCCGGGGGATATCTTTTTCCTCACGCGGGATCACCTGTTGGCCGCCTTGGAGGGAAAACTCTCCTCTGAGGAGGCGCGTACCTGGATTCACAAATACAAGCGCATGAAGGGTTGCTATCGGAATTTCGAGCCACCCCTGACCATCGGGCGAGGAGCGAGGGTGCCAGAGATTCCAACCAAGGCAGCCGTCTATAAAGGGGTCGGCTGCAGCGCTGGTAGAGCCACCGGAAAGGCTAAAGTGGTGCGGGAACTGGGCGAGGCCCATAGGCTCAAGAAGGGAGAGATACTGGTTGCGCCCTATACCAACCCCGGTTGGATACCTCTGTTCAACCTGGCAGCAGGTATCGTGACCGAAGAGGGAGGGCTGATATCTCACGGCGCTATCGTGGCCCGGGAGTACGGCATCCCCACCGTCCTTCAGATCCAGGAGGCGACGAAGATCTTCCAAGACGGACAAACCCTTTGCGTGGACGGCGACAGAGGTGCGGTGGAAGTATTAGAGTAGGTGAGGCGCTCCTTGCATCCCGCGCTACCTACGGTCGTTCCGGACGGGACTTCAGCAACCACCGCCCCATTTGGCGAAACGGTGGCTTGAGTGAAGGGGGGGAGAGTGATGGCATCCGCTAATTCAAATGCTACGCGCTACAAGCATCTAATCCGCTTGGTGCGGGTCGCTAGAGGGTTGGAGGCAGGAGGATACTACAACGCAGCCAAACTCTTCTGGGCGGCCGCGTTCTCCGAAGAGATCCGCGCCAGTAATGAGCAAGGGGTACCCCTCGAAGCGGATGGCCTTGACCGTGAGATGCGAACTGCCATTGATACCCTGGGGGCTGCCAGGGCTAAGCCGGAACTGATCGCTGCGTTCCAATATGGACGGCAGGCTGCCCGTGAGGATCGCATCATCCCCTGGACCGAAATCCCGGAGGTCTATGTCTGCCGCACATGCGGCGAGATCGCCCTTGGCCAGGCCCCACAGCGGTGTTCTACCTGTGGCGCTCGGGCCCTAACCTTCCGCGAGTTTCCACCTGTGTACTACCTGGACCCGTTGCCTCCACAACAAGTCATGGCAGCTCTTATCTCTGGGCCTGATGAGGTGGAGGATGCGGTCAAGGGGCTGAGCGAGGAGCAAATGACACAGCCGCCCCGGCCCGATGAATGGGCAATCCGGGACGTACTCTGGCATCTGCTCATGGCACAAAGCGTCTTCGCTGCCCGGGTGGACAAGATGCTGGCGGAAGATAATCCGTCGCTGGAGGGGATAGCAGTCTGGACCATTGAGGGTGAGGAGTCGCTCTCAGCCAGAGATATCCTGGCCCGTTACCGGGACTCGCGCATGGCCACTGTCGATCAACTGAAAGCCATGTCTCCAGGTGACTGGTGGCGCACTGCCCGGCACGAGGAATTCGTGCAGTTTACAATTCTGCAACAGGCTAGTTACTTTGCTAAACACGAACGCTCTCACCTGCCGCAAATTGACGCTATCCGCCAAGCCATCGGGACATAACTGAGCCAAATGGCTTCAGACGATGATAGACACCGCCCCGGGTCCACAGGGGCCTATTCATCACCTCTCTGTCCTACTGCCATCACACCCCAATTCCCGCACAAACCCCCGTTTTGACGCCTTTCCCACCCATTCTGCCCACCATCATTCCCCCAAACCCCATCCAGACCCCGATTTTGGCCCATTTCTGAATATAAGATTATGTAGACCAGCGGTTTTAAGCGCTCAAAATGACTCTACCCCTATGGTTGATATAGGCATGCAAGAAATAGGCGCCCAAAAGGCGTTTAAAACGGTGAGATCGTGTGCGCAGTTTGCTTGTTGTGCGTTCGAGTGAGGATGGAAGGGGCGCTCTCTCCGCTCAACCATCACTACCCTCCCGGACCTCCCCAGCGCCCGGTTTCCGAGGTTCTCTAGGTACAAGATCATCCAGAAGACCCTCTTAGCCCCTTGAGATCACACCTGGCCCTATGTTGATACCTACTCCGCAAGAATCGCCCGAGAGAACGGGGCTTAGACCGTCTGATTAGGTGCTGAGGTTGGTTTCGTGCGCTGTGGTGAGGATGGAAGGAGCTGCCACTTATCGCAGCGCTCACTAGAACGGCAACGCCCACAGTCCCGAGGCAGCACCGAACGTGATGGTTCAGCTTCTGGAAACCACGGCAACTCTTGCTTCCCAGCGAAGGAGTATCCTAACCTGTGGCGAGTAGCGCGCTGACCTGGCCCCTGCGTGTTCCGGGAGCGAGGATATGCGGGGGATTTGTTCGAGGTCGAACCAAGAGCCCTAGCGCATCCGTTATCCTCGTCTCTGGTAGTAGGAAAAGTGGCCTCGGGCGGGGGTTTTCTTCGCCTAACAATGATTTGACGAAGAACCGATAGGGAGTAAGCGGTTGGCATGTTGCTGTCCGTCCCATTTATGCTGTAGATGTCTCAGACGAGGTCATAAGACACACCGCGCCGATTGATTTCCCCTTTGAATCTCTAAGGTTTCCATAACTTGACAAAATCGAGAAATTGTAATACAATTTAAGTATATTACTGGATACTAATGTACAACTGAGCGATGGCGATGGACGACATAGAGCAATTGGCTGAGACGTTCAAGGCATTATCGGACCCCACCCGGCTGAGGCTGGTCAAGTTGCTGAGCAAGTGTGAGTGCGAAGGATCGTTGTGCGTCACCGCCCTGGCTCACACGCTGGGGGTCAGCCAATCGGCGGTCTCGCAACATCTCCGCGTTCTGAGACAGGCCGGGTTGGTTCGGGGCGAGCGGCACGGCTACTTTGTGCACTACTCGCTTGACCGAGACAGGCTGGAGCAGTACAAAGCCAGACTGCGGGAGACCCTGGGTGAGGATTTTGTGGTTGTCATGTAAGATCTGTTTTTTTTGTTCGGCCTATTAGTTTATTGACAAGTTCTAATGTAGAAGGGGGGTGACAACATGTGCTGCGGACATGAGAGCCATCACGGTGGCTGGCAACGGGGCCATCATCACGGCGGCTTCTGCGCTTGCAGTGGGCCTTTGCGCTCCGGGCCGCGCTTCTGGACCAAGGAGGAAAAGATAGCCTGGCTCGAGCAGTATTTCAGGGGCCTGCAGGAGGAAGCAAAGGCCGTCGAAGAGCGCATCGTCGCACTGAAGGAGGAGGAGTAGGGGCCTCTCCAAGGCGGGGGAGGGGCACTTTGGCCCCTCCCCTCCCATACCTCTCCCACCCTCCCCTGACCCTCCGGAGGCCCTCGGAGGGCTTTCGAATACTGGACTGAACTGTTCAAGGGAAGATGCCTCAAAGTGCCCCAATTTGGGTTCACGGCGTCTTAGCTCTGGTATACAGTAACAGCCAAACTGCCCCAGCCGCCTCTGTTTGACTTGCTATTCAGTGGGCGGTATAGTTGGTTCGGATCCTGGGTACACGCTGAATCGTCCTCTCACGCTGCACACTTCTCAGAGTATGCGGCGCCCCCCTGATTTGCGTCACTTTTGACCATGGACGAGGTTCTTATCACCGGACTGTTCCTGGTTTGAATCTGTTCCATAGGAGTATCAAATACATAGTTTAGAAGAGAAGGCGCTTGACCTGATCATCGCGCTAGAGGATGCTGAGCAGGATCAGTTCAAGCAGCTGGTTTTGGGACAGATCAGCAAGGAACTTTTGGCGGTCTTCGGGTGGTATGCAGGCACCGTATTCCCGGACAATCCGGAGGAGGACATCCATGACCTAGTTCATCTGATGATCACGGGTTATCTGATCAAAAGCAACGAGATGG
>Ga0209979_1003961_pt1 | contig 12614 bp, 12 predicted proteins | sample AnhtaG_FD_183114 | JGI IMG/M metagenome (GOLD analysis project Ga0209979, IMG submission 183114) | Deep subsurface microbial communities from Anholt, Denmark to uncover new lineages of life (NeLLi) - Anholt_01485 metaG (SPAdes) (version 2) | ecosystem: Environmental > Aquatic > Marine > Oceanic...
AGGGAGTCTCCATTCTTTCTCGATCATTCCCAGACGAGCCATGGCTGTTTTTATGGGAAGAGGGTTGGTTTCAATGAACATAGCCTTAAAGAGACGAAATAACTTATAATGAAGCTCTTTTGCCCTCCCAATATTACCTGCGAGATAGGAAGACACCAAATCTTGGGTCTCCTTTGGTAAAATATTGGCTACTACAGAGATTACCCCCACTCCCCCCAGGGAAAGAATGGGTAGGGTGAGAGAGTCATCCCCGGAAAGAACAGAAAAGTTAGGCTTGGACTCTGCGATGATATTGGACACCTGATCCATGCTGCCACTGGCTTCCTTAACCCCGACAATGTTATTTAACTGACTCAGTTTAGCTATCAGGCTGGGGGGAATATTTATTCCGGTGCGAGAAGGGATATTATAGATCACTAGAGGAAGGCCAATTTTCTCCAGTCGGCGGTAATGAGATTCCAGCCCCTTCGGGGTGGGCTTGTTGTAATATGGAGCGACTATCAGTGCCGCATCGGCTCCGCACTCCTTGGCGAACTGGGTTAATTCCACCGCCTCTTTGGTGCTGTTGGATCCAGTACCGGCAATTACAGCTACCCTTTTCCTTGCCTCTTGAACAGCCAGCTTAATGACCCTTTGGTGTTCCTCATGAGATAGAGCAGGTGACTCACCGGTGGTACCACAGGGAACTATTCCATCTACGCCTTTTTCCACCAGAAAGCGAATGAGTTCCTTAAATGCTCTCTCATCAATCTCCCCTTTTCTAAACGGAGTTACCACAGCTACGAAGCATCCCTTAAACATTTTTAACCTCCTCGCTAATTTTACCCTCAAAAATGAGGCGAGTCTCCCCTTCAAGGAAAACTTCAGAGAAACTGTTGTCCTTAGCCCGTTCAAAATAGACCAAAAGGTCCCCTCCCTTCATCTTTACCCTCACCGGGGATGAGATTCCACAGGTTAAATTGCCGGTTAAGGCTGAGGCCACCGCTCCCGTGCCACAAGCCAGGGTCTCTTCTTCCACTCCCCTTTCATAGGTTCTTACCTTAAGAGTATTCCCCTTTTCTACTTCCACAAAATCTACATTGGTTCCCTGGGGTCGGAACTTCGGATGATTCCTTATGGAAGGAGCTAGCTCCTTTAAGGGAACTTGGTCCACTCTGGAGGTGAAGAGGACAAAATGGGGCACTCCTGTGTTCAGGTAATGGCCTTCATAAATTTCTCCCTTCACGGATAACCTTAAGTTCAAACGGAGATCCTGCGGCTTTTCCATTCCAATCTTTACTTTTTTTCCTTGGATCTGGCAGCTGATGATGCCAGCTAGAGTCTCAAACCTGCATCTTCTACCAACAATACCCTTGAGATATGCAAATCGAGCTATACATCTGGCGCCGTTACCGCACATCTCTGCCTCCGAGCCATCAGGATTGAAGATGCGCATCCTAAAATCTGTCCTTGGGGATTCCTCCAGAAGGAGAAGGCCATCGGCTCCTATACCTGTTTTCCGGGGGCAGAGTTTCATGGCCAAACTTCCCCCATCCTTTATTAAATTGGCTCGGTTATCCACTACAATGAAATCATTGCCGCTGCCCTGAAGTTTAACGAAGGGGAGGGGATAGGAAGGAATGAGATTTTCTTCCTCAAGGCTAGTAGCTTCAGTCTTGGTCAGATCAGAATAGACCTCTCGTCTGCGGGAAAGAATCCATTTTTCCCCCTTTACCAGAACTTCGGGAGGCAGGAGCCGGGCATTATAGGAAGAGGCCATGGAGAATCCATAGGCGCCGGCATCCATTATAGCCAGGTATTCACCCTGCCGGCTCTGGGGAAGGGATCTATCCTTAGCCAGGAAGTCCGTTGACTCGCATACCGGCCCTACTACATCCACCACTTCCATGGAAGAGGTTTTCTTTGGCTGTTGGATTTTTTTTATCTCATGATAGGCTCCATAAAGAACTGGCCTTATAAGATCATTCATTCCTGCGTCTACAATCAAGAATTTTTTTTCTTTTCTCGTTTTCCTATAGAGAATCTGAGTAACCATTATGCCTGTATTAGCTACCAGATATCTCCCCGGTTCCATAATAAGCTTTAGTCCCCTCTCTTGGATAAGAGGGGTGATTTGACTGGCCAGCTCTTCTATGTCTAAAGAGGACTCCTTCTGCCGGTAGGCAATACCAAAACCTCCTCCCATGTCCATATACTCAAGGTCAACCCCTTGTTTCCTCAGATGAGATATGAACTTGCCCATTTTTTCAATACATCTAAGATAGGGCTCTATTCTGGTAATCTGGGATCCCAGGTGGAAATGGATTCCTTTAGACACAATATTCCTGGAGTCTTTGAGCTTAAGGTAGAGCTTTTCCGCCTCATCCATCTCCAGTCCAAATTTGTTCTCCCCCATGCCGGTGGTGATGTAGGGGTGAGTTTTAGGGTCAATGTCTGGATTTATCCTTAAGGAAACCCTTATCTTCCCACCAAGCCCCCTTGATAGCTCCTCAAGAAGCTCTAGCTCTCCTTGCGATTCCACATTAAACATAAAGATGTCTTTTCTCAGGGCAAATTCCAATTCCTGCCTGGTTTTTCCTACCCCGGCAAATACTATTCTTTTGGGAGGAAATCCCGCCAAAAGGGCCTTATATAGCTCTCCACCAGAGAGAATATCAGCCCCGGCTCCGAGATGAGCCAGGATCCGACAGAGGGTGAGATTAGCGTTAGCCTTGAGGGAGTAGCAGATGAGGGGGGAAAGCCTCCTGAAAGCTTTGCTCAATCTCTCATAATTGCTGAGGAGGGCTCTGTGGCTGTAAAGATAAAGGGGAGTCCCTATTTCATCAGCAATTTGAGAAATGGAGACATCTTCACAGAAAAGCTTTCCCTTTTTGTATGGGAAAGAAGATTCTTCATTGAATGAGGGTTCTCTCATATCTTCTCCTCCAGTCTCAATTTGGCCAGCTCCATCTGGTGCTTCAGGCTCCTTTTGCCTGTTCCCCCAGGGGAATTTTTGCCGAAAACACAGCTCTTGAGTTTTATCCTCTCAAAGACATCTTTTTCAAAAAGGGGCGAGAAATGGCCATATTCCTCTAAAGTGAGATTTTCAAATCTTTTTCCCTCTTCCAGGCAGTATTTAACCATCCTTCCCAGGAGCTGGTGGGCTTCTCGGAAGGGAACCCCTCTCTCTACCAGATAATCTACAAGATCTGTAGAAGCGAAGAAGCCCTCTCGGGCCTCTTTTTCCATCTGGTGGGTGTTGATTTTTGTATTCTTTAACATTCGAGCGTAGATCCTCAGGCTCTCCTTTATGATCTCTGGCGTCTGGAGTAAGGGGAGTTTATCTTCCTGCATATCCCGGTTATAGGAGAGGGGTAGGCCCTTCATCATAGTAAGGAGGGAGATAAGGTCCCCATAAACCCGACCTGTCTTTCCTCTAATGAGTTCAGCTACATCCGGGTTCTTTTTGTGGGGCATGAGCGATGAACCGGTAGTAAAGGCATCTTCTATTTCAATGAAAGAGAAGGGAGGGGAGGACCAGAGAATGAGATCTTCAGAGAGACGGGACAGGTGCATCATAAGAAGAGCTGAAGCAGCCAGAAATTCTAAAAGATAATCCCGATCACTCACTGTATCCAGGCTGTTCTCACTTATTTTAGGAAAGTCTAAAAGCTCGGCTACGTAGTCCCTGTCAATAGGAAGGGAGGTGCCAGCCAGAGCTCCCGCCCCCAAAGGCATCACATTTACCCGCTCAAGACAGCTCTTGAGCCTTTCCTTATCTCTTTCCAGCATCCAAAAATAGGCCAGAAGGTAATGGGCGAGAAGTATGGGCTGGGCATATTGAAGATGTGTATACCCGGGGAGGATAACCTCAGAGTAAGATTTGGCTAGCTCAAGATGAGTCTTTTGAAAATCAACTATCAAATGAAGTATCTCCCTTATCTCATCCCTTAAATACAGCCTTTCATCCAGGGCTATTTGGTCATTTCTGGATCGAGCTGTGTGCAGTTTCTTACCCGTCTCCCCCACTCTTTTTATCACCTCCTCCTCGATGGCCAGATGGATATCCTCTTTCCCGTCAAAGGTAAGCCTTCCCGCTTCTATATCCTTTTGGATGGCTTCCAAGGTCTGGATGATCTTTTGGGCTTCCCCAGGGGGGATGATTCCACACTTTGCCAGCATCTTAGCGTGAGCTACACTTCCCATAATATCATATTTATAAAGCTTCATATCCACAGCAATGGAAGAGGTGAATTTTTTGACTAAATCATCCATGTCTTCTTTGAATCTTCCCTCCCATAAGCTCATCTACTATCTCCTTGATAAAATCTATTTAGAGCAGCTTGCACAGCTTGTTGCCCGGCAGGTAGAACAGGAGCTCATGCCGATAGTAGCACCTTCCTTTTTTATGTACTCCACCTTTTGCCTGGTATGTCTTAAATTGCCCGGAATGTTCTCTTAGTCTGTGCTTATTATAGTGTAGGTTGCCTGGCTCGTCAATATTTTACCACTCCAGTTTTCTTGAAAAATCCCAGCTTTTAGGCTAGTAATGACTTCAATCATTTCCTTTTTCTTGCCTCGGCTTCTCTTCCAGGGAGAGTTTTCGGGAAACTAGAGTTTATAGTTTTTCAGGGTGTGTCCATATCTCCTTGGCATGGTAGGAGCTTCTGACAAAAGGGGAGGAGGCTAGGGAAAGAAAACCCAGGGACTTTCCTGTTTCCTCATATTCTTTGAACTTTTCCGGTACTACGTATTCCTTTACCGGGACATTCTGGGAGGAAGGTCTTAGATACTGGCCAATGGTTAAAATGTTACAGCCCACCCCTCTAAGATCCTTCATTACCTGGGTTACTTCCTTGTCATTTTCTCCCAGTCCCACCATGAGGCCGGATTTGGTGTAAATACCGGAATCCAGCTTCTTACTTTCTCTGAGTAGCTCTAGAGAACGCAAATAATCAGCCTCAGGTCTTACCTGGGGATAAAGACGGGGAACTGTCTCCAGGTTATGGTTCAGGACATAGGGTCCGGCTTCAATAACCCTTTTAAGAGAGGATAGGGAGCCATTAAAATCGGGAACCAGCACCTCAACTTTTATTCTATGGGCAAGCTTTTTTATCTCCTTGATGATGAGTGCAAAATGGCTGGCTCCCCCATCAGTCAGATCGTCCCGGGCAGGCGAAGTTACCACTACGTATTCCAGATGGAGTTTCCTTACCGCCCTGGCAATATTTTCAGGTTCCTCAGGGTCGGGAGATGCTGGATTTCCCTTTCTTACCCCACAGAACCCGCAGGATCGGGTACATCTATCTCCCAGAATCATAAAAGTAGCGGTCCTCTGAGAAAAACACTCCCCTATGTTGGGACATGAGGCTTCCTCACAAACGGTGTGCAGGGACAGGGAGCGAAGGAGCTCCTTCATCTCCTTAAGGGCACCGGGTGAGGGAATTTTCTTCTTAATCCAGCAAGGGAGGCTCATTTCTTCCTCTTTGTTCTACTCCTCTATTTTGATTTCGATCCTGCCTTTTCTGAAGCCTTTTAAAGACGAAAGAACCCCCTTGATGGTACTTTTAACAATCCTGTCAATAAAAGGATTCATAGGTAAGATCTTACCCCCCAGCCTCACCTCGGTGCTAGGATTTAAGGCAGGACAATCTTTATCCGTTTTGTTACCTTCGATAATCTCTTTGGCCAGCTCATAACAGGTCTCGTATCCACAGGCTCCACAGTTAAGGTTGGGCAATTTAAAAGCTCTCTTCTCAATAATATCCGCTATCCTCTCCACATCCTTAAGGATGTGAAAAACTGGAAGGCCCAGCCTTAGTTTTTTTGGGGAAAGCACAGCTACAAGAATCTGGAGTCCATCAAAGAGATCTTTGGCCTCATCTTTTTCCCTCAGGCAGACTACCTTGGGATAGGTTCTCTCACTTTTAAAACCCTCCACTAAAACAAAATCCGCCTCCAGATATCCCATGATATCCTCAAGGCTCTTTTTTCTTTTAAAGAAGAGGGCTGATTCCCTCTGGGAGATGGCTGCTACTTCCCCCGTGTACTGTCCATGTTTGGCCGTATTGGCTTGGGGAAGATCTATCTCTCCATGAATGTGCTTTACCGTAGCTACCCTGTACCCCCTTTTCTTGAGCTCTCGTGACAGGCCAACCACCAAAGATGTCTTGCCGCTACCTTTATAGCCAATGACTCCTACTACTTTCATTTATCACCTCTCATCTTTCTCATCCCTGGAGCTTTTTTCCTGACTGATAAGTTTCTCAAAGGCACATCTGGCTCCGTTTAGAATACCTTCCAAGCCATTATTCTTCGCCTCTCTTATTTCCATCATCAAGACGCCTTCATAGTGAATCTGGCTCAGCTTAATCATAAACTTTTCCCAGTCAATCTTGCCCTGAAAAGGCAGAAGATGTTCATCGCTGCCCCTATGAGTATCCTGAATGTGCAGATGAAAAACCCTTTCACCCAGAGCATCCATAAGCTCAAAGAGGTTATCATTAAGAAAGCCATGGCCCGTATCCAGACAAATGCCAGCTCTGGGTGAAAGAGAGGTGAGAAGATATTCAAAATCCTCTACTTTACTTCCCACATAGCCGGGAAGCATATTCTCCAGGGTTAATCTTATATTGAGTTTCCTGCAATAACTCTCGATTCTTTGCAGGCTCCGAGAGGCTATCCTGAGCTGCTTTTCTCGGACCACCGATTTTCCTCCAGGATGAATAACCAATATTTTACCCCCTAACTTTGCCAGGGCATCGATAGCTTTTATGGTTTCCTTTACTGCTTCTTCTCTTAACACCGGATCGGGTGAGGAAATATTCACCTCTGAATCGATGGGGGCATGGACCGAGCAGGCCCGGAGGTTAAATTTGAGCAAAAGAGCTAGAAAATTCTCTAGATACTCTTCGTCCTTGTATTTGAAATGAAGAGGATTGGCGAAACTTGAAAATGTCCAGAGTTCCATCTGTCTGACATTAAATTGGGCAAAAAGGGGAAGAAAATCCACCAGCTCCTGTTTGTAACAGGCAAAACTTGCTACTCCTAATTCCATTCATCCCTCCTCAAAAGGAAAACTTCGCAAGGACAATAAAGGTATCCAGTTTTCTCACAACTAGAGCATTGCCCTCCTCTCCTTTAAGCTAAACTCAGTTACTGCTAATCTGGTTTTCTAAGCCTCCTCTCTCTCTGGGGACAGGACTCTAGGCTCTTAATAAATTCTATCAACTTTTTCAGAGCAATCGAACTGATAGTATGCTCCATTTTGCAAGCATCCTCTTCGGCGGCCCTCGGATCTATCCTCAGGATCTGATTCAGGAACTTGAAGAGGGTCTGGTGGCGAGAGTAGATTTCTTTGGCTATACGGTTGCCTTTCTGGGTCAACTCCACATAGCCGTACTTCTCATGTCTTATCAACCCATCTTTGGCCAAGGCCTTCAAGGCTTCGGTTACGCTCGGCATTTTCACATTGAGCTGGCGGGCAATGTTCTTTACCCTCACCACCTCATCTTTTTTCCCCAGTTGGCCAATAGCTTCCAGGTAGTTCTCCATGGTTGGGGTTATTTCTTTGGTCACTCCGGATTCCTCCTCTTCCCGGGCAAAGATTTATTCTTTACTAGGCAAAGAAACTAAATAGGAGATGGAGCAGTCCTCCCACACCAAAGGCAAATATTAACATGATAGTGGTACTCTTCAGGGTATTTCTTATTCCCAGTTCCTTTAAGAATACCATAAAGGTCGCTGCACAGGGAAAATAGATAACCAGGATTGTCACGGTAGTAACTATCTGGTAAATATTCATCACATTTGCATCGCGCAGGGGAGCAAGAAGACCGGTAGCTACATCCTTTCTTAAAAAACCTATTATCAAGGGATAGATCGCTTCTTCCGGTAGGCCTAACCACCATCCCAGGAGAGGACTGGAAACTCGGGACATAAGCTCTGTTATGCCGAGAGCATATAAGACATTAACAATGATGATTCCCACAAATACCCAGGGGATCGCCTCTAATAGAAACTGTCCTGTCCTGAGGCGCGTTTTCATTAATAGATTAGAAAGCCGAGGCATTCTGTAAGGAGGAATCTCTATAGCAATTTCGGGAGCCTCTCCTCTCATTAACTTATTCAGCAGGACCCCTATGCCGATAAAGATACTCATTAAAATGAAGTAAATCAGCGCCACCCAGCCCAGGCCAAAGGGACCCACAATATTTAGAATCACTGCTGTCTGAGCCATGCAGGGGATAGATACTCCCAGCATAGTCAGCATCATAAACCTTTGCTTATGGGTACTGAGGACTCTGGTAGCCATAACTCCGGGAATATTGCAGCCAAAGCCCAGGATAACAGGAACAATGGAATATCCATGCAGACCCATTCTGTGGAATATAGTGTCCACCAGGACAGCTAACCTGGGAAGATAACCTAAATCCTCCAAAAGGGTAAGAATAATGTAAAATACCAAAACTGCTGGTAAGACGATGCCAATGGGAACGAAGACTCCTGTGGTGAGAACGCCAAAAGATTCTAAATAACCAGTTCCTGTAGCTCCAATCAACATATCGTGCATGAAGCCATGGGGAAATACCGGCTCGAGGACAGAGCGAATGAATGCATCATAAGGACCCTCGAAGAAGGGAACCATAACTCTATCAGTAATAAACCCAGCCACCATAATGAAAAGCTTGAACATTCCCCAGAGGACTCCCACGGCAATGGGAAGACCGGTGAGGGGCTTTACCGTGGCATCCCCCAACTTTTCCAGAAGGGTAGGGTGCCGATGGTGAACCTGCTGGGTTAGACTGGCAATGGATCCGGCTTGACCGAATCTTGCCTTAAGCATAATGAGCTCTATGGGTTCCCTATGGTCCTTCTCCACCTCTCTTATGCTTTCCTTAAGAATATGGGAGGGTATTTTCTTCCTGAAATTCTTATTTCCCTCCAGAGCAAGAAGTACCTGCCATCGGGGGAGATTAGTTCTTTCCTCAATGCTCTTGATAGCCTTCTCTATGCGTGGTTCAAACTGTATTTCCATCGACCACCCTCTCCTTAACGATCTTTCCAATTGCCCCTCTTAGTTCCTGAACTCCTTCTCCAGATATAGCCACGCTGCTAACTACTGGGGCCGCTAAAGCCTCGGCTAGAGCATCTTTATTAATATCAATCCCTCTCTCCCTGGCCAGGTCGATCATATTCAGATTCACAATGATAGGAATAGGTAGGTCTAAGAGCTGCAAGGTAAGATAGAGATTACGTTCCAGGCTAGTGGCATCCACCACATCCACAATAAGGTGGTTTTTCTCCTGCATCAAGATATTCACTGCCACCTCCTCAGCTTTATCAGAGGGATTAAGAGAATAGGTACCCGGGACATCAATAATCCTTACCTTTGTCCCATCCACCATCATACTCCCTTCCAAGAATTCAATGGTTGTTCCCGGGTAATTAGAGATCACGACCTTTATCCCGGTCAGACGATTGAAAATGACGCTCTTACCCACATTGGGGTTCCCCATCAAGAGTATTCTCATAGCTGTACCTTCCCAATAATTATTCTAGCAGCCATTCCTCGACCGATAGCCACCCTTGCTCCCTCTACTTCCACCATGATTGGTCCTCCCATAGGCTGGCTGGTTATTTTACGCAAGACCTTACCTGGTCGGATCCCCAGAGAAGATAGATGCCGCTGCATACCCCATCCTCCCTGGAGTTCAATCACTTCAGCCCTACTACCTATTGGTAAATTTACAAGAGTACCCACCTTGTTTTTTCCTCCCAGTTAAATTAGGCAGTCCTATCTTTATTAGGCAACCCTAACATATGTTATTATAAAAAAGAATTCTGTCAAGACCCTGATGTTAACTCCATTAAGTACCTTCTTGCTCTTGGATACAGATTGGTAGTAGGTTCATCCAGGATTAGAATTTCGACTGGTAGGCAGAGGAACCGATGAGATTTACTTTGGAATTGGGTCTCTATGCCGCAAGAGATAAAGGTAGCTCCAGGCCGTGGGACTCCATGAGTGATTTATTACTCAAGACCCCTCTTGTATCAGCATTAGCAACTATTTCCCCTTCATCTAAGAGAATAACCCTTTGGCAAATTTCTAGAATTAATTCCAAATCATGGCCAGCAACTATCTTGGTCAGACTAAGATTTTTAAGCAACTCTATTAAATGCCTTCTTGCTCTAGGATCCAGATTGCTGGTGGGCTCATCCAGGATTAGAATCTCCGGCTGCATTGACAGGACGGTAGCTAGAGAAATTCTTTTCTTTTCCCCAAAGCTCAAATGATGAGAGCATCTTTTCTCATAACTTTCCATCCTGATTCCCTTTAATGCTTCTTTTACCTTTGCCCTCACTTTTTCCTCAGGATAGTCTGCATTTATTGGACCAAAGGCAACATCATCAAAAACTGTGGGCATAAAGAGTTGATCATCTGGTTCCTGGAAGACTATGGCTACTTTTTGTCTCACTTTTATGAGATTTTTCTCCTCTATCTTCATTCCCAGAACTTCAACTGAGCTCTGCTGTCCCTTAAGAATCCCATTTAAGTGAAGAAGAAGGGTAGATTTACCTGCGCCATTGGGACCTATGAGGCCAACGGATTCGCTTTTAAGGATATCTAAATCTATCCCCTTAAGGGCTTTGGTGCCGTCTGGATAAACATATTCAAGATTTCTTACCCTTATAGCCTTGCTCATCCCATCCATCCTGAAAGACTTAACATAATTGCCCCTGTTATAGCGAGAGCGGCCTTAAAAAAATCCTTCCCGCAGAGGGTGAGGTCATCCAGTGTCTTTAGCCTACCACTATAGCCCCTGGAAACCATAGCATCCCTGATGCGTTCCGTCCTTTCAAAACTTCTAACCAACAACATCCCCACCAAATTCCCCGTGGTTTTTAAGGTGAAAAGATTTGTTTTCCTGACCCAACCACGGGAGTTGGCAGCCGTAAATATTCTTTTTTCCTCATCCAGGAAAAGAAAGATATATCGGTAGGTGAACATAAGGAGCTGAATGAGCTTATCCGGAATCCTTATTTTTTGAAGGGCCTTGAGACTCAGATTAAACCTGGTGGTTCCTATCATGGGAAATATAAGCAAGGCAGCGCTGATCGCTCTCAAACTTATTAAAAGGCTGAGCCGAGCTCCCTCCCGGGAGATACTCAAAAAAGACAGTCTCATTAAGAGATTGCCGGGAGTAGTGAGAGAGAGTATGACAAAAAGTGCAAGAACAAAGAAAAGAACCCATCTTAGATGAACGAAGACAAAAGAGAAAGGAATTTTGGACAAAAAGACCAAGATGATTGCCAGGATAAGTCCAAGAAAAGCCACTCTAGGATCCTTGAGGAGCACAATGGAGAGGATCAAGATAGAAATGGAAATTATTTTCACTCTTGGATCCCACGAATGCAAAGGTGATTTAAGATGGGCAAACTTATCAATCTCAGGTAGATGCATTCTTCTTTTTACCTCCCCTTTTTTTGCTAGCAAAATACAAAATGATCCCCATGATGCCGAAGATGTAGCCAATCCCACCTATCACTTCTGTAAAGGACACTCCTTTCTGCTGCGCCCTAGCTAGCTCTCTCATAATAGGCTTTAATTTTTCATCAAGAGAGGTGTCTATGATTTTCTTGATTTGGTCTAAATGGACCTCCGCGACTTCTTTAATTTTGGACTCTTTGGGTTCTGCTTTCTGTGTCTTCTCGGCCACTATGATATCCGGTAGCTCATCTACTGAGAGGGTGTATGTGTTTTTGTGGCCCATGCTGGCAAGAAGGACTATCTTTAAATCGTCTTTCCTGGAAGGCTTAAAATTAAATTCCCCATTTTCATCGGTCTTACCCTCCAGTAGTTTAGTTCCTTGGCTGTCATAAACCTGGACTACCCCGTCTTTCACCTTTGTTCCATCAGGGAAATAGCTTTCAGTGTATACCGTGTCGCCTTCCACGTAGGCAAAAATATTTACCTTATGAGCGAAAACAACGGAAGCTGCCATTAGCAACAGCAAACTTAAGGAAACGAAACTGATTAAAAGCTTATGGTAATTAAAAGCTCCCTTGGCTAAATTATCTTTTCTCATTATAGCTCCTTTTTCCCAGGTTCTTTCTTGAAGCCCTTAGGAAATTTTGACCTGCTATTTCATGTCTCTGGTTCTTACCCAATAAACGGCACCAATCTCAACAGATTTATCTTCCCCATCAGGCCGCTTAATTGTCCATGAGGCTTCATTTAGGGCGGCAAATGCCCACCATCCCGCTTTTGGCATAGCATAGGAGAACACGCCGTTCTTATCGGCCTTGACTACCTGAGTGACATATGGATCGGCAGGAGGCTTTATTTTACCGTCTTTATTGTAATACTCTATCTCTACTTCTGCATAAGGCACTGGTTTTCCTTTGACCTTCACCACTCCGGTGAATAGATTGCCGGTCCACAATCCATACGGTCTTGTCAGAGGTACAATCTCCGTCTCCAAACCAATTTCGTTATCCCAACCTTCTTCCAACCCCAGTGCGTTTACGCATACTTTGGTATAGTGAATAATGTAGCAATCCTCCGCCGGCTCCCAGTACGGTGTGGGTTCAACGTAAAACGTGTAGTCGCCAGGCCTCTTGATTTTATAAGT
>Ga0209979_1003962_pt1 | contig 12612 bp, 16 predicted proteins | sample AnhtaG_FD_183114 | JGI IMG/M metagenome (GOLD analysis project Ga0209979, IMG submission 183114) | Deep subsurface microbial communities from Anholt, Denmark to uncover new lineages of life (NeLLi) - Anholt_01485 metaG (SPAdes) (version 2) | ecosystem: Environmental > Aquatic > Marine > Oceanic...
AGGAGCGCCTCTTCCAGGACATCGTCAGGGAGAACCGGGAAGTACGTCTCATGCGAGACCGCCTGGCCACCCACCGTCATTCCCACTACGATAGAATAGAGCTTGGCACCCTGATCAACGAGGCCATCGAGTCCAAGAGAGACGTGGATGCCCGGGAACTGGCCCGCGCCCTGAGCCCCCTGGCCGAGAGGTACGAGACCAACAAGATCCTCATGGACATGATGGTGCTTAACGCCGCTTTCCTGGTCCACAGGTCACGGGTCGAGGAATTTGACCGCCAGGTCAGCGAGTTGGATGCCAAATACGGCGACCGGATGATGTTCAAGTACGTGGGCCCTGTGCCGCCCTTCAACTTTGTGGAACTGGTCATACATTGGGAAGAAGCAGAAGAGGAACTTGAGATTGTGCAAAAGGGAAAGATAGGTGGAGGGGGCGTCGCCTGATCCACTGGTGTCATTGCGAGGCGCGCCGTTTGCGCCGAAGCAATCCCCACCCTTGCTTGCCCTTGAAGGCGGGAGATTGCTTCGCGGACACATTCGCTTCGCTCAGTGCATGGTTTATCCTGAGGCATCGAAGGGCTCGCAATGACAAATAGAGGTAGTTACGAAGATTGAAACGGAGGGATGAGAAACATGGCAGCAAGAACGGCTGGTAAAGGGGGCGAGTGGGTGGCGGTGCAATGCGCCTACTGCGGTGGTCGGGGCAAAGACCCCTTCGGAGTCCCGTCCCCCAAGTCCAACTGCGCTGTTTGTGGCGGCCGGGGGACGGTACGAGTACAGGAGCCGTACGTGACTTGTGCCCTGTGCCGGGGAACCGGCAAACATGCCATGCACCGGCTGACCTGTACGGCTTGCAAGGGCAAGGGAGTGGTGACGGTGCCAGAGCAGCGGCAAACCTGCCCGGCCTGCGGAGGAACGGGGCGGGCTGGGATCGAATACGACCTGGCCTGCACCACCTGCTCGGGTAAGGGAGTAGTAGCGGCCTGAATTGGCTGGTGGCTGATAGCTTATGGCTTATGGCTGATAGCCGATGGCTGCCCTCCTGCCATACGCCATCCGCTATATGCTATACGCTATCTGCCATACGCCATACGCTAATGAATGATAAGGGAGGAAAAAATGGCTGAGAAAGCAACGGTGGAATGCGCCTTTTGCCAGGGCAAAGGCAAGGATCCCTTTAAGCTCCTGTCGCCCCTGTCGGCCTGCGGGGTCTGCGGCGGCAAGGGGCAGGTGCAGGTTGAGACGCCCTACGTGCCCTGCGCCTTCTGCGGGGGGACGGGCATCCATCCCCGCAGCCGCCTGACCTGCACCGCCTGCATCGGCAAAGGTGTGATCCACGTCGAGGAGCCGACTGAGACCTGCCCCACCTGCGGCGGGCTGGGCATGGATCCAACGGGCGACCTGAGGCTCCCTTGCACCACCTGCGGCGGCGCGGGCGTGGTGCCGGCGTAGAAGGCAAAGGCGAAGGAGGAGGTAGGAGAATGACACCCAAGACAACCGGGAAAGAGGGGAAGTGGGTCGAGATCAAGTGCGCCTTTTGCGGCGGCACGGGCAAAGACCCCTTCAAGATCCTGTCGCCCCTCTCCAACTGCGGCATCTGTGGCGGCAAGGGGACCGTGCGCGTCAAAGAGCCTTACGAAACCTGCCCCGCCTGCGGGGGCACGGGGGTCTACTACCGCAGCCGGCTGAGCTGTGGCACCTGCGGCGGCAAAGGGGTGATCCCTGTCGAGGAGCCCCATTAGGTCACACGTCAAGGGAGGCAAAAATATGGCGCAAAAAGCAACAGCGGCGGAAGGCTGGGTCGAACTGACCTGCGCCTTTTGCCAGGGCAAGGGGCGGGACCCCTTTGGGCTGCTGTCGGTGCTCTCGACCTGCGGAGCCTGTCGTGGTGCCGGAAAGGTCCACGTGAAAGAGCCGCACGTGCCCTGCCGCGCTTGCGGCGGGGCCGGCATCCAACCCTTCACCCGGCTGGCCTGCCTGGGCTGCGGGGGTAAGGGGGTGCAGAGCATCCAAAAGCCGGTGGAGACCTGCCCCGTCTGCGGGGGCACAGGCATTGATGGGTTGCACCTCTACTGCCTGCGCTGCCACGGCGCGGGGGTAATCACTGCGAAGACAGCAGATAGCTGATGGCTTATGGCCGGTGCTCTACCATCTGTCATGAAGTTTTGATATAAGGGGTAGCAGCCCAACCGCGTTGGGCGTCGACAGGTGCCAACGGTTGTCTATAGCTCAAACGGCCAATACGATTGCCTTCGGCCTGAGCTCAGCCGAACGGCCTTCTACCCGCTACATCATAATCTCAGATCTGCCATATGCTATCTGCCATACGCCATCTGCCATAGAGCGAAGCGGGCTATTGGCTGGAGGGGATTGACCATGTCTATCACGTCAAGGCTGGAGCGCAGGATCGCCAGGATTCTGCTAGAGACGCAAGCGCGGCTCTTCTTCACTTCCTGGCTGGAGCATCAGGTGCTCAAGACGGTGCTCAAGGTAGTCAGCTTGCCCGTGACCGGCCCATACCAGTCCGCGAAGTGGATGTTCGAGAAAATCCAGGAGGAGGTCGAGGGGGAGCAAACCGACGAAGAGCGCGTCAAGAGCCGCTTGATGGAGCTGCAACTGCGCTTCGAGATAGGCGAGCTCGAGGAGGAGGAGTACCTGGAGCAGGAGAAGCTCATCATGGAAGACCTGTCTGCCATCAGAGAATTTAAGAAAGATGAGGAATACATGCCGAGCGAGGCCTGGTGGCGCTATACCTTCCCCGAGGCCTTTACGGAAGAGCAAGAGTAGGCACGTGGCCAATACTTCGGCTGGGCTCAGTACAGGCACTTCGGCTGCGCTCAGTACAGGCACTTCGGCTGCGCTCAGTACAAGCCTACCCAGCTTCCTGCAGAATCAGGACCTGCGTTTCATCTTCTTCGGGGGCAAGGGGGGGGTGGGCAAGACCACCTCGGCCACAGCCAGCGCCTTTTACCTGGCCCGCCAGAGGCCGTACAGGAAAGTGCTGATCGTCTCCACCGACCCGGCCCACTCCGTGGGAGACAGCTTCGCCCAGGACATCGGGAATGAGATTGTCCCTATCAAGGGCGTGGATAATCTCTGGGCCCGTGAGCTGGACGCAGAGAAGGTACTAGCAGAATACCGGCGCCTTAACAATCACATATTGGCCGAGATCGCCAACCGGGGAACTCTGTTCGACGAAGAGGACATCGCCGATTTCATGCAACTGACCCTGCCGGGGATGGACGAGGTAATGGCCATCCGGGAGATCATAAAGCTGATCAGGTCCGGGGAGTACGACCTGGTGGTGGTGGACACCGCTCCGACCGGGCACACGGTGCGCATGCTGCAACTGCCGTCGCAGATGAGGAACTGGATCAAGACCCTGGACATGATGATGGACAAGTACCGCTACATGGTGCGCACCTTCGCCGGCCGCTACGTCCCCGACGAGTGCGACCGTTTCCTGGAGGAGCAGAAGTGGGACGTGGCCACGGTGGAGCGGATGCTGAAGGACACCGAAACCACCGAGTTCGTGCTGGTGACCATCCCCGAGGAGATGGCCATCTACGAGAGCGAGCGGCTCTTTTCGACTTTGAGGAAAGAGGGCATCCCGGTGCGCAACCTCATCGTCAATCGCGTTATCCCTGGGGATGGCCTCTGCGGCCCGTGCCAGCGCAAGAAGGCGGAGCAGGCAGAGGCCCTGGCGGAGATAGAGGAGCGATTCGCCGCCCACCTCCACATTTGGCCAGTGCCACTCCTCCCCCACGAGGTGCGGGGAATCGAGCAACTGACCGATTTCGTGCAGCTCTTGAAACACGAAGACACGGAGACACGGAGACACGGAGAAATTCTCCCTATCTCCCCCTCTCCCCCTCTCCCCCTCAGCTTGTCGCTGCCTTCAGGCAGCTTCGTCCTGGTCGGCGGCAAGGGGGGCGTGGGCAAGACCAGCGTGGCGGCGGCCACCGCCATCCGCCTGGCCTGGCAGTTCCCCGACAAGAAGCTGTTGCTCTTCTCTACCGATCCCGCCCACTCTGTGTCCGACAGCCTGGACCAGGAGGTGGGGGCTGAGGCCATCCTCGTCAAGGGCTTCGACAATCTCTATGCCCAGGAGATAGACGCCCAGAAGTTGCTGGAGCAGTTCATCGCCGAGCAGCGGGAGGCCATTGACGAAGTGTTCGAGGGCTTCATGAGCGGGGGCAATATTCGGGTGGCCTTCGAGCGGGAGATCATGGACCAGTTGCTCACCACCACCCCGCCGGGGCTGGACGAGCTGATGTCGCTGATGGAAATCATGAAGCTGGTGGACGCCGAAGCCTTCGACGTCTTTATCCTGGACACCGCGCCTACTGGCCACTTGATTCGCCTCCTGGAGGTGCCCCACCTGGCTCGGGAGTGGTTCGCCACCTCAGCCAGGCTGCTGCTCAAGTACAGGGGCGTGGTCAAGCTGGGAGCTACGGCCGAGCTGACGATCAAGTACTCCCGGCGGACCCGTAGGGTGCTTCAGCAACTCGCCGACTCCGCCGAGACCGAGTTCATCGCGGTCACCATTCCTGAGGAGATGGGCATCGCCGAGAGCGAGCGGCTCATCGGGGCGTTGGGCCGGCTGGAAATCCCCTGCCGCCAGATCCTGATCAATTTCGTTATCCCCCCCAGCGATTGCCCCTTCTGCGGGCCTAAGCGGGAGGAGGAGCAGCGCTACATCCAACAGGTGATCGCCGAGCACCCCCATCACCGCGTGGCCCAGGCGCCGAGGCTGGACCACGACCTGAGAGGGATTGATGACCTGGTCGAATTCGGGAAGCTCCTGTATCAATGACCAATACCCAATGACCAAGCCCAGCTTTTTGGAGAATAACGGCCTGCGCTTCATATTCTTCGGGGGCAAGGGAGGCGTGGGCAAGACCACGGCGGCAGCGGCGACGGCCCTCTACCTGACCCGCCAGAGGCCGGAGGAGAGAATCCTCGTCGTCTCCACCGACCCGGCTCATTCTCTAGGGGACAGCTTCGGCCAACCCATCGGCGGTCAGGTCGTGCCCATCAGGGGGGTGGATAACCCCTCGACCCTCTTCGCCTTGGAGCTGGACTCGGAGAGGCTGCTGGCCGAGTGGAGAAAAGAATGTAACCCCATGATCGCCCAGGTCGCTGACCGGGGGACCTATTTCGACGAGGAGGACATCAACGATTTTCTCCTGTTGACTCTGCCGGGCCTGGACGAGGCCATGGCCATCATGCAGATCGTGGCCCTGGCCGAGGAGGGGCAGTACGACCGGGTGGTGGTGGACACCGCTCCCACCGGCCACACCCTGCGCCTGCTGGCCCTGCCGGCCCAGATGAAGGTGTGGATCCAGGTCATGGACAGGCTGATGGAGAAGCACCGCTTCATCGTGCGCAGCCTGGTGGGCAGCTACAGGCCCGATGAGGTGGACCACTGGCTGGTGAAGATGGAACAGGAGATCAGGCACGTGGCGTCACTCCTGCGAGACGCCGGGGTGACCGAATTCGTGCCGGTGACCATCCCCGAGGAGATGGCCATCTACGAGACCGAGCGCCTGGTCTCCGTCTTGAAGAAGCACCCCCTGGCGGTCAGGAATCTGGTCGTCAACCAGGTCGTCAACCACCCTTCGACAGCCCTTCACTTCGACTGGGCTCAGCACAAGCGACAGGGCTCAGGACGCCGTGATCGCTGCCCAACTTGCCGCCAGAGGGGAGAGGATCAGGCCGGGGCGCTGGCCCAGATCAGGGAAGGGTTCGCCAACCTTCGTCTGCTCACTGTGCCACAGCTTTCGCACGAAGTGCGAGGGGTGGAGGCACTAACCAGGTTCGGTCAACTTCTGGCTGGCGACAAGGAAGAAGACAGGGGCTTGCGGGCCAGGCTGCTGAACATGATAGTCCGCTGGCGGGATCAGGTACGGGCGTGGTGGAACAGACTTCGGAAGTTTGGAAACTTCCGAAGTCTTAGGCGTGCAGATCCCCTGCCCCTCTGCTCCCTGTCTCTCCCTTCCGCTCGCTTCATCATGATCGGCGGCAAGGGGGGCGTGGGGAAGACCACCACCGCCGCGGCCACGGCCCTCTACCTGGCCCGCCAACGTCCCGACCAGAGAATCCTGGTCTTCTCCACCGACCCGGCCCACTCGGTGGGCGACAGCTTCGACCAGCCAGTGGGAGCGCAAGTCACCCCCATCGCACCTTATGACAACCTGTACGCCTACGAGATAGATGCCGTCCAATTGCTGGAGGATTTCAGGCGGGAGTACCGTTCCGACGGGGAAGAACAGGCCGGCGATTTTCAAGAGGAGGTGTCCAGCCAGATGCTGGACCTCGTCCCGCCGGGGCTGGACGAACTGATGGCCCTGCTGGGGATCATGGAGCTGGCGGAAGAATTCGACGTCTTCATCCTGGACACCGCGCCCACCGGCCACCTGATCCGCTTCCTGGAGACGCCCGAACTGGCCCAGAACTGGCTCAAGGCCGCGGCCAGGATGTTGCTGAAGTACAAAAGCGCTGTGCGGTTGGGAAAGCTGGCCGAACTGGTGGTCAAGTACTCGCGGCAGGTGCGAGCGCTTCGTCAGCAATTGGTGAACAGCGCCCAGACCGAATTCATCACCGTCACCATTCCTGAGGCTATGGCCGTGGCCGAGAGCGAGCGGCTGCTGCGTTGCCTGGGCGGGCTGAATATCACCTGCCGGCAGGTGCTGGTCAACAAGGTGACTCAGAACAGCAGGTGTTCTCACTGCACCGCCAGGCGCAGGCAGGAACAGGGGATCATCCAGCAATTGATGGCCGAGCTCCCCGACCTGCGCCTGGCCCAGACGCCGCAGCTCCCGCACCCCGTCAGGGGCATCAAGGACCTGGTCGAGTTCGGGGGAATGCTGTATGCGTGATGGCACGCAACACGCAACATTCGCGAAACCATAAGCAAAGTTAAGGAGGACATCAGAATGGCTCAAAAGGAAACGACGAGGGAAACGGTCCTGGAGCAGATCGAGGCCGCTCGCAGAAAGGGGCTGCTGAGGCTCTGCCAGGAGGCCGAAGAGAAGAGGCACTACAGCGAAGCCATTGACGGCTATCGGCAGATCATTGACCAGTATTATGGCAGCCCAGAGGAAGAAGAGGCCAGGGAGAGGATGCTGGACCTGGGCTATCTCTTCGAGAGCAAGGGGGAAGCCTACCGAGCGAAGCACCTCTACTGGCTCCTGGAGCAGCTCTACACGCCGCAGAGGTATGCGGACGTGAGGGAAGCGCGGCGGGGGCGGGTGCAGGAGATACTGGACAAGATCCACGCTGAGGAGCGGGCCGAGGAGGAGCGCCGGGCCAAGCTGGAAATTGGAAATTAGAAGTTGGAAGTTGGAAGTTGGAAATTAGAACCATCCTCCATCTTCCATCCTCTATCTTCTATTTTCCATCTTCCATCGTCCATTCTCCATTTTCGGCGGAAGGAGACGAGCTGGAATTGGCACAATACGTGGAACCGACCAGGGACCGGGCTGGGACCCTGGTGGACGTGATAGACGCCATCCTGGACAAGGGGTTGGTGATCAACGCCGACATCACCGTTTCCGTGGTTGGCGTGGAGCTGCTGGGCATCAAGATCCGGGCTGCCCTGGCCTCCTTCGAGACGGCAGCCAGATACGGCCTGGAGTTCCCCTCCGGGACGAACATCGAAACGGTGGCCTGGAGGGAAGCCCAGATCGCGAAAGAGACCTGTCCCCAGTGCGGCAAGCGAGTGCCGGCCGAAGAGTTGCTCAACGTGAGCTGCCCCTGGTGCGGCTGGGTGAGCGCTCGCGCCGAGGCCCCGGTCGCAGAGGCCCGATAGGCTGAAGGAGAATCGGCCATGCTGTTCATGGAACCCTTCTGGATCTTGATGGATAAGATCGCGGGGGCGGCAACAGAAGAAGATGAGATGAGGCAAGACCCCAGGTATGTGCGCTGCCTCAACTGCGGTGGCTTCGCGCTGAAGAGCGAAGTCAGGAAGAAGGGGTATTGCTATCTCTGCGGCTGGGCGCCAGGAGAGAAAACCCGGTCGGAACCGAGGGTGCTAAAGGTGAAATGTCCTGAGTGTGGCCGCCTGGTGTTGAAGAGCGAGTTGATCAAGCGGGGCTGTTATCTCTGTGGCTGGAAGTGAGGCCAGGAGGCGGGGATGGCGAGCGAAAAGGAGCGAAACGATGAGCGCCTGAGCGGGGCGAAGCACGCCCCCCGGCCGGGGGAGGTGGTGGCGGTGCGCTGCGGCTACTGCGACGGACGGGGCATCTACCCCTTCGGCCACCCTCCTTCGGGAGCCAACTGCGGCGTGTGCAACGGCCGGGGGTGGGTGTATATCAGAGCGCCCTACGACTGGTGCCCGGCCTGCCGGGGGACTGGGCGCATCCCCGGACAGTGGATGACCTGCCGGCCCTGCCGCGGCAAGGGAGTGGTGCCCGTGCGAGAATCAGCGCAGGGGGAAGGTGGTTGAGAGGGAAACGATGAGGGCCGAATTCTGGGATGCCTGGGTTAGCCCCCTTCCCGAGGCAGCAGACGGGGAGATGGTGGACCTTCCTTGCGGCTTTTGCCGCGGGGAGGGGACCCTTCGCGGCGCTAAATGCCCGGTCTGCTGGGGAAAGGGCGGAGTGCCCGTCAGAGCGCCCTATGAGAAGTGCGACTGCTGTGGAGGGAGCGGGGGGGTGCCCGGCACGGCGCTGACCTGCAGCAAATGCGGGGGCAAGGGCTGGATCACCGTCCACCGGCCAGCCAACGCCTGCCCTCGCTGCGGAGGACGCGGCTTCGAGCCGGACGAACAAACGCTCAGGGAGGCCTCCCTGGGGTTGACCATCAGGGAGCGGCGCAAGGCCGGCATCCCGCCCCGAAGCCGCAGAATGTCCCGGATCCCCTGCCAGTTGTGCCAGGGCAGCGGGGTGGTGGACTGGCTGGATACGCCGCCGGCGATGATGGGACGGAGTGGGGGAGCGACAGGGGGAGCGCCCGGCGTGAGGGATTCAGGAAAGCCAAAGCATCCCACCCTTTCGTTGGCGGAGCGGGTGCTGGCCTACGTCATGGGCTCCCCAGGGGTGGCGTCCAGGGAGGTGGCTATCATCTTTGATCTGTCGTCGGCGGAAGCCGATGAAGTGCTGCGAGGTCTGGCGGAAGAGGGCAGGCTCTCTCAGGAGAAAGGGCAGTACTACCCGCCTTCGTCCAGCCGGAACCGATGAGGAAAAGTCTTGAGAAGGGAGCAAAATAGATGCCAGTAAGCAACCGGGAATTGCAGGCCCTGGAGATCATCCAGCGCTACGGAGGGCAGGTCGGCTACAGCCTGGTGGCCCAGGCGATGCACATGAGCAGCGAGTACGCCAAGACCATCTGCCAGGGCCTGGGGGAGGCCGACTACATTGACATGACCATGCGGGGGCTGTGCAAGATCACGGCCAAGGGCATAGAGGAGCTATTGAACCGGGGGAGCATCACCCTGGAAGACCTGAAGCCGGCAGATGAGGAAGCCGAGGCCGCTCAGGAGGCCGGGGGATCTCAGGCTTCCTGGGGCTGGCCGGATGTCCCTCGCCAGGAGCCACCTCGGCCCGCCGCCACTCCGCCGGGGAATATGGTGGATCTGAAGTGCGCCTATTGCTACGGGCGCGGCACGGACCCCTTCGGCTGTCCGAGCCCTAGTTCGAAATGCGCCGTCTGCGGGGGCAAGGGGTACAACCGCGTCGTCGTCCCCTACGCCACCTGTACGGCCTGCGGCGGCACGGGCAAGCTGCTGGGCCGCCGCATGACCTGCACCACCTGCAAAGGCAAAGGGGTGATAACGGTCAGGCCGGGGGTCGGGACAGGGCGTCGTTTCGGGACCTCGGTGGGCGCGGCCGCCCCGACTGCGCCGGGCGCCATCCAGCGGGGGCAAGTGGCCCCGATCTCGCTGCGCCGCTCAGAACAACCGGCCTCCGTGGCGGATCAGATAATGACCTACATTACCCACTTCCCCGGCGTTAAGGCCGCCCACGTGGAGGCCCTCCTTGGCCTATCGAAGAATGAGGCAGAAGGGGTCCTGCGACAGTTGGTACGGGCACGCAAAATCCGTCTGGAGGATGACGGGCTCTATTATCCGGCCTGAATCTGCGGAAAGAAGGGGGTGAGAAAGATGGGTTGGAAGTGGCAAGAGAAGACTTACGAGACCAGAGCGGCTCTGGACGAGGCCAAACGCCGGTACTACGAGGCGATCTCGGCCAGGTACCGGGCGGAGCATCTGGCCAGGCTCAGAGAAGACGAGGAGAAGGTTCGCCACTATCGTGCGATCTCGGCCCAATACCGGCCCAAGCGCCGTTTCACCTTCGCTCTGGATTGAGTCGGAATCCTGGCCAGAGAAGGCTGAGAGATTGTGTATTGGCTGCTCATAGCGGCTGTACTCACCGTGATCCTGCTTGCCCTCCTGTGGCTCCTGATCGTGGCCGAGGGATCGTATCTGGGCAGCAGGGCAGTGGTTTTTCTCTATGATCGGGCGGCTGGGGTCTACGATACTGTAAAGACGCGGGGCGCTCGCCACGACCGTCGGCGGCTGGCCCTGCCGCTGGCAAGAACTCTCTCGAACGTGACCCATCCTCTGGTGCTGGACGTGGCCACTGGCACCGGTCGGGTGCCACTGTTACTGGCCGACGGGCCCTTCTTCAACGGTCGCATCGTCGGACTGGATCTCTCTGCCAACATGCTCGGCCAGGCGAAGCAGAGGACGAGGGAGTCCCGGGACATCATCAGCCTCACCCACCAGGATGCACTGTTCCTGTCGTTTGCAGACCACACATTTGATGCCGTATCCTGTCTGGAGGGTCTGGAACTCTTTCCCAGACCGGAGAGGGCTTTGCAGGAGATGGTCAGGGTGCTGCGGCCAGGTGGTGTGCTACTCATTTCCAACCGGGTGGGGTGGCAGGCGAAGTTGCTCCCAGGACGGACCTACGATGCCAGCCGACTGCGGGCTATCTTGCACAGCCTGTCACTAGAAGAGATACGGATGGAGAGATGGCAGCGCTCTTACGATCTGGTCTGGGTCAGGAAAGCGGGAGGCGATCCCTTCAATGAAAAGGACGGTGAACCAGATGCCAAGCGTTGAGGAGTTCCTGGCGCGGTACTCCCAACTGGATGACGAGCAGAAGGCAGTGCTGGAGACACTCTTCATGGCCCAGGCCAGAGGGGTGGGCACTCCTCAAGCCGGGTCTGGCAGCCATGCCGAGGGATTCCTGGCGCGGTATTCCCAACTGGATGATGAGCAGAAGGCCGTGCTGAGGACGTTCACCATGGCCCAGGCCGCCGCTCCACGACAGGAGATCGCGGAGGCCAGGCCGCAATGGCGCGAGGAGACCACCGCCCGGCCCCAGAGTGTGAGGAGAACGAGGGTTCAGTCGCCACAGAGAAGTATTCACCGCTCCCTCTCGGCTGCGGCCGACATCCTGGATCACTACGCGGTCGAAAGCGGGGAAGACAGTGGCGCCATTCCCTCCTGGAAGGCCGAGACCAGGGAGTTGATGGCTCAGATACGAAGGGAAACCGCTGCCCGGAGGGCAGGAGCCGCTCGGGACCGGGCTGCACGGAGGGCAGAGGTCCAGGAGCTTATGGGCGCTCACAGGCAATGGATCGCAGAGGCCAGGGCACAGTGGCGGGAGGAGGCCGAGACTCGGCGAGAAGAGGTGCAGAGGTTCATGGAGGAATTGCGCCGGGATAGACTGCGCTGACGGTACGTCGGCTAAACGAAGATGGGAGATCGAGTGGAAGCAAAGAGCGTTCTGCTGCCCACAAGGGAAAAGAAGGCCACCCTGGTAGACCTGCTCGACCGGGTGCTGGAAAAGGGGCTGGTGATCCAGGCCGACATCATCATCTCCGTGGCCGGCATCCCCCTGATCGGGGTCAATCTGCGGGCGGCCCTGGCCGGCATGGAGACCATGCTCAAATACGGCCTGATGCGGGAGTGGGACGCCCGCACCCGCCAGTGGGAGCGGGAGCACATCCACAAGAGGGAGCCGGCCCTGCTGGCCGAGGAGAAGGTCCTGCTGCGCATGTACGGGGCCCACTGGCACAGCAAGGGCATCTACCGCGCCTGGCGGCCAGGACATCTCTACCTGACCGACAAGCGGCTCTTCCTCTTCCGTGCCGAGCCGGGCGAGATGCTGTTCGAAACCCGCTTCGAGGGGGTAAAGGGGCTGGCGGTCAAAAGAGACACCCACTTCACCGGCGTGGAGAGGGACATGATTTACCTGGTGCGCAATGCTTCGACAAGCTCAGCACGGCGTCCGGACCGGCTGGCCTACCTCTACGCCGAGAAGCCGGGGAAGCTGGTGGCGGCCATTGAGGAGAGGATGCTGGCGCTGGGGCTCGCCCTGGACACCGACCCCGCCTTGCCGCCGCTCGATCCGGAGGTGGACACTTTTCTGGGCCGGGAGGAGATTACTGCCGAGGGGAAGATGTGGCATCAGGTCGCTCCCTCCGGCATCATCGGGGCAACCTGGCGGCCGGGTTGGCTATACCTGACCGGCGAGCGTCTCTTTTGGTGGTGCACCGAGGAGCGCAAGGCTCTGTACGAAGTCCCCCTCACGGAGATAGCGGGGGCCAGCATCGAGACCATGGACCTGGGGGGACTGATCAAGGAGCGGCCCGTCCTCTG
>Ga0209979_1003963_pt1 | contig 12612 bp, 7 predicted proteins | sample AnhtaG_FD_183114 | JGI IMG/M metagenome (GOLD analysis project Ga0209979, IMG submission 183114) | Deep subsurface microbial communities from Anholt, Denmark to uncover new lineages of life (NeLLi) - Anholt_01485 metaG (SPAdes) (version 2) | ecosystem: Environmental > Aquatic > Marine > Oceanic >...
GCATTGTTAATCAAAGGCGGCACAATTGAACTTGCTGACGCTGCTTCTGATGCCGGCCCCCCACACCGCTTCCGCCACGGCCCCGGCGGGCAAAGGCAAGGACGAGGACAATGCAGAAGAAGAGGAAAAGGGTACTAAGTTTACAGAGCTGTCATTCCCGCAAAGCTTGCCCTCGACCCCGAACGGAGAAATGTTTAATCTCAACTTTTAATAAAAATCCCTGCTACATATTCCAAAATAGCCTGCTTGAGGTATAATACATGCTGAATCGACAATAGTCAAAAGGAGTAAAATAATATGCCAACTGTAAAAGATGTGATTGTCAAAAAGCCGACCGAGCAAGAGGCGGCGGCCTGCAAGGCGTGGCCTACCTGGAAGTGCGAGCCCAGCACCTTCGACTGGGCATATACGGAAAAAGAGACCTGCCTTCTGCTCGAAGGCAAAGTAACGGTTACAGACGGCAAAGAATCGGTAAGCTTCGGTCCCGGCGACCTCGTGGTCTTCCCCGAGGAGCTCGAGTGCACCTGGAACGTCCACGAAGCCGTAACAAAACACTACAACTTCGGCTAAAACTGTCATCGCCCGTAAAAAGTATGGGGCAATGCAGAGTTTTCAGATTGTCCCCTTCAATCCTCGACCTGCACAGAGGGGTTCTGGCCGGGCTGATGCGAAGCTGCTTTGAGATCGACCCATTTGGGGTCAGCATCGTCTGGTCCTTCGCTATCGCCAAGACGGGCATGATTGCCGTTAGGGCTGATGTCGTAAACTACTTGACCTCCTGGGCGTTTGAAATCCCAGCACGCAACAAGGTTAGGTTCACTGCCCGCCAGCGACGTGTACCCGTACCGGAGGAAGTCTACATCTGTGAGGACTTTGCTCCATATGCGAATATCCGCGATCTCGCCTTTGAAAGGGAACCCACTTGGCACTATGTTCTCACCAATCAGAATCGGCTGGTCAGGTACAGGTATGTAGGTTTCTCGTGTGCAACTCATAGAGACATAAAGCCAGCCTGGTTGTGCCGGTTGCAATTTGTCCCCAAAGGAGCCATCGACTTGGTAGGCCTGGCCCTGCGCGTTGGCCAGATAGAGGCTTGCCAAGCATTTCCAATTCCTATCCGGTCGTGGCGAAGGTCCTGGAGGTCCTACGACCATCAGGAAACCTCCGGCTTGTATTCTTTTCTCTTGGAAGAACAGCCTTTTGCCTTTACGCAGCAAACTAAGGAAGGGCCATAACTTTTCGGAGGCCTTTGTTCGTGGGATATCAGAATAATCGGGCTTGAGCCACATTTCGATTGTGAACGGGGGCCTTAACTCCAATGTTGGGTTGGCTGCGACGTGCAAGTAGTCGTCAACACCATCGAAGGAAAGAGCGTGCCGGCCGACCGGCCCTACATTCGAGTGGGCAAGCACCTGGTCATCGATTTCACTGCCGGGTGCTTCGTCTATTGTGCTGCCGGTGGTGGGTAGATCCGTGATGGTTACCCAGGTTGGGTCGGCGTCATCAGTGTCGGTGGTCCTGCCTAAGCGGGCGTGATTGCGGTTGGAGCTAACGTCATAAGCGATTTGACCTCCAGATTGCTCGAAGGTCCAGCATGCCACAAGGTCTGGTTCGTCGCCGGTAAGCGGTTTGTTCCTGTATTGTGAAATCTGGTCACGAGAGCGGGCACCAGCCCAGATACGAACCTCACCGATCTGACCGGCAAATGGGTGCTCGGAAGTGAGAAACCTGCCGATCACCAAGGGATGGGTGTGGCCGGGCGTGTAGCGGTCGGGGCGAAAGACGTGATAGAGATGCAACCAGTCGTCGAAGTCTCTCCTCCCGTAAGGCTTGGTATAGACTCTCCCGGCATTGGCAGCGCAGTAGTCAACCATCAGCAAATTAGGGTCATCGCCGAAGCGGTGCAGCGTGATCCCAAAGCCCCGCATCTCGACCTCGACCTTGCCCCTGCCGAAGATCCAGTCCTTGCCAATGCAGCCCTTGCCAATCAAGCCCCAGCCTGGCCGGCCCTCAAACTGCTCTTTGGGAAACTCCGGCTTGATCCACATCTCGACGGTAAACGGAGCCTTCATCCACAGGCTTCGACTATCAGGCACGTACAGATACTCGTTTTGGCCATCAAAGTGCAGAGCACCTCGACCCGGTGGAGCCGAGGTTGCGCGTGCAACTATCTTGCCGTTCACGCCAGGGTCGTAGGGCTTGACCACCGGCAGCGATGCCTTTCGAGCCAGGCTCTGAGGAAACCTCTGGAGACGAAATTCCATTATTTGGTTGTGGTGATACGGCATGTAAAAACTGAATCTTTCCCACAGCTTGTCTCCAAACAAAAGTGGGTTGTAGCTGGCTGGTTCCATAACTGTGCCGTTCCTTCTGACCAGCACAAATCGGTACTGCTGGTTCCGGGTTTTTTCCTTGTCCCGAAGTAATGCAATGAAAGTTTTTCCTTCCGCGTCCTGCCCTATTGAACCCAAAGTTATATGCTCTGCCAATGAAATAGTGTCGTTGAAATCAGCCGGTATAGCCGTGCTGATATTTTCCCATTCTCCGACTACAGGCTTATCCTCAACCTGCACAATTCCACCTACTTTTACCTTGCTATCACTATTTATACTTTTTTCATTTAACCCAACTCCAGCAGGTTTTTGTTCTAAAATGATTCCTTGTTCTTGGAGCCATTCGGATTTCTCAAAGCTGACATGGGCATCATTGTAGAGCACATTTGTTTCTTTACGAGGTTTTTTCAACATCGATTCATCGTAGGCTAAAACAGCATCCGGCGGATCCCCGTATTCCTGATTCTTGCCCAGATAGACAACATTCCGGTTAATCCAATCAAAAATCTGCTCGTCTGCTATATATTTCCGCAAGTCTGACAAATTCGACGGGCACCTGCCCTTATGATCATTCGCAAAGACAGCAACAGCTAAACCTAATTTTTGCATGTTCTTATAAGACAGGCTTTGTCGATTAGCTCGAAGTCTTTCAAGGCGCTCTCGCTGCTCTCTGTTCAGATTTTGGTATCCTCCTCCACTGCTCAACTGCTTCGGAGCGCTGCCTTCACCCTGAACCTGCCCAGCGGGTTTATCTTGTAGACCTGAGGCAAGATTTAATATGGTTGGTTTAACCAACAAAAGTGTCTGATGTATCTGCTTTCCACCTGCCTCGATTTTTCCAGTTGAAAATAGACCAGCAACTGGAACAAGAGTGTATTTGCCACTGGCAACAAGAATATTAGTGCTAAGAGATACAGTAGTAAGTTTGGGTAGCTCAATTTCATATCCTGATTCGTTTAAGTCTTTTTTAACTCGAACGAGGTCATTCTTACTAAACGCAAGCTTAAGAACAATTGCCTTTCCATCCCGCTGCAATTCTGGAGTAATGCCAAGCTTCACACCGGTAGTGAATTTCTCAAATACCGGTTCAGGCTTTCCCGAAGAATCTTCTGGCTTTTTATAACTCATAATACGTTCATGTTGAGTCGTTAAAGTTAAATCAACCAACTCACCATTGACAGCCGTTACCTTTGGGCTGACAAGCGTAGTGGTACCAGGAATTGCAGATGCCCATTTTTCGAACTCACCAGCCTGTTCATTAGTCAATTGGACGGGCATCATCAGAGGTGTTTCAGTATTAACATTTTTGATACCGAGCTTACTATACAAATAATTAGGAATGGAAGTATTAGGCGTCTTAATTGAAAATACACGAGCTTCTATCACAATTTGCCTTTGTGCTCCCGGGGATTTATTGGTTTCGGCAGAATGGCTTATCCATTTGGATCCGTTTTTCTTCCCTATTTCTTTCCCCTCAACCTGCACAGCGGTTGTTATGTCTTGAACCGACCACTTAGCTTGTGAAGGTGGAATGAGATAGTCAACTTGCCGGGACTCTATCCGAACCTTGGTCCTTTGTCCGGGCTGCAAGGATATATTTCTGAAAGTGGCCTGGCCAATTTGCTGTTGTTGGAGCACGAGATGTGACAGTGATTTGGCCGAGATTGGGAAGGTAATTTCACATTGGCCCGGCCAAAAGGCTCCTGAAGTTCTCTTGTGAGTTTTACCCGCCTTATCTACCGCGGCAAACCCACCGAGGGCACGTTTTTTACTATTATAAGTAACTTTGACCCTGAACGAGTCAGGCGTAACCTCGGTAAATTCAGCTACCTTTTTATAGCCCAGCCAGTTGACTTCTATCTCTTGGCCGATTTCTTTTTCGCTCAACGGAATTTCAAGCCGTGTTTCCAATGGCCCGCCGTAAGCCCTTACGGCAAAGTCAGCAGTTCCCACGTGAGCTGCTTCATCTAAAGACACCATCCAAAGCTGATGAGACCGAACCAACCAATCATCTTTCTTTCTGTGCAGTTGGTCGTCTTGTATGGAATATGAGGTAAAGCCATTGCTACCTTGTACCTTATATGCAAGTACGACATCATAACCCTCGACGTCACATTCAAGAATATCTGGAATGCTTGTGTGCTCTGCTTCGGGTGTCCACCATTGTAAAGAACCATCGACAAGTCGGCCCAGCGCTACCAAGCTTACCTTAACGCCATTGGGCATTGTTGCTATAAACCTGGGGTTGACGTCAACATTTACCTTTGGTTGCTCAAGTTCACCTCTCTGTATGTGTTCAATTACCACTTTTGTCTTTTTGCCTTGTAATGATACATTCACAAACTGAACTGTCGAATAAGAGAATTTCTGCCTTACGATAGCTGCAAGCTCTTCGGCGGGAAACTCGTATTTCATATACGAGCGGTTCCTGGCAGAGTAGCCCTCGGTGTATTCATGCATCTTTCCGGCTCTGTCCACCGCAGCGAATTCATCGCCCGCCAGCTTATCGTCGTGGAGTAATTCGATTGTGAATCCATCGAAAGCCGTTCGCTCAAAGCTTTGGATATTATTCACACCGTATTGATTGATGGCGCGTATTTTACCGATGTCGCTTGGTTTGATAGGAATGGTATAAATTGTCTGGCCCGGCTTGCCTTTTGTGCGAAAGTAGAGTTTGCCAAAATTGCGTTCTTCCGGATATCCCAGCACTCCTAACCATACACCGCTTGAGGCAATTTGCCATTTCTCTTTAATTTCGTGCATAGAAGAGGCTATCATGCAATAACTTGTAAAGCTATCGACGGGACCATAAAATCGAAAAGCTGCAATATTTCCTTGATGCTTTATATCCTGTGCGGTTATGGACGGCAGTTCAATTGGCTGGCCTTCGGGCGACCACCACCGAAGCGCCCCACCCTCAAACTTTGTCAAAGCTAATAGCTCTACGCTCGTCCCATTGTCCAGCTCGGCAGTAAATTCGGGATTCATAGGTCTAACATTTTTGATGGCTATTGGTTGCCTGGGTCTCCTTGATGCAGGCTCTACCGGATAAATAGAATACGCCTGGCTCTTATTAGCCTTGGTATCTATTAGCTCTTCCGGTTGAATATATTCCGTAGTAATTGTAGTTTTCATGCCGGGCTTGAGAGCAACGTTCTTAAACGTAACGCCCTGGAAACGGCGGCATTCCACGATAATTTTCTTGAGTTCCTCTTTGGCAATAGAATGCAGCCTGAAAGTTTGCTGAATCAGAGTTGTTGCTCTTTGGTGAGGACTTACTAACGATGGACCTCCCGTTATACCATCGGCCCAAGCTTTGCGCATATTCCCGTCTTTGGATTCGTAAAATACTTTGATATCAACATCTCCGGCATTTACTGTTGTGTCAACCATAAGTCCCCTGTCCGGCTGATACCGATCCGGCCGAGCCGCAGAGAGTAATATCGTTGCACCATCATCAAGTTGAAAGATATCTGCATCTTGCCCAACCCTGCTTTCGCTACTGAAACTTTTGGGCTGCCCATAAGCTGCTGCAGCCCTAATCTCTCCTATCTTGGCCAAGCCTTTCTTCCGCTGATATTCATCCGATTCCACGTAGACAATGCCAATACCATCTTCACGTGGAAAGGTGTATCGCATCCTGTGTCCCACAGTAACATCTGTCATACTGCTTAAATCATCTGAAGGGATAAATTTCAAGATGTACCCGTATTCAAACTTCCAATCGTCGCGATTCCTTATATGACCAGGATTAATCTTATACTCATAAGACTTAGACTCTTCCTTCGACATAGCGGTACCGTCCGGCCGCCACAACGTCAACTGCCCTTTGCTTCCACTGCCGAAAAGCCCAATTAATTCAACCGTTACGCCGTTAGGGAGTTTAGTATTGAATTCTGATGAATCTGAAGCTTTTTCAGGTTCGAGGGCAAAGTCGAAAATCTCCTCGTCCTTTTTATTAAGAGTGAAATGGCCGTCGTAAAGGCTTTGGCGTTCAGCTTTATATCCAGGTGCTTCTACTTTTATGGAGTGATGTTCCGGCCAGGTAAGAAAGCTGTATTCGCCGGCTGTGTTTGTAATCGCCCCCCATTCGGACCGCTCGTCGGCTTTGATTTGTTCCCATTTTGGCTTGGGCCCATAGCCATCATCAAAAACTCTTGCCCCTGCTATCGGCTCTTGCGTCTGAGCATCTTTTACTGTCCCCTTGATAACTAACCCCGGAGGGCCCGGCATAGACGTTGCCATTGGTAACAGGATTGCGGCGATGATGATTACTACAGCCAAGCCGAGGATTCCGAGCTTGGCTCTTTTCGGCATCGGCCGATTGAGGATATGCTTGATTCGGCCGGCCAGTGCGCTTTTGGATTCCACAACGCCTATCAATCGCAAAGACAAAGCCGGGCGCTTAAAGGCCAGCTTGGCCACGTTCACCAGCGTCTGCGGATATTGCTGGGCTTTTTCGCCCATAGCTACAAGCACCATCTCATCAACGGCCTGCTCGCGGACCCTGCGAATTATGCAATTGGCGACCCACAGCAGCGGATTATAGAAATAGATAATCTGCAAAACAGTTTGAGCAAGATTCACCCACAAATCGCCACGCTTGATATGTGCAAGCTCGTGCAGCAAGACCGCTCGCAATTGGCTTGGGTTCAGACTCGACGCTAGATTTTGCGGCACCAAAATCACAGGTCTAAATAACCCGCATACCGCCGGGCTCGCCGCGTTGGCTGAGACCTTTAAGCCGAGTTTTCTTTTCACTCCCATACGTTCGCAGCAGTGCACAAATGTATCGTTCATCATACTATTTGCCTCTTTGGCCTGGGCAACAAGTCCCCTCACAAAAATCGCCCGCTGTAACAACAATAATCCCATTGTTAGCACAACAGTCAGCCAGGCCAAAAACACAGCGCCCTGCCAGGACAACGGCACAACCGGCACAATAGGTGGGCTGAGCGGCCCTGTCACTGCCGGCTCAATAGTCGGCGTCGTTGTTGCAATTGCTGATGTATCGCTGCCGGCTTCGATACGTGGAGGGTTTATCATTGGTGTAACAATCGCCGGAGCTGTTTGGGCCGTCTCTGTGGTTGTCTCAGTTCCGTCCACATACGCCAGCTGGTTACCAAAGAAGTATCCCAGACTCAAAGGCGCCGAAAGCGAAGTCGGCAGGACCAGCTTGACGAGCACTAACAGCCATATCCCATACCGAAATACCGCCCGCACTTTTTTACGCAGGGCAAAATCAGTCAGCAGCAAAATCAAAATCAGCACGCTGGATTGAACGAGCATCGGCAGGGCGAATTCGACAAATATCAGACCCGCCGAATTAATCTGCTCCAATATCGCATTCATGATATGCTCTCCACTTGTTAAGACGCTATTTTTGAAATTTTGTTATAGCGACACTATTTTTTCGCGGCGGCACGGCCTTTGGTGCGTTTTTTCTTTATTAGCTTTTCGAGCTCACTTAGCTGTTTTTGCGATAGTTTATGATTGTCCAACAGGAACTGCATCATCGGGGTAAGTGCCCCATCGAAGGCCCTTTTTACCGTGCGCATGATTTCGCCTCTTTGCGCCTGTATTTTAGTAATAGCCGAGCGGTAAAAGATTAGATTGCGGATTCTTTCGGTCTTCAGCAGGCCCTTGGTCACCATGCGGTCCATCATTGTCTTGACCGTGCTGTAGGTCCAGCTCTTTTGGGCTTCGAGCTCTTCCTGAATGGTCGGGGCTGCGCACGGCTCATTGTCCCAGACGGCCTGGATTATCGCCCATTCGCCTTCGGTAAGCTGGTAATTTTTCTTTGCCATATAAAACTCCTTATCTTTAACGTTGACGAGAATACTCTACAAATGTAGAGATTGCAAGAAAAAAATAAAGTTTTTTTTAATTTTTTTTTGGACTTGATTTTCGTCCTCGGAACCTTAGAAGAAAGGCCGGGCAAATAACCCGGCCTTAGCCTTCCAAGATGTATCGCCTGGACAGGTTTTTACGGTGTTCCAATGACGATAGTGATGTCTTTTATTTCCTGGCCGGGTTTAGTTTCGAGTCCGGTCTCCCTAATGTTCCGGCCATTATACAAGATTTCTTTGACTATTTGGCCTTCAGTTTTAGGATGGAAACGGAAGACGGTTTTCCCTGGTATTATTCCTTCGATAATAAATGTACTTGGGGTCGGGAAATCCATATACTCTTCTTCGTAATCACCCTGTTCACTGTTAAATGTGTTGCTTCCAGCTCTGCCCTTGGTGCCATATTTATTGCGCGCGCCGCTCCAGGACATTGTTTCAGGATTAGGATAACCGTACCTGTATGCTAAACCGTAAGCTCGGGGACCTATTTGTATATCGTCCCTATTTTCGTTGACAAACTTACCGGAAATCACAACGCCGGGTTTTAATGTGAAATCCAAGCGGCTTGTTTTCGTCGCTGCATTTATTGTAACAGGTTTTCTGGCTCGTACAAATCCAGATGGATTGGCGTCCACATGAACGAGGAATATTCCTGTGCCCAAGCTATCAATACGATAACGTCCCTGCTCATCTGTATAAGTTGTCACACGGTCGAATAGCATATCCCTGTGGTGAACTGTAACCAATGCTTTAGGAACAGCATTGTTGGTAGCCTCATCTTTCACAACTCCCTTGAGAATAAATTTTCCTTTTTTCTTCAGATGGATATCTATACCATCAATAGACTTTCCTTCATCGAAACGTACCTTCTTTGCCTCGTTCCTTGCAACGGTTCCAGGGTAATAACATGGTGGGTAAAATTCATCTTTTTCCGGGGATTTCCAATCGATAGCCATAACATAAACCGGTCGTTCTTCAAGGCCATCGAGTAAATAAGAACCATCAGATGTTATCCTCGTTTGTTCTACAATTTTATATCGATTACGATTTCCTCCGGGCTCATCCAGCTCTACCCAAGCCAACACCGAAAGTGTTCGGTCCCGCGCAGCGGCTTTCCGTTTTCGTCCAGCACTCTACCCGAAATGCTGTATGCTGGCCTTGCCTTCAGTAGAAGGTCTGTTCGTTTTTCTTTGTCCCTCAATGAAAATTTAGGGTACTGCCCATATTTACCTTCCGGGTTATATATCGCATCCTGAAACCCTGAGGTATTGATGGTTCGCAGCGAGTAATTCCCGGCGGGAATATTCTTGAATTCAAAGGACCCGTCGCTTGCCACATCTATGAATATTGCATCATGAGTAGCTAAACAGAACAAATATGCCTTGGCATGACCTATAGGTTCACCTGTCTCTGCCGAGATAACCTTGCCGCCAATAGAACAATTACCCTTTGGGCGTCTGCCGCTTGGCCCGACCGTTTCAGTTTGTGCCTCTACTTCTTCGTCTTCTTCGAGCGGATAAAGCTCATGTCGCTGGCCACTTCTCGCTCCACCCTGATAAGCGATAAAGATTTCATCATCATCGTTTCCATAAATTCCGTCCTCGCCACAACTGCTGAGGATGAATTTACTTCGTTGTGCTTCGTAGCGATAATCCTCACCGGTCGGGCTATAAACATCCTTTGGTAAGGGCCGGTCCAACTCTTCGAGATTCTTAGGATAGTGGCCCGTTCTCTGTTTATATTGCCCGAGCCAACCGCTAATTTTCCTATGATTCAATTGTTGCCGCCCATCCTTACCCCTTGTTAGGAGCATGGCGTTGATCTCCTCTGGAGTGGGCAATGGAGCGAAAAGCACCTTCACTTCAACAACAACGCTGTTATCATCCTGACGCGTGGGAACCAGTTGGATCTTGGACATAATATCTTCGCCATCCACTGAGAATCGTTTGCCCAGGCCCATCCTCATGGTCTTAGCATTATGAATTACCGGCGAGGTTGTTTTTGTTCCCTCAATCGCTTTGCCTGTCGCGTCGAGAGCCTCTAAGTCAAACTTCGTTCCGTCTTCCACAAAGTGAGGTGTAATCAGAATCCGGGCAACCCCAGTGATGTTTTGTTTAATTTTCATCCGGCCTGTCCGGCCATCTTTGAGTGTTAAGGTTTTCTCGTCGGAATAGGTAGTTAATCTCTTTCGGACAGCTTCGCCAAGCTCTCTAATTTTGGGTTCAATCGATGCAGACTTAGCATCAAGACGAAGTGTACTAGAGGCCAAGCATATCAAAACGGCAATTGCGCACACAACTGTCGCCCCGCGAGATGCTTTTGTCTGATTGACATGGTTTTGGTCAAGCAGTGAGCGAACTCTTTGAGCGAGCCTGCCTTTGAACAGGGCAACTGCATGAAACCAGGTCTTTTCGAGCCCTTGCTCGGCAATTCGTGAAAGTAATTTTACATAATCCATAACAGGTACTCCTTTCTTGAGAACATAATTGTCGCAGATTTGTTCCCGCTGTTGAGTAAGCTGAGAACTGGCATACAAGACAAGTGGATGGAAGAAAAACGCTGCTTCAACAATTCGCTGAAAGAGGTTAGTCAAACAGTCCCTTCGTTCGATGTGTGCCAACTCATGGTTTAAGACCATTTGAATATCTTCTTCAGTACTTTTTTCGTACATTTCTTGCGGGAGTAAGATAACCGGCCTCAATACCCCAAAACATACCGGGCCTTGGACACGAGAAGTTACCAATATCCTCAATTTTTGTCCGTCCAGGTTTGCGATGCGTTCGTTTTGTGACACAGGTTCTGTTGACAGGCGGATTCGACGAAGTCTGTACCAGCCAACCGCAAGTCGAGCCAGCACAAAAACGACGCCCACAAGCCACACGCCAGCTAACACTGCTCTTATTGGAAAGGCTCGTGCCGCTGGATTAGTTTCAACCGGCATCTGGGTTTCATTAGGTGTATTTTGTACGAGTTTCACAGCGTTGCCGGCGTCAGTCTCAAGCACTCCAGTCTTGAGAGGTTCAACCTGAGCAGGAAGCACAGCAAGAGTCAGTTTCGGCCCGCCCAGCCAGATTGCAGGCAGTACCACGATGCCCATCAGCAAATATAACCAGAACATGTGACGGTAAATCGGAGCGCGGATTTTTGCTATTCTGATAATTCCCCAGGCAAGCAGCGTCAATAGAGCAGCGACCACCGAACCGACCAGAAGGTAATTCACAATTCCATTCGCGAATAAATTTAGAATATTACTCATTCTTTCCCCTTTCTTCGATAAGTTTACGAATTTCACGAAGCTCGTTCTCGCTGATACGATTTTGTTCGACCAGACTGGTCAACAACAATGAAGTTGACCCTTCAAAAAGACGTTCGACAAGATCACCCAGCACGCCCTGACGAACAGCCTGTTGGCTTATCAAAGGACGATAAACATAAGTACGACCATCCACCTCGTGCTCGAGGTAACCTTTAACTTCGAGCTTACGCATCATGGTCAATATTGTGCTATATGCAGGCTTTCGGCGGGACAGCGCGTTCTTGACGTCATGAACCGTCGCCTTGCCCCTGTCCCATACAACATTCATAATTTGCAGCTCTAATCTGCCCAATCGGATCTCAGAATTGATTTTGTTTACCATACTAAACTCCTTAAATACTATAATAGTAATATTATAATAGTAATATTACTATGGTAATAGATAATGTCAAGAGAAAAATAAAAATTTTTAAAAATTTTTTTTACCCTATTTTTTAGCTGAAAAACCGCGAAAAAACCCTCATCTACGGCTATTCCACAAGCCTCCCTGGTCAATTCTAATCCAGTCCGCCGGCGGACCATCTGATTGAACGTGCTATAAGTTGACGAAAGTTCGGGTTGGCGTAAGCGGCGTTATCGTGGCCGAGCTGGATGGTGCAGACCTTAGCTTTGCCGTAGCGCCGGACCCAGCCGATTGTTTTATCGCTATCCGGATGTTTTGTAATAAGGAGCACCCGATTGTTCATCTCAAAGTCGCAATACTTATATCCCTCATCGTGTATCTGGAAATCGCTCATGCCTTTTGTAATCGGATGCGAAGTGTCGGCTATGCGGACGCTCATATCAATATCGTGTTTATATGTGCTGCCGCGGCGCTCTTCAGTCGGTTTCAAATAGTATTTGGCGCCGATGATCTTCTTGAACTCAGGCCAACTCTGGAACGAACCCAAGTTGTGGTGCAGTGCGACCAAGCCGACGCCGCGATTGAGCAGCTTTTTGAAATTATCCTTGCGCTTTTTCGAGATGTTCTGGGTCATGCTGTACATTACGATTACGTCGTAGTCCCAATCGCTGATGTCCTCAAATATCTCGCTGTGGTCTTTGAGCTGGACCTCAACGTACTCAATATCATTATAGCCCTTGAAAAGCGTAAAGAACGGCTCACGCTCAAAGC
>Ga0209979_1003964_pt1 | contig 12610 bp, 9 predicted proteins | sample AnhtaG_FD_183114 | JGI IMG/M metagenome (GOLD analysis project Ga0209979, IMG submission 183114) | Deep subsurface microbial communities from Anholt, Denmark to uncover new lineages of life (NeLLi) - Anholt_01485 metaG (SPAdes) (version 2) | ecosystem: Environmental > Aquatic > Marine > Oceanic >...
GGTGGGGGCGAAATGCCTTCTTCTCCGCCGGCAGTCCAATTGCGCGGGCGGCCTGTTCGGCCACTTCATGCGCGGCCTGCACGCCACCGTCGACGGGCCCGACGCCCGCCCAGATCACGCTCGGCCGCCGCACGTTGGGAAACGCGCCGACTTCTGCGACCGACAAGGCGAACGGGGCCATGCCCGCGTATTCGTCCGACAGGATGGCGCTCAGCTTCGCGATGGCTTCCTGGTCGATCTCGCCCAGGAATCGCAGCGTGAGGTGAATCCGGTCGGCGGGCACCCACGTCACGCGCTCGCCGGGGCGCTGAAGCCGCCGACTCAGCGCGCCCAGCGCCTCTTTGACCGGCTCGGGTAGCTCGATGGCGATGAAGGTCCTCAAGGCAGTCTCCCTGGGGCGCGCGGTCCCACGTCAAAATGTGGCGGCGAGGCGCGCCCAGGCCTCGTCGTCCGCGCACACATGCGGGATGCCGATGTCGGCGACGACCAGGCGGCCGACGTACTCGTTCGCCCCCGGATTCTCGAAGCCCCGCTTGGCGAACTGAAACGTCACGGTCACGTCGGCCCGAACGCAGCACCCGCATACCTCGCCCGTGTCCGCGTTGAGCCCGGAGGGCAGGTCGACGGCGACGGTCCGGTGTTCTCCGTCGCCAGCGGGCCACGCCTCGATAGCGGTCCGCATGAGGCCCCGCACCTCGCCGCTGATCCCCGTGCCGAGGAGCGCGTCCACCAGGATGGGGCAATCGGCGAGGCCCGACACGGCCGCCGCGACCTCGGGATCGTCCTGCACGCTGTGCATCGGGCCGCTCAGGCGTTGGTAGGCGGCCATGAAGATAGCCGCGTCCCCCCGGATCTCGCTCGGGTCGGCCACGAGCACCACCCGAGGCTCATAGCCGGCCAGCAGGGCCAGGCGCGCCACCACGAAACCATCGCCCCCGTTGTTGCCCTTGCCGCAGACGACGCCCACGGGCCCGCGCTCCACCTCGCGAAACACGTGGGCGCCGGCCGTGTTCATCAACACCGGCCCCGGTATCCCGAGTTCATCGATACAGCGCCGGTCCGCTTCGCGCATTTGGGCTACGGTCAATGTCTTCATGGTAGTGCATCTCTCCTGGGCACTTGGGCGGGCTCGGAGTTTGATCGATGGCGTTCAGTACTTAACCCGCACGCGGTACGTGACCACGGTCTCGCCGTCCTTGGGTACGGACACGTGGAATACGGCCGTTCGGGCGTCTTTCTTCACGTAGTCGTGGGAGTTCTCGAGTATCCGCCAGTCATCCGTCATCGGCTCGACGATATCTACGCGAACGTCGTTCTCTTTGTGGTTGCGGATCTTGATCTCGTAGGCCGACTCGAAGACACGCTCGGCGATCCGCTCGAAGTCGGTCTGGGTGCGCTCGCCGACCACGTCGAAGGCGTTGCCGAGGCGCAGCCGGACGTCCTCGTCCTTCGGGGTGTGCTTGAGGCGGTCCTCGCCGGCGAATTGGAGCATGCCTTCGGTGTCTTCCTGGTACACGCGCATGACGCCGGCCGGCAGCGGCACGCCCAACCGGTTCTCTTCCGAGTTGGTGAACTCGAGGAACACCGCCACCTTCTCGTCCTTCCGCGGGGGAATCGGCTGGCTGTAGAAGCCTTCGCTGCCGCGATACTCGTAGACCTTTGCCACACCAATCCCGGCGGCCGTCAACAGGCTGACCTGCTTGGACTCGTTCTGCTTGATGGTGGTTCGGCGCGGCAGCGTGTAGAGGTGGTACTCGGCGAAGGCCTCCTCGCGCATGGGCGCGGGCGCCTGGGCCATTTCCATCAGCGGTCGCGCCCCCTTTTGCCGTCTTGTCTCGGGCCGCACGAGGTTGACCTCGCCGGCCACAAGCTTCAGCTTGGCGTCGGTGTATTGGGCGCCGGACTGGTTGTTGAGGGTGACCCAGCCCTCGAGGTCCATCTGCACGTCGCTGCGCTCGAGGGTGATCACGTAGTCCGCGCGCCACTGGATGCCGCCGGTCAGGTAAGTCACCTCGACGTCGTGGTCCGTGCCGCTGTTGGCCAGTAGCCAGATGAGCGACGGTTTGGCGATCAGGTCCTCCGGGATCTCGGGCAGGACCACCTGCCCCGGATGGCCCAGGTAGATCGCGTCCTCGACTTGGTACACCGGGCCTTCGTTGACGCTGAGGAGCGTCGCCTCCTGCTCCTGGAAACCGATCTCGCGGCTGAAATTGACCAGGCGTACGGGCCGGCCCACGTACTTCTCCATGAGCTTGGCCGGGCTCATCAGGTCGTACTCGTAGTTCTGTTCGAGAATGCGCAGGGCGTCCGGCGCCGTCAGCGAGCGCAGGCTGACGGTCTCGGGCCGAATCTGTTGGGCCACGTCCATGAACTTCAGGGACACCTCGCCCGGATACAGGACGACCTTGCGGCGGTCGCGCACGAGGGCCAGGTTGTTGTTGTACACGGTGACGGCCACGTCCGTTTGGTCCTCGAGGGTGGTCTCGGCGTCGTAGAACGTGGCGTCGAGCGGGTCCTTGAGCTTGATGCGCCCCTCCTGCGCGCCGGCACATACCGACGCGACCAGAAAAAGAAAAACCATCGCGTTTGTCCAGATTCGCATCGCATACGTCCTCCATCGATGTGTCATTGCGAGGAGGGCCTCAGCCCGACGAAGCAATCCCCTCCGCCGACGAGTTTGCCCACTACCAGGGGGATTGCTTCGTCGGGCTGAGGCCCTCCTCGCAATGACACGGGGCACGTGGTCTCGGGCGACGCCCTCCATGGGGAAGGTCTCCCGCATGTGGGCGCACCTGATGCAGGCCATCGCTCACCAGCCGAGCAACTCATCGGACAAGTCCCGCCACTCCGGATTGTCGCCTTGGACGAGGTCAATCTTCTTCTGCCGTGAGCCACCCTTGATTTGTTTCTCTCTAAGAATGGCCTCGTTGATGTCACTGAACACCTCGAAATGCACGAGATTCACCACATTGTAGCGTTTTGTGAAAGCTGACCCGCGCTTTTCCCTGTGCTCGCCTACTCGGCGCGACAGGTTGTTCGTTACTCCGGTGTACAGGACTGTGTTGTGCTTGTTCGTCATGATGTAGACATAGTAGCGCTTGGCCATCGTGTTGTCCCCGGGGATTGCTTCGTCGGGCTGAGGCCCTCCTCGCAATGACACCTTGTCTCGTCTGCAACCCGCCTCCTCATCCGAGTGGTCGCCGGTTCGCGGTCAATGCTTCACGCGGACGCGGTAGGCGACCTTGGCCTCGCCGTCCTTGGCCACGGGAACGCGGAAGACGGCCGTTTGCGCGTCCTTCTTCTCGTAGGGCTGCGATTCGTCGTAGATCCGCCAATCCCCGGGCATGGGCTCGACCACGTCCACGACGACGTCGCTCTCTTTGTGGTTGCGCAACGTGATCTCGAAGGCGCTCTCGTGGACGTTCGGAGAAACGCGCTCGTAGTCGGTCTGGACGCGCTCGCCGATGATGTCAAAGGCGTTGCCCATCTTGAGGGTCACGTCCTCGTCCTTGGGCGTATGGTCGATGCGGTCCTCGCCGGCGAACTGGAGCATGCCTTCGCTGTCTTCCTGGTAGATGCGCATCACGCCGGCCGGCAGGGGGATGCCGAGCCGGTTCTCCTTATCGTTGCGGAACTCGAGGAACACGCCGACGCGCTGCTCCTTGATGGGCGGGATAGGCTGGCTGTAGAAGTGGGCCTGCCCGCGGAACTCGTATTTCTTGTGGCACGCCACGCCCGCGGCCGACAGCAGCGCCAGTTGTTTGGACTGGTTCTGCTTGATGGTCGTGCGCCGGGGCATGGTGTACAAGTGATACTCGGCGAAGGCCTCTTCGGCCGGCATCCCGCCGACGCCATTGGCGTCCATCATCGCTGCGCCCGCAAAGGCACGTGTGGGCATTTCGCGCGGCGCCAGGTTCACGTCCCCCGCCACGAGCTTGAGCTTGGCGTTGGTGAAGGTCGCGCCTGAGCCGTTGTCCATGGTGACCCAGCCGGCCACGTCCAGCGACTGGTCGTCCCGCGCCAGCGTGATCACGTAGTCGGCTTTCCACGAGACGCCGTTGGTGAGATAGGTGACCTCGAGGTGCTGATCCGCCTCCTGATTGTCGATGAGCCAGATGAGGGACGGCTTGGCGATGAGGTTGTCCGGGATCTCCGGAAGCACCACGTGGCCGGGGTGGCCGAGGAAGATCTCGTCGCCCACCTGGTAGATCGGCCCCTGATTGTTGCTCAGGAGCTCGGCGGCCACTTCGGTGAAGCCGATCTCGGTGCTGAAGTTCACGAGCTTGACTTGCTTGCCCACGTATTTCTCCATGAGCTTGGCGGGGCTGATCAGGTCATACTCGTAGTTCTGTTCGAAGATCGTGACCGAACCGGGGGCGGCGACCGAGCGCAGGCTCACCGTCTCCGGGCGGATCTGCTCGGCCACGTCCATGAACTTGAGGTGCAGTTCGCCCTCCGGCAGGGACAGCTTGCGCGTGTCGCGCACCAGCGCCAGGCCGTTGTTGTACGCGGTAAGCGCCACGTCGACCTGGTCCGTGACGGTCGTTTCGGCCACGGGGGGCTGGGTGTAGGCCGCCGCGGCCATGGCAACCAGCAGTGCGAGTGTCAAAGTGAGTCTCATGGTGGATACCCTCCTGCGTGTTCGGACACGGTCCGTTGGTTCTATTGTAGCACCGACGTCTCTTTTGGGTTAGACCCCGCGGTCGGCGTCCGGTTCGAGGGCTACACCCAGGCCGAGACCTTCTTGAGTACGGCGCCCGCCTCGTCGCGGCCCCCGACGTGCACGCCGAGCCAGACGCCCTCGGGCCGCAGGTTGGCGACGATGTCGTCGAGTTCATCCGTCCCGGCCCAAAGCTGTATGCCCTTGCCGGCGTCCTGGCAGCGCTGGTACACGTGGAACCAGTCCGAGGCCCTTCCATTGCCGGCGCCATAGACCCACTGGATGGCGTTGAGCCCCGGGATCTCGAGGAGGCTGTCGAGATGGCGCAGGGCGCCGGGGCCGTCCAAATGGTAGATGGACGCCTCCATGTGGCGGCACTCCTCGATGATGCCGGGCAGAAACACGTCGTCGAACATCTCCGGCGAGACCATGCAGGAGAAATCGTTGGAGGGCACGTACCAACTCGTGATGGCCTGGCCGGCCGCGGCCAGCTTGTCGTAGTAGAAGTCGAAGGCCTCGAAGTAGGCCTGGTTGACGCGGGCCAGCAGACGCTTCACGTCGTCCAGGGCGTCGAGCAGATCTAGATTGAGTTGCATGGGGTCGCGGAAGGCGGCAATGGCGTCGCCGCCGGGATGCATGTCGGTAATGCCCACGTAATACGCGCCTTGGCCGGCCGCCAAAAGGGCGTCCGTCATATCGAGCAGCTTCTTCCAGTAGAAGTTGTCCTTGTCGAGCGCCAGTTGGTCCGCCTGCGACCAATCGGTGAGGTTCGGTACGCCCCACGAGCTATCAGGGGAGTACTCCATTCCCATGCCGAAGAAGGCGCTGAACAACTCGGGCCCGAGATTGGGCCACGCCATCGGCAGCGCGTCGCCCAGGTAGTCGGTGTTCCGGGTCGTGGCGACGGCCGACGCGACGACCCGCTCGGTGTCCATCCATCGCTCGCGATGCGAGGCATACGACTTCGGCTTTGGCCAAGGGTGCGGGGGACCGGGCTTCTGCGCCGACATGACGACCACGGGCCGGTCGAGCACTTCGCACTGCCAGAAGGCGTCCTGCCGAGCGAGCCGCCCCTCCCAGTCGGGGATGTGCTCAATGGGCATCATGGTGACGGTGGGCGGAGCAAGAGGGGGAAGGATGAAGGATGAAGGATGAAGGATGAAGGATGAAGGGGAAACGGGGAAGAGGAGAAACGGGAAAGGGGGGAAAGCGGGAAGGGGGAAAATGGGAAAAAACATTCCGGAACTCGTGTTCGCCTTTCATCATCCCCCTTCATTCTTCCCCTTTTCCCCTTTCCCCTTTCCCCTTCATCCTTCATCCTTCATCCTTCATCCTTGTCCGGGGCGTGGTCGAGGCGGATGAGCATGGGATCGAGGGGTTCGAGGGTGCATGGGAACTCGACGTCGCGGCCTCGGATGAGGTCGCGGCCCGAGTATTGATCCCCGTGCACAAAGCACGTGATGGGCCCTTTGCGAATGTTGACGGCGTAGAGGTAGCCCTGCCCGTCCACTTCGACGTAACGCGACTTGACGCCCTCGAGGGGGTAGCCGTATTCGTTGGTGATGCGCGGGATGGGCGGCAGATCCCCAAAGCCCAGTATGGCGTCCATGGCGTGCAGGTACTCGGTGGGCAGGTTCTCGCCGCTGACCAGGACCGTCCGCTGGGTGGGCGTGATGATGTCGCGGCGGGACCGGCCGTGTGCGTTGTACAGGATCGGGGCCGTGGCCGTGCGGACGACCGCCCGGTTCGCCTCCATGTAGCGGCGCAGGACCTCGAAGGCCTCGTCCCCGACCGCGGGGGCCTCGGGCACGACCAGCACCTTGACGCCGGCCAAATCCGTTTGGACGCACTGGTCCTCGGTGATGAAGCGCACTTTGTGGCCCGCAAACGAGCAGCCTTCGAGGGCGTACACGGCCGATATGAGATAGGGATCGCCGTGGTCGAAGATCTTCGACGGCATGCTCCACAGCACGGCCACCTCGGCCGGGGCCTGCTGGAAGGCGGCCACGACGTCGGCCAGCCGGTTCAGGTCGAGACAGGCCGTCGCGTAGGCCTCGAGGACTTCCGGGGCGTCCAGCAGGTCGGCGATGTCCAGGGCGGAGGCGCTCAGACCGAACAGGGCGGCTTCCCACATGGCCGTGTGCACGTAGGCGAAGGGGTGGGGGGCCTCGAGGTCTGGGCCGGCCAGCAGCCGGTGCTGGAGATTGACCACGGGCCTGTCCGGGCCCAGCGAGCGCATCAGGGCGTAGAGAACCCCCTGCTGCGGATACCCCATGGCGTAGAAGGGGTCGGTGAGCGTGTTGGCGGCGCAGCAGCCGCCCAGCTCGAACTCGGCCGCCAGCGCCTCGCGATCCAGCCCGTAGTGCGTCTCACCGATCTCGAACACGTCGTCGGCAAGGGCCAGGTACAGCGGCTTTTTCACCCCGCGCTCTCGGACCAGTTGTCTCAGCCAGCGCACGTACTGGACGCCGAGGCGCTGATGGTGCGTCTGCCAGTCGTAGCGGTAGGCCGGCGTGTCCTGATACCGCGGGTTGTCGTCCTCCCATCCGATGTCGATCTCGTCCAGCGAGGCGAACAGCCCCCGCCACGCCCGGTTCACCGCGTGCCGGTCGCCGTAATCCTCTTTGACGCGCTCGAGAAAGGACCGTCGCACGGGCTCGCCCGTAAACTTGAGCTTCGGGTTGCACAGCAGGCAGAGGCTGCTAACCGCGTCCTGTCCGGCGAGGTAGGGGGCCGCGGCGCGTACGTGGCGCTCGATGGTCTTGCGCGCCTCCTTGCGCACGATGTCGGGCGTGCCCAGCCCGTTGTCGGCCAGGTGCGGCCATTCGTCGACCGCCCACGAACACAGCGCATGGGGCGCCAATGAGACCGTCACCGTGATGTTGTTCTCGAGCGCGCGCTTGAACATGGGATCGAGCTTTGTGCGGAACGGTTTCTCCCGTTTGGCGTCGGCCAGGGTCTGCTCGGGTCCCACGTCCAGGGCCGCGAAATTCAGACCGTACTTGCGCAACTGTCCCAGCGCCTCGCCCGGCCACTTCGCGCCGTAGTACCGGCCCAACAGAAACACGGGACGTTCCCCCGCGTAGAAGCCGCCGTCGCGCGCCGTGAGGTTCGTGAGGTCCGGCTCGGGAATCGGTTCGAGCAACTCCGGCGCCACGCTGCCAAACGCGATCTGGGCCGTGACCGCCTGGGCCGTCCGCTCGAGGTAGCCCACGAGCGCGTCCAGGCGCCGCCATTCACGGCGTTGGGCCAGCGCGGCCGCCCGCTTGACGCAATCGTCGGCTATGGCGGCCCGCATGTGCAGATAGGGCGCCTCGATCTGCTCTGCCCGCAACGCCCGCAGGCTTTCGGTAACCGACGCCAGCCCGCACCGGGCCGCCTCGAGCCGCGCGCACAACCGCGCCCACGACACCTTGCGGACCACGTAGTCGCGCCGGGCAACCAGGATCCCCGGCCGGCGAAACAGCACCAGTTCGGCCGCGTACGTTCCCTCTGGGAGATCCCCCGCGTCCCAAGTCAGCCGGCAGCGGGTTGTATCTTCGCTGAGGCTGAGTTGCCGCCGGTCGCGGTGCACCAGCGCGCCGCTTCCGTCGCGCACGTGCAATTCGAGATACGCGTCTGTGATGGACGCCTCACTGCGCAGATCGCAGGCGAACACGAGGGGAACGTCCTGCGGTTGGGCGGGGCCGGGACGGACCCGGATCGAAATCCGCCGGCCCGCATCCGCGGCTACCGGCTCTATCCACACCCGCCTCTCGTCGTCCGGTTCGGATGAAACGGCTGCCGCGCCGGCCTTCTCCGGGGCGCCCTTCGTCGCGCCGTCGCCCGTTTGTGCGGGCGAACCCGCTTCGGCGGGCGAACCCGCTTCGGCGGGCGAACCCGCTTCGGCGGGCGAACTACGCGGCCACAACAGAACCATCGCGATGAAAACGCAGCCAAGCCAAACGCGCGGACGGGCCATGGGACCTCCCTTTCCGTGAAATCACCTCGCCGACCCGTGGGCGGACGGCAACACGGGCGTCTATTGTAGATGCGCAACGCCAGCGTGTCAAAAGGGATAACGCAACACGATTCGCCTTTGTTGACTGCTGGGACCATCCGAGCGTCGTGTGCCAGCGGTTGTCCCACGGCCAGCGGGCGTGCCGTGACGTTTCTCCCGCGGGCTTGTACCTATTGCAGCGGACCCATCAGGAGAAGGCCGGGGTCCGGGGAACTTTCTGGCGGACTTGGGGATAACAAAGTGGAGGAAGGGGAAACCGTTCCTGTCGTGCCCTTCCTGCATTATTTGAATCCTAACGCCGATTGATGTAGGGTTGGGGAGTCAAGAGGTGCGTTGTCCTCAGTGAGGCTCGATAGGGGCCTAGCCCCGTAATCACTTGACAAGAGGCATGGGAAGTTGTAGAATAATGCTCAGTTCAAGCAATTGTCGGGCGGATACCTCAGGACACCACCGTAGGGAGCAACGTCCCCGTGGGGACGGGAAGAGGCTGCATGCCATGCGAAGCATAGTCGCGATGGTTGTTGGTGTGCTCGTCCTGGGGGCTCTGGCTGTGTCTGCGCAAGCAGCCACGTACACGATTGCCCCAGACAAGGTCGAGGCCCAGAAGATCTACTTCGGGTCGCCTAAAGGGTTTGACAAGCCCGGGAAAGTGGACTACGAGAAGGTCATCAAGGCCACGCCCGAATATCTTCAGGTGAGGAAAAAGAGAATCCGGGTCGGCACGGGCAAATACTGGATCCTGCTCAGCCAAGCCAGCGACCGGGCGGTCCGCGCCATTGCCGAAGTCGGCCAGGAGACCGATTACGACTTGATCGCAGCGAGCGGCTACCTGGCGAGCCTGGAGCCGGCGATACCCGCCGAGGATGTTACACAGCTGGTCCTGGACAAGTTGCGTCCCGAGAAGAAGAAAAGACTGAGGCACTAACGTAAACCCCATCACATAAGGTCGGATACTCCCCGTGAAATCGAGCAAGCCCCATCTGCACGTCGTGATCGGCCGAGGCGCGCCACACAGCCTCATCACCGTTGCCGCGCTGGTTGTCCTGGCCGTGTCGGCGGCGGGGTGCATCACCCCGCGGTCGACCTCGCCCGCCACCGTGACGCCGGTCACGAAGACCTCGTTCGCAAGCGAACAACTGGCCGGGAAGGAGGTGGCCGAGGCCCGGCAGATGATCGAGGACGGCGGGACGTCCGAGGTCATACCGCGGCTGCTGCACACCATCGCCAAGTATCCCGATTCCCAGGCCGCCGTGGAGTCCCGGTATTGGCTGGGCATGGCCTACTACGACATCGGCGGGTACCGGGACGCCATCGACATGTTCAAGGAGTACCTGCGGCTGGCGCCGGCCGGTGCATACGCGGCGGACTGCGAACAGCACATCGCGCAGTTGAGCGAGGAGTACAACGAGAAGTACCCGTCGTCTGAGCAGTTGGACGAGATGATCGCGTCGTTCACGCAGTTGGCGGAGGCCTATCCCGGAAACACGGCGAACAAGCTCGAGTTGGCCGACCTGCACTGGCGGCGCGGCAACTACGACACAGCGGCAGCACTGTACGACAAGATCGCCGCCAAGAACCTTGACTACAAGAACGATGAGACCATCAGCAAGCGCGTCGAGTGGCTGCCCAACGGCAAGTACATCGTCCTGACCCCGGCCGAGGTCGAGCGCCGGCAGATCGAGGCCCAGCCGCTCGCCGTCATCAACACGACCTCGTTCCGTGGCGGCCCGACCACCCAGTTCACCGGCGAGTACCGTTACTACTCCGTAACGGGCCAGGTGGTCAACCGCAGCGACAGCGTCCTGTACGGCATCGAGGTCGTGGTTACGGTCTACGGCTTCGGCAACATCGTCTACGACACGACCACGGTCGGCATCCGCCGCTTGAACCCGGGCGAAATCCGGGCGTTCAGCGTCCGGTTGGATAATTTTGACAACATCGAGAACATAAGCCGGTACGAGTGCAAAGCAACCTTCCAGCGTTGAGGGCATAATGTTGAAGCGAGTTTTACCACTAGCGTGCGCGGGCCTGTTGAGCGTCTGGTGCGTTCACGCGCAGGAAGCGCCGCCGCCGGAGGCGGAGCCCCAGCAGGTCAGTGTGTCGGTCAAGATCGTCGAGTTCCAGACCACCAAAGGCGTTGAGACCGGCCTGAGCGCCTACTTCCTCCAGCGCAACAAGGTGCGGGCGTGGGGGCGTACGACCAGCGGCAACGGCAACATCCGCGTCGCCGACCTCACCTTCCCGTCGACCGCGAGCGCCATCACGGTGTTCTTGGACAATATCACCACGAACTATGGCGACATCGAGGTGGTCCTTCAAGCCCTGGTGGACCAGAACCGCGCCTTCATCTTGTCGCAGCCCCAGGCCATGGTCACCGTGGGCGGCAGCGTCCCCACTACGATTAAGACCACGCAGCAGATCCCGTACGAAGACACGGTGGTCGTCGGGGCTACGGCCAGGCAGGTCACCAAGTTCCGTCCGACCGGCGTGGACCTTACGGTCACGGCGCCGCAGATGGTTGATGATGACGGCAATCTCGATACGAATGATGACACCTTTGTCCAGCTTACGGTCAACGCGTCGGTCAACGAGGAGGGTCAGCGCATTGTGGTGGGCCTGGCCGACCAGACGGCGCAGGGCGGGCCCTTCACGCAGAGCAGCAACGCTATTCCGGTTCCCGAGCTCATCACCCGAAGCGTCTCGACTACGGTCTGGGTGCGGCACGGCCAAGTGCTGCTGCTGGGCGGGCTGTACCGCAACACGAAGAACAAGAACCTGACCACGCTGCCCTGGCTCACCCAGGGCGAAGACGTGGCCATGGGCCTGGCCAGCCGGGTCATACCGGGGACGCGCAGCCTGGGTTCGCCGCTGTCGGCTTCGATTGGAAACCGCCGCACGAGCGAAGGCCGGCGGGAACTCGTGTTCCTCATCAAGGCCGAGCTGTGGCGGCCGGCCTATGCGCTGCCGACCGGGCTCGGCCCCGAGACCTTTGAGGCGGACGCCGTGTCCGAGATCGGCAAGGGCCTGATCGGCGTGGTCGAGGAGATCTCGGAGATACCTCAGGGCATTGTTGAAGGATTGACAGGTGACACCTCGGATGATTCGAGCATCGACGCCAACTTGGGAGGAGACAGATGATGCGCATCGCTAAGATCTTCATCCTCCCTATTGCATTGATTCTGCTCGCGCCGGCCGCCCTCGGGCAGGAAGCCGCCCCCGCGGAAGCCCCACCACCGGCCCCGCTCGCGCCGTTGGACCAGGTGCAGATCCAGGTCTGGATCACGGAGACCACCGAGAACGGCCTGCGTGAACTGGGCACGAACCTCCAGTACACCCGAATCGTCCGCGGCGTAGACCAAGGCGGCACCGTCGAAGAGGTCCGCACCAGCGTGTTCAACCCGCTGAACCCGCAGTTCAACGTGACGATGCCGGTGCCCGACGCGACCTACTTCACGTCGTTGCGCAATGACCCCGCCAATCCGTTTGCGGGTCTTCCGGACCAATACGGCGGCGGGGTGATCGCCAACGTGATCAGCCCGGGCTACGGCCAGATCGACGCGGCGTTCCGGGGCGTCGAACAGAAGTCGGACGTCGACCTGATCTCGAAGCCGGAGATCCTGGTGGTCGACAACGGGCAGGCCCAGATCCACGCGGGCGGCCAGGTCCCATTCCAGAATATCACGTATAGCGACAAAGGCGTCGGTCAGTTGCAGGTCACATGGCAGAACATCGGCGTCAATATGAACCTCCAGCCGCAGATCCTGCCGAACGACACCATCAAGCTCAACATCACGGAACTGAACGTAAGCGACGTGGTGCGGTTCGACACGATTCGGGGCATCGACCTGCCCGTGTTCGCCAACCGCTCGCAGACCGGCGAAGTGCTGGTGCCCAACGGCCAGACGCTCGTCATCGGCGGCCTGTCGAGCCGGGTCATCCGAAAGACCGAA
>Ga0209979_1003965_pt1 | contig 12610 bp, 13 predicted proteins | sample AnhtaG_FD_183114 | JGI IMG/M metagenome (GOLD analysis project Ga0209979, IMG submission 183114) | Deep subsurface microbial communities from Anholt, Denmark to uncover new lineages of life (NeLLi) - Anholt_01485 metaG (SPAdes) (version 2) | ecosystem: Environmental > Aquatic > Marine > Oceanic...
CTCTTCCGACAGTAATTTTTGCCTAACTTTACCAGGGCCCCTTCAAGGTCGGAGAACATCCCTTCACCCTGCTCGCTTTCCTCCAATGCTGTTTTTAGCTCCTCCAGAGCCGCTAGCGCATCGGTTGCCTGTGTTAACCCCAGGTTTGTTGATGCCAAAAAGGCATGCTCTGAGAGTGGCGGTTCTGCCTTCTCCCATAGGTCCCTTAGCTCCCTCAAAAATATGTTTACCGTAATTGGCCCGATTCCCTTTCCCAAGCCCTGAAGTTTCTCCTCCAGGTCTCTCTCATCTTCAGCAAAGAAATGCAGCCGGTTCAGGTCCCCTTCGTATTTCTCTTTGAGGGCTTCTGTCATGTCTAAGAGCCTGGTGGCAGTCTTGAAGTCATGCCTTACGTACCCACCTCGGTCCAAAATGTCCACCAGACCTTGCCAGCCAGTTTTCAAAAAAGCCTCAGGTGAGAGCACGTGTGCCTTTTCAAACTCTTTGTACGTCCTCACGGCAATACCTTCGCTGATTCTGGCTCCGAATAGTACTGAGGCCAGAAACCACTTAAATACTTCTTCCGACCCCATGCTGGCAAGCTTAATGCCCAAAGCTGAGGCATAGGTACCACCCAATTCCCCTATCAGTTTTGCACACAGGTGTTGCTTGGCCGCTGCACTAAAGCCAGTAGCATCGGCCGAAGCTTTCTTCCAGATTGTGGTGAGTTTAGTCTTCATTCCCCTTTCCTTTCAGGGCACCTCAAGAAACAGTTGCGGCAACCTTCTCTTCATTATGAAGTGGCATGCTTGCCTCAATGGGGTTTCCCCCAGCTACCAGAGAAGCGTAGAGCCTGAGGTGATCTCTTAGTAGCCTCGGCATGAGGAAATTTTGCCTGACAGACTCCCGACCAGCTTGCCCTATTCTTCTGGCTAAGTCGGAATGCTTCAGTAAGGTAATAATCCTTGATGCACACTCTTCTGGGCTACTTACTAGAAAGCCGGTTTCTCCATCGCGGATCTGGAGCCTGATGCCGCCACAATCACCCCCGACAACAGGTGTTCCCTTCCACATTGCCTCGGCTACTGTCAAGCCAAAGCCTTCCCTAACCGATTTTTGTACCACCACGTCCGAAGCTGTCTGAAAGGCATTCACCTCTTGGTCGGCTACTATGCTTGGGTCAAAGAATATGTGGATGTCAGGGTCATCGCCTGCGTATTCCTCCACGCTACGCAGTATATCTCGAGCATCTGGATCATCTTGGGCTGCTAATACTCCTACAAGCGCCAGTTGCAAGTCGGGGACGCTCTTTGTCGCCATGCGGTAGGTATCGATCACGCCCCATGGATCCTTCCACTGGTCAAAACGAGATACCTGAGCGATAAGTGGCCTAGTCGAGTCAATGCCGAGCCCGCTCAGGACTTCCTTCGCAGCAGCAAGAGGTAGATTCAAGTTCTTCCGAGACAGAGGGTCAATTGCCGGAGCGAAGATACATACCTTGTCTCGGCTCAGCCCTTCAAAAAGGTATTGCTCAAGGGTGAAGATAACCCTGTGGTAATGGTTGATAAATGACATCAAGATGTCCCGCACAAATTCGTTTGGCTCCGTGGTGTCGATATGACAGTTCCACACGGTCTTGCCTGCGTCGGCCAAGAAATTCACCATGGGCAACACCTGCGGATCGTGGATCACCCACACATCAGCGCTGACCGACTTGCTTTTGAGCTCCAGAGCAGCTTTCTGATTGTGCGCCATGTAGATTCGCATTTGCTCTTCGGTCAAATAACCGGGACTTCCTTGAAGGTAATTATGCAGGCCTTTAGTCACGGCAATAAAGGATTCATCGGGCGGAATGATGTGCCATTCAGCATCGATGCCTAAGCTCTGGCAAAGGGGAATCAGTGAATTCAGGATCTCGGCAACTCCCCCTCCGTGCGGTGTGGCATTGATATGGATGACACATAAGCCCTTCAACCGGTCAGCCAGGTTTTCTGTCTCTGAAAGGATTTCCTCAGAAACTAGGCCACTGTAATCCCTAAGTTGGCGCCCACTTGTCAAAACTTCCTGCATTCGGTCATCTCCTTGGCAGTCTCAGTAGGCAGGGCTTTTGTCTTTGAAACCTTGTGGCGCACCACTTTTCTTATCAGCATAGGCAACAGGTAAATGGGGAGGCCGGGCAACAAGGCCTCCGGCATACCCAGGCGGGGCAATAGCCACATGGTCAGAGTAGCATAGCAGACAAATGCTGGCACAAATAGAAGAGAGCCCCTGACATATTCAAGACTGGAGGCTGCTCCCACATTGCGGTACATCAACGACACGTTCAGAAGAAACAGCGCCGGCAGGCTGGCTACGCAAGCTGCTAGAATACCGTTACCCCGGCTACCAACATAAGCCACCAATGCAACCACCGTGCCGCCGATTAAGAAATAGATGAAATATTGCAACATTGCCTGTTAAGTCCTTCCTAATTCACACTTCTTCTGCCTTCAGTGGGCAGAGGATACACTTCCTACGCTGTTATAGTATCCCCCACCCACCGAAGACTTCTTTCCGCCCTACCTTGGCTTTGGCTTAGGTTTACCCTTTTGCACCTGGTTAGCCTCCTTTCCCACAAGGTTCTGGCTCCTTTTACCCATTTCATAGTTTACGGCAACTTATGTTAAAATAACCCTAGAAAATAATTAGAGTTTCATTAGAAAATCCTTTGATTTTCCTTAGAATTCTGGTATTAGGATGCTACAGTGAAAAGAGGTAAACGCTCCCAACCTAGAAATACGAAAAGCCTAGAAAGGCTTGAACCACCGGCTGCCCCAACCGAGGAACGAGACCTGAAGCCCAAGCTGATGGCCATCCTTAGCGATGCAGTGGATGCACTGGGGGGCAATGCCGGGATAGTTGCTCTGTGGAATGAGAAGGAGAGGCGTTTCATTGAAGGCGCAACTTATGGCCTTGATCCCAGGAGTGTAGAACGGTTGCGTCCTCTACTACAAGAGGCCATTTCTGATCTGGCTACCAGCAGACAAAGCTTCGGCCGGCTTTCCCGGTTTGCTCCTGAGGTTCGTGTTCCGGCAACCACAACAGATAAGGTGCAGGACGCTATCATTGCCCTGCCACTTCAAATTGCTGGAAAAACGATTGGCCTGATGTACGTGCTGCGTCCCTATTTGGCTGAACCATTCGAGAGCTGTGACCAACGTGTGCTGTCTACTTTTACCAACCAGGTGGCCATCTCAGTTCAGAACGTTCGCCTAGCACACCAGCTTGCTGAGGAACGATACAAGATTGAGTCCATTCTGGAAAGCAGCGCTGACGGCATCATGACTATCAACCCGCAGCGTCACATACTCAGCTTTAATACCAGCATGGAAAGGCTTACAGGCTGGGAGAGGGACAAAGCGACCGGGAGCCATTGCTTTGAGGTGTTAAAGTTAGTCGCTAACGACGGCAGAAACGTCTGCCAAACCAGGTGCCCTATTGTTGAGGGTAGCGATGGCTTCTTTAGTCTTGATGGCATAATCACTACCAGAGATGGACAGAAAGTTGAAGTAGGCATGAGTTATTCTCTGATGCATTCGCCTAGTGGGGAACTCCTGCCGACTGTGGTAAATCTTCGGGACATCAGTCGCCTTCGTCAAGTCGAACGCCTGAGGTCGACGCTGCTTGCCACAGTTTCCCATGAACTCCAGACACCAATTTCGATTATCAAGGCTTATGCCAGTACCCTGGGCCGCCCTGATGCCCAGTGGAGTGAGCAAACCATCAAGGATAAACTGCAGGCTATTGAGGAAGAGAGCGACCGCCTCAGCGGGCTGGTGATCAAACTCCTCCGTACCTCCCGACTTGACTCCGGTCAGTTCTCATTAAATAGACTTCTGTTAGACCTGCCGCAAGAGGCACAAAAAGTGGTAAGGAGATTTGCCGGACAAACAAAAATCCATAAAATAGAGGCCGATTTCCCCCACGACTTTGCGCCTGTCCTTGCTGACCCTGAAAATGTAGAGGAGATCCTGACAAATCTCGTTGACAATGCTATAAAGTTTTCTCCGCAGGGAGGAACAATCACCATCAAAGGTGAGAGTTCAGAGAACGAGGCTCTGGTCACCGTTGCTGATGAAGGAATTGGCATCCCGCTACGTGACCAAGAACAGGTGTTTGATCGTTTCTATAGAGTGGCGGATGACTCGACCAAGTCAACTAAGGGCACGGGGCTTGGGCTCTATATCTGTAAGACCCTTATTGAGGCTCACGGAGGTCGGATCTGGGTAGAGAGTGAAGCAGGGAAAGGGTCTCGCTTCACTTTCAGCCTGCCTATGGCGGAAGAGTAATAAAGATTCAATGCGGCAGTGAGGAAAGACAAAGCGTGATAGGATCTAGAGGGAAACAAGACAAGACAATTCTAGTTGTGGATGATGAACCTCGCATTATTGAGGTAGTAAGCATGAATCTGGACCTGGAGGGTTACCAAGTTTCGGGTGCCAGTAATGGCTACGAGGCATTACAGAAACTTACTGAAGATCTGCCTGACCTAATTATCCTTGACGTCATGATGCCGGAGATGGATGGCTTTGAGACCCTAAGGAAAATTCGCGAGATCTCTACGGCACCGGTTATTATGCTCACTGTGAAGGGCGAGGAAATTGATAAGGTAAAGGGGCTTGACCTGGGAGCTGATGACTATGTCACCAAGCCTTTTAGTCCTAAAGAGCTTGTCTCACGGGTAAAGGCGGCCCTTCGGCGGGTTGAGATGCCTACGCCGGCACCCAAGATCGAAATACGGGTGGATGACAATCTTTCTATTGATTTCAGTCGCCGGAAGGTCGTGGTTAGAGGTAAGGAAGTGCACCTCAGGCCCACTGAATACCGTCTTTTGTACCACCTCGTGAGCAATGCCGGCCATGTCCTCACCCATGAAACCCTCCTAAGAAGAGTGTGGGGCTATGAGTACCGAGATGAAGACCACTATCTCTGGCTTTACATTACTTATCTACGCCAGAAGCTTGAGGAGGATTCCAAGCACCCGAAGTATATCCTAGGTGAGCGGGGAATAGGCTACCGGTTCAAGGAGTTTGAAAAGCGGTAACCTATTGAGTAGGCTAGCCCGAAGCCCCTATTGGTGCTCATAGGCTGGCACCTTATCTGAATATTGACGCCAGAGTGTGGAATGTTTTCAGCTTTCCCGCATGAATGGTTATCCAAGAGTACAGAATAGATACTGCTTACTGAACGATTCATCGATTTGTTCAGTCCTAGACTTGTCCGCAGGGACATGATTTTGTCACAGTCCACAATTAATGAAGCCCTATCTTTCCTGTCAGGGCAGCTGGTGAGTACCGCCGTGAGCTACAGAAAGGACGACTCACTGCCCCATTTCCTAGAAAGTATCTCCCAAAAATCCCGCCTCAGGTGCGTATAACGACTATTATACGCTAGGGACACCCCCAGACGCCGTCCTCCCCCTGGCTGAACTTGGTTGTCGGGACCAGGATATCCCTTCTAAACCACAGAGGTACAATACCATTCAGAAGCCCAGGAAGGGGCTTTATTCTTGACTACAGCGCGTCCAGCCTCAGGGGCGCGGGTAGAACCCCGGCTAGCTGATTAGCCGGGGTCTTTTTTTGGCTTTTTCAGCCCCAAGTCTAGCGGTTAGAAAAACAGGCGATTTTTGGACTTACGACGGTTAGGTGCCCCCCAAGATCACCCTAAAAAATTGCCACCAAGGGGCTTGACAATTCTGATACGCTCCTGTATCATATATACTTGCAGTCTAGTATAGAGTGATACGGGGGGGGTAGAGATGCCAAAGATTCTGATTGATACCGATGAACTCTACGAGACGGAAGAGGCAGCCAAGCTCATGGGGATAGGCTATGCTACATTATACCGTTGGATTAAGAAAGGTAAGCTCATACCAGTTAGGGTAATGGGGCGGACACTTGTTCCCAAATTTGAGATAGAGAGGCTAAAGAAATTATCGGGAAATGAACAAGCCGTCAAGGGTTAATCGACGGCTTGAGTAAAAAAGGGCCAGAGGCTGGATAACCTCACCACCTTTATGTCATATTAGCACAGCCTCAATCCCCCAGTCAATAGAAAGGTCAAATAGATGGGTGTTAAAGAGATACTGGGCTATATCTGCCTTGGCCAAATCCGGCTAGGACTAGAGGAGAAGAACGCCTGATACGGATTGAGGAGCGCACCGTCTCATGATACCGCTTCAGCTAATCCTCATCGGGTCGGTGCTCCTTACTTGAAAGGAGAAAATATAAAGCGACACCCTGAGGGCACAAAGAGGAGGTAGCAGATGAAAAATGTGGGCATAAGCGTGTGGTGGCCAAAAAAGGAAGGAACGCCCCTCAGAAACATGCAAAGGAGGTGTCAAAATGTCTAGCCAACTTACCCCACAAGATACCCTCAGAGAGGTGCCGGTCGCGGGACGTACGTATCTGGTATATGACCCCATCCCATCTCTGCTAGCTGAGGAGCGGCAGCGTACCGTTGAAGAGCTCGCACAAAGACAAGCCGCCCAGGAGCTTCATGAACAGCGTGAGCCTATCGATACCCAAGCTGTCATTGACGATCTTTTCCGGGTGAAGGATGTCTTGTCACCGCCCCCTGGCATGAATGGAGAGGTTCCCGAGAAGGAATCGCGGGCAACGTGGGAGAAAAAGTTTGCCCGAATTGCACATGAGATTTCCTTTCTTACTGACGACCGTGATACGTATCTAAATTACCTGGCCCAATTCAAAGGTAAGACCGGTCGCCACAAACGGAATGAATTCGATGCTTTGAACATGCTTATTAAGCACGCGGTTCGATTCTTCGGCATGAAGAGGAATCCGATTGATGGCTTGCGACCCAAGGTGGACCAAGAGCCGGTTCAGACATTGGACTTAAGCCAGGTGGCCACGTTGAATGAAGCGCCTGAGGACCTTAGGGAGAAAGTTTCCCTGCACATGTTGTTACATCATGGTTGGCGGCCAATTGAGGAGCGGAGAATCACGGCCGGTGACGTCAGGCGTGCCCAGGACGACATCATACTCTGCCGTGGAAAAGGTGCAACCGAGCCAATATGTATCATACCGGAGTCGTTGACGCTCTTGCGCGAGATTACTCTGGATTCTCTTCGCGATGACCAGGTGGTCCTCCGCAGCCGGCGTATCCGTAACGGAGGCAGTGAGCCTCTGGGCGAGGACGGGCTTAGGGACCTGACCTATCGGCTGTTCGGGCGTGCCGGGCTCGAGGTCAAGCCGTATGATTTGAGGCGAACGTTCGGGACCCTCTTTCGCGAGGCATCGAAGGATTACGAACTCACTGAACGTATTATGCGACATAAGCTGCCGGGTTCAGGCTCCCGTTACATCAAATGGCCGATGGCTGAGTTGTCACAAGCTCTGCAAACCTACTCGCCGCTAAGGCTGATCCAGAGAGGCGAGTTCGACTCTCCCCCGTCTCCACCATGAAATTTCATAGGCGCTAGCTTTATAAAGCTGGCGCCTTTTATATTTGCGTCAAGTTTGGTGATGATGTAGATTGATTTCGAAGCGGTCTCACCGTATGCTTCCACTTTCAGATTTTGCAAAGGTGTTTCTTACCCCGATGTTAGTCCGGGCACTCCTGGGGTAAAAGTTATTGCCTTTCGCTTGAAGCCTGAAACAGCAAAGGCTACAATGACTAGAGGAAGACCAGAAGTTCGAGTCCCGCTCAGGGATTAATATAGATGCCAAAGCTGCCTCAAATCAAAGGTGATAGGCTGGTAAATGCTCTCAGAAAATAGGGCTGGTATGTTGACCGCACCCGTGGTAGTCATGTTATTATGAGACATGACAATAAGCCAGGCATCAAGATAGTTATCCCCATCCACAGAAAACCAATAAAACCAGGAACTTTGAGCAATATTTTAAAGAGGGCTGAACTTTCAGTAGAGGAAATTAAGGAACTTCTCTAGGAGGCTGACCGTGTTGAAGTATACCGTTATCCTAGTTCCTGAAGAGGAAGGTGGCTACTCGGTTGAGGTACCTGCTCTGCCTGGATGTTACACCCAGGGAGAAACCAGGGATGAAGCTATCTCTATGGCCAAAGAAGCAATTGAGCTATATCTGGAATCGTGCAAGGCACACAGTGAACCTATACCTGAAGAAACGGGAGTCGAGTCTTTAATTGTTGAAGTTAAAGAGCCGGTGGCATAAGCTGCTCTTCCGTCTGGTAGAATTTTACCCAGAAGGCATGACGCCCGGCTAAGGTCTCGATTTTTGGTGTGAATGTAGTTCGACTCTCCCCCGTCTCCACCAAGAAATTTAACAGCGCTAGCTTTATACGGCTGGCGCTTTTGTATCCAGATGAAGTCTTAGGTATAATATGTGAAGTAACCGAAGCGAGTGACCTGCCCAAGAAAGGTAACGTTGATGCAGAGCAAAGAGGAAAATAACTTAATTCTGGTAAGATTATTCCCGGGTGAAGACATCCACCGTGCGTTGAAAGAGGTATGCCAAAAGTATAAGGTTGAGACAGCGGTAGTCTTATCTGGTTTGGGGCAGTTAACACAGTTCGAGCTGGGCTACTTCAAAGAAAAGGGAAATTATACCCCGCAAGAATTTGAGCAACCACACGAGTTGCTTTCTCTGACGGGAAATATTTCCCTCCAAGAGGGAGAATATAATTTTCATCTGCATGCAGTTTTAGGCAACGAGGAAAAGGAGGCGGTTGGGGGACACTTAATTAAGGGCAAAGTTGAGGTAACCAACGAAATTGTCTTGCTCAAAACGAGTTTAAAAGTGAAAAGAAGATTGGATGAACACACCGGGCTCCAAGAAATGTTGCTGGAAGGCTAATTGGGGCGAAGATTGAAAGGAATGGAGAATGAAGATATCTGTCTGTGGCAAGGGAGGCAGCGGAAAAAGCACCATAGTAACCCTTTTGGCAAGTGAGATACGGGATAGAGGGTATCATCCGTTGGTCATTGACTCAGATGAGTCAAATTCCGTGCTTTACTGGATGCTTGGCTTTCACCAACCACCAATTCCCCTGGTGGAGCTGGCAGGTGGGAGGAAAATGGTGCGGAAGCTGATGCCGCCTAAATATGATCCAGGGGAGTCAGAACCCGGTACGCATGTATTGAGCCAAGATAAAATACTTCTGGAGGATATTCCCCATCAAAATATGATTGAGAGAGATAACATCAGGTTGGTTATCATAGGGAAAATCCTCCAGCCATTGGAGGGCTGTGCCTGCCCTATGGGTGTCTTGAGTCGGGAACTCCTGGGAAAACTCCAGTTAAAAGAAAATGAAATCGCTATTGCCGATATGGAGGCGGGGATAGAACACTTTGGCCGGGGAGTGGAGACAAGTGTAGATAGTGTCCTGATTGTGGTTGAACCCTCTCTTGAATCGATAATCTTGGCTGAAAAGGTGAAACATCTGGCTACTGGAGTAGGAATAGACAGTATCTGGGCTGTTCTGAACAAGATCAACTCGGATGACTTAGCTCTTAAATTGACCAACGAATTGGCCAGAAGAGGGGTAGCAGTAGCTGGCTCTATTCCCTACGATGCCGATATCTTCGAAGCTTGCCTGGAGGGGGTTCCACTGGCAAAGGGTAAAACCACAGAGGCAGTGAGAAAGATAGTTGATCTCCTGCTTTCGAATGAAAAAAGGAGTTAAGTGCAATCTCAGAGATTACTGAGAATGCCTGTAATATTCCCACACTAGCGGTAATTATGGTATTATGAGACACGAAAATAAGCCAGGTAGCAAGGTAGTCATTCCCGCTTATAGAAAATAAAACCTGGTTTGAAAATCAAGTTTAAGCCTGTAATTGGAGGACGCTTTACATGAAATTTCTCAAGGGCTTGGCTCTCAGTCTCCTAAGTTTCCTGCTTTTTCTGTCTCTATCCGCTTTTGGTTTTGCATTTATGTTAAATAATACCATTCTTAACCCGGACTTTGTTGTCTCTGAACTAGAGAAGCTTGATGTATCATCACTAGTTAAAGAAGTGCTAAGTGCACAAATTCCTCAAGATGGTGAGTTTATAATTGAAACTTTAGATGATACCATCGCTGACCTTGAACCCTGGATAAGGGAACAGGTAAGTACCGCTACCTACTCCTTCTACGACTACCTCTTAGGGAAAAGTCAAAGCTTGAGCGTGGTAATCCCCCTGGAGCCAGTGAAAGAAAGCCTGAGGAATAACCTGCGTGAGGCTTTCTTTCAGTCATTACCCCCAGAACTCCAAGGGCTACCCCAAGCCGAGATAGAGCGGTATTTCGATGAAAATTATCAGCAAATTTCTGAACAGATACCGTCAACTTTCGAAATCAACGAAAGCTTATTGCCCCCTGAGGTCATGACCATGCTTGAGCAGGCAAGGCAAGGGATCGGCTATTTCCAAACCAGTTACAAGGCTTTAATCGGCTTTATTGTGCTGTTAATCCTGGGCATCGTTCTACTACATCGCCAGGTAAGAGGCGCTACCCGTAGCATAGGCTCCACCTTCCTGTCCTACGGTGTCATTGAGTATGCGGCCATTTGGGCAACCAAGTATTTTGCCACAGCGCAATTGCCCCAGCTTGGGATACCTCCTGCGCTCCAAACCTGGATGCCGCAGTTCATCGGTGACTTTTTAGCTCCGCTGGAAATGTTTAGCCTGGGTCTTCTGATTGGTGGGGCAGTCTTACTCACAATATCCTTCGTCTACAAGCGGGAATGACCGGCGCCATTTGTTTCCTTTACCAACTCTCTATTCTAAACCCGGTTTAATGGCGCCACGACGGTGAGTAGCCTATGCCATGAATTGTCACCAGGTTTTGGTCGACCTCAGTTTTTGCCCCCAGGATGCTCTCCACAAGCCACAGATTGCTCTCTACATGCTCGGTCAGCCTTGGTATCCGGTACTGGCTAACCCCGTCAGCTAAAGCAGCATAAAAAATAAGCTGGTCAGCCGAATAGCGGTCAACTGTAGCTCCCGTTGCCAGGTCTTCTATTAGGCTCCTGGCTACATATCTACCAATGTCCTCTGAGGTTCGTCTCGGCTCACCTGCCCGGTCAGCACCAATAACACACCCGGAACTGGTTTCGGCATATATAGCTAGAGCTGCCCCTCTTTGAAGTGCCAGAGTGTCATGAATGACTTCCATTTGCGCTTTATAGCCGCCAGACTTGAGCACTTCACGGCATTTCTCCGCTATCCGCTCACTCACCCTCCTTTCTTTAAGGTGAGAGGAGAGAGCAACTCCTTCAATTTTGGTAACCTGCCCTTGGTTGAGTAACCTGATTGGTTTTATTTTCCCCGTCACTGGTTCCGCCACAACCTCTATAATCCCGCCTCCACGGGGCACATAGCCGGGACGAATAATGTCGAGCTCAGCGGTTATATTCATCTCCTTTAACTTAGGAAAAAGCACCTGTTGCATGTGATAAGCAGAAGGAGCAAAGTCTTGAAACAGACCTCCGGATATTTTAAACTTCACAGTTTCTCTGGAAAAACAGGCAACTGGCAAAAGGGTCATAGCCAGCAAAGTGGTAGAGCCGGCTGTGCCTATATCCCATTCATGGTAGCCACCTTCGACCTCCCCGCCGGGTTTAAACCTTATTTCCATAGAACCAATTTCACCACCGTCCAAACTTCCCTGGCACAGTTGTCGCACTGCCTCTATTGCCTTAAGATGTTGAGGCCTTAATCCTGGTTTTTCTCTTTTGGCTCGAATATTGGTAAGAAGAAGCTCCTCACCGAGCAGAGCGGCTAAGCCAACGGCAAAACGAACTATGGTGCCACTTCCCGACTTCTGAGCCCCATCAACATGTATCATCTAGCCCCTCTTTTTGCCAATCTTGCGCACAATAAGCTTAAGCCCGTCTTGCCCCACCACAATAACTTCCTCGCCAGTTTTTATCTTCCTACCGGCGGCTCTCGCCTCCCAAAGCTCACTCTTAATTCTGATGACACCATCCGGGGCTAACGGGCTGACCACCTTACCCTTGCTGTCAATCATATCTGACAGACCGATTACTGGTTTCCTTCTCAGGGCTTGACTACCCATCCGGTAAATAGCAACACTAATTACAACCCAAACCACCATCACAGCAATAAGACCGGGCAGAGGTATATAAATGTCAATCTGAGGCAAACCCCAAAGCACAATCACTGCCAGGGCTGTCTCCTCCAGTAAGGTGCTAAAAATAGCCACTATAAGTCTAGCCGTCATCATTATTATTTATTATAGCAGGATAGCTCCAGTTGCCGATACTCAAATATGGGTGCTATAATTGGCGCACATATAACTATTTAAGGTAAATGAGGTAAATAATGAAGTTAAGTCGCGAAGAAGTGCTACATATTGCCCTCCTGGCTCGACTGGGCTTGACCGACGCCGAGGTGAACAGGCTTCGAGAGCAGCTATCCAACATCCTGGAAAACTTTGAGATATTGCAGCAGGTAGATACTACTGACGTTCCGCCAACAGCCCAATCTATTGCTCTCCAGAATGTAATCAAGGACGACGAGGTAGCCGCTTCCCTGCCCCAGAGCGAAATTCTAGCTAATGCCCCCCGAAGGGAAGAAAATTTCTTCAGGGTACGAGCTGTACTTGAATGACGCATTAACAGGGAAAGGATAAAGGGGGTGAGGTTGATAAT
>Ga0209979_1003966_pt1 | contig 12606 bp, 11 predicted proteins | sample AnhtaG_FD_183114 | JGI IMG/M metagenome (GOLD analysis project Ga0209979, IMG submission 183114) | Deep subsurface microbial communities from Anholt, Denmark to uncover new lineages of life (NeLLi) - Anholt_01485 metaG (SPAdes) (version 2) | ecosystem: Environmental > Aquatic > Marine > Oceanic...
CCGTCAGCAGCTTCTCCCGCGAGAACTCCTCCCGGCGGCCGTCCTTCTTGACCACCATGAGGGTAGAGGTCTGGATGCGCTCGTAAGTGGTGAAGCGCTGGCCGCAGGAGAGGCACTCCCGGCGGCGACGGATGCCGTCCTCGGCGTCCCGCGAGTCCGTGACCCTGGTCTCGACGAAGTCGCAGTAGGGGCAACGCATGATCCTTACCCTCACCGGGCGTCTTGCGCCGCGGGCTATCAAACTAGCACAAGATGTAGTAGATGTCAACACTTTTTTTCCATATATTGCGCCGGCTCGGCAAGAAGTGAGCGTCATGGCAACGGCCGGGCCGCCAGGCCGCACCAGACTTGGGGCGCTGCTGTCGATACAAATAGATGGAGAGAGGGTTCGAACAAGGAGGCAGGCCGCGTCGGCCGGGCGCGGGGTGGTCTGTCTCTGTTGGCAGAGAAGGCATGATTCGGCGAGCTAGGTATCAGCGCGGCCAGAGCCTGGTGGAGTTTGCACTGCTGCTCCCGGTGCTGCTGCTTATCGTGCTGGGAGCGATTGACTTCGGCCGCCTCTACTACTCGTACGTCTCCATCACCAACGCTGCACGCAACGGCGCGCACTATGCGTCCTCGAGTGCACAGGCAACCTCCGACCTCGAGGGTATCCGTGACGCAGTCCTCGGCGACACCTCGGGGCTGCCGGACACTTCGCCCTCCAACCCGGACGTTGCGGTGGCTACGGGCACCGATAGCCAGGGCCGTCTCTACGCCGATGTCACAGTGAATTACACGTTCAGCGTCCTGGTTCCGTGGCCGGGTATTCCCGAGACCATCGGAATGGAGCGCACCGTGAGAGCGAGGGTAGCGGAATGAGGTGGCGGCTTGGTCAGCGCAGGCAAGGCCAACGCGGCCAGGCGCTGGCCGAGTTCGCGATCGTAGCGACGGTCTTCATCTTGCTCATCCTGGGCCTATTCGAAGTGGGCTTCGCCGTGCGGAACTACAACACCTTGGCGGAGGCGACGCGGGAAGGCAGCCGCTACGCTATCGTCCACGGCGCTGACTCGTGGGACCCCAGCGGACCGGGGACAGCGCACTACACGGCATTGAACTTCGACGAAAAGGTCGCGGAGGTGGTGGAGAGTTTCGGGGCAGGGCTGGACAGCTCGCGTCTAACTGTGGAATCGGAGTGGCTGGACGGCACGAACCAATCCGGCAGCCGCGTCAAGATAACGTCTCGATACACCTATGAGCCGTACCTGAACGTTATGGGCATGATCTCCTTCGAGATGGGCAGCTCGTCGACGATGGAGATCACCAATTAGGAAGGGGGCCGCGGGATGCGAAAGCTTTGGCTGAAGTTGAACCGACAGCAGGGTCAGATGCTGCCACTGGTGGCCATGATGATCGTGGCCTTGTTAGGGTTCGCAGGGCTTGTCATTGACGGCGGCAACTTTTACGCAGAGCGGCGGCAGGCGCAGAACGCGGCTGATGAGGCCGCCTTAGCCGCCGCCTATGAGATGAGCTACGGCGGGAGTGACGCCGATGCCGTTGCGGCGGCGCTGGAGAACGCGACGGCAAACGGGTACGACAACGACGGCATGTCCAACACGGTGATAGTGAACATTCCCCCTACCTCTGGCGACTTCACTGGCACCCCCAGATTTGCTGAGGTGATGATTGATAAGGATGTGCCAACGTTCTTCATCCATGTGGTGGTGCCCGATGCTGGCGACGTGGGGGCGCGAGGGGTGGCTGGAGTCTTGGGAGAGGGTGAGGGGGAGGAGGGTGACCCGGTCGACCCGGTGCCGGTGCCTGTCCCCGCCGTACCCTGCGCATCTCCCACAGTGGATGGTCGCGTCATGGGGAGCGAGGGGTACACGAAAATCGGGGACCTCGCCGGCGGTTCGACGGACTATGGTGATGCCTTCCACGCTTGCGACGACACCTACTATTACTTCGCCCTCCGTCTCAACGGTCCGACCACCGGAGGGGCTGTCGCCAACGAGAACGTATATGGTGACAAGAAGGATTACCACCCGGTGTTCGAGACCGGGTGGAAGAAGCACACGTTCGGAAGTCTGATTGGGAGCGACCGAGCTCGATTTCAGGTCTCCTGCGACGACGATCCGCTGCACGATTTCATCCAGGACTACCTGAGCGGGGACGATAAGAAGGACAAGGGCTGGAAGTCCGGGGCCACTCACGGCGACGGGAAGATCTACACGCAAGGACCGGCCGAATCCTCCAGCTCCCTGGCGTACAATGTGACCCATCCCAATGAGACGGGCTGGGGCGACGACCCGGAGGAGGATCCTTTCAAGCAGTCTCCTCCCTTCAACCCTACATATCCGACCTTTGACTCAGAATACAGCGGTTGGGTGTGGGAGGTGATCTACGAATTCTCGGTGCCCAAGGCATCGTTCAGCAGTTGCTCGGGCCCCATCTACTTCGGCGTGATCCCGTTTGAGGGGCAGCGAGGACCAGTTGGAGGTATCCACAGCTCCCCGGCGAAGGAAGAGGGAGGAGGGTCCGTGTTCCTGGTACCCATCGACATACGTCTCGTGGAGTAGGCCAGCAATAGGCGCGAGGGAGGCCCCGGCACACCAGGCGAGGGCAGGCGGGTGAGGGTACGGCTCGATACACGTGCGAGCCGTACCTGAGCTTTATGGGCATGGTTCTCTTCGAGATCGCCAGCTCGTGGACGATGGTCATCAGCAATTAGGGATGGAGCCGGCGGCGTGCGAAGACTTTGGCTGAAGTCGAACCGGGAGCGGGGTCAGATGCTGGCACTGGTGGCCATGATGGTGGTGGCCTTGTTGGGGTTCGTGGGGCTGGTCATTGACGGCGGCAGGTGCAGAACGCGGCTGATGAGGCCGCCACAGCCGCCGCCTATGAGATGAGCTACGGTGCGAGTGACGCCGATGCCATTGCGGCGGCGCTGGAGAACGCGGCGGCAAACGGGTACGACAACGACGGCGTGTCCAACACCGTGACAGTGAACATTCCTCCTACCTCGGGCGACTTCGCTGGCACTCCCCGATTTGCTGAGGTGATGGTTGAGAAGGACGTGCCAACATTCTTGATCCATGTGGTGGTGCCTGATGCTGGCGACGTGGGAGCGCGAGGGGTGGCTGGAGTCTTCGGTGAGGGTGAGGGGCCGGAGGGCAATCCTATCCCGGTGCCGGTGCCCGATGTGCCCTGCACATCCCCTGTAGTGGACGGTCGGGTGACGGAGAGCGACGAGTACACGAAGATTGGAGACCTCGCTGGCGGTTCGACGGACTATGGCGATGCCTTCTACGCTTGCGACGACACGTACCATTACTTCGCCCTCCGCCTCAATGGTCCGACCACCGGCGGGTCTGTAGCCAACGAGAACGTCTATGGGGCCAAGGACGCAGGTTACCACGAGCTGTACAACACAGGTTGGCAGAATAGCCCGAAACACAAGCACACCTTTGGCGATCTAAAGGGGAGCGACAGGGCCCGGTTCCAGACCTCATGCGACGACGAGGCGGTGCATGACTTCGTCCAGGACTATCTGCGAGAGGACGGCGAGTCGTGGGCCTCGGACACGGAGAAGGACGGGGACGTCATCGTGGCCGGCCCGGACCAGTCCGCCAGTTCCCTGGAGTGGAACCTGGAGCACCCGGTCGAGACCGGCTGGGGCGACGACCCGGGCGAGGAAGCTTCCGGCAAGCACGGCCAGTCCCCGCCTTTCAACCCGGAGTACCCGACCTTTGACCCAGAATACAGTGGTTGGGTGTGGGAGATGATCTACGAGTTCCGGGTGCCCAAGGCCTCGTACGATAGCTGCACGAGCCCCGTGTACTTCGGCGTTGTGCCGTTTGAAGGCCAGCAAGGGCCCGTTGGAGGTATCCACAGTTCCCCGGCCAAGGAAGAGGGAGCAGGGTCCGTGTTCCTGGTACCCCTCGATATACGTCTCGTCGAATAGGTGCAGCAACAGGCACGACGGGGGCCCCGGCACACGAGGCGAGGGCAGCCGCGACAGATCTTCGGCGGGCTGCCGGCCTACTCCTCGACCTCGGGATCGTTGGACCCCTCGCGGAACCAGGCGATGGGCCGGAACTCCCGAGGCACAACACCAGCCTGCTTGAACTTCGGGTATCCCAGAACCAGGGCTGAACTGATTCTCCAGGGAGGCTTCGGCTTGAGCTTCTCCTGGATGGGTTAGTGAAGGCCCACGTCAACGCTGGCGCCTCGACCAGCGTCTATGACCCGGGCAGCTCGATTCACTTTGCCCGGCTGGTAGGGTGAGGCGCGCTCTCGTACATGCGGAGGGCCCCGGCCGCGCGGCCGGGGCCCCCTGGAGGAGGACCGATGCGGATCTACTCAGGGTTCTTCACTGGCTTCAATCGCAAGCCGCCCAGGACTAGGGCCGCGCCCAGCAGGCTCAGGGCCACGCCGAGGGCAGTGCTCCAGGCGGGCGCGGCGCTGTAGGCGCCGGTGCCCGTAGAGGGCAGGGCCTTCGGCAGTATCACGGCGGCAGGCGCGACCTGGGTGGTTAGTGTCGGTCCAGGCGGTAGTATCACCAGCTGCTGTTGCTGCTGCTGTTGCTGTCCGCCCCCTTGCTGTTGTTGCTGCTGTCCCAGTTGCTGTTGCTGTTGTTGCTGCTGCTGCTGCGGGGGCGGGGCCGGAGGCGGCACCGGCGGACACAGCGGCGGACAGCCCGGCGTGGGCGGAGCCCCCGGTGGTGTCGTGGGCGTGGGCGAAGCCCCCGGTGGTGTCGTGGGCGTGGGCGAAGCCCCCGGTGGTGTCGTGGGCGTAGGCGTAGGCGAAGGCCCCGGTGGTGTCGTGGGCGTAGCCGTGGGCGTGGGCGTAGGCGGCACCGGCGTGGCCGTAGGCGTAGCCGTGGGCGTAGGCGTGGGCGGCGGCAGCGTGGGCGTGGGAGTAGGTGGCGGAGGCGTAATGCAGCCATCGCCCGCTGCTACCTGCAGGCCGGCGGTGTAGGGGCCAGTGGGGGCGAACTCCGACGGATCTTCTGCCGTCTCGTCGCCGTCTGGAGCGTAGAGATAGCCGATGTCGATTGGCTTTGAGCAGGAGGTGTGGATCTTGATCGTAAGGTTCTGGCCGGACGGGTTGACCAGCTTCAGCTCAGTTGAGGAACCGAGGCCGTCCTTACCCGCGTCCGTCACGACGGTAAAGGTACCGCCGGCCCCCACGGAAATAGGTCCGTGGTTGCCGTCGGATCCCGGCGAAAAGTGACCCTTCTTCTTGTCCTTCTCAAGCGTGACATTCACGGGCGCGCCGAACCCGAAATCCTTGTATCGCAGTGTCAACGTTGTGATCTTGGGGCCCCCGGCGCAGGCCACGTCGGGCTCGGAGAAGCCCGCGCCGGGTAGCCCACTGCCAAGCGCCAACAGCAAGACGGCCGCCAGGGCGATAGCTCCCAAGGTGATACGTGCCGTCGGCAGGAATGTCATCCGGCCCCTCTCGGAAAATAGTCTTCGCATCGTCTTTACCCCCGTTTCGGAACCTAGCCTACACGTCCCTGCGAATTACAGACCGGCTGGAAAGCGTCCTAGCTCGAAACGACTATTCATGCGCCAGCCCTCCATGCAGTCAGTTGGGTGACACATAATAAGAAGCCGCCGCCTTCAGCGTGAAGGCGACGGCTGAAGACCTCCGTATGTTCTTTCCTCTTCGGCAACCCGGCTGTCGTTCCCCCAGCGGTTGGGGGAGTAGACCCGTGGCTTTGCGTCCCGACTGGTCCCGTCGGGAGCCGTTCCGTCGGCCCGGCGCGGTTTCCCGCGCCCTGCCCTTATCGGAGGTGTATGCAGTTGTTAAGCGGGTTGGGGCCAGGGGACGCTAGCCAGGCCCCGCCTCCTGAACGCGCGTCCCCTGGGCCCGTCGCCCCTTAGGAAACGGTAGCCGTCGTCCTCAGTTGAAGGAAATCGACCGAGGGTTCCGGCCTTTGGCCTCCCGGATGGCTCGCCTGCCCTGTCGGGTCAGGAATGGACAGGCCGAGTGTATGGTGTGCGCGGTTTCTCGCGCCCGTGCGCCGGGAGACCTATGTGATTGTGAACCTTGCGCGCTCAGAGCTGCTTCCCTGCGGCTCCGACCGGGCTATTCCCTGGCGCCTCCCCGGTTTCTGCGGATCAGCGGCGCGGTTGCTCCTGCCGATGCTCTTGTGATTGCCGAACCCGTTGCCACCAGTCCGGGGGAGCAACGGCTCCCATTCGGGTTGCGCCGCATTCTCCCACGGGCCTTGGACTATGTCAAGAGGGCTCGGCCAACTCCCTCATCTACTCAAACGGCCCGCCATATGAATCGTTACATTGGGTCGGTGATCTAACCGGTACGCGTAACCTTTTCTCTGCTCCGGCGGGGGGCAGGTGGTGAGCCTGGAGGGATGCCGCCCAGCCTGGAGAGGAAGGGGAAGATCACCCAGCGAGACGTGGCGCGCCACGCCCTGCGCATGCGGCCCGACCGCGCGGCCGGGGCCTCACCTTGTGGAGGGTGTGGCTGCGTCCTCGCCCTCGGTGGTATCATGTAGCTGCGGCCCAGGCTCCCGGCGACGGGCCATGCCTGCCCGGTGGTTTCGTTGCCGGGTCGGGCCGCACAAATAGGGGGCCGCGGGCGGCGTCATCTCCCAAAACGCCACTCGCGGCCTGTGTCCTTCCCTGGTGGGGAAGGTCTCCGCCGGAATCCCTCCCGGCGGTCGGCCCCCGGAGCTCCCGGGAGCCGGGTGCTCGGCTAGACAGTCACCTCCTTTCTTGATTAACCAACACCTTCCTCTAGCGCGCCGCCACGGGCCGGCGCAGGAAGGTGGGTAACTCCGTGTCAGCCACGTTCTGAAGGCCCTGCACGTGGAGCTGGCGGATGCGCTCGTCCCCCACCTCCACGGTCGAGACCTCCCCGGTGGGGAAGCCGGTGGCGATGAGCGTCACCTTCACCTCGTCGCCCAGGTTCGGGTCCATCGCCGTGCCGAAAATGATCTCCGCGTCCGGGTCCACTACCTCGTTGATCACCCGCGCGGCCGCGTCCAGCTCGCGCAGGCCCAGGTTGCGGGCTGCCGTCACGTTGAACAGAACGCCCCGCGCCCCCTGGATGGTGATGTCCAGCAGAGGGCTGGCGATGGCCGCCCGGGCCGCATCCACCGCTCGGGTCTCCCCGCTGGCCCGGCCGATGGCCAGCAGAGCCGGACCCGCCTCCTTCATCACCCTGCGGACGTCGGCGAAGTCCAGGTTGATCTCACCCGGGAGAGTAACGATCTCGGAGATGCCCAGGATGGCCTGGTACAGCACATCGTCGGCCACCCGGAAGGCGTCCTCCAGGCTCACCTCCGGGTCGCAGACCGCCAGAAGGCGGTCGTTGGGGATGGTGATGAGCGTATCCACCTTCTCCCGCAGGCGGGCCACGCCCTCCTCGGCCTGCCGCCGCCGCCTCGACCCCTCGAAGCTGAAGGGCTTGGTCACCACCCCCACGGTGAGGGCGCCGCTCTCCCTGGCCACCTCGGCGATGATGGGCGAGGCCCCGGTACCCGTGCCCCCACCCATGCCCGCCGTCACGAACACCATGTCCGCACCGCGTGCCGCGTCCAGAAGCTCATCGCGACTCTCCTCGGCGGACCGCTGGCCCTTCCCGGCGTCGCCGCCCACTCCCAGGCCCCTGCTCACCTTCTCGCCAATGCGGATGCGTACATGGGCCTCACAGCGGGCCAGCGCCTGGGCATCGGTGTTGACCCCCACGAACTGGATCCCGGGGATGCGCTCCTGCATCATCCGGTTCACCGCGTTGCAGCCGCCTCCGCCCACCCCTACCACCTTGATGGGGGGCAGCCCGTCGGTGTCCGTTGCTTCGGTCATCCTGGCCTCCCTCCTTCCTTGAAGAGTCCTTGGTGTCCTTGCTTCAACACGCATCGTCCTTTCTCGCCCTACTGGGGTAGCCAAACCCTGGCCCAATGACTGAAGCGCCGCCACCACTGGCCCAACACCAGCGGGGCGCGCTGTCGCTGCCGCAGAAGGCCCCCCTCGGCCTCCCGCACCGCCCATCGGAGAAGGCCCACGCTACCGGCATAGGCCGGATCGCCCAGCGTGTCGGTCAGGCCATGGATGTGGCGCGGGATGCCCACCCGCGCGGGCAAACCGGTGACCTCCTCCGCCAGAAGTTCGATGCCCTCGAGGTTGGCGCTCCCCCCCGTGAGCACGAAGCCGGCGGAGATGATGTCGTCGTGGACCGCCCGCTTCACCTCGCTCAGGACCATCTCCATGATCTCCTCGCCGCGGGCCTGCAGGATTTCGCAGACGCGGCGCCGGGGCACCGACTTGCGCCCCTCCGAGCCGAACGCCTCCAGCTCTACCTCCTCCTCCGGCCCCACGCTGCTGGGGATGGTGTGCCCGTAGCGGGCCTTGGCCTCCTCCGCCGCCTGATAGGGGCAGCGCAGCCCCACCACCAGGTCGCGGGTGAAATGGCCACCCCCGACCGGTAGCACCGCGGTATGGAAGACGCTTCCCTCCATGAAGACGGCCACATCGGTGGTGCCGCCGCCGATGTCCGCCAGCACCACCCCCTGCCTCTTCTCCTCCGCGTCCAGAACCGTTTCGGCGGCTGCCAGAGCCTCCACGACCAGGCTGTCCACCTGTACGCCCGCATCCTCCACGCACTTGACGAGGTTCTGGACGGCGGTGACCAGGCCGGTGATGATGTGCGTCTCTACGTCAAGCCGCTGCCCGTACATGCCCACGGGGTCACTGACACTGTCCTGGCCGTCCACCACGTAGTAGCGGGGGATAACGTGCAGGACCTCCCGGTTGGTAGGAATGCTGACGATGCGCGCCGCGTCCAGGGCCCGCGTCGCATCCTCCCCGCTGATGGGATGCTCCCGGTCAGGGATCGCTACGATGCCCCGGTTGTTCTGACAGCCGATGTGCGCCCCGGAGATGCCCACGTGGGCCGAAAGGATGCGCGTGCCGCTGGAGCGCTCCGCCTTCTCCACGGAGGCGCGGATCGCCTCGGTGGCGTCACGGATATTGTCCACCATGCCGCGGCTCAGCCCCGAGGCGGGGACAACCCCAACCCCCAGGATGCGCATCTCCGCCCCCGGTGTTGCCTCACCCACCGCCGTGCACACCTTGGTGGTGCCCACGTCGATGGAGGCGAAGGTCCCTCCTCTCACCACGGCCGGTCCCCCTTCGTGTGGCGGCTCATCCCCTTCCTCCTAGCGGAAGGCGATGCGGTCGCCGAATCGCAGGTCCACACTATTCACGCCCACCTGCTCCTGCCGTGCCGTCTCCAGGAGCACGTAGAGCGCCGTCACCTTGTAGTCGTAGTCGCGCACGTCGCCGAAGGTGGCGCGCAGGCCTCCCTCCAGCGCCACGGTCAGGCCGTCCCTGTCCCGGTACTCCAGGCCTACGACCGCGCGCCCGAGGGAGCGCGGCGCCGAGTCCAGCAGCCGCTGGGCCAGCTCGATCGCGCCCGGATCTACCCGCTCGCCCGCCAGGAACTGCCGCTCGCTCTCCAGGTGGACGATCACCGGCGAGCCCTCCGGCGCCGGCGGCCCGTCCAGGATCACCCCTTCGTCGTCGATGAAGTAGCGAAGATCCCCCACCTGCCAGGACCCCCAGGGCCGCCTCTCCTCGATACTGATGTGGACCCCGTTGGGCCACATCCGCTCCAGTGAGACCCTCTTCACCCGTGGCAGCTTCGTGATGCGCTCTCGGGCGCCCTCAAGGTCCAGGTGGAAGATGTTCTGGCCCTGCAGGTCCGCCAGCACCTGGATGCCTGCTGGGTCCAGGGTCTCTGCCCCTACCACCTCGACCTTGCGCACCGTCAGGAACGGCGAGCGGTACAGCCACGTGCCCCCCAGGGCAAGCAGCGCCAGCAGCCCCGCCGTCAGCATCAGGCGGAGCAGCCAGCGAGCACGCCTCGGCGGCGGCTCCTTGCGCCGAACGCCCGGCTGCCAGCGGTCTCCGCGTCGCTGTGGCCTAGGCAAGTTTCTCCTTCTCCCGAAAACGCTCCAGGGCCAGCTCTACCAGCCGGCTGATCAGGGCCGAGTAGCTGAGCCCCGCCACCTGCCAGAGCCGGGGATACATGCTGATAGGCGTGAACCCAGGCATAGTGTTGAGTTCGTCCACCACGGCTTCGCCGTCAGGCCGCAGGAAGAAGTCCACCCGGGCCAGGCCCGCGCAGTCGATGGCGCGGAAGGCCTTGATGCCCATCTCCTGGATGTGGCGCGCCGTCTCCGGCTCGACATCGGCGGGGGCAAAGAGCTGGGTGCTGGCGTCGAGGTACTTGGCCTCGTAGTCGTAGAACTCGCGGCTGTACACGATCTCGCCCAGCGGCGAGGCCTGGGGCTCATCGTTCCCCAGCAGCGCACACTCGATCTCCCGCCCCTCCACCGCCCGCTCCACCAGGATCTTGCGGTCATACTGGAAGGCCAGGGCGATGGCCTCGCCCAGGTCCTCGCGGGAGCGCACCTTGGTGATGCCCACGCTGCTGCCACCGTTGGCCGGCTTCACGAAGCAGGGGTAGGGCAACTCCCGCTCGATCTCCGCCGCCACCTCCTTCGGTTCGCGGTACCACCGGGATTCCACGAGCACCAGATAGTCGGCCACGGGCAGGCTGGCCTGGAGGAAGAGGGCCTTCATAAGCGCCTTATCCAGGCCCGCGGCGCTGGCGGCCACGCCCGCCCCAACGTAGGGCACGCGGGCCAGCTCCAGCAGCCCCTGGAGGGTGCCGTCCTCCCCGTTCACTCCATGGACCAGGGGGAACACCACGTCCACGTCAGAGAGCACCTCCAGGACCGCGGGGCGCGCCAGCAAGCCCTCGGCCTCGGCCAGCTCCAGGGTCTTCTCGTAGGCCCGCTGGCCGCGCTTGAGCTGCGCCTGCGTCTCCTTGGGCGTGAGCCAGGCGCCCCGTTTGGTGATGCCGATGGGCACCACCTCGAAGCGCTCTTTGTCCGCCGCCTCCATGACGTGCTGCGCCGATACCACCGACACCTCATGCTCGCCCGAGCGGCCCCCGAAGATCACTCCTAGCCGCAGCCTGCCCCTGGAGTCCGGCATCAGAAGCCCTCCCCCACCATGGCGATCTCCAGCTCCAGTTCGACCCCGAAGCGCTCCCGCACCCGCCCTCGGGCCAGCTCGATGAGCGCCTTGACATCAGATGCCCTGGCCCGCCCCGCGTTGATGAAGAAGTTGGCGTGCTTGGGCGAGACCTGAGCATCGCCGATGCGGTAGCCCCGCAGCCCTACCTGGTCGATGATCTGCCAGGCGGGATACTCCGGCGTGTTCTTGAAGATGGAGCCCGCATTGCGACCGCGGGGCTGGGCGGCGAGCCGCTGCGCATCCAGGTCTCTGACGCGCGCGGTCAGCTCCTCGGCCGAGCCGGACCGCAAGCCAAACTCGGCCCACAGCACTACCCTCCCTGCCAGCAGGCCTCGGACGAAGGCGCTGCCCCTGTACGACAGGTCCAGGTCGCCCGCCGCGATGACCTCCTCTTGGCCCTCACCGTCCGCCACGGTCACCGAGCGGAGGACATCGGCCAGGCAGCCCCCGTAGGCGCCAGCGTTGTAGACGACGGCGCCGCCCACTGTCCCCGGGATGCCCCCGGCCCACTCTAGGCCGGCGCAACCCTGGCGGGCCAGGCTGCGGGCCAGGGCGGCGAAGCTGGCGCCGGATTCGGCTCGCACCAGCGCGCCCTGGCCGTTCGTCCGCGGGCCCTCCACGGCGGCGGCGCGATTCTCGATGGTGACGCCGCGGATGCCGCCGTCGCCCACCAGGATGTTGCTGCCGGAGCCCAGCACGAAGAAGGGCACGCCGCCTCGCTGGCAGACGGCCAGCAGGCGCCGCAGCGCCTCGGCCGAATCGGCGACCACGTACGCCTCCGCCGGCCCGCCGATCCCGAAGGTAGTGTGACGGGCCAGCAGCTCATCCCGCCGCAGCGGAGCGACGCCCTCGAGTTCCTTCAGCAGTCCTGCGCTCAGCATCCTTACGTCCGTAGGTCAAGGACCAGGGGTCAAGGGCCGAGGCCCTGTCCCCTGTCCCCTGACCCCTGCTCCTTGCTTCTTGCCCCCTGAACTTTGCTTCCTAGCCTTGAGTCCCTCGACCACCATGGGCCCCACCTGGTCCACGTCCCCGGCGCCCATGGTGAAGAAGACATCGCCCGGCTGCAGCGCCTCGAGGGCCGCCTGGGCCGCCGCCTCGAAGCCGGGCACGTAGGTGGCCCTGGGGCGTTCGATGGCCTTGGCCAGCTCCTGCGCACTAATGCCCGCCGCCAGGGGCTCGCGGGCGGCGTAGGTCTCCAGGATGAACAGGCCGTCCAGGCCTTCGAAGCAACTGCGGAATCCCTCCAGCAGGTAGCGGGTACGGCTGTAGGTGTGGGGCTGGAAGAGCGCCAGCAGCCTCCGTTCGGGGAAGCGCTGCCGGGCCGCCGCCAGGGTGGCGCGCACCTCCGTGGGATGGTGGGCGTAGTCGTCCATGACCGTCACGCCGGCGGCCTCGCCCACCACCTCGAACCGGCGACGAACCCCCCTGAAGCTCGCCAGCGCCTCCCGCATGACCTCCGGCGTCAGCCCCAGGACACTCCCCGCGGCGATGGCCGCCAGGGCGTTGGCCACGTTGTGCTCGCCGGGGAGACGGACGCTGAACCCTCCGA
>Ga0209979_1003967_pt1 | contig 12603 bp, 7 predicted proteins | sample AnhtaG_FD_183114 | JGI IMG/M metagenome (GOLD analysis project Ga0209979, IMG submission 183114) | Deep subsurface microbial communities from Anholt, Denmark to uncover new lineages of life (NeLLi) - Anholt_01485 metaG (SPAdes) (version 2) | ecosystem: Environmental > Aquatic > Marine > Oceanic >...
TGAGATGACGAAGGTCTTCTCAGGGGTTTCCAGTTTTACCCCTTCATTTACAAAAGCCTGGGTTAGAGCAAAGGTTCCGTCTCTCCCCTTCCTGATACCCCATCCTCCGTATGTCCTCATAGGATGAAGCATTTTGTAGGGAGAGCAATTTTGTATCTTCTCCAGTTCAATAACCTTACGGTAAAGAAAGCCGAATTTTATTACCAGCTTATCCTGGGACAGCTCCACTTTCATCTGATAGAAGCCAAATATGATGGCAATGGTAAACGGAATGTAGAGGGCAAAGAGCCACCATAGCCCGCCAAGTATGATGCCTGGGATTATACCGACGGCTAAAGCCCATAACGAAACACCAGCTATGAGCGGAGAGCTTGCCTTCAGCCTTTCCTCATAAATTGGCATATTGTTTCTACCTCACCCCCTGTGTCCCCCTCTCCTTCAAAGGAGAGGGGGAAGGGTTATGTAAGAGAGGCAAAGCCCCTCTAAAACTCCCAATTTGCTTCTAAACCTCGTGGAACTCACCCTCCACGGTGCCTTCTTCACCCCCTTCTTTACCAGGGGGTGGCTCACCACCTGGCGGAGGTGGCTGCTTATAAATGGCAGCGCCGATCTTTTGCATGGTGTCTGATAGCTCCTGCGTTGCTCGGCGGATGGTGTCAATGTCTGTGCCCTGTAGTGCTGAGCGCACCGCTTGAATCTTACTTTCCGCCTCTTGATTCAGGTCTGAGGATATCTTATCCTTTTGCTCTCGCAGGGTTTTTTCGGCGGTATAAGCCAGGGTATCAGCGGCGTTGCGCGTTTCTACCTCCTCACGGCGTTTAGTATCCTCAGCAGCATGAACTTCTGCTTCCTGCTGCATCCGCTCCACCTCTTCCTTAGTCAGTCCGCTGGAAGCAGTGATAGTTATTTTCTGCTCCTTACCAGTGCCCTTATCGTGAGCCTTAACACTGATTATACCATTGGCATCAATATCAAAGCTGACCTCAATCTGAGGCACACCCCGTGGCGCTGGCAGGATACCATCAAGCATAAACCGTCCCAGAGTTCTGTTATCGGCAGCCATCGGTCTCTCCCCTTGTAGGACATGAATCTCCACACTGGGCTGATTATCAGCGGCAGTACTGAAAATCTGGCTCTTAGCAGTGGGGATGGTAGTATTGCGTGGGATGAGGGGAGTAGCCACTGCACCGAGGGTCTCAATACCAAGGGTGAGCGGGGTAACATCAAGCAGGAGAACATCCTTGACCTCCCCCTTGAGCACCCCTGCCTGAATAGCAGCGCCTATGGATACTACTTCATCGGGATTGACCCCCTTATGTGGTTCCCTACCGAAAAGTTGCTTAACCTTCTCCTGAACCAGTGGCATTCTGGTCTGCCCACCAACTAGAACCACCTCGTCAATCTGAGCCGGGGTCTTTTCGGCATCAGCTAATGCCTGTTTACAAGGACCCAGGCTTTTCTCCACCAGGTCCATTACCAGTTGCTCCAACTTAGCCCGGGTTAGGGTAATATTAAGGTGTTTGGGACCGCTGGCATCGGCAGTAATAAAGGGAAGATTTACCTCGGTCTGCTGGACAGTGGACAGCTCGCATTTAGCCTTTTCGGCGGCTTCCTTTAGTCGCTGCAAAGCCATTTTATCCTGCCGCAGGTCTATTCCCTGGTCCCGTTTGAACTCATCGCATAGCCAGTCCATAATCCTCTGGTCAAAATCATCACCACCGAGGTGGGTATCGCCATTAGTTGACTTGACCTGGAAGGTGCCCTCACCCAGTTCCAGGATGGATATATCAAAGGTGCCACCACCAAGGTCATAGACGGCAATAGTCTCCTCCTTCTTCTTATCCAATCCATAGGCTAGGGAGGCAGCGGTTGGCTCGTTGATTATTCGCAGTACCTCCAGCCCGGCTATCTTGCCAGCGTCCTTGGTTGCCTGCCGCTGACTATCGTTGAAATAGGCAGGCACGGTGATTACAGCTTCAGTAATCTTGTCACCTAAGTAAGCCTCGGCATCCGTCTTAAGTTTTTGTAGAACCATAGCCGAGATTTCTGGTGGGCTATATTCCTTGTTGCCCATCATTACCCAGGCATCATTATTAGCCGCCCTGATTATTTTAAAGGGTAAGAGCTTCTTGTCATATTCCACGGTGGGCTCATCAAACTTGCGTCCCATCAGGCGCTTGATGCTAAAGATGGTATTCTCTGAGTTGGTGATAGCTTGGCGCTTAGCTACCTGTCCCGTCAGGCGCTCGCCACCCTTACTTGTAGCTACTACTGAAGGGGTGATGCGACCACCCTCAGCGTTAGGAATAATCACCGGTTCTCCTGCCTCCATTACTGCCACCGCAGAATAAGTTGTACCTAAATCAATACCTATAACCTTTCCCATAGTTTAATCCTCCTTCTGTTCCTCCTCTTCCCCATTGCCTACTACCACCATAGTCGGTCGAATAACCCTATCATGCAGTTTATAGCCCTTTTGCAGCTCCTCAACAACTATTCCTTCCTTACCTTTAGCATGCATCGCCGCTTCATGGAGCTTGGGGTCAAATGGTTCACCCAGTGCCTTAATCTGGGATAGCCCTTGTACCTCCAGACTTGCCCGAAGCTTTCGCTCAATGAGGCTGATGCCCTCTACCCAGGTAAACCCGGCTACTTTAGGCGGGATAGAAGTCAGGGCTCGTTCCAGATCATCTAGGATTGGCAACAGATTAAGCATGAGCGCAGCATTGACAAATTTGCTAATCTCCTCCTTATCCTGCTCACTGCGCCGCTTGTAGTTAATGAAGTCGGCCTGGGCTCTTTGCCAACCAGCCAGATTGGCTTCTACCTTTGCCTTTTCCTCAGCCAGAGACTGCTTAAAGGTCTCTATGTCCTCTATTTCAGTGACCTCTGGCTCCACCCCACTGTTTTGCTCCTCTTCCGACTCTTCTTGTTTCATAATTATCTACCTCACCCCCATTTAAGTTTTTATTAAGGTGACCCCATCCCCTTTATCCCCTCTCCGAGTCGAGTCTGCGACTTCCCCTTAACAAGAGGAAGGGGAATTGGTTTATGTAAGAGGGGTTTCACCCCTCTTGAACTCCCTATTATCATCTATTCATTATCAATTGGTATTATCCAGGTTTATGTGCGTTTGTTTCCCGTATAGTTCATCCACCAATTCACCCAGCACCGAGGCTATATAGTCCACGGCAGAGATGGCTCGACCATAGGGCATCCGGGTAGGTCCGACCACACCTATAGTGCCAACAGCTTCTCTAGAAAAACCATATCGGCTGATGACCACGCTATAATTATGAATAACCTCTGCCTTATTCTCCCTGCCTATAATTACCTGCACCCCGTGGCTGGCTAACCCTTGAGGGATAATAGTCGGCAACAAGTTTCTGTGCTCAACCAATTCCATTAAAGCTAGCATCCGTTGACTATGGACAAATTCTGGCTGGTTAAGCATAAAGTGTACGCCAGCCAGGTAGGGCTTTTCATATTCTTGCTCATCCTCAGCCTGCATTATCTTTACCAAGCAATCAGTTACTTGCCGTTCACTAGAGGAAAGCTCTACGGCTTTAGCTAAAATCTGTGAGCTAGTCAAACCAGAATAAGCAGCATTTAGTTTGTTGGCAATAGCCGTTAGCCCCGGTTGAGATATGCTCTGGTCAAAGGTTATTAGCTGTTGCTTTACTCTGGCTCCACGAAGGACAAGGACAACTAGTGCCAGTGAATCTTGTAAAGCCACCAGCTCCAGATATTTAAATCGACAGTCTACCGGCTTAGGCATAGTAACTACAGCTATATTTTGAACCAATTGAGCTATTAGTGTTGCCGATAGACTTAGCCACTCCTCTAGCTCTCTCTCCACCTGGTGAAAGAGATGGCTTATCAAACGCCGCTCGGCTAAGGGAAGCCCAACGCCTTTCAGGGACTCCACATAGTAACGGTAGCCTTTATCTGACGGTACACTTCCGGCTGAAGGATGAGGACGGAAAATATAGCCTTCCTGCTCAAGGTATGCCATCTCATTGCGGATAGTTGCCGGACTTATCCCCAACTCATAGTCACGAGCAATGACTTCTGAAGGCACTGGGGTTGCCTTAGCAATATATTCGCCTACTATAGACTTGAGTATTGTCTCGGTTCTGGGAAATAACATCCCTCTGCCTCAAATTAGCAGTCTAAGCCTGAGACTGCTAATTATTACCTTTTAACTTAACACTCTGACCGCTTTTTGTCAAGAGGATGTGCTCGTTCATATGATTAGTGACACATGCTCTTGTTATAGGGTCGTAGAAGGTCGTTAATGCCTCGTGCTGTTTAGTCATTGCGAGGCTTGTCCCGAACGTAAGTGAGGGAACTCGCCGAAGCAATCTCAGGGGAGGGGGAGTTATAAATTAGAGAGGGGGCTTCGCCCCCTCTCTAAGCTCTCTTCCCCCTCTCCTTCAAAGGAGAGGGGGACAAAGGGGGTGAGGATGATAACCCGCCTTAGGCGGGTAAACCATGTCAAACATAGCGGTTGCAAAAATGATAAGAGGGTAAAACAACACTAAATGATATGGAGGCATGGCAGGAGCTTGGCGGTGAACATAGGTGATGCCCAAGCTATTAAGAATATGAAGGCTATTTGTGGGCAAGATTGAAGATAAAGGGTAGTTAGTTGTCTTTGCGAGGAATGTCATTGCGAATGTAATGAAGCAACCTAAAGTGCCGAAGCAATCTTTTGTTTGTTTTCCTCTTTTCAAGATTGCTTCGCTCGCCTAGGCGACCTCGCAATGACATGGAAGCGCGGATAAAGCACGGTGTCACTTATCTATCTGAACAAGTTCAGAGGAGTTGGGGATTTTATCGACCTCATTCCCTAGAACCTTAATTGACCAGCAAGCTGACTCATGCTATATTTAGAAATATGGATATAAGCTGGTTAGGTCATTCTTGCTTCAGGATTAAAGGTAGTCATGCCACAATTATTACTGACCCTTATTCACCGAATTTGGGCTACTCATTAGGCAAGCCTACGGCACACATTGTAACGGTAAGTCATCAGCACCCGGGTCATTGCTATGTTCAAGGCATTGGTGGTGAACCGAAGCTGGTTACCAGACCTGGTGAGTATGAAATCAGTGGTGTCCTGATTATAGGGATAGCTGCCTTCCACGATAAGGAGGAGGGCAAAAATAGAGGTAAGAACACTATTTATCTTATGGAGGTAGATGAGGTTTCGGTATGTCACCTTGGTGACCTGGGGCATGTGCTTACTACGCAGCAGGTAGAGGAGATAGGCAATGTGGATGTGCTACTACTTCCAGTAGGAGGCGTGTCCACTATTAATGCCCCTATGGCAGCCGAGGTGGTTCGCCAGCTTGAGCCTAAAGCCGTGGTGCCTATGCACTATAAAACCCCAGCCCTAAACCGGGAGCTGGAGCCAGTAGAAAGGTTCCTCAAGGAGATAGGGGTAAAGGAGGTCAATTCCCAACCCAATCTGTCGTTTACCAAGTCAAACTTGCCTATCAGCACCCAAGTCTTTTTACTTGACTATTGAGGTTTATTATCACCCTCTGGTCGCTTCGCTCCAAACCCTAAATCCTAATTCCTAAGCTCTAAACAAACCCTGATGGGCGGTTGCCCTCTAGCAAATCATGAAAATAGTCTGTCATTCTGAGGGAGCACAGCGACCGAAGAAATCTCACTCCCCTTTCGTCATTGCGAGGAGCGTGAGCGACGAAGCAATCTCTAAGACGGGCTTGATTAGCTTCGCTACAAATGCTAAATCCTAATTTCTAAGCTCTAAACAAACCCTGATGGGCGGTTGCCCTCTAGCAAATCATGAAAATAGTCTGTCATTCTGAGGGAGCACAGCGACCGAAGAAATCTCACTCCCCTTTCGTCATTGCGAGGAGCGTGAGCGACGAAGCAATCTCTAAGACGGGCTTGATTAGCTTCGCTACAAATGCTAAATCCTAATTTCTAAGCTCTAAACAAACCCTGATGGGCGGTTGCCCTCTAGCAAATCATGAAAATAGTCTGTCATTCTGAGGGAGCACAGCGACCGAAGAAATCTCACTCCCCTTTCGTCATTGCGAGGAGCGTGAGCGACGAAGCAATCTCGGAGGAGGGGCAAGTGTGGGCTTGCCACGCCTTCGGCTCAGAATGACACAATATTATAAACACTCTATTTTCGGAACAAATCCAAAATTCAAATCTCCCAAAGTTTAGGATTTAGGGCTTAGGATTTTATTGGAGAGGGGTGTCAAGCTGCCCCCGTGTGATAGAGTACCTTCCCCTTATCCATTACCTCGGCAATGAAGTGGTTTCCAGCTTGCTTCATCTTCTCTAGTTCTCCTACCGTATAGCCAACGGGCTCTATGGGCAGCTCAAAACGGTTCAAGTCAAGAAGCAGCCTTATTCTATCCAGGAAGCCTATTTCAAAATCAGCGATAACCATAATGTCTATGTCTGAGCCCTCATTTATATCACCACTGGCAAAGGAGCCGAATAATATTACCGCCTGCGGATTAAGCCTACTTACTACTTCCTGGCAATATTCCTCTATCTGGTTAGCAATCTGTCCACGCTGGTCAAGATTGATGTTGCATATTTTATACACCTGTCAGCCATCTCCTGAGTATAGTATTCATAGGCGGCGCCTTCGGCATAAAAGTTAGGGTATCTTGAGCCGATGTAGTGCCTGTCCAATTCCTTTCCCGCCTCAGTAAAACCGGCAAGGCTGGCATCAAATTTAGCGCATTCGTTTATTAGCCTGGTCACCGAATGGCTTACTATTGCCCTGATTCCCTGTGAAAAAAGCAAGCCCTCGACTGCTTTCTCTGCCGCCTGCTGGGCATGAAAGCAACTACTGGCATAGGATTCAGCATTGAGTAACACCGTGGCATCAGCCAAATCCCTTTGACCTTGAGCCAGCCACCTTTTGCCCTCTTCTAGGTTTTATACGGGGAGCAGGTTTTCGATAGCTACCTTACTCAGCTCTTGACTACTCATCCGGGTGCTGGCATCTAGAATTTCGATTCCCACAATGTGACCACTGGAGTCTAAATCTACTGTGACCCCTTCCTCAATATCCAGATTATCTCCTACCACTACTTCACGCAATTGTATATATAACGCATCCGCTTCACGGTCATACTCTATCTTCATCAGTTCTCAGTTAACCTCCTTTTCGTCACAGCGGTAATAATTACCAAGGTTGTTTATTAAGGGGATTAAAAGGGGCGAAGCCCCTTTAAGAAATTCCCTTCCCTCTCCCCTTATGAAGGGGAGAGGGATAAAGGGTGAGGGGTTGGTAACAATCTCTCAGATATGCCATGCCAGCGCATCCTATTTTTGGCATGTCTAGTAAAATGTATAGGTATATCTAGAGACATTATAAGTTAATGTTAGTTGAGCATTCTCTTTAGTACATTAAAAATTATATGGCAGGCAAGGATGCATTGTCAAATTTTGGCGAATTTTACCTTGCCGTAAGGTAGAAGGCAATTTTATGATATTTATCCTACCTCATCCCCCCTTAGACTTCCTTTACCATTTGTGCTTCGGTCTTACCCTTATTACTGGAGAGTTGAAGAGAGGCGTTAGCCTCTCTTGTATGATAAATTCCCTCTCCCCTTATGAAAGGGAGAGGGATAAAAAGTGAGGGGTTGGTAAACATACTAAAAGAAGGAAGCCCCCGAAATTCGGGGGCTTCCTAAAAAGCTACGCATTGGCCATCAAGCCAAAACCGACTGTGTTACACTACTCGCCTGGTTCTGACTATCAGGATTAACATAGCAACCACCAGCAATGCACCAACAGCAATTATCACCCAGATGTAGGCTGGGGTGGTTGGTGCTACTGGTGCATGCACTGCATTCCAGTGCGCCTGCAGTTCGGCCTCAGTGTCAAAGGTCAGACCGTCCACCGGGCAGGTGTAAACTACTACAACTTCTGCCACGGCGGTGAAGACCGAGACATCGCTCCAGCGGCTAATGGCCACACCTTCCCTCAGCGCCTGCACCTTCCAGTAGTAGATGCCTTCGTAATCCAGCGTTATATCGGCGGGCTGGAAGGCATCACTGTCCACTATGGTATCCACAATCGGGGTGGTGAACGCCGGATTGTCTGCCAGCATAAACGCGTAGCTGTCAGCATTCTTAGCGGTTTCCCAGCTGAAAGCAGGCGCCAGCAGGACATCATCAGCACCATTCTCCGGAGCGTAAAGCGTTGGAGCAAACATTGGTTCACCCAGTGCCGTGCTGAATGTCCACTCGTCAGACCAGCGGCTGTGCCACGGCTCTCCTGGAGCTACCCTGACCATCCAGTCGTACACTGCGCTGGACGTGATGGCGACGACTACGTCGGTATCATCGGTATCGCCGTCTATGTCGGCAACACCGGCACCTTCGGCGTGGTACTCATACTCGTCAGCGTCGCGCACTTCGTCCCAGGCAAGCGAGATAGAATCTGTACTGTCGCTCATATAGTCATCAGTCGGCGAGTCCAGCTCTACCGGACCGGAGCAGGTGTCCTCCAGGCTCCACAACTCGGCATCGTCGGTATCAATGGTCCACAGCACATTGGTGCCGGCGGTCAGCCACAGACCCATTGGGGCATCGAGGTCGCGGTCATCAGCCCACTCCCACTCGCTGTCATCCTCGTGGAGCAGTAGTCGATAAACCGGTGCCTCAGCAGCTAACTCCCCGGTGACCTCAACCCACAGGTCAGAGCTGACCTCGGTAAGTGCCGTGCTGAAAGCCCAGACGGGACCAGATATAGGGATATTAGTGAGGGTGAAGTAACCGGTAGCCTCAGAGTAATCACCCTCAACATTAACCTGGCCTGAGAACGCTGTTCCTCCGACATTAGTCGTGAGGGTGTGGCTCGTGATGGTGAGTGACTCTTCATCTTCGAAGACGTCGAGCGTGGTATCAGGGGTTATGACTCTATCAGGAATAGCGAAGGTATCGCTATTGCCGTTATCCTTTAGCGTGATCTCGCCATCGGCCTCAGTATAGCCAAGGGCGCCGGTCGTTCCAGATGTAAGCGCATAAAGGGCGTTGTCATCGGCGACCTGTAGACCGGCGCACTCAACCGCTTGAGCGTCTTCATTCTCGTCGTCCTCCAGGTCGTCCCAGTCAACGTCATCAATGTCGATAACTTCGCCTACCTGAATGTCGCTGCCCGCGTCGTCGGCGGCGTAGATGAGCATGTAGCCATCAGCATCCTCCACGGCGAAGTCAGCGTCAAAGGCAACGAAGACATTAGCGGTATCGACCAGACCAGAGCCGACATCGTTGAAGGTATCCCCGGCGTCGTCGGAGGTCCAGACATCACCATCATCGTCACCGGCGATGATGATTTCATCCTCGTCAAAGTCGGGCGACAGGGCAATGGACACCAAGGTGTCGTTGATATCAGTTGATGACCAGCTCGTTCCACTCCTACTGGTCATGTAGAAGCCGTCGTCGGTAGCGGCGGCGTAGATGGTGTCCTCATCGGTTATCACCCAGGCATTTATCCGGGCATTATCCTTGACATCACGCCTGTCGCCGAAGGTCTGACCGCCATCGGTGGACTTCCAGATGGACTCGTCATTACCGGGATAATCTTCTCCAGTCAGGTAAATGGCGGAGGCATCCTGGGCAAAGTCCACCAGGCGGAGCTCAGACGCATTAGCAGAAAGGTTGCCCGGTGCCGGTGGGTCGCCATCGTAGCCACAGAGCACCCGGATGTAGTCGGGCTCATCCTCGTCACCGTTCTCGGTGAGCCACAGACTAGCGGTGTCATGGGAGGTGTCCCTGGTAAGCATGAGTAAGACAGCCTCATCGGGGAAGTCAGGATGAAAGCCCAAGTCTACGATTTCGTCAATGTCGGTATCAATGAGACCTACCTGGTTATAGACCAGGTCGCCATCCTCATTGGGGTCAGAGCGGGATACGGCGCTCTCGTCGTCAACGGTGGAGACGAAAGACACACTCTCCTCAACATCAAACAGCTCACCACCCCAGACGACATCAGCCTCCATGTAGACATGGGTCCAGCCATAGCCGGTGGGGTTCTTATCGGCCTCATCCCAGCTATCGCCGCCATCATCGCTTATCCAAACAACGGGGTCAAGCAGTTCGCCAGCCAGGATTACCTCGTCACCGAAATTCCCTGATACAGCAATGCTGGTGATGTCAACACTAGCTTCGCCGGCCTGGTCAAACAGGGCGACGGCGTATGATTCATCGGGAGCTTCTACCCCCTCTATCTGGTAGACATCACCGTCATCAGGAGAGCTCAGGCCAACATAAATGACGCAGTTGCCCGAATCGGGGTCAGAGTCGTAGTCATCGGGGAAGTCAATGTCCACGAAGGGTGTGGCAGTAAGGTCCCCATCACTCGGAGCTCCGAGGTCAACCTCGCCAATCTCCTGTCCCCACTGGCCGGGCGACTCGGTAGAGGTAACCAGGAAATCATCAGGCGTACCAGTCGAGTAGTCGTCATCAACTACCGCCCAGATGAGGTCGCTAGTATCAAAGTCGGGGGCAAAGGCTACTTCATAGGCGACCCACTCGTCACCACCAGTAGCCAGTTCCTGGTCTCGCCAGTTCTCAAATGTTCTATCCTTGAGGACAAGGACATCTAGCTCAGTGCCGACCAGAATCCAGTTGTAGTCGTCCTCGTCAGTCCACACATCCATGCTGAAGAGTTCACTGGCTGTGGTGCCGAAGCTATCCACGATGTCCTTGATGGCGGTCACATCACCCTCACCAGCATCCTCTAAGCGATAGACGGTACCATCGATGCAGCCAACATAGACAATCTCATCGTCTTCGTAGTTGGGTGAGACAGCTATGTCTACTATTGCCGCGCTGGCATCGTCCAGCTCGGTGTCATCCCAGGTATAGCCATCGTCGTCGGACATGACCACACGTGGAGCGTCCTCTATACCGATAGCCGATCCATTCAGGCTTACATCATCGACATAGGCGGGCTCATTAGCGTCGCCCCAGCCCCACCAGCCGTACTCAATCTGTATCCTGTCGATGACATGGTTGGCAAAGTCACCAGTGGTTTGAAAGGTTTGAAGGTTGTTTTGAGTGGCCGGTCCCTGAGCAATAGCGCCATTGGTTGTCTCACTGCCATACCAGAAGAACCAACTATTGGACGCCACGGGCGATGTGGTTTCTGCGGTTGGGGTTATGGTTACCGTGTGCGTGGTCGCTGTAGCCGGTAATTCCGTGCCAGACCCGCTATAAAGCGTAATCTCTGCCGTCTCGCCATCGTCGGGGTCGTGGGTGTAGAAGCACATGTGAGGCCCATAGTTTCCAGCCGACTCGAAGGTGTAACTATAGACGAACTCGGTAACATCGGCGAGCTCCACCATACCATGTAGCGGTATGACTACCGCTGCCCAGTCACTCCCGGTCTGAGTCCCACCGACAAGCTTTGCTGAGTAGTCACCGACCAGCGCGTTGTCGGTCGACCATGACGCTGTCCCGTTACCACTGGCGGCGAGATAGGTTGATTGCAAGGCAGCATAAAGGGTGCCGTCAGGGGCGACTGCCATCGGTCCGACATCGGTATCCGGCTCAATGGCGGGCAGACCCCACGTGCCCCAGTCATTCTCCTCATAGTCAGCAGCGGCAACTGGAGCCGCCACGCCTATGGCGAAGGTGACCACCAGCACCAGCGTCAAGCCTACTCCCAATATTTTGTGTATTTTCTTTTTCATCGACCTTTTCATCGACCTTTAATTTTCCTCCTTATCTAAATTATATCTCCACAAACGAGATATAAAACCTCATATCCCTTCTATGGAGACAAGATTACTTTCTTAAGCTATTGTTGAGTTTAATAACTCTCCCCCTCCAGGTCGAGCCAAAGGCTACGCACGGCGGATCTTCGACCTTTCGGGCTCTTACCATAGCCTCCCCCCTTTCCTACCTAATATAATATCATACATGTCAATATAATATCATACATGTCAATATAATATCATACATGTCAATATAATATCATACATGTCAAGGTATACCACTACCATAACACAAGATATTTATTTGCCAATCCCCTATCTGGATTTATTACCACCCCCTGGTCGCTTCGCTCCAAATCCTAAATACTAATTTCTAAATCCTAAACGTAGGGATTGGGAGTTGGGTTTAGGGCTTTGGTGCTTTGTATTTGTTTAGAGTTTAGGATTTAGTATTTTCTCCAAAGGAGATTTGGGATTGCCACGCTCGACAGAGTCCGCCTAAGGCGGACAGAGTCGCAGTCTGGCGACCTCAGACTCGCAATGATATAAAAAAGAGGCTCGCATGGACAAGAGAGGGGGAAACCATTTACAAAAAGAAGGAAGCCCCCGAAATTCGGGGGCTTCCTAAAAAGCTATGTACTAGCCATCAAGCCAAACCCGACTGCGTTACACTACTCGCCTGGTTCTGACTATCAGGATTAACATAGCAACCACCAGCAATGCACCAACAGCAATTATCACCCAGATATAGGCTGGGGTGGTTGGTGCTACTGGTGCATGCACTGCATTCCAGTGCGCCTGCAGTTCGGCCTCAGTGTCAAAGGTCAGACCGTCCACCGGGCAGGTGTAAACTACTACAACTTCTGCCACGGCGG
>Ga0209979_1003968_pt1 | contig 12603 bp, 11 predicted proteins | sample AnhtaG_FD_183114 | JGI IMG/M metagenome (GOLD analysis project Ga0209979, IMG submission 183114) | Deep subsurface microbial communities from Anholt, Denmark to uncover new lineages of life (NeLLi) - Anholt_01485 metaG (SPAdes) (version 2) | ecosystem: Environmental > Aquatic > Marine > Oceanic...
GCAGGGGGTAACCCCATGTCAAGGAACGGGGCGCCCCGCCCTTTGCCTGCCCGCACGCGGCAGCTCCTGCGTTGATTCAAGGCAATCGAGCGGGGGCGTCCTGCGGCCGTTAGGTGGAGCGCCCGATACCAGAGAGAGGCGGTGTGACGCCATGCTGTGGAAGCGGGCAGTTCTGTATTGCCTGCTGCCGTCAGCCATTGCGCTGCTGGCGGCGGGAACGCCGTGCGCCGCGTTTTCGGCAGATATCGTGGCCCCCAGTGTCGGGCCGGTCAAGGTGGAGCCCGGCGAGGAAGTGAAGTTCGAGGCGATTGCCCAGGACGACTGGGGCCAGGATCTGACGGCGGAGACGAAGTGGACGTGGGATTTCGGCGATGGTGAGCAGTCGAACCAGAACCCGGTGTGGCACGTCTTTAAGTCCGGAGGGAGCTTCACTGTCACCGTAACCGGTAGCTGCGCGGGCCAGGAGGGCAGCGACCGGATCATCTGTCAGCAGTTCCCGGAGGGGGTCGTTTGGAGCCTGTGCTGCAAGATCCAGATCATCGGGCAGCCCGACCCCGACGTCGAGCCCGGCGGGGACGTGTGCCACACCTGTGAAGTGTACGTCCGCCACGAGGGGGACCTGGGCGACTGGAAGATGAGCGACGAGGTGGACTACTGGCACAAGGAGGGGGACGGGGAGTGGGACGAGTGCGAGAGGGAGGAGGAGGACTATATAGTCTGGGACACGCTCGAGAACAAGAACGAGCCGGTGCACTGGAAAGCGCAGGTACACCTGGGGATCTGGGACGACGTAGAGGAAGAGTGGGACCCGGAGGTCCACTTCTGGGTGGGCCCGGAGACCTGGAACGTCAAGAACACCGTCGTGAGCAGCGGGAACGACGTGTTGCTCTGGGACCCGGAGGATCCCGAGGGCAGTGAGGTGACCATCAGTTGGGACATAGTGCACTCCGAGGTGATAGACCCGGAGTTCAGCGTGGAGATCGAGATCTGCAACCTGTGTGGCACGGTGGAGCGCACGTTCTCCGTGCCGGGCCCGATAGGCGTGGGCGAGGGCTCGGTGGATTGGGACGGGCTGGTCGAGGACGAGGAGGAGAACCTGGTGACGGCCGAGAAAGGTGTCTACTCCTACAAGGTATTCGCCAACGATGAGGAGGAGTGCCACGACGCCGACAAGTCGGGCGCACTGAGGATCACGGGCCCGTTTGGGACGGGAGCCCCGACGCTGGCCAATTTCCAGTTCGACCGCCGGGCAATGACCGTTGAGACCGACCTTGAGTATCACCTCAGCAGCGATGCCGCCGAGTGCCACTGCATGGCGTACGACCGGAATCTGACAGTCCGGGCCGCCAAGTACGGTGCGCCGACGGCCCAGGGGAACAACGTGGTGCACATGGGCCCCTTCCCGCTGCTTCCAACGGTGCTCGGAGAGTTGTCCTTCGTGCTGTTCGCCGAGGAGAGCGCCGAGGTTGCCCAAGGGGACCGCGGTGCAGCGGCCAAGTACGCCGAGCAGCGCGGCACCATCACGGAGGTCAAGCCGCAGGCGTACGACTTCATGGGCGTCGCAACACTGGACCTGGGCACACACGGGATCATAGGCCAGGCCGAGGAGCAGCAGGAACACGCACCCCAAGGGGCAGCCTATCCCCCGCCGCCCTACGATGCCTTCGGTGACGAGAGGAACAACCTGCCGGTAAAGTCGATCTACGACAGGCTGAATGACGTTCTGCCCAATACGCAGGATCCCAACCCGACGGAGGACGCCATCGTCTTCTACGCCGGGCACGGCATGCCAGACCGCTTGTTGGTGCACGCGGCGCAGGGGCGCGACGAGATCCGCGGCGGGTGGGCCAGCAGCCCGCCGAATGACCCGGAGCATAGGATCTATTACTTGTGTAACCTCGAGCCCGACTCCCTCACCCGCTGTGCGTTGGCCTTCCTCCTCGGGTGCCGGACGGCGGCCACGGACGCACAGGGGAACAACCTCATGGACGCGCTCGGCGGCTTGGGCGCCGACGCCCGGGTGGGTTTCACCCAGGACATCTTCACGCCGCAGGCCAACCTCTTCTCCGAGCGGTTCTGGGAGTACACCATGCGGGATCGCAAGACGATTAGCGCCGCGCTGGGGGACGCCTACGACGACGTAGACGGCGCTGGCGGGATCTCGTCTCTCTTCAGCACGGGGGCCCTAGGCGAGCGGCTGCGGCCCGGAATCTACGGCGAGTAGCGTTGCTCGTCTGCGGCCCAGACCCCGCACCGGAGGTGGTTCCGATGTCTAGGCTCGGCGCGATCGCTGCAGCATGCGCTGCTTTGGCTGGCGGAGGCCTCGTCGCCGGCTTTGCTGGGGCCGATGGCGCGATGAAGCCCGCGGCGACCCAAGCTGAGCTGGCGCGGGCGAAGCAGCTGCTGGCCGACTTCCTGGGCGTGGCGGCCGAAGAGATGGAGGCCGACAGCGTGCGCATCCAGCAGGGCGGCTGGCAGGAGGAGCGGCGCCTGTTGTTCGACGAGTGGCGCGTGCCCACGGCCGACGGCGGCACGGAGCGCTTCAGCGCCCGTGTGGACCTCCATGGGTGGTATGTGGCGTCCGCCTCGTGGCCCGATCGCGACCCCGGCGACGAGCCCCCGCTCGGGGCCGACTGGGCCGGTCCGCTGCTGATGCAGGCCGCAGCGACCGCCTTCGCCCGGCACCACTTCCCGCGGTGGTCGCGCGATATGCGCCTTGAGCACTTTAACTACTGCCGCGGTTCGGCGCCGGGCACAATATACATGCTCATTTGGCGAGAAAAGCTGCAGAACTGGTGGACAGGGAGCTTCGCAAGAGTGTCGGTCACCGCGTGGGGTGCGCCCGAGGTGGTGAGCTACGGAGCCCGGATCGCGCCCGTTCACTCGCCCGACGAGGTGAGGGTGCCCCGTGAGCGCGCCTTGGCCATTGCCAGGTGCATTGCCGAGCGCGTCGCCGGAGAGCCAATGAGCGCATCTCGCGTTGAGGGGTGGCTCAGCCAGGTGATGGTTCCAAGCCGCGGCCCGACGTGGGTCATCTACTTCGAGACCCAGCGCCGCGTCGAAGGCCGTGCAGCTGGCCGCCTGTGTCTCTTCATAGATGCCGTCACCGGTGCGGACGTAACGTGGGCATTGACCTCACACGGGCCTCCCCCTGACTGGCCAAAGCCCGAGGACATGCCGCCAGAGCTACGGCCGACATCCCAAGAGTCACAGGCCGAGGCCGACCGGCAATCGCGATAAAGCTGGAATTCCCGGGACATAATACCTATTTCTTGACTCCATGCTCCCGTGCGTGACGTGGTGGGCGAGTGCCGGAAGCGGAGGACGAATCCGAGGGCAAGGCTGAAGACTGATGGCCCACCGCGCCATGCGCCTATTTGGGCGCGAGGTGACGGCGGAAGATCTCCTCGACGATCTGCATGTCTCTGAGGGAATCGCGGCCGGAGGAGCGCGGCTGGTGGCCGTCACGGACGCACTCGAGGAAGTGCTCCGCCTGGCGCTTGAAGGCCCACGACCATTCGGCCATTGGCCGGCGAATCTCGTGCGCGTCGCCGCCGCGGTACACCTCTACCAGTGCCGGCACATTCCGCAGCAGCGGAGACGGCGTGCGCAGCTCCACCCAACCGCGCTCGAAGTACACCTTCGTCTCCTCGTCCCACACGTTCCGGCGCAGAGCGCCGACTTCGAGCGACACCGTCACGCCGGAGGCATCAAGGACCACTACCTTGCCGGGGCGCGTTAGCGACACGCTCTCCAGCGCGAGCGGGTCGTCGAGCAGGAAGCGCACCAGATTGATGTTGTGGCAGTACACGTTGTTGAACTGGTTGAAGGCCTGGTGCTGCTGCTCCGGCAGCCAGTCGGGAAGCGGGGTGGGAGTCCGCGTCGGCCGCGGCTCGTCGGTGGTGATGGGCGGATCGACGTTGCACACCCAGTCCCCGCCGAAGCAGTGAGCCCGCACGAGCGTCATCTGTCCCAGCTCGCCGCTGGCGCGCAGCTCGTCAATGATCTCTTTGGCCAGCAGCACACCGGCATCGTGCCGCTTCATGTAGCCGATCATGAGCTGCACGCCGGCGGCGTCGGCGGCGTCGGCCATCCGCTCAGCGGCCGCCAGCGAGGCGGCCATGGGCTTCTCTACCAGCACGTGCTTGCCACGCCGCAGCAGATCGCACGCCACCTGATCGTTCAGTACGTGGGGCAGGATCGCCACGACCGCCTCCACCCCCTCGTCCTGCAGCAGCTCACGGTGTGTCTCGTACGTACGGGCAATGTGGTAGTGCTCTGCCACCAGTTCGCGCAGACGGGGGCGGCACTCGGCCAGCGCGATCACCTGGCAGCCGGGGATCTGCGTAAAGCTGCGCAGGTGCGCAACTTGCCCCATGAACCCGGCGCCAACGAAGCCTATCTTCATCTCTGGAGGCACGCTGCCGGCCACCCTCACTCTCGGAGCGTTGCGCCGAGCTTCTCCTGCGCTGCCCGGGTGATGCGTTGCATCAATTCATCCACTTCATCGTCGGTGAGCGTGCGCTCGTCGCTGCGGAACTCGAGGGAAAACGCCAGGCTCTTACGACCCTTGCCCAGGTGCGCCTCGTCCGTGAAGAGGTCAAACACCATCACGTCTCGGAGCAGCTCCCCGCCGGCTTCTCGTATCGTCTCCTCAACCACGGCGGCGCTGTGTGCGGCATCGTCGGGCATCACCAGAGCGATGTCGCGCTTGGCGGCGGGAAAGGCCACCGCTGCCGCTCGCCGCTTTGCCGACCAGGCCACGTCAGAGATTGCCTCGAAGTCCATCTCAAACAGGTACACGCGATCGGGTAGCTCGTACGCGCGCTGAACGGAATTGTGTACTTCGCCGATGATACCAAGCGCTTTAGCGTCCAGCGTGACCTGGGCGCACCTGCCGGGATGGAACGTCGGGTGCTCTGTAGGCACATACTCAGCGCCGTCAATGCCCATGGCACGCAACAGTTGCTCCAGGACGCCCTTGAGCCAGAAGAAGTCCACCTTCCCTGTTTCGCCGGGCAGATTCCAACTCGATGTCATGGGGCTACCCGTCGCGAGGGCGACGAGTCGGCGAGGCTCTCTGGGCAGCTCGTCGCCCGGAGCGGGCAAGTACACCCGACCCAATTCGAAGAACGCCATGTCCAGTATTCGCCGCCGTGCATTTACCTCCGCCGCGCGGAGCGCGCTCGCCAGAAGCGTAGTGCGCATCACGCTGTGCTGCTCGCTCATGGGATTGGCCAGCGCAACGAGGCGCCGCGCGTCGCTGTCGGCCGGGAGCCTGATGCGATGGAATTCGCGCGGGCTGATCATGGAGAACGTCAGCGTCTCGCTCAAGCCGCACTGCAGCAGCACCTCTTTGGCCAGCAATTCCAGACGCTGCCGCGGACCCCACCCTTGCTCGAGAACCCGGCTTGGATGGAGCGTAAGCGGGATCTTGTCGTAGCCGTGGACGATGGCGACCTCTTCGATCAGATCGATCTCCCGCTCGATGTCCGGGCGGAAGGTGGGGACAGTGACCTCGAACCGGTCCCCCTCTTTGACAGTGACAGTGAGGCCCAAACGACGCAGGGCATCGGCCGCCTCAGCCGGCGCCACGCTGATTCCCAGAATGGCATCAACGCGCTCGGGACGCAGCGTCAGATGATTCGGTTCCCGGGGCCTCGGATACACATCGACGACGCCCGGCGCCACCGCGCCCCCGGCGGACTGCGCGATGATCTGCGCAACCCGATCCAGGGCTGCGATAGTGCCCGATGGGTCTACTGCCCGTTCGAACCGATACGACGCCTCGGTCTGCATGCCGTGGCGCTGAGCGGTGAATCGCACTGACGCGGGATCAAAGTGAGCCGACTCGAGCAACACGTTGGCGGTCTGGGCCCGCACCTCAGTGTCCACGCCGCCCATGACGCCGGCGATGGCAACGGCCACGCTGGCGTCGGCGATGACGAGGTCGTCGGCCGTAAGAATCCGCGGCTGCTCGTCAATCGTTGTGACGTCCTCTCCCGGGTGGGCCCGCCGTACAATGATTCGCCGGCCCGCGAGGAGATCATAGTCGAAGGCGTGCAGCGGCTGTCCCAGCTCCCACATGACCAGGTTCGTGGCATCGACCACGTTGTGGATGGGTCGCATGCCGGCGGCGAGCAGTTTCTGCTGCAGCCACCGGGGTGACGGCCCCACCTTCACGTTCCGGACGAGCCGCGCCGAGTACCGTGGGCACAGATCGGGATCGGCTATCTCGATGTCGATTGCTGCGTCGATGGGATCGCCGGACTCTTCTACGCGCAGCTCCGGCGGTTGAAACGTGGTGTCCAGGATGGCCGCCGCCTGTCGGGCCACGCCGATCATCGAGAGCAGGTCGCCCCGGTTTGACGTGACCTTGGTCACCAACACCGGCTCGCCGTAAAAGGTATCCACTTCTTCAACTTCGAGACCGCCCATGGTGAGCGCGTCAGCGAGAGCTTGGGGAGACAAATCCGTGTTGAGATGTTCGAGCAGCCAGCGGTACGGCACCCGCATCTCTTGCCGTCCCTCCTACGAGGCGCTCCTGTGGCCGGATCTCGCCCCATCCGCCGTTGCCGTGCCCGGCACCGGCGCGTCGCCGTACAGGGCCCGTATGTCCGTGATGCCATAACGCAGCATGGCGAGACGGTCAATACCCATGCCAAAGGCCCAGCCGGACACTTTCTCCGGATCGTAGCCGACGTTCACCAGGACCACCGGATCGATCATGCCTGATCCACCGATCTCGAGCCATCCGGTCGCCGAGCACACCCTGCATCCCGCACCCTCGCACATGATGCACGTCAGCGCGATCTCGGCACTCGGCTCGGTGAACGGGAAGAAGTCCGGGCGGAAGCGCATGCTGATGCGCTCGCCATACATGGCCTTGGCGAAGGCGTTCAGGGCGCCTTTGAGGTCGGCGAAGGTGACCCCCTCGTCCACCATGAATCCCTCAAGCTGGTAGAAGGTGTGACAGTGGGTGGCATCCACGGTGTCCCGCCGGAAGCAGCGGCCGGGAACGATCACGCGTACGGGTGGCTCCCGCTCCTGCATGTAGCGAATCTGCATGGGCGACGTCTGGCTGCGCAGGAGCACATCGTCGCTGACGTAGAAGGTCATCTGCTCGTCCATCGCCGGGTGATGCAGCGGGTAGTTCAGCGCCTCGAAGCTGTAGTAGTAGTTCTCGATCTCGGGGCCCTCAGCGATGGCGAAGCCGAGCCGAAGGAAGATATCCACCATTTCGTGGAGCGATTCGGTGAGGGGATGCAGCGTGCCGATGCGCGGCGCACGCCCCGGGAGCGTCACGTCAATGCGTTCTGCCTCCAGAGCGGCTTCGGCTGCGGCGTCAGTCAACGCGGCGCGCTTTCGCTTGAACGCGCCCTCGGTGTCGGCTATCGCTTCGTTCACCAGCTTGCCGATCACGGGCCGGTCGGGCTGGGGAAGCTTGCCGAGCCCACGCCGAAGGGCGGCCAGCTTGCCCTTTCGGCCGAGGTACTCGATGCGCACGCGCTCAAGCTCGTCTGGGTCGCCGGCCTGCTCGATGGCCGCCTTCGCGGCGGACCAGAGCGTCCGGACATCGTCTTCCATACTACCAATCACCCCACGGAACGGTTGCCCGATCACTCGCAGGCGAAAGGGCCCGCCCGTTCGCCTCTATGTACGAAGGCAGCAGGCCCTTTCGCCAAAGCACGTGCAGCGGCCGCGCTCAGATGTTGCCGCCATGCAGGCGCTGCCGCATGACCTCGTAGAGCAGGATGCTGGCGGCCATCGCTGCGTTCAGCGATTCGGACCGTCCGAGCATCGGGATCTTGATAATAGCGTCGGCGGAGTCCAGCGCTTCCGCGGAGAGGCCGCGAGCCTCGTTGCCGAGCAGAAACGCCGTCCGGCCGGTGAAATCCGTTTCGAAGTGCGTCTGAGTGCCACGCGTTGAGGCTGCGTATGTGCGAACACCGTGCTCCCGTGCCCAGCCAATGAACTCCGCAGCGTCTCCCGCTTCGGCCACGGGCACGTGGAATATCGAGCCCATGGTGGCGCGCACTACCTTCGGATCGTACGGATCCGTCGAATGGCCGAGCACGACGACACCGTCCGCCCCCGCGGCATCCGCCGCCCGCACGATGGTGCCCAGGTTGCCCGGGTCACGGATGTCTTCGAGGGCCAGCACCACGCCATCTGCTGACATGGAGAGGTCGGCCAGGCGCTGGCGGCGGCGCTCAGCGATGGCGGCTATGCCCTGCGGTTCCGCACGGTCGCTGAGTGCTCGGAACACGTGCTCAGACACCTCGTGCTGAGCCGTGCCGGGATCGAGCTGGTCCAGGAGGGCTCGCCCGGGCCCGCTCACGAGCAATGCGTCGCACCAGAACACCTCGTGCAGACGTAGGCCGCTTTCGAGGGCCCCCGTCAATTGCCGCACGCCGTCTAGTACAAATTTGCCCTCGCGGTCCCGGTACTTACGCTTCGCGAGGGCTCTGTACAGCTTGATACGCGGGTTCTGGCGGCTGGTTATCACGGCCGGGATAGAGCAGCCTTCGCTTGCTCAACGACCTTGGCAAAGGCTTCCGGATCGCTGACGGCCATGTCCGCGAGCATCTTGCGATTCAGATCGACGCCAGCGCGCCGGAGCCCCTGCATGAAGCGACTATAGGTCATGCCCGCGTTCCGCGCTGCGGCGTTCACCCGAGCGATCCACAGCTTACGGAAGTCGCGTTTGCGCACCCGTCGGTCGCGATACGCGTACTGGCCGGCGTGCATCACTGCTTCGCGCGCCGTCCGGTACAGCCGATGGCGCGCGCCCCGGTAGCCCTTGGCGAGCTTCAAGATCTTCTTTCGTCGCCGCCGGGCCTGTTTCGATCGAGTTACCCTGGTCACGGCCTCAAACCCCTTAACGGCACCGCCCAAGCGATCAGCAAGTATGTATCCAACACATCCGTCGCTTGCCTACCTGGCCGCCAAACTGCGCATCCGGCTGGCATCCTTGCCCGTGAGCTGGCCCGGCTTGCTGAGCTTGCGCTTGCGCTTGCGTCGCTTATTGTAGAGCAAGTGCCTCTGGCGTGTGTGTCGAATCATGACCTTGCCGCGGCGCGTAATCCGCACGCGCTTTGACGCGGCCTTCTTCGTCTTCATCTTCATCTTTGTCATCTAACTGCCCTTGCGCCCCCGGCCCTCCTGTTGGTTCTGCTTGGCCGGTGCGAGAATCATGTTCATGCGGCGTCCATCCATGCGGGGGTAGCGCTCGACCTGCCCGTCCTCTTTGCACGCCTCGGCGATCCGCAGCAGCACCTCCCGGCCGATCTCCGTATGTCGCAGCTCGAACCCGCGGAAGATCATGTCGAACTTGACTTTGTTGCCCTCTCGTAGGAAGCGCAGCGCCCGGTTCGTCTTGGTCTCAACGTCGTGCGCACCCGTCGTCGGCCGGATGCGGATGGCCTTCATTTCGGTGCTCTTTGCTTTCTTCTGCGCTTCCTTTTGCCGCTTCGTCTGCTCGTACCGGAACTTGCCGTAGTCCATAATACGGCAGACCGGCGGCCGAGCGTCGGGCGCAACCTCAATGAGGTCCAGCCCTTGCGTGTCCGCCTCGCTCCTTGCAGCCGCCAGCGACATAACACCGAGCTGCTCCCCTTCGGGGTCAATGACCCGTACTTCCTCAGCCCTGATGCGCTCGTTCACTCGTAGAAACCTGGCGATGCGGTCTCACCCCCAGCTAGTAACAGACAAGACGTCTTCCGCATTCCGCGGACCCAAAGTTTAACACACCGTTTCGGGCACTGTCAACACGCATGGCGCAACACGCAGGCCACAGCAGAACCTTGACACGCCGCGGGGGCCGCATATATCATGGCCGCTGCGACAGCCGAACCTGTAGAACTGATTTCATGACCCCTCTGGTGTCTGGGATTTCGGGGCCAGACACTCACGTTTCGGTCTGTGACAGGTCATGGAACCAGTTCTAGCGAGGAGGATCATCCATGCCGGATTCCAAGCAGGACAAGATTGCCCGCCGCGACTTCATAAAGCGCGTGGCAGTGGGCGCCGTCGCAGGAGCTGCAGGCGCCAAACTCGGCGCAGCAGCGGCCGTGGACACCTCCAGGATCCGCAGCTACAACCCGAACATGGAGTACCGCGCTCTGGGCAAGACCGGCCTCATGGTGTCGGCCGTGTGCCTGGGCGGGCACTGGAAGCGCGTGGACAAGATGGTGCCGGACATCTTCAAGGGCAAGGGCTGGCTGAGCGCCGATCTGGATGACGAGGGCTTCAGGAAGAATCGCCGCGATGTCGTCAGCCGCTGCATCGAGGTCGGGATCAACTACGTGGACGCCTGCACCGTGGCGGAGATCACGGCCTACGGCGACGCGCTGAAGGGCCGGCGGGAGGCGATGCACTTCGGCTTCTCCATGTGCCAAGAGGAGATACGGAGGGAGCAATACCGCACGGCTGAGGCGCTGCTCAGCAGCCTCGAGAAGGGGATGCGCGACGCCAATCTGGACTACGTGGACCTCTGGCGGATCACTATGTACGAGCAGAGCAGCCGCCACACGGAGGCGGAAGTCGAGCAGATGATGAAGGCCCTCCGGACGGCGCGGGAGCAGGGCAAGGCGCGCTTCACCGGCTTCTCCTCCCACGACCGCCCGCACATCAAGTGGATGATCGAGACGTACCCCGACGGCGTGCAGGTGATCTGCACGCCGTTCACGGCCAAGACCAAAGAGCGGCCCACGGACAGCCTATTCGACACCACGCGGAAGCATGGGGTGGGGATCTTCGGCATCAAGCCATTCGGCGGCAACTCCCTCTTCACCGGCGACAGCGCCCCCGATAGCCCCCAGGCCGAACAGGACGACGAGATTGCGCGGCTCGCCATTCGCCACATCATCGGCATGGACTGCATTGCCGCGCCGATCCCCGGCCTGATCAATACCCACCAGGTGGACAACGTGGCTCGCGCCGTCCACGAGCCGCGGGAGCTCAACGAGGAGGAGAAGACGAAGCTGGCACAAGCTGGCGAAGCGATGTTCGCCAAGCTCCCGCCGCATTACGAGTGGCTCAAGGACTGGGAGTGGGTCTGAGCTCCAGGCCCAATCGGGCCGCACCTAACGGCGCCGCGCCCGTAGGCGCAGCGCCGTTTTCGTGTCTGTACAAAGGGAGGACCACGCATGACCAGGAGACTCGCCGTCACCGTCGCCATCATTGGAAGCGCGATCTGTCTGTCGGCGACGCAGCTTTCGTCGGCCCGCGACACGGCCGGCAAAGTGAAGAAAGTCAAGAGACAGCTCATCAAGCGGATTGAAGCGTACGCGAAGAGGAGCGGCGGGAGGGCCATCTTTCCGACGGACAACTGGCCCTGCCTGGTCTGCCACGCGAACTTCGAGGACGAGCCCATCGCTGCCGCCCACCTGCCGCACGGCATCACCTGCGTCCTGTGCCACGGGCTCTGCTACGAGCACCGGGACGACGAGAACAACGTGACCAAACCCGACATCCTCTTCGGCCGGGCGGAGATCGAGCCGTTTTGCCGCAAGTGCCACGGTCAGCACCAGCATCCCGAGCGCGTGCAGGCTTTCCAGGAGCAATGGGAGGGAAAAGTGGGGCCCAGCGGACGCGAGATTCTTCATCGGCCAACGTGCACCGACTGCCACGGCGTCCACGTGCTTTGAGGCACCGGCCAAGGCCGGAGCCCAGTACGGCATGGCTCATTGGGGATGGCAACGGGAGCGGAGTCCTCACCTACCCGCCAGGCGCTGCGCTACCTGTGCGGCGTCGGTCTCGGCGGCGGGCGTGCCCGACATCGCCTCGGCGATGGCCGCCAGCCGCTCGCATTCGGCGACGGCCGCGGGGACGTCGAGGGCCTTGGGCTCCTCGCCCACCAGGCCGGCCAAGTTGCCGTGGTAGATCTTGGCGAGCATATCGTCCGGCAGCGACATGCCTCGTACGATGCCGTCCTCCGGCGGACCGAGCAGGAAGTCGGCCTCCTCGGGCACGCGGAATGTGTCGTCGCTCTCCAGCCACCGATAGACGATGCCGGCGCGGATGACGCCCTCTTCGACGCTGAGGCTGCTCGAAAGATCGGTCCCGAAGACGATGCGGTCGGCGTATTTGAGGAAGAACTCCCGCCCGGCCTCCGGGTCGCGGGAGATGTTGTAGAGCATCTCGATGCCCGGGGCGAGATCGAAGTAGACCGTGGGATGCTCGTCGAAGAAGCGGGCGGCCCGGGGCAGGTCGGCCGACAGGAAGTAGAAATGCGCGAAGATGATCCTCAGGCCCGGGTGCCGCGTCAGCACCTCATCCACCTCCGCGTAGAGCTGCTCCTTCTGGACGTCATCGGGGCCGTAGCCCCAGTTTCGCTCCTTGGCCCATCCGGGGAGTGCGTCCGGGTCCCAGAACTCCTCCGGGTCGTTGACGTGCCAGACGATGGGCACGCCGAGCTCCTCGGCGCGCTCCCAGTACTCGGCGAAGTAGGGGGCGGTGACCGGGATGTCCATCCGCTGCCTCGACGTCGGCTTGCCCTCGATCATCTTGATGCCATCGCAGCCCATCTCGAGGAATGCGGCGGCCTGCTCCGCGAGGCTGGGGGTGCTCGCCTTCCCGCCGGACAGCTTCTCGGCGTGG
>Ga0209979_1003969_pt1 | contig 12603 bp, 11 predicted proteins | sample AnhtaG_FD_183114 | JGI IMG/M metagenome (GOLD analysis project Ga0209979, IMG submission 183114) | Deep subsurface microbial communities from Anholt, Denmark to uncover new lineages of life (NeLLi) - Anholt_01485 metaG (SPAdes) (version 2) | ecosystem: Environmental > Aquatic > Marine > Oceanic...
CCGGGGGTATCCGACCCCAGCCTAGAGGAGGTGCTGGCCGCTGACACCTGGGCCCGCCAGTGGGCCGAGGACTGGCTCAGGGCCAAGGCCTGAACATGTCCCCCCAGGCGATCCTGATCTTCGCTGGTATCCTCATTGGCCTCATCGTCGTCCATGAGGTGGGGCACTTTGTCGCCGCCAAGCTCACCGGCGTGCGGGTGATGGAGGCCGGCCTGGGCTATCCGCCCCGCATATGGGGCAAGGAATTCCGCGGCACTATCTACTCCATTAACCTCATTCCCCTGGGGGGCTTCGTGCGCATGCTGGGGGAGGAGGACCCCAGCGATTCCGCCAGCCTGGCAGCCAAGCCCGCCTGGGCCCGCCTGATCGTCCTCGGCGCCGGTTCTGCCATGAACTTTGCCCTGCCCTTCATCCTGTTCACGATCAGCTTCATGATCGCCCGCGACGTGCCCGTCGGCCTGACTCAGATTGCCGAGGTCGTGGGCAACTCCCCCGCTCAGGAGGCCGGCCTGAAAAAGGGCGACGTCATATTCGCCATCAACGGCCACGAGGTGCGCAACACCCAGGAGGCGGGGACTCAGATCCGCCTCAACCTGGGCGAGACAGTGACCATGCTGGTCAAGCGCGAGGGCGACTTTCTGGAGGTTCCTGCCCATGCTCGCTGGGCTCCCCCTGACATCGTCCACATTGTCGAGCCTGGCGAGTCCGCCAGCTCCGTTGCCAGCTTATTAGGCTTCCCGGCGAACAGCGTGCGCGAAGCGGCCGGGATCGAGTACCGGCTGACCGAAGGGCAGCAACTGGCCATCCCGGATGGGAATGACACCGTTAGCTACAAGGTCCGCCCCGGCGACACCGTAGCCAGCGTGGCCCGCGACCTGGGTCTCGACAAAGAAAGCGTTCGGCTGGCAGCGGACCTGCCCGACCCGGAGGAGCTGACGCCCGGTCAGGAGCTACGCCTGGAACAGGGCCCTACCGGCATCATGATAGGCTCTCTCTATCCTGGAATGACCGAATCGGAGTCCTTCCCGTTGTGGGAGGCCTTCCCCAAGAGCATCGAGACGACCTTCCAGGTCCTGACCCTGGCACGCAACGAGGTCATCTCCTGGTTCAAGGGAGGCGGCGCGCCAAAGGTGGCTGGCCCGGTGGGCATAGCACAGGTCACCGACGAGGTGGTGGAGGCGGGGGGATATCGGCCCCTGCTGGACTTCGCCGCCCTTCTAAGCATCAACCTGGCGATCATCAACATCCTGCCCCTGCCCATGCTGGACGGCGGCCGCATCATGTTCGTGCTGCTGGAAGTCGTCAGGCGGGGCAAGCGCGTAGCCCCCGAGAAAGAGGCCCTGGTGCACTTCATTGGCCTGGTGCTGATCTTGACCCTGGCCGTCGTCATCGCCTACTTCGACGTGGTGAGGGTGCTGCGAGGAGAGAGCCTGTTCCGATAATGGAGATAGCGCGCCGCCAGTCGAGGCCCGTGTGGGTGGGCAGCGTTCAGGTTGGGGGCGATGCCCCGATCGTCGTGCAGTCGATGACCAACACCAATACTGCCGACGCCCAGGCTACCCTCCGCCAGACCTACGAGCTGGCCGAGCTGGGCTGCGAGATCATCCGGGTGGCCGTGCCCGACCGCCATGCGGCCGCCGCCCTGCCGGAGATCGTGCGCCACTCGCCGATTCCCGTCATCGCCGACATCCACTACGACTACCGCCTGGCGATGGCCTCCCTGAAGGTGGGCGTGCACGGCCTGCGCCTCAACCCCGGCAACATCCGCGACCCGCAGAAGGTGCGAACGGTGGTGCGAGCAGCCAAGGAGCGTCAGGTGCCCATCCGCGTGGGGGTCAACGAGGGCAGCCTGCCGCCTCTGCCGGCGCTGGCCGAAGGGGAGCTACCGCCGCCGAAGTGGCAGCGCATGGTGGACGCCGCCCTGTGGGAGATCCGCCTGCTGGAGGAGATGGACTTCGACCTGATCAAGGTGTCTCTCAAGGCCTTCGACGTGCCCACTACCGTGGCCGCCTATCGGGAGATCGCCCGCCTCACCCCTTACGCCTTGCACATCGGCATCACGGAGGCCGGAACCGCTCGCAGCGCGTCGATTCGGAACGCCGTCGGGATCGCCCTCCTCCTGGCCGAGGGCATCGGCGACACCATTCGCGTCTCCATGGCCGCCGACCCCAAGGAGGAGATACCGGTGGCCTACGACATCCTCAGCGCTCTGAACCTGCGCCAGCGCGGCCCGATCATGATCGCCTGCCCCACCTGCGGCCGCATGGAGGTGGACATCATCTCCCTGGCCAACCAGGCGGAGGAGCACTTCCAGAAGCTGGGCAAGCCCATCACCGTGGCCGTCATGGGCTGCGTGGTCAACGGCCCCGGCGAGGCCATGGAGGCCGACGTGGGCATCGCCGCCGGCAAGGGCAAGGGGGCCATCTTCCGCAACGGTGAGGTGGTGCGAGTGGTGGATGAGAAGGACTACCTGTCCGCCCTGGTGGAGGAGGGGCAGAAGGTCATCGCCGAGAAGTGGGCCTCCTCCTGACCAATGCCCATCGACCTGGATATCATCTTCCTGGCCCTGCTGTTCATCATGTGGGCCATCCTCGGTTTCATACCCTGGCTGGCACTGGCGGTGCTCCGCCGCGGCCGGGGGGTGCTGATAGCGCTGCCTATGGCCGTCGTCGGCGGCGCTGGCGGCGGCGTCCTGGTGCCGGCGGCGGGAGCCAAGGACGAGACGGGCCTTTTCCTTAGCCTGGGCACTGCCCTCGTGGGCGGGCTGGCCCTGGCCCTGCTGGGCCTGCGGCTTTCCCGCATCGTGGCCCACGACCCCTGATCCGAAGCCGTTGCCCCTTGACCCCTGTGGGCCGAGCCGCCTATCCTGCTATAGACACCATGCGTCTCTCTCACCATTTCGGCAGGACATTGCGGCAGGTGCCCGCTGAGGCGGAGACGGTCAGCCATCAGCTCCTCCTGCGGGCGGGCCTCGTCCAGCAGCTAGCGGCCGGTATCTACAGCTACCTGCCCCTGGGCTGGAAGGTCCTGCGCAAGATCGAGCAGATCATCCGCGAGGAGATGGACGCTGCCGGCGGCCAGGAGTTGATGCTGCCCGCCCTTCATCCCATCGAGATCTGGGAGGCTTCCGGCCGCCTCCCTCTCTTCGGCGAGACCGTGTTCACCCTCAGCGACCGTCGCCAGCGAGGGCTGGTGCTGGGCCCGACGCACGAGGAGGTCATCGCCGACCTGTTCAAGCGCCACGTCCAGAGCTACCGCGACCTGCCCCTCCTGCTCTATCAGATCCAGGTCAAGTTCCGCGACGAGGCGCGCCCTCGCGGCGGCCTCATCCGGGTGCGCGAGTTCACCATGAAGGACCTCTACAGCTTCGACATCGACGAAGAGGGGCTGGACGAGAGCTGCCGCAAGATGCTGCGCGCCTACAAGAACATCTTCGACCGCTGTGACCTGCCCACCATTGTGGTGGAGGCCGATTCGGGGGCCATCGGCGGCAAGGACTCCTGGGAGTTCGTGTTCCCCTGCGATAGCGGCGAGGATCAGGCGGTCATCTGCTCCGCCTGCGACTACGCGGCCAACGCCGAGAAGGCGGGGTTCCGCAAGCCGGCCGTCCCTCAGGAGCCAGCCAAGCCGCTGGAGGAGGTGTCCACCCCCGGCATCAAGGCCATCGACGACCTGTGCGCCTTCCTGGGCATCGCCCCCTGGCAGACGCTCAAAGCCGTCTTCTACGCCGCCGACGGCCAGCCCGCCTTTGTAGCCATTCGCGGCGACATGGAGGTGAACGAGACCAAGGTGCGCAATGCCCTGGGTGCCGTCGACTTGCGCCTCATGGACAACATCGAACTGGAGCAGGCTGGGCTGGTGGCCGGCTATGCCTCCCCCGCCGGGCTGAAGGGCGTGAAAATAGTGGCCGACGACGCCGTGCCCTCCTCGCCCAACCTGGTGGGCGGCGCCAACAAGCCCGACGCTCACCAGCGCAACCTCAACTACGGCCGCGACTGGACCGCCGACATCGTGACCGACATCGCTCTGGCCCGCGATGGGGACGCCTGCCCCCGCTGCGGCTCGCCTCTCACCCTCCGGCGGGTCATGGAGATGGGGCACGTGTTCAAGCTGGGCACCCTCTACAGCGAGAAGCTGGGCGCCACCTTCCTCGACCGCGACGGCGTAGCCAGGCCGGTGGTCATGGGCAGCTACGGCATCGGCACCGGCAGACTCCTGGCAGCCATCGTGGAGGCCGGCCACGACGAGAAAGGTATCATCTGGCCGCCCCAGCTTGCGCCCTATGACACCCATCTGGTGGCCCTGAGCATGGACCGCCCGGACGTAGTCCAGGCCTGCGAGCGCCTGTACGAAGAGCTCCAGCAGGCGGGCATCTCCGTCCTCTACGACGACCGCGACGAATCGGCCGGCGTCAAGTTCAACGATGCCGACCTCCTGGGCATGCCCCTGCGCCTCACCGCGAGCCCCCGCACCCTGGAGAAGGAAAGCGTGGAGGTGAAGCGGCGCACCGAGAAGGAGAGCACGCTGGTGCCTCTGGGGGAGGCGGCAATGCGGCTTCAGGAGCTGCTCAAACAGACATAACCGCTTTTCTTGCTAACCCTCGCATACGGTCGGCCTTGCACCGCCTTGGCGAAAGTGCTATAGTTTCCCTTGAGGAGAGTGGGTTGTGTCCCACTTTTTTATTGGTTCTGGGCATGCCTTGCGGGTGCCGGGGGTGGTGAGAGCGATGAAGAGCGACTTCTTGGTTGCTATAACCCAAATAGCGGCTGAGAAGAACCTGCCCAAGGAGGTGGTCCTCCAGGCGGTGGAGACCGCTCTGGCTTCAGCCTATAAGAAGGACAGCGAGGCCACCGGAAATATCGTGGTGAGGATCGACCGCGACAGCGGAAACGTGCACGTCTACGTCCAGAAGGCGGTGGTGGAGGAGGTAGAGGACCCTCGAGTGGACATCGCCCTGGAGGAGGCCCGCCGTCTCAAGCCCGACGTCGAGCTGGGCGAGATCATGGAGTTCGAGGTGACGCCAGCCAACGCCGGCCGTATTGCCGCTCAGACGGCCAAGCAGGTCGTCTTGCAGCGCTTGCGCGAGGCCGAGCGGGAGATGGTCTACGAAGAGTTCTCCAACCGCGAGGGCGACATCGTATCCGGCCTCATCCAGCGGGTGGACGCCAGGCACGTCATCGTCGACCTGGGCAAGACGGAGGGCATCCTGCCACCCACCGAGCAGGTGCGGGCCGAGCACTATCGGCCGGGACAGCGCATGAAGTTCTATCTGGTGGAGGTGCACAGGTCCAGCAGGGGCCCCCAGCTCATCCTCTCTCGCACCCATAAGAACCTCCTGAAGCGCCTGTTTGAGTTGGAGGTGCCGGAGATCTATAAGGGCGTAGTGGAGATCAGGTCCATCGCCCGCGAGCCGGGCTATCGCAGCAAGGTGGCCGTGGCCTCCCAGCAGGAGGGCGTCGATCCGGTGGGATCCTGCGTTGGCTTACGAGGCATCCGCATTCAGAACATCGTCAATGAACTCAACGGCGAGCGCATCGATGTAGTGCAGTGGGACCCCGACTCGGCCCGCTTCGTGGCCAACGCCCTCAGTCCCGCCCAGGTGTCCAGCGTCAGCACCAGCGAGGAAGACAACACCGCCTCGGTGATAGTGCCTGACCGTCAGCTATCGCTGGCTATCGGCAAGGAGGGACAGAACGCCCGTTTGGCGGCCAAGCTCACCGGCTGGCGCATCGATATCAGGAGCGAATCGGTGATGCAGGAGGCTGGCCTGCCGGAGGCCGTAGTGGAAGAGGCGCCCGCCGAGGCTGTCGCTGGGGAGGTGGCGCCTGCGGAGGAGGGGGTCGCGCCTAGCGAAGAGCCAGCGGCCGAGGAGGTGCCTGAGGAGGAGGCGGTGGTCTCCAGCGAAGAGCCAGCGGCCGCTGTCGCCGAGGAGGCACCAGCGGCGGCTCCGGAGAAGCCTCAGATTCGCTTCGCTGAAGAAGTCTCGAGCGTGGTCGGCGGCCCCAGCCAGGCCAAGGGCAAACGGGGCAAGGGTCGCAAGGCCGCGGCACGAAAGGAACTGAAACCGGAAGGCAAGGTTAAGAAGGTCAGGAAAGCTCGGCGGCCCATTCTGGAGGAGGAACTGGAGGAGGAGGAGGAGGTCGAGCAGGTCGAGCAGGTCGAGCAGGTCGAGCAGGTCGAGCAGGTACCAGATTAGAGGCGCCTTCGTTCCGAAAGCCATGAGTACAACGGCAAAAGTTGTCAACAAGCCCAGGCCTCGCCACATCCCTCAGCGCACCTGCGTGGCCTGTCGCCGCACTACGGCCAAGCGAGAACTGGTGCGCATCGTGCGCACGTCTCAGGGGACGGTAGAGATAGACCCCACTGGCAAGACGTCCGGTCGGGGAGCATATCTTTGCAAGGCTCAGCAGTGCTGGCAGTTGGCTTTGAAGAAAGAGCGACTGGACCGCGCCCTCAGGGGCAAGCTCACTCCCCAGGAGAAGGAGACCCTCCTGGGATACGCTCACTCCCTCCCCGCGGCCGGCGAGGGGGGTTAGGTCACGGCGAGAAGACATGGCTAGCGACGCTAAGACCAGCGAAGACGCCAAGGCGGCAGCGGAGCAGACGGCGCCAGGAGCAGAGCCCGCAGGCGACCGTGTGCTGATGATCCCGCCGACCCTCACCGTGCGCCAGTTGGCCGAACTGGTGGGCGCCTCCCCCATAGAAGTGATCAAAGAGCTCATGAAGAATGGAGTTATGGCCGCCATCAATCAGGTTATCGATTACGAGACGGCCACCATCGTCGCCCGCAATATGGGGTTCGAGCCTCAAGAGGAGGCTGCTGTCGAGGAGGAAGTGGAGCGAGCAGTCATCGAGGAGGAGGACGCCAGCCTTCTCAAGCCCCGCGCGGCGGTGGTCACCATCATGGGCCACGTCGATCACGGCAAGACCAAGCTCTTGGACGCCATTCGCAAGACCGATGTCGCCGGCCAGGAGGTGGGTGGCATCACCCAGCACATCGGCGCCTACCAGGTGGAAGTGCGCGGTCAGCGCATCACCTTCATCGATACCCCCGGACACGAGGCGTTCACTGCCATGCGGGCACGGGGTGCCCAGGTCACAGACATCGCTGTGCTGGTGATCGCCGCCGACGACGGCGTGATGCCCCAGACAGTGGAGGCCATCGATCACGCCAAGGCGGCGGGGGTGCCAATCGTCGTTGCTATCAACAAGATGGACCTGGAGGATGCCAATCCCGACAGGGTCAAGCAGCAACTCTCCGAGCATGGCCTGATCATCGAGGAGTGGGGCGGCGATGTCATATGCGTTCCTGTCTCTGCTAAGACCCAGGAGGGCCTTGGGGATCTCCTGGAGAACATTCTCCTACTGGCCGAGGTGCAGGAGCTGAAGGCTAACCCCCAGCGGCTAGCCGTAGGCACCGTCATCGAGGCCGAGCTGGACAGCACTCGCGGCCCTATGGCCACCATGCTGGTACAGGCCGGCACCCTCCGCGTGGCTGATGTGATGGTGGCTGACGAAACCTGGGGTAAGGTGAAGGCCATGTTCAATGAGCGGGGCCAACGACTGAAGACAACGGGCCCATCGACACCGGTGAAAGTGATGGGCCTGAGCGCCGTCCCTCACGCTGGCGACGCCTTCACGGTAGTCAAGGACGAGCAGCTAGCCCGCTCTCTCGTGACAGAGCGACAGCGGCAGAGGGAGGCGGTCTCTGTCCGTCCACGTCGGGCTGTGACTCTGGAGAGCCTGTATGGCGAGATCAGCGCCGGCAAGGTCAAGGAAATGGCCATCGTCCTCAAGGCCGATGTTCAGGGAACTCTGGACGCTGTGCGTACCGCTCTGGAACGGCTAAGCGAAGAGCAGGTGAAGGTGAACATCATCCACACCGCCACAGGCATGATCACCGAGTCGGACGTTATGCTGGCTTTGGCCTCCAAAGGCATCGTCATCGGCTTCAGCTCTCGCCCCGACACCGGTGGCCGCCGCATGGCCGAAACTGAAGGGGTGGACATCCGCTACTACGAGGTCATCTACGATCTGATCGAGGACGTAACCAAGGCCGTGCAGGGCATGCTGGAGCCGGTCTACGAAGAGGTGGTCGAAGGCCGCGCCGAGGTGCGCCAGGTGTTCCGGGTGCGCGGCGGCAGAATCGCCGGCTGCTACATACGCGACGGTGTCGTCACCAGGGGCGCCTCCGCTCGTCTGCTTCGCGAGGACGAGGTGATCCACACCTCCCGCGTGGCTAGCCTGCGGCGCTTCCAGGAGGACGTAAAGGAGGTACAGGCCGACTACGAGTGTGGCGTGGGCCTCGAGGGCTTCCAGGACTTCCAGGAAGGCGACGTCATCGAGATATACGGACAGGTTCGCCAGGTCAAGACTGGCGGCGAGCTCCGGCCCAGCGGCTCTCTTTCGACCCGGGTGGAGCGCCGCCAGCCCAAGAGTTGACCTCCGTTTGCTTCTCAGAAGCCTGCCCGCCGCTGGTGGCGGCAGACCGGGGGTGATGGCTGTGAACCGACGCTTAGAACGCCTAGGTGGTCTCTTTCGAGAAGAGCTGAGCGAACTACTGCTGCGAGAGGTCAACGACCCCCGTCTGGCTCGATTGGTCAGCATTACGCGCGTGGTGATCAGCTCCGATCTCCGCCATGCTCGCGTCGACGTGAGCGTCATGGGCGGCGAGGAGGAGAAGGTCTCCGCGTTGGAGGGGTTAACAGCGGCAGCGCCCTTTCTGCGGCGGAAGCTAAACAACCGCGTTAGCTTGCGGCGCATCCCGGAACTATCCTTCCGGCGCGATGATTCCCTGGAGCAAGGGGCGCACGTCTCTGACCTCTTGAAGCAGATAGCCAACGATAGGGACAATCCCTAGGCCTTGGACATCTCCGGTATCTTCAACATCGATAAGCCCGCTGGCTATACATCCTTTCAGGTCGTATCTCTGGTGCGGCGCCTATCGGGCGTGCGGCGCGTGGGCCACGCCGGCACCCTGGATCCCTCCGCCACCGGCGTCCTTGTGGTATGTCTGGGCCAGGCCACCCGTCTCACCGAGTATATGATGGAGGCCACCAAGGTCTATCGGGCTGAAGTGCACCTTGGCATCACCACCGACACCCTCGACGCTACGGGCAAGCCCCTATCCCAGGCCGACCCCTCGAACATCAGCCGCCAGCAGGTGGAGGATGCCCTGACCGCCTTCGTGGGCGAGATCGACCAGGTGCCGCCTATGTTCAGCGCCCTCAAGCACGGCGGCGAGCCCCTCTATCGCTATGCCCGCGCCCAGAGACAGGTGGAACGCCAAGCCAGACGGGTGACCATCTATCGCCTCCAGTTCCTGGCCTTCCAGCCGCCGCTGGCCACCATCGAGGTGGAATGCGGCAAGGGAACGTATATCCGTGCCCTGGCCCACGATCTGGGGCAGCAATTGGGCTGCGGTGCACACCTGGCAGCCCTGGCTCGCCTGCGGGTGGGGCCTTTCACTCTGGACGACGCTTGCAGCCTGCCAGAGCTGGAAGCTGCCTTTCAGGAGGGCTGCTGGCAGAGCCTGCTCCATCCCGCCGATGCGGCCCTCACCTCCTGGCCAGCCGTGACGCTGAGCGAGGCGCAGGAGAGGGCGGTGCGCTTTGGCCAATGCTTGGCCGCGGACTCCCTGGAACTATCGCCAGCGCAAGCGGTGGAGAACGATCAGCTCTGCCGGGCCTACTCGCCGCAAGGACAGCTAGTGGCCATCGTGCGCTATGACGCCGACGCCCTTCTCTGGCGGCCTGCGAAGGTTTTTGCGGCAGCAGAAAGAGCGCAGGAAGCATAAAGTTCCTACTTTTCGGCTTTTTCCTCTTGACATCTGTAGGAAAATAGGTATGCTTGTCAGAAAGAATAGATATGGAGGTGTGTAGGACAGCACCTCTAGAGGGAGGTAGGAGATATGGCCACTGCTTACTGTCTCAAGTGTCGGGCGAAGAGGGAGATGCGCAACCCTCAGCGGGTGACCCTAAAGAACGGGCGGCCGGCTACCAAGGGCACTTGCCCCAGCTGCGGCACCGCGATGTATCGCATAGGCAAGGCCTAAGGCCTTCGCCTCTGTCTCCGCAGATATAGAGAGCCTCACGAGAACGAGAGTGGGGTGGGGCCAGTAGGTCTCACGCCGCTCAGGGAGTGTAATTTTAGCTCTAGCGAGGGGGCTGGGTCCTCCTCGCCAGGATCTTTTTCAGAAGGAGCTCGGGGTTTACTCGTAGCACTTCCTCCAGGTCCTTCTCCTCCAGCGCGGCAGCCAGTACTAGCTGCCGCGCTTGCTCTTCGGTGAGGAAATCGAGGTCATGATTATCGGAGTTCACGATGAGCTTGGCGCCGGCCAGGCGGGCCATTTTGGCCACGTGACCGTTAGCCGCCGCATGAGCAGGCTTGGCCGATAGCTCCAGAAAGACGCCATTGTGGGCGGCCAGCTCCGCCTCCTCCAAGGTGATCAGACCCGGGTGCGCTAGCATGTCCACGTCGCCGCAGCTCACAGCGGCCAGGTTTGTTCCCTCCTCCACGGGCTCCGAAATCGTCTCCCCGTGGACGATCACCAGCCATAGCCCAGCCTCTTTGGCGGCTCGAGCCACCTCGGCCACCGCCGCCGCTGGCACGTGGGTCAGTTCCACCCCCGGAAGAGCCATGATCCCCCAGCGGTCGCGAGCCAGGGCGCAGTCCTGAGAGAGCTCCTGGGCGAAGCGAGGAAGGCTCCCCAGGGAGCCGTGGTCAGCGAGGCCCACCGCCCGATAGCCGGCCACACAGGCCCGCCGAATGAGCTCCATGGGCGATAGGGAGCCATCGCTGAGGGTCGTATGGGTGTGGAAATCGTATACCATGCTGGCTAGCGCCACCTAGTGGTAGGAGCATAGCAAAGGGGCTAGGCAGAAGCAAGGGCCCTCTGCCCGACGGCGGCCAGGCCTTGTCGCCCTGTGGCAGAAGCGCTACAATGCATTCGCGAGTGAACCATGGCTAAAAGACGCCAGCAACGCCGTAGAAAGGAGGCCTCAGGGGCCTTGGGTAAGATTAATGTTGCCATCATCGGCGTAGGTAATTGTGCCTCGTCCCTGGTCCAGGGTGTCCACTACTATCGCACCGCCGAGGACAACCAGTTCATACCGGGGCTGATGCACGTCAACCTGGGTGGCTACCACGTGGGCGACATCGACTTCGTGGCCGCCTTCGATATCGATGCCAACAAGGTGCGCAAAGACCTCAGCGAAGCCATTTTCACCCCCCCCAACAACACCTACCAGTTCTGCGATGTCCCTCGCCTGGGGGTGCCCGTCCATCGGGGCATGACCCACGACGGCCTGGGCAAGTACCTCTCCGAGATAATCCACAAGGCTCCCGGCCCCACCGACGACATCGTGAAGATCCTGAAGGATACCGAGACTCATGTGGTTCTGAACTATCTTCCTGTCGGCGCCGAGGAGGCCACTAAATGGTACGTGGAGCAGGTGCTAACGGCGGGCTGCGCCTTCGTCAACTGCATCCCCGTGTTCATCGCCCGCGAGGCCTACTGGCGGCGGCGATTCGAGGAGCGCGGCCTTCCCCTCGTCGGCGACGACATCAAGTCACAGGTGGGGGCGACCATCGTCCACCGCATCCTCACCCGCCTGTTCCGCGACCGCGGCGTGCGCCTGGACCGCACCTACCAGCTCAACTTCGGCGGCAACACTGACTTCCTGAACATGCTGGAGCGGGAAAGGCTGATGTCCAAGAAGATCTCTAAGACCAACGCTGTCGCCTCCCAGCTGGACTACGAGCTGCCCGAGGCCGACATCCACGTGGGCCCCAGCGACTACGTGCCCTGGCTGCTCGACCGCAAGTTCTGCCACATCCGTATGGAGGGAACGACCTTTGGGAACGTGCCCTTGAACATGGAGGTGAAGCTGGAGGTCTGGGACAGCCCCAACTCGGCGGGGGTGGTCATCGATGCCATCCGCTGCTGCAAGCTGGCCCTCGATAGAGGCATCGTTGGTGCTCTGGAAGGGCCATCCGCCTACTTCATGAAATCGCCTCCCAAGCAGTTCACCGATGACGAGGCCCGTCGGATGGTGGAACAGTTCATCCAAGACGAGCCGAAGGAAGGGACAATCGAGCCGCCGCCGGAAGAATAGCCCCCTGGCAGTGCTGGCCGCGCCTGCTTGCCCTGATGTGGAAGTATCTTTTGCTCCTGTCATGTGCCCGTCTATTGGGGCGGCTTCCCACTCGCGTTCTCTATCTCCTGGCCGCAGTGGCAGCGACCCTGACCTATACCTTCGCCAGGGGCCTCCGCCGGAACGTGTGGGACAACATGCGCCACGTGATGGGGCCGAACGTGCCCAAGAAGGAGCTGCGCAGGGCGACCCGCCAGGTCTTTGGCAACTGGGCCAAGTCCTATGCTGACCTCATCCGCCTGCCGCATCTGGACCTGCAGAAGTTCTTCGACCAGAGGCTGGTCTACCACAGATTCGAGGAGAATATGCAGCCAGCGATCACCAACGGCAAGGGGGTGATCATCACCAGCGGCCACTTCGGCAATGTCGAGCTGGGCATCCAGGGCCTGCTAGGTAAAGGAGTCAAGGTAACAGTGCTCACCGAGCCCCTCCAGCCGCCCGCCCTCTC
>Ga0209979_1003970_pt1 | contig 12600 bp, 11 predicted proteins | sample AnhtaG_FD_183114 | JGI IMG/M metagenome (GOLD analysis project Ga0209979, IMG submission 183114) | Deep subsurface microbial communities from Anholt, Denmark to uncover new lineages of life (NeLLi) - Anholt_01485 metaG (SPAdes) (version 2) | ecosystem: Environmental > Aquatic > Marine > Oceanic...
CGCATAGCATGGCCCGCAGCTCCCCGGAGCCACGTTTGGTGATGTGCCCGTGACGCTGCACATCGCCGGTGTCGTAGGTGGAGGGCGCCAGACCGATGTAACTGGCCACCCGAGCGCTGTCCGGGAATCGCTGCGGGGTCGCGAGGACGGCAACGTACGTGGCTGCGGTGATGATCCCCACACCCGGGACGGTCTGCAGCCGCCTGACCGTTTCCTGGAAGGGCTTCAATGCCTCCCGAAGCTGCTTCTCCAGGAGGATGACCTTCTCTTGGGCCACCCGCCAGAGGTCCGCGTGCATTGCCAGGTGGTGGCGCAGCCCATGCACCGCTCCCTTTCCCAACAGGTTGTTTCAGGCCTGGACAGTACCAAGGCTGACCGCTTCGCTCCCCAGCCCCACCGAGCGCAGAAGCCACTTGGCCGCGTTGATCTCCCTGGTGCATATCTTCACGAAGTGGCGACGCCTCGAGAGAATCTGCCGCAGTCGCAGTACCTCCGGCTTCGGCACGTACACAATCGAGGTGTAGATGCCACGGCGTAGCCCGTCTCGAACTCCTCAAACGCATCCCGCCGGTCCGACTTCTGACCAATGCGCCGAGCCTTCTGTCTCACCTCTCTGGCATCGATCATCACCGGCTCCATCTCCAGACCGGAAAGGAGGCGAGAAACCCACATCGCCCGGGTCCCCGTCTCCAGTCCGATCTTCGTCCCTTTGGGGGTCTCCAGCGTTTCCACCAGCTGGCAGAAACCCTCTACCGTGGTGGGCACCTTCCCTTGGCCTACCACGTTGCCGCTTCGATCCTGGACGGCGTATACTGTTTCCTTGCCATGAACGTCGAGTCCAATGTAGAGTGTCATGGGGTGGTACTCCTTTCTTTGGTTTGGGGCGCATCTGCGACCCCGTTGGTTTGGTCACCCGCCCTGGTCTTGGCGTCAGGGCGGTTTTACCACACACCGCCGCCGGAGACCACCCCGCTTTCATGGTGACAGTTATTGACGGCAGGGAGTGCTGAGCGAGTCCGCATTTGGCATGGCCGCTTCCGGATTGCGGATTCGGTGAACCACGAAGGCATGAAGACACGGATGGGGAGCAGGTGACAGAGACTTCGTGCCTTTGTGTCTTCGCGGTGGGACGGAGTGCCACGGGGCGGTCGGCGGAATGCATTAGACTGAAACTGTTCGTCTTGAGGCTAAACCGCAAAAGGTACAAGGAGGTCTTCCATGAGTGAGATCACAAAGCAAAGCATGTCACGTCGCACGTTTCTGAAGAGCACCGGGCAAATGGCCGCGGCTTCCGCCCTGGCGGGTGTTGCCATTCCGCACGTTCACGCGGCAGAGAATAACACCATCCAGCTCGCAGTGATCGGCTGTGGCGGCCGGGGCACCGGCGCCGCGGTGAACGCCCTGTCGGTCCCGAACGGTCCGATCAAGCTTGTCGCCATGGCCGACGTCTTCGAGGACCGGCTCAACAGCAGCTACAATTCCTTGAAGAACAGGCCCGCGGAGCAGTTTGATGTGCCCGAGGATCGCAAATTCGCCGGCTTCGATGCGTACAAGAAGGCGATGGATTGCCTGCGTCCCGGCGACGTGGCGATCTTTGCGACGCCCCCGGCGTTCCGCTGGGTGCACTTCACCTACGCCGTCGAGAAGGGGCTCAACGTGTTCATGGAGAAGCCCGTAACAGTGGACGGGCCGAGCACCCGCAAGCTCTTCAAGCTGGCCGAGGAATCGGTGAAGAAGAACCTCAAGGTGGGCGTAGGCCTGATGTCCCGTCACAGCCGGGCGCTTGAAGAACTGGCCAAGCGCGTTCACGATGGCGAAATCGGGGACATCATCCTGCAGCGCGGCTACCGGATGCACGGGCCCATCGCCTTCTTCGCCTCCGACCCCAAGCCGGAGGGCATCAGCCACCTGCGATACCAGATCCGACGGTTCCACAGCTTCATCTGGGCCAGCGGCGGCTGCTACAGCGACTTCTACATCCACATCATCGATCATCTCGGATGGATGAAGAACGCCTGGCCGGTTAAGGCCCAGGCCACCGGAGGTCGCCACTACCGAGGCAACTCGGTAGATCAGAATTTCGACAATTACTCGGTCGAATACACCTTTGCCGACGGCACCAAGCTGTTCTTCTACGGGCGGTGCATCAACGGCTGCCACAACCAGTTTGCCAGCTACCTTCACGGCGCCAGAGGCATGGCTATCGGTTCCAAGGAGGGCGATTGTGGGATGCCCTCCAGCACTTACAAGGGCCAGAATCCCGCGCCCTCAGACATGATCTGGGAATCCAAAGTCAACCCGGACGAGGCAAACCCTTATCAGAACGAATGGAACGACCTGATAGATGCCATTCGTCAGGACAGGCCCTACAACGAGGCGAAGCGAGGCGCCGAGGCCAGCTTAGTGTGCTCCATGGGTCGTATGGCGGCCCACACGGGACAGATTGTCACCTGGGACGACATCCTCAACTGCGAGCACGAGCTCGCGCCCGACTTGGACAAGCTGACAGAGGAGTCTCCAGCACCGCTACAGCCTGGGGCCGATGGCAAGTATCCCGTCCCGAGACCGGGTATCGTGAAAGACCGGGAATACTAAGCCCTGTCTTCGAGCCTTGGTGCCCCGGGGGAGGGAGGTTTTGACAGGATTTACAGGATTCGCAGAATAGTCATCCTCTCCATCCTGTTATCCTGTCCGCTCGTCACGCCTTTGGGGTGCCGCCATCGCGGCGTTGGCCGCGTCGTGCCATTCACTCGCGCCCGGCTCAGCCGCCGACTTCTGTGCTTGGTGGCCGCAACGCACGCACAGGTGCGAATCGGGGAGATTGCTGATAGGATAGGCGGGGACAACAAGCATTACCGGCAAGGAATCAGAGAGGGAAATGAGAGTCTGCTCGAGGTCATTCGCGGCTGTAGTTGCGTTAGCGGTTGCGCTCACTCACATCCTCTGTGGAGCATCGGATGATGCGCTGGCGAGGCCGGCGGTGGAGGCATTGGAGAAGGCGACGCGATATTTCGTGTCCAAGGTGGCGACGCACGGCGGCTATTTGTGGTGGTATTCGGAGGATTTGAAAGAAAGGGCCGGTGAAGGAAAAGCCACCGAGACGCAGATATGGGTTCAGCCGCCGGGGACGCCGTCAGTCGGTTTTGCATTTTTGCGAGCCTATCGGGTCACGGGTTCAGAGGTTTACCTGAATGCGGCGAAGGGGGCGGCGGACGCACTTGTCTGGGGACAACTCGCCTCCGGAGGATGGCAGTACAAGATTGATTTCGATCCAGTCGGGAGCAGGAGGTGGTATTTTCGGCGGGACAAAGAGAGGGGCGAGCCTCAGAAGAAGCGCAGGAATTACTCTATCTTCGACGACAATACGACTCAGAGCGCGCTCCGCTTCCTGATGGCGATGGATGGCGTAACAGAGAAGAAGACCGCCTATCACGACGCCGTGAAGTACGCTCTCGATTTCATGCTCAGAAGCCAGGCGAGAAATGGAGCGTTGCCGCAAGTCTATCCCCCACCGTCACGGGGATACTGGAACTATTACACCTTCAACGACAACGCGATAAACGACTGCATCAACGTCATGCTCGACGCGCACCGAATATACAAAGACGCCCGCTATCTCGAGAGCGCGAAGAAGGGAGGGGATTTCATTATCACCTCGCAGCTTCCGGCGCCGCAGTCGGGCTGGGCACAGCAGTACAGCCACGACATGAAGCCCGCTCCCGCGCGATGGTTCGAGCCCGCCGCGTGTTGTAGCGCCGTGACGGTTCGGAACACCCGCACCTTGATCGAGCTTTTCCTCAAAACAGCAGAGAAGAAATACCTGAAGTCCATCCCTGCGGCCCTGGGTTGGCTGGAGAGATCGAAGCTTCGTGACAATGTCTGGGCGAGGTTTTATGAACTGGGAACAAACCGGCCGATCTACGTCACGTCGGATCGCCAAATCACTTACGAACCGGTGAACCTTCGCCGGGGATACGGCTGGTTCGGGGATTACGGCGGTGATGAGGTTGCCCGTCTGTACAAGAGGGTCACTGCTCTCGGGCGAAAAAAGTACCTTGCGGAGAGGGGTCGGCCGCTAACTCCCGCCGAAGAAAAGCGCCGCCTGAAAAGCCTGGAAGCGCAGGTCCGAAGAATCATCGCCGCTCAAGATGCGGAGGGACGCTGGGTCAAAAATGGGCGGATCCAAACGAGCACATTCATCCGCAACGCCGGCATTCTCTGCGATTACCTTGAGATGCTTGGAGGAGGCAGATATAATCCAGCATCAAGCAATACAGTCCTGAACTAACGTTTGTTGCGGCGAACTGACCAATCAGAAATGGAGGTGACTTCTGTGGAAAAGGGATTGACTCGGAGAAAGTTTCTGAAAAGCTCAGGTCGAGCCGTGGCAGGGGGCGTAACGGCTCTGGCGGCAACGAAGTTCGTTCGGAATGTCGCCGCCGCGGAAAGCAAAGGCCCGCTGGGGGCAAACGAGCGCGTTGGCGTCGGGTTCATCGGTGTGGGAGGTAGAGGAAGCTGGCACGTGCGGACGTTCAAGAGCTTTGCGGACGTGGAGGTGATCGCTGTTGCCGACCCGCATCAGGGGCGAGTGGCCAACGTGCTGCAAACGGCCGGCCCGAGGGTGAAAGGCTTTCGGGACTACCGCGATCTTCTGAAGCTCAAGGAGGTGGATGCGGTGGTCGTCGCCACGACGGGTCACTGGCACGCTCTGCCCGCCATCCACGCCTGCCAGGCAGGGAAAGACATTTACGTCGAAAAGCCGCTGGCGCTGACCATCGCTGAGGGGCGGGCTGTGGTCAAAGCCGCCAAGAAGTACAACCGCATCAACGCCGTCGGCACGCAGAACCGCAGCAGCCCCTCCTTCCAGAAAGCGGTTGAGATCGTCAGGTCAGGGCGTCTCGGAAAGGTCGGTCTGGTGCATGTATGGTCCAACGAGCAATGGGGGCCGAATGGCTTCGGCCACCCAGCGGATACCGACCCTCCGAAACAGCTTGACTGGGACCTCTGGCTCGGTCCGTCTCCGAAAGTCCCCTACAACCCGAACCGGTACTTCCACCACTACTTTTTCTGGGATTACGGCGGCGGATGGCAATCGGAGGTGGGAGTTCACCATTACGACATCGTTCACTGGGCGATGGACTGCGACACGCCGCTGTCGTGTCAGTCAGCGGGCGGCAAGCTCATGCTTCCCGACAACACGGAAATTCCCGATACGTTCACCACGATGTGGGAGTACCCTGATTTCGTGATGACTTTCCGTGTGACCTACGCCAACAAGCTGGCGTTCGAGCATCGTCAGCGGGGAACGATCTTCTACGGGACGAACGGAACCATGGTTCTCGACGGGCACGCCCCCGGAATCAAGATTTTCGGAGAAACCGTCGGAGGGAAGAAGGTGCTCGCGGATTCGTACACAGGAAGAGACCTGCCGGAAGGAAACGTCCTGTACCAGAAAGAGTTCATTCGGTGCGTCAAGGAACGCAAGCGCCCACCGGCGGACATCGCGACAGGTCACAAGTCGAGCATCCCCGGACACCTCTCCAATATCGCGTACCGTGTTGGACGGAAAATCCGCTGGGACGCCAAAGCAGAAAGGATCATTGACGACCGGCAAGCGAACGCGCTGGTGCGCCGGAAGTACCGCAAGCCGTGGGTACTGCCAACGTAACAGGGCAGCCCGATAACCGAGAAGCGAAAGAAGCAGGGGCCGATCTGCGGTTTAGTTTTGCAGAATGCGGCCGCTGCGTTGTAATGTCGTAATGCGCCGGGCTGACGGCCCGGTGGCTGCCAGCACCTCGTACGCTGGAGGGTCAGACCGTGACGGCGGGGTCTTCCCAGTACTTGTGGAAGGTGACGGCTCTCTTTTCCTCCCCCTCAAAGTAGGAAACAAAGCCCTTTGCCATCTCCTTGAGTTTCTTGCGATCCGCGTCGCTGAGCGGGCGGTAATTCGGCCCCACTTCGATGGCCACGCGAATCAACCCCACGTCGCTGGGAGGAATCGCCGTCGCTACACCGGGCTGTGACAGGGTGAACCGAAGAGCGAGGTCTATCTCCTTCGGATCCGTCACCGGTTTGTACCACCATTTCGGAGCCGGGCGCTTTGCCCCCGCAGGCCATAACCCAGCGTACATCGGCTTGATCGCGAGGATTCCCATTCCTTTCTCATTCGCCTTCTTCACCACCGGCGGCCCAAAGCCGGTCGTGAGAAACTCACCGAAATTGATCGGAAACATGACTGTGTCGAACGGGAACTTCTCCATAGCCAACAGCGCCGCCTTTATGGTATGCGCTGTGAAGCCAAGAAATCGCACCTGCCCTTTTTTCTTCGCCTCGACAAACGCCTCCATGGCGCCGCCCGGCCCCAGCGCCCGCTCTGTCTCCTCTTTCGTCCTGATATGATGGAACTGATAGAGATCGAGGCGGTCCGTCTTCAAACGTTTCAAAGACCGCTGAAGCTCGAACGCTGCACCTTTCTTGTCTCGCTTCCCCGTCTTGCACGACAGGAAAACCTTATTCCGCTTTCCCTGCAAAGCAATCCCCAACTTCTCCTCAGCGTCCCCATAAGCGGGGGCAACGTCAAAGTAATTGATCCCCCGCTCAATCGCAAAAGCCACCGATTCGTTCACCTCGGGCTGCTTCACATGTCTAAGAGCCAACCCGCCATAGCCGACAATCGAAATCTTCTCACCGGTCTTCCCCAACAACCTTTTCGGAAAAGGCTTAATCTCTTTCCTCGCACTGCCTTCGAGCACAGCGACCGCCTCATCAACCGTTGCGGCAAATGCGGTCGCCGCCGTACCGCCAATCACTTTCAGAAAAGACCGCCTATCCATATACTATCCTCCTTGCTTGCCACCAGCTATGATTCCTCAAAATCTCATCGGATCGCTACACAAGCACCACCGCAGTCAAGCTGCGTCCTTGAAACACCTCCTGTATACCAGCGATCCCGACTTTTTACAAGTTCACGCTCGGGGCCTTCGGCCGCGGTTAAACCCGGGGAATTGGACAAGATAACAGGATTTTTAGGATGATCCGGTTCATGCTGTCTCAAAAAAGAAGCCGAGGTTGGGTGTTCCTCCGCATTCTCTGCGCGCTCTGCGTTCTCTGCGGTTCACCCCTTTGGAGTGCTGAAGCCTTGCTTCAGCTTTTGAAGGCGGCAGCATGGCTACCGCACTCCAAAAGGCAGCCCGCGCGCCGCGCGACGCTCTCCACGAAAATGCAGCGGCGAATCGCCGGCCAAAGAATTTGACCTGCTGCCTCTCGTGGGGTAAGCTGTCTATCAGGAGGTGTGCGTCATGTTCGACCAGGTCAGAAACAGCGCAGTGTTCCTCTTCCGCAGGCGGCCGGGCGGCCGTAAGCCAAAGGAGTTGGTTGGATGAAGTGTTCCTGGCTCGTTCGCATCAACTTTCTGGCGCTTGTCACTCTTTACGCTTCACCTGCCTTGTGCTCGGTCCTCTTTTCAGAGTCCGGGACGCCCGACGTCACCTGGTCGGACGACGGCGACCTCAACGATTGGATGATCGGTTTCACTGAGCAGGATGTGATCAACGCGGGCTGGAGCGGGACGGAAGCGGAAGCCGCCTGGCTGCTCGATCCCTGGCACAATCCTGACAACAGAGTTCTGGCTGTCGCACTCCTCGACTTATCAGCGGACGGGGCCGATGCACAGGACTCGCTCGTATCCTCTTTGTGGCGCGACACCGTAGGACGGGCGGGCGTCGCCTGGACTCTTTTCTGCAACGTTGCTATCCTCTACAACATCGAGCCGGGCTTCACCGAAACCCTCCGAGTTGATCTGAAAGCGCAGGGAGAAATCGTGGACAGCGTACGGGTTGACATGACCGGCAACGGGTTCTCTAACTGGCTCTTCATGGCGGGGTCCGTTCACGAACCTGTCGCGGAAATCGGCGTGAATCACTGGGAAATTCAGGTATCTGTCGGGCATCTCGCGCACACCAGTTCCATCTCCGTGATGGTGGACGATCTCTACGTTTACGAATCACAGGAGATAGTACCCATCGTGGGACGGATTCCCGACCCCGGTGCAAGCCCCGGTGTCCAAAGCGCCGCAAAACTCAGTCCTATCCCCTTACCAGCAATCTCGGCTGATGACGGCGAGAACATCACCCTCACCTGGAGGAGTCTCGAAGGTTACACCTACGACGTGGAGAGAAGGACGGCGAAGGGCTTCGGCGGAGCAGATTGGGAGAAGATCGCCGAAGAATTGGCTCACGACCCTTCGGGTACCATCAGGTTCTCAGACGAGGGGGCGGCGCAAACCTTCGATGCAGCCTACTACCGAGTTGTCGTCCACGCGCCCTGATTCCGAAATTGGAGGGGCTATGGAAGTTTATCTTATGGAATGGGAGGAGTGGCGATGAAAATCCGCCCAATGGATAAGTCTTTTGTGCTGTACCGATGTGTCCATTTCGGTTCGCTTAGTCCATCGAACATCGAGACGGTGCCCCACGACATACCAGGTTTGCCGGAGGGGCAGTTTGACAGGAACGAGCAATTTCTTACCCGGATGATTGATGCTTACGGGTCGTGTGGGATGCTGGCCATGGACGGTGACTTGGTCGTGGGTCACGTCAGGTTTTACCCGCAGATCATCTGCGATCAGCACAAATTCTGCTGCCAAGAGGCGACATATACCATAACTCAAGAGATGGTTGAGATGGATCTCCCCAAGATCGAGAATCCGGCGGATCGGATTCTGCGGATTGATTGCTTTCTTGTGCATGAGGACTATCGAGGGCGTGGTCTCAGCCATGCCCTTCTCGACGGACTTCTTGATTGGGCGAGGACTCATGATTGGCCGGTTCTGAGAGCGTGGGCGAGTCCTGACAACTTCTGGTTAGCGTCTCAGATATGTGCGCCAATGTTGCGCACGTACCTCAAACATGGGTTTCAAAAGGTTGAAACAGCCCCTTCCTCTGAAATAAGAGACCTCATAAGAGACCTCTTGATGAAGATTCGAGACGGGAAGTTGGGTATCGAAAAGAAGAAGGAATTTCAGAAATTCTGCGGCGGACAAGATTTATCTGACCTTGCGGTCTACCACGAGGTCGAGCGTCGGTTGTAGAAACTTTGGCTCTGATCGCCGCAAGGAACAGCGTGCCCGCGACACTCCTCCGAATCCCTTTCGAGAGTTCGCAGCCATGCCAGCCTTTCTGAAACGCAATCAGCGGAGGTAATTTTGACATGGAGAAATACGCACGACGGGAATTTATCAAGCGCGTCCTGGCGGGGGGTGGTGGGGTCGCGCTTGGAGTCGGGCGCGACAGAGCGCTCAGCGATGAAAAGAAGCAGTCCTTCCTCCCGGCACGAGCCGTGACTCGCGGACCAAAGCACCACTTCTTTGGCTACTACGACAAGCATCAGTGGGATGCCACCGGTCGTTATCTTCTCTGCCAGGAGGTCTCTTTCATAGATCGTCCACCGCGGGCAGATGACGAGATCACGGTGGGAATGGTTGATCTAAAAGACGGCAACAACTGGCATCCCATAGGTCGGACCAGAGCGTGGTGCTGGCAGCAGGGGACGATGCTTCAATGGCTGGGGTCCGCTCCGGACCGGCTCATCATCCACAACGATCGTGACGGCGATGATTTCATCGCCGTCATCCGCGACGTTCGCACCGGGAAATCCCGAAAACTCCCGAGGGCGATCTACGCGGTAAGCCCCAACGGAAAGCAGGCCGTGAGCGTCAACTTCGCCCGCGTTCAGCGAACCCGCCCCGGGTACGGATACGCAGGAGCACCCGATCCCTGGGAAAAAGAAAAGCAGCCGGAGAAGGACGGGATATTCTGGATGGACCTGGAGACGGGGCGGGACAAACTGATCATTTCCCTGGCACACATCGCCACCTTCAAGCACGACAAGACAATGGACGACTCCGAGCACTGGTTCAACCATCTCCTTTTCAGCCCGGACGGCTCTCGCTTCATCTTCCTCCACCGTTGGCGAAAACCGAAGCGTGGGTGGTGGACGCGGATGTTCACTGCCAACGCAGACGGATCAAACATCCACCTGGTCGCCGACCATGGGATGGTCTCGCACTTCATTTGGCGAGACCCGAAGCACATCCTCGCCTGGTCACACGAGCCACGCCCGGGGCGTGGCAACCGATACCATCTGTACACCGATCGCTCGGATGAAGTGAAGGTCGTCGGAGAAGGCATTCTGACCACCGACGGGCATTGCTCCTACTCCCCCGACAAGCGCTTGATTCTCACAGATACGTATCCCGACAGAAACCGTCTTCGAACTCTCCTCCTCTACAATCCAAAGGAGCGCCGCCGGATTGACATCGGACGTTTCTTCGCACCTAAGGAACTCGACGGTCAAATTCGCTGCGACCTTCATCCCCGATGGAGTCGGGACGGCAGACAGGTGTGCATTGATTCGGTCCACGAAGGTTCCCGACAAGTGTACGTCCTTGACATCTCGCCCATCGTGGGGTAGAAGCCCCATATCTTGGGTAGAAGAACACTGAAAACTCGCAATAAATAGGAGGAGTTAGTTGTGGTGAATTGTTTCTTCCATCCGGAGAGAGGCGCGATTGGAGGTTGTTGTCTTTGCGGGACAGCGCTCTGTGAGGATTGCCGGACGACCATAGGCGGGCAGGACTATTGCGGCCGCTGCAAGGCCTTGTTCGATTTTCCGATGGACATCGCGGACGCCATCAAGAAATTCTTCACCCGAGGAAGCAAGTGTCCTAACTGCGGCAAAGGGGTCGAGGAAGAGTTCATCATCTGCCCTTACTGCCAGACGAAACTGAAAGCGAAATGTGCGAAATGCGGGCAGTTGCTTGAGGAGAACTGGGTCGCATGTCCCTACTGCGGGCAGAGCAGGGATGACTGAGGGAATCGACCCTTGACAGATCGTCCGTCTCGCCCTACGCCCGTCCTCGGGAGACAGGATCACAGGATCAACAGGAACATCCTCTCCATCCTGTTTATCCTGTCGAACCGTCGGCCCACTTCGCTGCAATCATTTTTTGTTTCTTCGTCAGTCATCAAAGTAGGATAATGAGCCTTAGATTCGCCCTCCGTTGGCAGAAGGCTACCGGCCGGGCGTGGGGCAAATCGCAGCGGAGAGATCATCAATCTGGGGCGGTGAAGCCCAGATTCGAAGTCGGTTCAAACGGAGGAAAAGCATGAAGGTTTATATCGCGGCTACGCGACAGAACGACGGAAAAACGATGGTGTGTCTCGGCCTTCTCAGCGCCCTGTCTGAGAAGTTCAAAGCCATCAGCTACATGAAACCGGTCGGGCAGCAGTATATCGTCGTGGACGGCGAGAAGATTGACGAAGACGCCGCCCTGATGAAGGAGCTGTTCAGCCTGGACACCTATCTTCCCGCCATGAACCCGATCTCGGTACCCTCCGGATTCACCGCGGAATACATTCTTCACGGAAACCGGGATGAGCTTATACGGCAGGTCAAAGAGGGATTCCAGTCCGTAAGCTCTAATAAAGAAATGGTCCTTGTTGAGGGCACGGGTCATGCCGGTGTCGGGTCCGTCTTCGATATGTCCAATGCCGATGTTGCCGAGCTTCTCGGCTCCAAGGTCATTATTGTTACCATCGGCGGAATCGGCCGGCCCATTGATGAGATCATGTTGAACAAGGCCATGTTCGAGAGTCGCGGCGTAGAGGTCGTGGGGGTCATCATCAACAAAGTGCAGCAGAACAAGTATGACAAGGTCAACGAATTGGTCCGACGAGGGCTGGAGCGGAAGGGACTGAACGTCCTGGGCGTGATCCCGTTCAATCAGGTTCTGGCCAGCCCCACCATCGCTGAGGTTTTGCACCACTTAAAGGGAACGCTTATCGCCGGTGAAAAGGGGCTGCTTACCGCCATAAGCAAGTTTGTGGTCATTGCCATGCCCTCTCATACGGCTCTGGATTATTTCGTCCGCGGGGCCATGCTGATCACTCCGGGCAATCGAGAGGACATCATTCTCGCTGCCCTCGCCCGGAATATGGTGGAACCGACCAGCCCCCAGTTCATCTCGGGAATCGTCCTGACCTGCGGTATCTACCCGGACCGAAGTGTGCTGCGCCTCGCACAACAGGTGCACATGCCCCTGGTCGTTGTGACCGAGGATACCTACACCGTCGCATCCAGAATCCACAGCTCCGTGTTCAAGATTCGCCCCGAAGATACCGCCAAGGTCATGGAAGCCACGCGACTTGTCAACCGATACGTGGATGTTGGCCGGATTATCGAGTTGCTCGAGGAATAAGGAGGAAAGTTGCTTAGACAGGATCACAGGATGGACAGGATTCTCTCGATCCTGTCCACTTATCCTGTCTATCCTTCTATGAAAGTGGATGTCAAGGGCAGTGTGCGTTATCTCATGGTTTTTCTCCGTGCGTGGGGTTGAACAACTGTTTCCCAATTCGCTGGGTGCGTGCTCCAGTTCCCTCCACCCATCCCTGGCCGAGGCCCAACGGGCAGGTTATTCGAGGTCTTTCGCCTCACATCACCATTCAGGCGGCCGCGCCCCACACAGTTAGAAGACCTCTCTGGTCAAGGATAAACAAGGGGCAGGCAGCATGGCCCGCAGCTCGCTGTCACGCGGGACGC
>Ga0209979_1003971_pt1 | contig 12599 bp, 11 predicted proteins | sample AnhtaG_FD_183114 | JGI IMG/M metagenome (GOLD analysis project Ga0209979, IMG submission 183114) | Deep subsurface microbial communities from Anholt, Denmark to uncover new lineages of life (NeLLi) - Anholt_01485 metaG (SPAdes) (version 2) | ecosystem: Environmental > Aquatic > Marine > Oceanic...
AGGCTTTGTTTGAACCAAAGTTGGATTATGCAAGGGCTGCTACCATGATGTTTACGTCCAAGTATGGTGTGATAGTACAGGCGGAGGCTGAGCAATTGGCACTGTCCGCTTCCACTCATTTTACCATTATCGACCAGCATACCGACGAGGGTAGAAGTGAAGGCTTTAGTAGACGAGCCGATAGCGAAGATAGTCTCGGGCGTCACTGGTGTTTCCTTCTCAACATTGGCAATCCCGAAGCCATGAGTGAGGATCACTTCATCGTCCTTGACCACCGCGATGGCCATACCGGGTACGTGCAGCGTCTGGCGCTGCTGTTCAAGTTGTTCCACCAGAAGGTCAAGTTTCTGCTGTAATTCTGGGGCTATTGCTGGAGTAGCTGGAGTAGAACAACCCACTAATAAAAGAATTGCAAGGAGTAGGAGAGCTATTAACTTTTTCATGTTTTACCTCAAAGATAAGTCTTTTGTTTGGCTCTATTCACCTTCTTAATTATAAGATTTCTTCAGCTTTGAAATCAAAGTTAAGCAGATAGTCTTTCAATACCTGTCCTCATTCAATAGTGATTAAAACATGTTAGCATCTCTCACGGGTAAAATACTTAGGGACTCTTCAACGGAGGAATAATCGTACGTACAGGAAATCAAACATCCCGATGATTGTTCGAAGGTAACACAATAGTAGTTTGTGATGCACCGGCCTCTCGTTGCACCTTTTAGCGTATAGTTCAATGACAAGCTCTTCGCAAAGCTAGATCAGAAGCTTACAGTGTCCCCTTCGACTGTGTTCAGCAAGAACAGCTATCCAGAATCAGGTCTCTTCGTTTATAATTAATAGGTCAGAATAAGGAGAGTTTGAGACCGATGGCCAAAAGTAAAATGTTGCCGATTCTACTAATTGCCGTGTCCCTTTTGGTGACATCTTTCGCTGGGTGTGCCAAGAAAGAGGTAGCCGAGCCAATAGAGGATTTGACCCAGCGATATGAAAATGTGACCAGGCTGACGACAGACCCGGCTAATGATGGGGGTCCAGTGTGGAGTCCTGACGGCAGCAAGATATTATTTAAGAGAAGTCACTCTACCTATGATGGCAGGATACGCCATTACTTAGGTGGTTACATTTGTGTTATGGACTCTGATGGTAGGAATATGAAGAGTCTAACAGAGGGTGAAGATTCTTTCTCGACCGGCCGGGGTAGTGAGATATTTTTCCCCCGACGGATTGTCGGGGTTGTTGGTAACACTCTATTCTTCACTAAGTCGATTGTTGAGGCTAGAGAGGTTGAAGTTGGCACTGAGCCCTTTCAAGCAGGATACGAGTTATGGTCCATAAGTCTGGATGGCGGCAACCTGGAGAAAATATCTGAGTGCAAACCAGACCTGAAGGACAGTGAGAGAAAGTTAGACCTAAATTCTTGGAGCAAGGACGGAAAGCGAATGGTTCTCTACGCATTGGAGGAGACCGGCCACGTCTGGCTGAATCTGGTAGATGGCACATGGCAGTGGGCCGAACAAGCACCGTCAGAGGCGGAGGTCGGCCCAGGCCCTTATCCAAAGGCGGGAATTGACGCTGTCTATGCTGAATATATTCCCCATATCTGGATGTGGGATGTGGAGAGTGGCGTAGTGCAAAGAATAATCTCCCTCCCGCCTTGGCAGATGCGTATACCATTTAAGGGGGAGATAAGATGGAGTCCTGACGGGAGGAGGATTGCCCTTTCAGACATCGAGATAGTTGAAGGTCGAGCCTACGAGCATGTTTATGTCATAGACGTGGAAAGTGCTGAGAAGGGGAAGTTAACGTCCTACCCAGGAGTCAATGACTTTCCAGCCTGGAGTCCAGATGGGGCGGAGATTATGTATTTGCGGAGCGAAGGCAGAGGTAGGCTTGGCTTTCTAGTCAACCCTGACATCTGGGTGATGAATGCTGATGGCAGTGATAAAAGGCAGCTAACAGATAGTCCGATGTCAGAGGATGCTTGGTGGAGTCCAGACGGGTCAAGGATAGCCTATATATCATATAGCCAGGGAATCTTTGACGAGGGCAAGAAAAGCAAAGAGGATAAATCCGAAATATGGGTAATGAATACCGATGGAAGCGATAAACAACTACTGCTAAGCGTTCCATATCAGTATGGCTTGATAGAAGAGCTTGAATGGAGCCCAGATGGAACAAGGTTGGCTTTCGTGTGGGATCCGAATGTTGAAGGTGTTGACAAGGATATCTACCTGATAGATGTGTCCGCTAATTCAACTGAAAGGAGGTAACCAACATGAAACGGAAAATAGTAGTGGTCTCAGTTCTGATAGCGCTGGTGCTCGTATCATATAGGGTGTATTCACTTTCAGGGTGTGCCAAGAAAGAGGCAGAGGAGCCTGGTGCTGCAACAGCGTTGGCAGCTACTTCCGCCGACGAAAGATATCCGGTATGGAGCCCAGATGGAAGCAAGATATTCTTCAAATCTGATGACTGGATTTGTGTTTGCAACCCGGATGGAAGCCAATATGAAAAGATGGCAGAAGTTAAGGGGCCTTTGGTTTTTGACTCAGATATGAAAAAGGTGTTTTCCGCAAAAATGATAATCCCGAAGAGCATTGTGCGGAATATTGCTTGGAATGACCCGAAAGTAAAAGGTGAAATTAAAGCTCTAGAGGATGAATATGGTGCTTTTGTAGAAGAGGAGAAAGTCGGAATAACTAACAATACAGCCAACCTTGTAGTCATATCAAAATCACTCGATGCTGCTACGATGGAAGAAAAAACATACGTCTTAGATATTTATATTGACCTGAGAAATGAAACCGTGATTAAAGTAGATAGAATAGAAAAGGCAAAAGCTCCCGTAGGCGAAGAACCAAAAGAAGTGGTATATCAGGCTTATGTGATGGAGATGGATGACAAAAATCAACAGAAAATCGCTGAGCTCACTCTTGAGGAAAAGTATGTTGACGACGGGGGTTATATAGGGAGTACCAGAGCCCCGATGTATAAAATGTATTCATGGAGTCCAGATAGGACGAAGATCTTCTTCACAAAACTAGAAGAAACAGGTTACACCTGGGTATGGAGAGAAGAAGAAGGGAAATGGGTAAGGTATGAAGCTGGGACCGAACCATCTGTACCCGTTGTGCAATGGGCAGGGACCGAGCAAAAGTTGATCGCTAAAGAACACGAGAGAACTGCCTGGATGTGGGACTTGAAAGACAATGAGTTGAGGTTCATTGGCCATTTGAGCTATAGCATTGTAAGTTATTTCTTTGAAAAGGGAGTCGTCTGGAGCCCTGATGGCAGGTACGTGGCTTTGCCCTCTACTGAGCTTTCAGGGTCGGGTGTGACCGAGCAAATTTTCTTGGTGAATGTGGAAAGCGGAGAGAGCCAGAGATTGACTTCATTTGTTGGGTACAATGCTTATCCTGAGTGGAGTCCTGATGGTAGGAAGATAATGTACCTGCGAGTGCCACCGGAATACTGGTGGATGCCCTCTTCCTTGGACTATGATGAGGGTTATGATATCTGGGTGGTTGATATTGATGGAAGCAATGAAAAACAATTAACGGATATCCCGAAGAACTGGGAAGTGGGAGGTTGGAGCCCCGATGGGTCTAAGATAGCTTATACTTCCTGGGAAAAGAGTTCTCTATCACTAGGCAAGACCCAAGAAATTGGGATCTGGATAATGAATATGGATGGAAGCGATAAAAGACTGCTTACCAAAGTTGACACAGGATTCATAGAGCACATGGAGTGGAGTCCTGATGGCTCAAAGATAGCTTTTGTAACATATGAATTAAGTGAAGGTGAGCCCCGCGATATATACGTGATAGATGTGCCTGCCAGTTAAGGGAGGAGACAATGAGAGGCAAAAGATTCAATTTAGGAGTCATAAGTGTACTGGTTACCCTTCTGGTGGTGTCTATTGCCTTTATGGGTGGCTGCACCAGGCAATCGAGCACAGGGGAACCTTCCCCACCCACACCGCCACCAACAGAACCAGTACCAGGAGCGCTATCAACCCAAGGGTATGTCTATGACGATAAACTCGGCTATGGCTTTGAGTATCCAGGTGGTTGGGAATTTCATGTTGAGGAAGGCGACTTTCCAGATAAAAATATTAAAAAAGTCGTATCCTTCGAAAAGAAAATACCTTATGAAAGAGGATACGTTTCAGTGGAACTCGGATTAATAGTAAAATCAGCCACCGATTTACAAGAAGTTAAAAGTGAATTCAAGAAAGGATTGGAGAGGTCCGGTCTGCCAATCTTAGATGAGGCTACAATCTCGGTAAATAATATAAGCGGATACGATATACTCTCTGGAATACCTACCTGGAAACTGAGACAGGTAGTCTTTTTCACCAATGGAATGGCTTACATTTTCAAATATTCATCTCAAGAGGAATTTTATCGTATGTACGAAGAGACTTTTAACAATGTCATAAATTCGTTTGTCATCAAATAGTAGCGATTTTCCATGAAAAGTGAGAGGAGGCTACCATGAAGAAAAAGCTGATAGTAGGATTGATATTGTTAATGTTACTGGTGCCTGTTTCCTGCGCCGCACCACCGGCACCGGCTCCGGCACCAGTGCCTACGCCAATGCCAACACCAGAACCTACTCCGTATTCCACAGTATCTATTCCTATTGAGGAATTCCCAAATCATCCACACATTGATGTAGTGATGCACGCCGTAGTAGGAGAGGAGCTCACGGTAACTTTAGGCTCCAATCCAACAACAGGCTTTAGGTGGTCGGAGTTTGCAGAGATTAGTGACGAAACTATAGTCCAGCAGACAAGACACAAATACGTAGGCAAGGAATATGAGGTACCCCCTCCTCCAGGCACTTCTGGCGAAGAAGTATGGACTTTCAAGGCGCTTAAGAGAGGCACTACTACTATATCTATGGAATACAGTCGCCCCTGGATAGAGGAGGATATTGGACATTGGACAGTCACTATAACTGCTAACATTAAACTGTGAAGGAGCTAGTAACTGAATCAATGTCGATACTTTCCTAGTTAGCGGCAGGGAAATTAAAGAGCACCAGATGGAGCAGCCCTTCAGCCTCAAAATGATTGATGCTAATCTTGTCCTAGAAGAGGAAGCGGTGAAGATTAAGTCCATTGCCAAGAGGGCCCAGCTTCAAATAAGACACTCTGTAATCGGACAGAGGGGGGAGGTCATGCTAGAGTTATCCCGAGTGGCTCCACACGAGTGGGAGTTTGTCTACCCAGCTATATATGATGACTTGATGAATGGATTCCACAAAGGATGTGAGACATATGAGGAAGGCAATCTCGACGAAGCTGAGAGGATTCTCCGTGCCGTCCTTGCTCAGATGCCGGACCATCTAGATGCGATTCATCATTTGGCGTTGGTTCTATCCGAGCGAGGCCTACTCGCTGAAGCTCGTGACCTGTGGGAGCAAACCAGCCGCATCGGTCACAAGGCCTTCCCTCAAGATTTTGAGTTGGGGAGAGATCGCCTCCAATGGGGGTGGCTGCAGAACCGGCCATTTCTACGATGCCTTCACGGACTAGCCCTAGCCAGATACCAAGATGGCGAAATTGGGGAGGCTCTTAGGCTATTCCAAGAATTACTTACTCTGAATCCCAACGACAATCAAGGAGTTCGGGCTATAGCTGTGCAGGCATTGTTCAAGCTAGGTAGATTTGAAGATTCTCTTGAGATAACCAAGCAATACCCTGACGATGTGATGCCTGAGACTCTGTATGGGCGAGCCTTGGCTCTTTTCAAGCTAGGGCAGCGACAACAAGCAAACGTAGCGCTTCGAGAGGCTATTGAATACATACCTCTGGTAGCGAAAGAGCTTTTAAAGGTGGAGCATCGCTTACCGAATACGGCACTGGCGGATGCGGTTACAGTGGGAGGGGCGGATGAGGCTTATTACTATTGGGAACACTGCGGGCAATTCTGGCAGGAGGACACCGAAGCTCTTGAATGGCTGAGAAAAGCAGTGAGACAGGCTACTAAGCCCCGTCGAGGTACATGCTGATACAGGAAAGTATCTTTGAGGACTATATCAGTGACCATTGCCTCTGTGACAGATGAGTATTGACTTATACTAAGCTGCACAATTGCTTTTTTGTTACCCAAGTGCACTTTCTAGCGTTCTGTTACTTAGAGGATACAAAGGTTCCTTTCTCAAGTTAATCCCTTAGCTTCGACAATTTAGCTTCGGGAATTGGCGCACCTTTTTATTTGCGTCCTGCATGACACGGAATGAACCACTATATTTTTGCAGTATGGAAAGGCTATATGCAATAATAGCTCTCATATGGGCAAGTACACATATTTTCACTTGTTCCAAGTAGTGACACCATGAAAGATTCTACTCCAATCCTCGAGATAAGAGATGTAACCAAGGACTTTGGTGGCCTTCGAGCGGTCAACCACTGTTCCTTTCAGGTGCAGCGGGGGACCATCACTGGACTCATCGGTCCCAACGGTGCTGGGAAAACCACCGTCTTTAACCTAGTCACTGGTTTCTTGAAATGCACAGGTGGCCAAATCCTCTCGCATGGGAAGCAAATAGGTGGACTTCTTCCTCACGAAATTTTCCGTCGTGGAATTGTGCGAACCTTTCAAATCCCCCGGGAACTGAGACGCATGAGTGTACTGGAGAACCTTATGCTGGTGCCTAGCAATCAAGTTGGTGAGCAGATATGGAGCTCATGGCTGCTACCATGGCGGGTACGGCATCAGGAGCAGGATATCGAAGTACGGGCTCTGGAGGTCTTACGCTTTGTGAACCTTCTGGACCTAAAAGACGAGTACGCCTGTAACCTCTCTTCGGGGCAGAAGAAACTTCTGGAACTGGCTCGGACGCTAATGGCTGAACCTCATTTAGTCCTGCTGGATGAACCCGGGGCCGGGGTGAATCCTACTCTGATGAACCAACTGGTTGAAGATATCCGAAAATCCTGCTATGAAAAAGGACTCACCTTTCTAGTTATTGAGCATGATATGGACTTGGTAATGCGTCTCTGTAATCCCGTCATCGTTATGTGCAACGGCGAGAAAATTGCCGAAGGCTCACCTCAGGAGATACAGCAGGACCAGCGAGTACTAGAAGCCTATCTGGGAGGCCAAAACCAATGAGCCTACTGGAGGTATCCGGTGTTGTGGCCGGCTACGGAGAGACCGAGATTCTTCATGGTGTGTCTATCGCTATAGAGAAGGGTCAGATCGTCACGATTATTGGACCCAATGGCTCGGGGAAGTCCACCTTGTTGAAGACCATCTTTGGCTTGTTGCAGCCCAGGAAGGGTCAAGTGCGCTTCCACGAAGAAGATATCACCGGAATGGCTCCTGAGATAGTTGTACGCAAGGGACTCTGTTACGTTCCACAGTCCAGCAACGTCTTTCCTTCACTATCTATCAATGAAAACCTGGAGATGGGTGCCTTTGTACGAACCGATGATTTTCGTCAGCGTCTAGAAGAAGTGTATGACCTCTTCCCTGACCTGGCGGAAAGACGCAAGGATAGGGCAGGAACCCTGTCAGGGGGGCAGCGGCAGATGTTGGCCCTGGCTAGAGCCCTCATGCTGGACCCCGTTTTGCTGCTTTTAGACGAGCCCTCGGCTGGACTCGCACCCAATCTTGTAAACTCTGTTTTTGAGAAGATCCTTGGCATCAACAGCGCTGGTGTGGCTATTCTTCTTGTAGAACAAAATGCCCGGGAGGCGCTAGGGCTGTCAAGCTGGGGGTATGTTCTAGCTTCAGGGCAGAACCAGCTTGAGGATCGGGGCGAGAACCTGCTCAAGAATCCCGAAATTGTAAAGCTCTACCTGGGAGGGTAGGAACGTGGCAACGCTGAAACAGCAGACTCAACACCTTACACGGAAATGGAGCGCCAGCTATTCGATACTGGCAGGTCTGGTGATATTGCTTCTGCTTGCGTTTCTATCCATTATCAAGTTGGAGTTAGTAGTCAACGGCCTGTTCTTGGGGGCTATCATAGCACTCGGCGCCATCGGTCTATCATTGTTGTATAGCATACTCAACTTTGCTCACATTGCCCATGGCGACTTCATGACTTTGGGTGCATATGTTGCACTATTCTTGCTGGGCACACTCTTTCCCAGCATTGGGCTGGAGGGCACGGGCTTTGGACCTTTTACCTTCGGGTATCCGGTGTTCTTTGCCCTTCCCTTGAGCATACTGGCGTTAGCGGCCGTAGCTATTGGCTTGGACATAGGCATATACCGACGCCTACGGCGCCGGAACGTCAGCAAGGTGGTGCTGGCCATGACGTCACTTGGGGTAGCTATTGCCTTACGGGGATTAGTCCAGGTCATATGGGGTGGAGAGACATGGCAGTATCCCCGGCTATCCAAGCCATTCTATATGCTTCCCATGGAAGTTCGTATTCCACCAGATAACCTCTTTATCGGAGCCCTGGCAGTCATCTTAGTCCTAGCTCTATATTTATTTCTCACTCGCACCAAAATGGGTAAAGCCATGCGTGCTACCTCGGACAATATGGAATTAGCCCGTGTAAGTGGCATTAACACTGAGCATGTCATATGGTGGACCTGGGCGATGAGCGCGGCACTTGCTGCTACAGCCGGTGTCCTGCTAGCGATCTTTCAGGCACAACTCCTGCCCATTATGGGATGGCGGTTTTTGATCCCTCTTTTTGCCGCAGTGATCTTGGGTGGCATTGGCAACCCCTACGGAGCTTTGATAGGAGCCCTCATTATTGGGGTCGCTTCCGAGGTTTCCACTCAGTGGTTCAATCCGGCTTATAAAATAGCAATTGCTTTCATGATTATGATTGTGACCCTCCTTGTGCGTCCGAGGGGAATTTTTGGAGTGAGAGAATGACGGACATCATAGGTATCCTAGGTTATCTTACCGGGTTTGCTATCATGGCGATCATCTATGCCATTTTTGCCTTAGGGCTCAATGTGCACTGGGGATACACTGGTCTTTTTAATATTGGCATTGCCGGCTTCTTCGCTCTCGGGGCTTACACATCGGCATTGCTTACCACAGCCACCCCTGACCCCCGGCTCTTTGAAGATTTCATCTTTGGTGGCAACTTGCCAGCTTTACTGGGAGTATTCAACTTGGGCATAGACCTCTGGTTTTTCATCGCCTTGCTAGGGGCTGGAGCCGTTTGTGGCCTCGTGGCCCTGCTTATCGGCTTTATCACCCTTAGGTTGAGAGAGGACTATTTGGCCATCACCACTCTGGGTATCGCTGAGAGTGTACGGTTTATCTTCCTCAATGAAAAATGGCTGGCCAACGGCTCTAAGGGTCTTTACCGAATTCCCAAGTTTTTAGGGGACTTGGTCTCCCCTCAGAACTACGACTACCTGTATCTGGTAGTGGCAGTAGTCATACTTGTCATCATCTACATTGCCGTGGAACGTACCATTAAGTCTCCCTGGGGAAGGGTATTAAAAGCCATCCGGGAGGATGAGATAACCACCGCTGCCAGCGGCAAGAACGTGTTTAGTTTCAAGCTTCAATCCTTCATACTGGGAGCAATGATAATGGGCATAGGTGGTGCCCTGTATGCCCATAATATCCGATTCGTAGATCCCCATACATTCGACCCCTTGCTAGCCACTTTCGTCATCTGGGCAATGCTGATGGTGGGAGGTAGTGGTAACAACAAAGGGGCAATCCTCGGAGCTTTTGTGGTTTGGGGTATTTGGAGCGGAACCCAATTCTTACCCGGCTTCCTCTCCGACCCCAACTTCCGCTATGTTATGATTGGCTTATTAATTGTAGCCGTTAATCTATTACGTCCCGGAGGCATCTTAGGAGAGGAGCGAAAGGTATCAAAATTGGTGCAACCTCCAGAGGCTGTCTCCCCCGAGCAATAGCCTGAAGAGACAACCTCTGTATTACTCGGTGTGTCCTAACTCGTTAGTAACTTCCTTATTATAAACCTAGGGCAGTTCATATCTGCCTGTTGAAACGATTGCCCCACCTTCAATCTTCCAGATTTCAATAGTGGAGATTACGTCGCCGTTTGCATCAAAGTCTTGAGAGCCCCCGGCGCCCTCGTAGTTGATATCCTTACCCTCTTGGATTAGATACAGCGCTCGCTTGATACTATCAATTCCAGGACCCACTATCTCGCCCGGCGGGTTGGCGACATCGCGCAGTGCGTCTCGGATTGCAGCGCTGTCAGTAGTAGTTCCGGCTTTCTCAGCAGCTAGTGCAATCAGTACCACGGCATCGTAGGTTTCAGCCATGTATGGAAGTGGAGGAACGGCGGCGAAGGAAGCTTCGTAGGCAGCATCAAAGACCTGGCGTGCAGCAGTAACCGGTGTGCCTGCTGCGGTTCCATAGGTTCCTTCCAGATTCTCCACCCCAACTGCTTCATTCATATCGGGGGATTTGGTACCATCACAGAGAAGGAAGGTGTCAATATAGCCGCCTTCTATAGCCTCTCTTAAATAGACCTCGGCGCTCTCTGGATAGCTTATGCATGCCAGAACATCAGGGTTACCTGCGGTTGCCTTGGTAAGCTCCGAAGCATAGGTGGGCTGCACACCCTCGTGGGGTACCAGCTCCTGGACTGTACCTCCCTCTGCCTCGAAGGTATTCCCGAACTGTTCCGCTAATCCCTGGCCGTAGGCGTTGTTGATATATATTGCTGAGGCTGAGTTGTATCCCAGCTCCCGTGCCAGACGACCCATAATCACTCCCTGCACTGCATCAGAGACAGTGGTACGGAAGAGGAAATCATTATCAGCAAGTACCGTTATTCCTGGCGAGGTGGATGCAGCTGAGATCTGCAGGATATTATTGGGTACCGTAACTGATTCCGCTATAGGGATGGTAACACCGCTGGCTAGAGCGCCAACAACGGCGACAACTTTCCCAATTTCAACTAGGGCCCGAGCGGAATCGACGCCCTGTACCGGATTGGTGGCCGTGTCCCTGGCGACGACGGTGACAACAGTACCCATCACACCGCCGGCCTGATTAATATGGTCTGCTGCCAGAGCTGAGGCATTCCGGTGAGCTCCCCCAAAGTCAGAGAGGTCACCAGTGAAACTATTAACCTGCCCAATCTTGAGTGGCGGTACCTCCACTTGTTTAGGAGCGCACCCTCCAACAACAATTATGATCAAGGCTACGGCCAATAGAAGCACTAATCTGGATGTTCCTTTAAATTTATACATTTGTCCTCCTTCCTGTAGTTATTTCACAATCTACATAAGTTCTAGCTCTTTCCGATTCTAAACATCTTGGTCCCGCATGCTGGGCACACACCCTGAGTCGCTGGTTTCCCATTTTTCATAGTTATTGCCTTAGCATCCTTCATTTCCTTTTTCGCACGACACTTCATACAATATGCTTGCAACTTGTCACCTCCTTTTTCTAATATGGGATTTATAATAGACTATTTGTTCCAGTAATGTCAATAGGCGAAGGTATTATTTAGAGCCGATTCAGGTGGTCGTAAAGGTCTTCCCAAACATAAAGTCGGGGTGGTCGGATTTGAACCGACGACCACCTGAACCCCATGTAGCCAAGATAAAAGGCGGAGGCCGCTTGCCTCCTTTCTTAGGGTAGAGTATAGTCTAAGTTGCCACGGATTTCAACTGCCGAAGTCTATATGTGTCGCTTTAACCTATGATAGTACAAATGAGATAAAATAGGCATTTTGTCCGATTCACTTGTTAACGAGCTTTATTTCCAAATCTAGGCTCTTTTTAGGGTCTGCATGATCTTTTACACTTAAAAGCCACATCCAGTAATCACACTTTTTAGCGCTTTGTTCAACTTTCAGACGGGAATTTCATCATCACGCCACTCAATTACGCAGCTTGACCAGGTACGCCTGACCGCCTTTTCGAGAACTGCCAAGCGCGGTTCGGGTATGTCTGGTAGAGATGGCAAGATATGACTGTCAAACCGGGTCAGGAACGTACACCGCTTTCGAAGTAGCGATATTGTAGTTTGCGCACCGCCATAAACGACAAAGTCTACCGTCGAGGCATGAGGTTCGAGATGTTCCCGGATGTGGCCACAAGCCCGATTCAGGAAGTATTCTACCTGCTTTTCCCTGTGTCGCCGAAACCGCTGCTGTGAGCTACCACCTTTCTTGTGTCGCCCATGGATAAGCCCGGTGCCAATTTTACTTGTGACGAGATTTTCACCTTCAGAGAGTCCAATAGCATATGCGCCCAAACGTATTAGAATCAAAGCAATCCTGAAAGTGCGTTTGAGCAAAGAACATAGCGGTTCAACAAGATAATAGCCCTGCTCGAAATATTCTGCTGTGATTGGAAATGGTGGCAGAATGAGAAGCGTTCGGGACGGGCTCCAAAAAATGACGCCTCCTGTTTTCGAACAGGCAGCCAGTTTAGCCAATTCCGGAGGCATAGATTGTGGATCAAGCACCTTTTCGAGTAAATTCCCAACCTCTGGTGCCGGCAAATCAGACGGTATGTAAAGGGACTTAGCTGTACCGGTAGTCGCTTCCAGTTCATTGAGGAAGCTAATCATCTTTACTCTACTGAGAAAGAACTGTCTTGATACACGCATCGTCGTAAATGCCTCTGCTCCAGACGGCTGCCGCAATAAACCCTGCTGCAGCTATAGCCT
>Ga0209979_1003972_pt1 | contig 12591 bp, 2 predicted proteins | sample AnhtaG_FD_183114 | JGI IMG/M metagenome (GOLD analysis project Ga0209979, IMG submission 183114) | Deep subsurface microbial communities from Anholt, Denmark to uncover new lineages of life (NeLLi) - Anholt_01485 metaG (SPAdes) (version 2) | ecosystem: Environmental > Aquatic > Marine > Oceanic >...
ACACCGACGGCGATACCATCGCCGACTGCGTTGACACCGAGGACTGCGACGGCCTGGACAACGACGGCGATACCCTGGTCGACGAGGGCTTCCCCGACACCGACGGCGATACCATCGCCGACTGCGTTGACACCGAGGACTGCGACGGCCTGGACAACGACGGCGATACCCTGGTCGACGAGGGCTTCCCCGACACCGACGGCGATACCATCGCCGACTGCGTTGACACCGAGGACTGCGACGGCCTGGACAACGACGGCGATACCCTGGTCGACGAGGGCTTCCCCGACACCGACGGCGATACCATCGCCGACTGCCTAGACAACTGCCCCGCCGACCCCCTTAAGACCGACCCCGGCCAGTGCGGCTGTGGTAACCCCGATACCGACTCCGACGGTGATGGCGTCGCCGACTGTAACGACAACTGCCCCAGCGACCCCAATCCCGGCCAGGAGAACTCCGACGGCGACTCCCACGGCGATGCCTGTGACAACTGCCCTAACCACGACAACGAAGACCAGGCCGACACCGATGGCGATGGCATCGGCGATGTCTGCGACGCGGACATGGCCCAGGCCGACGCCAGGATCACTGCCCAGAGCTTCGTCGACCCGCCCACAGAGATAGCCGTCTCTGCGAACGTCGCCCTCACCCTGCGCGCGATCCTCCACAACAACGGCGGCTACGGCCCTGTGGACGTGAGCATCTCTACCGTCGCCACGCCTTCTCCCAACTGCTCCGCCACACCAGACCCCGACAACCTCACCTCCGCCAACCTGCCTGTCAGCATCGACGTCACCATCGACGAAATCTGGACCATCCACTGCTCCGAGCCCGGCTCGGATTTCTCGTTCGAGAAGACCATCGCCATCACCACACCCCAGATCACAGACCCCGACCTCACCAACAACTCCGCCACGACTCTCCTGCAGTTGAACGCCACCGCCAAGGCCGACGCCAAGATCATTGACCAGTGGATCGAAGTGTGCGATGACGTCAACGCCAACACAGTGTGCGACTTGGGCGAACCCACATTCCCCGCGCCGTCGGAGATACCGGTCAGCGAAAGCGTTCCCATCGTCGTGGAGAAGACCATCCACAATAATGGGACCTACGGGCCGGTAAACCTCGAGACAGTGAAGACGGCCGTAGCTTCGCCTGACTGCGAGGTCACGCCTGCCGTCCACGTCGAGCAGATTCTCAACGTGCCGGTCGGCATGAACGTCACTCACACCGAGCCCTTCACCATTCATTGCCACAAGCCCAGCGAGCATACCTTCACCTTCGACAATGTGATCAGCATCAAGGACCCGTACGTCAGTGATCCCGTCGGCGGCAACAACACGGCCCATACCGAATGGACGGTGCCCGCCATCGCCCAGGCCGATCTGGAGATCGTGGATCAGCGGACCGTTGTCTGGCCCTCCGACGTGGACGTGAGCCAGGACGTGGTCGTCACCCTGGAGACGGACGTCAAGAACAGCGGCCCCTACGGGTCAGTGGAGGCGGAGTTCGAAGGCTGGATCGACCCGCCGGCCGAGTGCACCGCCGTCCCCGGCCTCATCAGCCAGCAGGTCGTGCTGGCGGCCGGCGAGACGCAGACCATACAGCAGCAGTTCACTATTCACTGCTCCCAGCACTGCCTGCGGACTTTCATCTTCTACAACCGCATTACGGCCAAGGACCCGCACGTTGTCGACCCCCAGCCAGCGAACAATGAGCAGTCCCGTTTCTTGCCCTCCGTCCACTCCTGGGCCCCGGCAGATGTAAAGGTGAGCCAGAGCTTCGTCAACCCGCCGGCTGAGATCCCGGTCAGCGCCAACGTTGACGTCACCCTGCGCAAGACCCTTCACAACAACGGCGGCTACGGCCCCGTGGACGTGAGCATCTCTGCTGGCGCTTCGGCTCCTCCCGACTGCTCCGCCACTCCAGACCCGGCCAACCCTACCTCCGCCAACCTGCCCGTCAGCACCAGCGTCGTCATCGACGAGGTGTGGACCATCCACTGCGATGAGCACAGCTCTCATTCCTTCTCCTTCGACAACTCCATCGCCATCACCACGATCCACGTCAAAGACCCCATCCCAGGCAACAACGCCGCCTCCACCGGCCTCGTGGTCGCCGCCATCGTTCAGGCAGACGTCAAGATCAGCGGCCAGCAGCTCGTCGACCCGCCCACCGAGATACCCATCCACCAGAACGTTGACATTACCCTCTCCAAGACCCTTCACAACAACGGCGGCTACGGCCCGGTCGACGTCTCCATCACCACCAGCGCCGACGTCTCCCTGGCGCCAGGCTGCTCTGCCACGCCCGCCCCCGCCAACCCCACCTCAGCCAACCTGCCCGTCAGCACCAGCGTCGTCATCGACGAGGTGTGGACCATCCACTGCACTGAGCCAGGAGAGAAGACCTTCCGGTTAGACAACGCCATCGCTGTGACGACAGCGCACGTGGCGGACGACCCGGGCAACAACACCGCCTTCAGCGAGCTCACCGCGACGGTGCCGACGCCCGACACCGACCTGGTGGTGGAGCTGATCAAGGACGAGGACATCACCGTCCCTGAGGACCTGGTGTACAGCGGGGATGACCTCGACGGCGACACCATCCCCGACCCCATGGTAACGGTGCGCATCACCAACGGCGCCGGCCCGACCACCGTGGCAGTCCAGCTGACCCAGGTCTCTCTCGACAGGTTCACCTGCGTCTCGCACCTGGTGCCTGAGGCCGGCGATACCCTTCAAGAGTCCATCGTCGGCAACCAGTACTACAGCAAGCTGAGCTGGACCGAGCCCTTGATGGCCGCCTACGAGGTCCGCGACGTCTACCGCGACTACACCGTCCTCTGCAGCGAGCCCGGCCCCTTCCCCAACATCGAGCAGTTCGTGGTCGACGTCGAGCCGCTGGACATGGACGAGCTCGAGCCAGTGGACAACACCGCTGAGAACCACGTCAGCGTCACCTCCGACCCGGACATCGACGACGACACCGTCCCCAACGCCGAGGACAACTGTCCCGAGGACGCCAACCCCGGCCAGGAGGACAACGACCTCGACGGCATTGGCGACGTCTGCGACCCCGACGACGACAACGACGGCATCTGCGACCCGGGTGAGAGCGACCCGTCCTGCACGGGCTCCGACGACTGCCCGCTGCTCTTCGGTGACCAGCCCACGGGCTGCCCGATGAGCGACGTGTCAATCGACGTCGTTAAGGACGAGGCGCCGGACGTTGACGTCAGCGTGTCGACGCCTTACCCCATCACCGTGACCGTCACCAACGGCGACGAGGCTGCCGACGTGGACGTCGACCTGCTGCTGGTGTCTGCGGACCCGGCCGCTATGGCTGGCTGCACCGTCTCTTGGGGCGGCGCCCAGGCCGGTCTGGACTTCATCGAGGAAGTCATCGACGGCTTGCTCCACAGTCAGTTGTCCGGCACTCTCAGCATGGCTGCCGCTCCGAACCCCGGCCATGAGTGGTCCGAGATCGTGACCGCCTACATCCACTGCTTCGAGAAGAGCCTGCATCCGGATGCCTTCGAGCTGGCTGCCGGTGCGGCCCCGATACCGCCTGTATGGGACGAGTACCCGGCGGACAACATCATCAAGACGCCCGAGACCATCACCGTATGGGTGGTCGCGGACGTCAGCGTGCCCAGCTTCGGGGTTGTCGACCCGCCGACCGGCATCCCCGTCAACGAGACCGTGCCGCTCACTGTGGGCTGGGTAGTCCACAACAACGGCCCGTACGGTCCGGTGGAGGTGGAGCTGGCCAAGTTCGCCACGGCGCCGCCGGACTGCGTCGTCGGCGATCCGCCGGGATACCCGGGGGCGGGGGTAGACGAATTCCCCAGCGTGGCCAGCTTCGAGGACATCCTTGTGGACACCAACGCGGACACTATCCTTGACACGTCCCTCGGCCCCGCCACCCTCAGCGGACCGACCAAGGTGGAGAGAGGCGCCCCCTACCTCGACGGCGGCCTGGAGACCATCGATACGGAGATCATCGAGATGACGCTGACGGGCTCCCTGCCCCTCATCGGACCCGTGACCATCCAGGAGAGCCCCAGCCAGGACTCCACCGGGCTGATCCAGGAGCAAGAGCCCGGCACCCAGTTCCCGGCGGACAGCTTCTTCGATGTATTCGTCGAGCTGATGGGGACGCCCTACGGCGTGCTGACGAGCGACGCAGTGCGTGTCGAGACCGTCATCCACGGCATCCCGCCTTACTTCTCCATTTATGGCCACGGCGACGACATCGACCTCAAGGACGCCTACGATGTCGTGCGGGTCAGGCTGGTGAGGGGGCTCAAGCATGAGGTGTGGAAGCCTGTACAGGTCATCCTGCCGGTGAGCGTGGACGTGACTGTGGAGGAGATCGACACCATCCACTGCTCCCAGCCGAGCACGCACGAGTTCACTTTCGACAGCCGCATCGTTCGGATCAAGGACGAGCATGTTGCTGACCCCAACCCGGGCAACAACACCGCCTCCACGCAGCTGACGGTGGCCGCCATCGCCTACGGCGACGTGGAGATCGACGCGATGACGGTGACCGCTCCCGCCCAGGCCTACAACGGTGAGGACTTCACCCTGACGGTGGACAAGACCCTCCACAACTACGGGTCCTGGGGTCCGGTGAACGTCCAGTACGACTTGTCGGTGTCGGCACCGGCGGACTGCACCGTGACGCCGGCTTCGGCCAGCGCCCAGGTTAGCCTGCCGGTGAGCGTGCCGACCGCGGTCAGTGAGTCGTTCACTGTGAACTGCTCCGACCCGACAGGAGCCCACCTCATCAGCGTGGACAACGTGGTGACACTGGCGGACGACCCGCACATCATCGACCCCGATGGCGCCAGTGCCTCCGGCTCGGCCACGGTGACGATTGGCGTGGATCTCCTCATCACGTCGTGCGACGTGCTCGACCCGGCGACCGGTCTCCCGACCTCCACGTTGACGCTCCTGGAGGGACAGGCGATCGACCTGCGTCACCTCAAGGTGGTCAAGAAGTTCGGTTTCCTGCCCACGGGCCTAGCCTTGGACATCGATAACTTCATCCTCCCTGCAGGTGTCAAGGCGCACTGCATCGCACCGTGGCCGATCCCGTTGCCACCGCCGCTCGTGTCGTTGCAGTGCACTGTGGGCGGCAGCCCGGTTCCGTTCTCGTACGTCGCGACGGGGCCTGCCGCACTTGACTCCCGCATCGTGTTCGGGTTCACCTCCGAGGCAACGGTCGACGCCTGGCTTTGGGAATTCACTCCCGAGGTCGGGTCCGCGGGTACGTACCCGATCACCCTCGACCTGGAGGTTGCACCAGACGATCCCAGTGTGGTTGACCTCGACCCGGCCAACGACCTCTGCTCGGCGGGGTTCGTTCTGGACGTCTGCCCTGACGCCGACGCCGACGGCGTGGCCGAGGGCCCCTGCCCGCCGCGGCCTGACAACGACAACTGTCCTGACGACTACAACCCTGACCAGGCGGACACGGACGGCGACGGCATCGGTGACGCCTGCGACGGCACGTCGGACCACGACGTCACGGTGAAGAGCCTGATGATCTTCGGTCCCGCTCCTATCAACCTCTTCGACACCACCGGCCGCTACCTGTGGGCCATCGGCGAGATCGGTAACCTCCGCGACCACGTCGAGACCGTGAACCTCAGCCTGGACATCGACGGCAACCCAGGTTGCGACGAGGGCATCCAGCAGATCCTCCCCGGTCACAACCCCTTCACCCTCATGCCGTTGGAGCAGAAGTGGGTGCTCCTGCGAACGCGCTACGAGTGCCAGACCCCCGAGCCGGGAATATACCCGCTCGAGATCACGCTGACTATCGACCACGTGGCCCACGACGGCGGCGACGACACCTACCCCGCTAACGACTTCCAGACGAGGGTGAAGTCGCTGCTGATCGAGTAGCCGTGCGCCAGAAGGCAAGCAACGTCGCCCAAGGCCCCCAAACCGAGGCCCCTGCGTGCGTGCCGCTATGACCGTGGCGGCCGTAACCTTCCGCGCTGACCAGACGAAGGCCTGGGCCACAGTTGCGCCAACCCAAGCCCGAACAGGATGTGCGCGGCCGTCCCCCTTGGGTAAGCCAGCACAGGTGCCCGGCCGGACTGCTCAGCGCAGCGGCTGACTCGAAGGGCGCCGTATGGGGGATGCAAGCGGCCGGGGAGGGCCAGAGAGGGCAACCGTAACAGAAAGGCCAGTCTGAGCGTTATACATTATGAGAACGGTATTCCCAGAAAGCTTTTGTCGCCTTGTTAGCTTCCAGGGGGCAAGCTTTCGGGTTGAAATCGCGATCTTGTGCTGATATAATGCGGCCGACGTCTGGCTGAGGACGGCCTACCCTGTGGTTGGGACTACCGGGGTAGGCACTTATGAGCTAGGGAGGCAATACCATGAGGAAAGTGGCATGGATTACGGCGGCGGGCGCCGCCCTTGTGCTGACAGTTGTGCTTGGCTTTAGCCTTCTGGGCGGGCAGGGAGCCTCCGCCCAGGACACCGTCAACTTCGACGTTGACCCCGAGACCAGCGGGAACAGCGCCAGCACGCTGGGAACGGTAGAGGACTGCGTCGAGATTGTCGTCGCCAGCCCCTCATTCGACGACGTCAGCGACTACATCATCGACATCGTCGTTACCGGCGACACCCAGGCACCCGTGGCCTACGACGCGTCGCTGAACTACTGCGACGACCCAACCGTCGCCGGCGACCCCACCAAGTGCGACGCTGGAGACCCCGTCACCATCGTTCACATCGCTGACCCCGGCACGGACACCCTGATCAAGGTGCCGGGCGCCGACATGGACTTCAGCGACCTGCGACCCGACAGCGACGGCATGTTCACGATTGGGCCCATGTACGCTGTAGCCCCGCCCGCTGGTATTGCCGGCAACGGCACCATCACGAGGGTGGGCCTGGACATCGGCGGCTCGGGCCTGGTCACCTTCACCCTGAACGCGTGGCCCCTCACTGCGTACGCGTCGGGTGCCGGTGAGCACGCGATCACGGTCGATGGGGGCCAGCTGGCGATCAACGCCAGTTGCCCCGTCTACGCCGACGTGGAGATCGTGAGCCAGGCGGTGCAGGACAGCGCCTGCACGGGCACGGCGCCCACCAGCATCGACGTGGACACACCCACCGTCCTTTGCCTGCGCAAGAGCATCGTCAACAACGGGCTGGAAACCCCGGTGGACGTGAGCATCGCCACGACCCTGAGCCAGGTCGGCGGCGGGACCGACTGCGCCATCGAGGCGGACGTCGGCAACCCCGATTCGTACTCCGGCCTGACCAGCACGCCGGTCACCGTGGACGAGAAGTTCACCATCAATTGTACGGAGCCCAGCACCCACTCGTTCAGCTTCCAAAACGACATCGCTGTCACCGGCGGCGTCATAGACCCGAACACGGGCAACGACTCGATGACGACGCCGTACAGCGTGGATGTCACGGCCGTGGCCGACCTCCAGACCACCAGCGTCACCGTGGACGCGCCCGGCCAATGGGCGATCGGCAGCGCCTTCGACGTGACGGTGAACGCCAACGTCACCAACGCCAGCCCCTACGGCCCGGTCAACGCCGACGTAACCCTGGACCTCGCCCTGGCCGGTACGGCGACGTGCGACAGGAGCCCGGACGCGTCTCAATCGGACGACGACTTGGACCTGGGCGGCCCCAGCGTGGCGACCGCCACCTGGAGCGTGACCTGCACCACCACCGGGAGCGCGACCTTAAACGGCAGCGCGACGGTGGTTCTCGATGATGACCCGCACATCACCAACCCCGACGGCAACGACAGCAACACGGGCAGCGGCACCACCAACATCACCGCCTCGGCCGACGTCGACGTGGTGAGCTGGTCCATCGCGGAGGACGACCTGGCCATCGCCGGCAACCAGATCCTCATCGTGCCCGGCACGCCGGAGACGATCACCACCAATCAGGTGATGCACAACATCGGCCCCCAAGACGCTCCCACCGTCAACGACGTCAGGAGCGTGACGGATACCGCTGAGTGCAACGTCGACCCCAACTCCGACAGCGATCCGTTCAACCTGGTGGTGAGCATGAACGCAACGCAGGATGACACCTGGAGCGTCGACTGGCTCGGCGGCGCCACCTACTGCACGCTCACCTTCGACAAGGCGCTGTCCATCCCGGCGAACGGGGTGAGCGACCCCGTTCTCGGTAACAACAATGCGTCGGCAAGCGTCGACGTGGTGCTTGACAGCGATACCTTGCAGTGCCCTGGCGCGTCGCCTTGTCCCGACGGCGTGCCCGACGACTACGACGTCCTGGACGACAACTGCGACGATGACTACAACCCGGACCAGCTAGACACGGACGAAGACGGCGAGGGCGACGCCTGCGACACAGACGACGACGGCGACGGCTTTGCCGATGACGCCGACAACTGCCCGCTGGTCGCCAACCCCCTCCAGGCCAACTCGGACACCGACAGCCACGGCGACGCCTGCGACAACTGCCCCAACACCGCCAACGAAGACCAGGACGACGCAGACGATGACGACGTCGGCGATGACTGCGACAACTGCCCCGACGACGCCAACGCCGACCAGGACGACGCAGACGATGACGACATCGGCGATGAGTGCGATAACTGCCCCGACGACGCCAACGCCGACCAGGCCGACGCAGACGTTGATGAGGTCGGCGACGTGTGCGATAACTGCCCCGATGACTACAACCCTGACCAGGCCGACGCAGACGGCGACGGCATCGGCAACGCCTGCGAGGAAGACGATGACGACGACACCATCCTCGACACCGCGGACAACTGCCCCACGGTCGCCAACCCCGACCAGACCGATACCGACGGCGACGGCCTAGGCGACGCCTGCGACAACTGCCCCGACGACGACAACGCTGACCAGACGGACACTGACGGCGACGGCTTGGGTGATGCCTGCGACGACGACGACGACGACGACGGCTTCACCGACGAGGAGGAGGCCGCCGCCGGCTCCGACCCTCTGGACACCGCCAGCACCCCGGAAACGATAGCGGCGACGCCCACACCCACCCCGGCCGCTACGCCCACGCCGGTAGCCCCAGAAGACGTGTGCGCGCCGGTGCTCCCCGGCACCTACCACGGCACCGTTCGCCTCGATGGCGCACCGCCCACCGATGGCATGGTTCTCAAGGCCCTGATCGGCGAGGACGAGTGGGCCAGCACCACGGTCGTTGGCGGCCTCTACGTTGTAGACATACCGGAGACGCCGCCCACGGTGAAACCGTGTTTCGAGGGCGGAACCATCACCTTCATGCTCAATAACGCCGTCTGCGAGCCGACAGCGGAATGGGAGTCCGGCCTCCACAGCCATGACCTCACCTGCCAGACTGCGGTAGCGCCGGTCAGCCCTACGCCTGGGGTCACGCCCACTGCTACTCCCGCTCCCGCCCCGGGCACGCCGACGCCTGTGGCACCGCCGCCCACGGGAGGCGGAGGCTTGTTCGACGGCAATGGCCTGCCTTGGGCAACGGCCTTGGCAGCGGGAGGCGTTCTGGCTTTGCTGCTGACGGCAGTCGGTCTATCCCGAGGCGCCAGGAGGCGGTCTGAATAGGAGCAACACGATACGATAGCCCATAATAGAGCCGCCTCGCACGTAATAGGCTAGAGACCAGAAGAGTGGCGTCACGCTAAGACGCCACTCTTCGCTGTTGGGAGTGGACGGAAGGGTGGGATGGGGCGGGCGAGTCGCGCCCAGCGGAGAATATCAGGACTAGGAGAAATCAAGGCAGCCAGGCCGTGACCAGAGGCCGATCTGAGCGTTATAGTTACTGTAAGTGGCTTGGACGGCTCCTGGAGAGAATTTTACTGCGATTTTTTACCACCGTCTCTCGATCACGCTACTTGACAGGATGGTATAATCGGTTTAGTCTTGTTCCCACCGCAGGATAACGCGGAAGCCAGCCACCGCGTAACCTGCAGGGAGCGTCAACGTAGGGGGTGCATGATGGCGAAGCCAATGTGGGCCGGCTTCGTGAGCGCGATTCTCCTAGCTTTCATCTGCGCCGGAATCTACGCCTTCACCGAACGTAGCCACGTTGCTGAGGCCCAGTCGGCCACCATCGTCGGCGTGGACGCCGACATCGATGACAACAATGACGGCACACCTGACAACACAGCTACATCCCTCGGCGCCATCAACAGCTGCATATCGGTCAACCCCGACAGTGTCTTCTCCATAGACCTGTTCATCCAGGAAGTCACGAATCTCGACGCCTGGGACGCCATCTTCCAGTTTGATGAGTCCGTGCTCGAGGTTAACTCGCTAGCTGTGGCCGATTTCTTCCTCGGGAGCAACGTGTACACCCACTTACACTGCTACACCGACGGCGTGTGCGAGGTCGGCGGCCAGGACCAGAGCCAGAGCCACGCTGGTCACGACGGCTCCGGCGTGCTCGGCAGGCTGGAGTTCACAGCTATCGGCACGGGTATCAGCGAGGCAAATCTCGACCTCCGGCCTCCGGCTTCAATGGTTGTCCTGCGCGATGGAGAGGGCACTCCCATCGGGGACGACGATGGGGACGGCTTTTTCGATGGCACCATCTTGAACGCAACGATCGCCGTCGGCCTTCCATGTCCAGGGGAGTGCCAGCCGGGCGTCGACACCGACGGCGATGGATTCGACGATGACGTGGAATGCTACCTGGGAACCGACCCGCTGGACGATTGCTCCAACAACCCCAGCCACGCCGCCTGGCCTCTGGACATCAACAACGATCAGGTCGTCACTGTTGTGGGCGATGTGCTTTGGTTCGCGGGGCTGATCGGCTCCACATGCGACGGCAGCGAGTTCTGCAAGCGCTTGGACCTCAGTGGTAACGGCGTCATCACTGTTGTCGGCGACGTGCTTCCGTTCGCGGGCCACATAGGGGACTGGTGCTCCTAAACGGCGCGCCCGGCCATGGGCCGTGGTGAGCAAGCCTCGGATTTGATCGGCTTGGCCTTGACAGCCAGGTTGGCGACATCGCTCACGCTCATCCAGGCCTCTCAGGCCGTTCTCCTTTCCCCCTGTCCCAACCTGAGCTTGTCGATAAGGCCGCTATCTCCATCGCCGGCTTCTGGCAGCGACCGCACATTTCGCGGGCCGCCCTCCACGCCACCGCCTGATGAGCTATCGCTTGCATGACTGAGGGCACTGTGGCCCAGGCTGCCAAACCCCGGGCAGCCAGCGCCGGTGGAAGAGCGAAATTGACAGCGCAAACGCCCAGCGAGATATTGACAGTAGAGTCAGAAAGGTTATCATAGCGGTGATTGTGCGAAATTGGGTCAAAGCAAGCAATATCTAGCAGGAGGAGAACAATGAGAAAAGCTGCTTCAAAGTTCCGTTGGCGGGGTAGAGGCGCATTAGTTGTGCTCGCCCTGATGGTAGGTGTCCTGGGCCTGCTCCTCCTGAATAGCGGGGTCAAGGCCGACGCACCGCAGTTCAACGCCACCGCCAGCACTGACGTCAGCGACTACGCAGCTCTGGCCAACGCCGATATCTTGAGCACATTCGACATAGGCGACGACCCCTGGCCAGCCGCCCAGTACGAAGCCCAGATTAGCTTCACTCCCAGCGAGTGGGGCGTCGCGGAGTTCGCCGACATTCCCATAGGAGCTGTGGTGGGAAGAATGGACGTTAACGCCACCCTGGGCTGGTTCAATAGCCCCTGCTCCGCCGACTACGGTGGCTCGCTTTACTTCCCCTTTGATCCGTTGATGAACTGCTCCATAGACACGTCCGATACGATCGCCTACACCGACCCCTGCTTCTTCCAAGACTGCAACAGCAACATGATTCAGGACGGCTGCGACAAGTGGCCCGAGTTCCTGAACACCATGTTCCCCGGCATGACGCCCATCACACGCCACGCCGGCTTTGAGTGGATCGGCATCAACGTGTCGTTGAGCTTCCTGACCTTCGAGCCCGGCACCAGCATCCCCAGCACCGCCGCGCCCGGCGTGCCGTCTTTCTCCCCTGACCTGGGCTACGTGGCGATGTCCGTGCTCAACGACCCTACCGCCCCCCTGGTCAAGAACCAGATCACCGACAATTGCCCGCCCCTGAGCACCGAAACCACCTACTACGGCTTGACCCAGGACAACACGCTCACCGTCGACGAGAACGAGGCCGGCTACGCCTGGCGCACCAACCCTGCGGAGAGCGGCACCTACACTTTCAACGGCTACACCCATTCCATCCGCGACGCTGACGGCGACGACATCGACAACGAGATGGATACCTGCCCCCACGTCGTAGATACAGGCGACCCAAGAGTGATGGGCAGCGACGACAATGACAAAGACGGCATGCCGAACACCTGCGACCCCAATCCGGACACTAAGGTCATCGACCACGACGGGGACGGGTTCCCCAACCGCCAGGACAACTGCCCCCTGGTGCCCAACAACGCCCAGACGGATGGCGATCTCGACGGCATCGGCGACGCCTGTGACCAAGACGACTGGAACGACGACGGCGACACCGACGACCCGGGCGAGCCGACGGGGTTCGACTCCGCCACGCCCAATGGCGATCAGGCGGTAGTGTGGTTCGCGACCGACATCCAGATCGGC
>Ga0209979_1003973_pt1 | contig 12587 bp, 7 predicted proteins | sample AnhtaG_FD_183114 | JGI IMG/M metagenome (GOLD analysis project Ga0209979, IMG submission 183114) | Deep subsurface microbial communities from Anholt, Denmark to uncover new lineages of life (NeLLi) - Anholt_01485 metaG (SPAdes) (version 2) | ecosystem: Environmental > Aquatic > Marine > Oceanic >...
TGTTTCTACAGCTTTTAGTAAGTGGCATCTCTATTGGAAGTATCTATGCGTTGGTTGCCCTGGCCATGGTAATTATCTACAAAACCTCAGAGGTGCCCAACTTTGCCCAGGGTGAAATGGCCATGATCTCCACCTTTGTCGCATTTATGTTCCTGGATACCTATGGTCAGCCTTTTATTGTTTCATTCACTGGGGCCTTGGGATTTGCTATTTTATTAGGCGTATTTTTGGAGTTTGTTTTCTTGAGAAGGGCAAAGGATCCCAATGTCCTCAGTCTAATCCTTATTACCCTCGGATTTGAGATGATGCTTTATGGTTTAGCAAGCTGGAAATGGGGAGCCGAACAACAGAGCTTCCCTTTTCCGGTTTCAGACTTTGAAATTGTTAATTTAGGCCAAGCTGTAGCCAGTTACCTGAATATTGCCACGTTTTTTGTGGCCCTAACTCTAATGTTTATCCTATTTCTTTTCTTTAAATATACCAAGGTGGGTATTGCCATGAAAGCTACCCAACAGAATATGATAGCCGCCAGGATAAATGGGATCAGGGCCAATAGGATATTATCCCTAACATGGGGTATGAGTTCCTTTATTGGGGCTGTGGCCGGTATGATGTTAGCACCCATGGCTACTCTGGACCCGAATTTGATGATGGATCCCCTGCTCAAGGGATTTGCTGCGGCTGTTATGGGTGGCATGACTACCCTGGTTGGTTCTGCTATCGGAGGATATCTCCTTGGTATAATTGAAACCCTATTTGGTGGATATGTTTCTTTGCAATTTAAATCTATAGTAGCTTTTTTGATCATTGTACTGGTTCTCTGTTTTAAGCCGAGTGGCCTTTTTGCCAAGCACTATGTTAGAAGGGTTTAATCGGTTCGTTGAGTTATTACTCAGGTCATAAAATAGTTTACATTTTTGATTTTATTTAAGCCAAAATATTAAAAAATGTAGGGGTTCGATTTATCGAACCCGCTTCCGGGCTTGACCTGCCCGCCATGCGAGACGCAAGGCGAGGCGGGCGGGTGAATCAAGCCCCTACGTTGAATGAATGAATTCTTATTTGTGTTATAAAGCACAATGAAAAATGCAAACAATATTATTCACTCAATAATAATTAGTTAAAGGTCGTTTATGGACACTGTTGAAAAACAAATAGAAACAGATTTTTTTAACGTTGATAACCTGACGGTCGCCTTTGGTGGTCTGAAGGCCGTTGATAAGGTTAGCTTTAAAATTAACAGGAAAACTATCTTTTCTATCATCGGCCCCAATGGTGCAGGAAAGACTACTATCTTTAACTGTATCAATGGTCTTTATATACCAGATACAGGGAAGATAATCTTTAATGGTGAAGACATAACAGGTCTAAAGCCTCACAAGATCGCCAGGAAGGGGATTGCTCGAACTTTTCAGAATATCGAGCTTTTTTCCAGGATGACAACAATGGAAAACTTGATGCTGGGCAGGCATATTCATATTAATACAGGGGTGTTGAGTGGGGCTACCTTCTTTAGACGAAAATCAAAGGCCGCCCTTGAAGAGATAAAGCACAGAGAGCGGGTAGAACGTATTATTGATCTACTGGATTTACAATCTGCTCGAAACCAGTTTGTGGGTGGCCTTCCCTATGGGACCCAGAAGCTTATCGAGTTAGGTAGAGCCCTGGCCCTTGAGCCCGAACTTTTACTCTTAGATGAACCTTCGGCCGGGATGAACACAGAAGAAAAGCAGGATCTTATCTTCTGGATAAAGGATATACAGGATGAATTGGGGATTACCATCTTATTAATTGAGCATGATATGAAGATGGTTATGGATATATCGGACAGGATTCTGGCCATAAATTTTGGCAAACCAATAGGTGAAGGGATTCCTGAAGAAATCCAGAACAATCCTGAGGTTCTGAAGGCATATTTAGGGGAGGAAGAGCCTGAAACAGTAGGCAGCAGGTAGTAAGCAGTAGACAGAAAGAGCATTGGGGCGTAAGCAATTTAGCGCATTTTAGCCAATTATAAATTTAGCTCACTAAAAAATGGCATTTCTTGAAATTAAAAATATAGAGACTTTTTATAGACTCGTCTATGCCTTAAGAGGTGTTTCCCTAACTCTTGAAGAGGGTACCATAACTGCTATCCTTGGAAATAATGGGGCAGGAAAAACAACTATATTAAAGACGGTTATGGGTTTGATCGAGGATCAGCCGGACAAAGGAACTATTGAGTTTATGGGAAAGAGAATCGACGGTAAGGATCCTGAACAATTAGTCAGGTTAGGTATCTCTTATGTACCAGAGGGGCGCGAGATCTTTGATGAGCTAACAGTTAGGGAAAACTTACTTATGGGGGCCTACTGCAGGCATGATAGGGCTGGGATCAAGGAAGACTTCAAAAGGATCTATGGCTATTTTTCAGTCCTTGAGGAAAGAGAGGATCAGCTTGCCGGAACACTTTCAGGAGGTGAACAGCAGATGTTAGCTATAGGCAGGGCCCTGATGAACAAGCCCAAGCTGCTCTTCCTGGACGAACCATCCTTAGGGCTTTCACCTATCCTGGTTAAGGAAATATTCGATATTATAAAGATGATAAACGAAGAAGGTATTACAATACTCCTTGTTGAACAGAATGCACGAATGGCGTTAAAAATAGCCCATATTGGTTTGATATTAGAAAATGGACGCTTCGTCATGAAGGGGAAGGCAGCAGACCTAATGGAAGACGAAGATGTAAAGGAATTTTATCTTGGGGTAAAACAAACAGAATCGGCCAAGGGTTATCAGAGGTGGAAGAGAAAGAAACGATGGAGATAATTAGATGACCTACGAGACAGTGCCACAGGTTTTTTTAAATGCAGTAAAAAAGTATACTGACAGGGTTGCTATGAGGAAAAAGGATTTTGGTCTGTGGCACGATATTTCCTGGAATGAATATTACACTTTGGCCAAGTATGTGGGCTCGGCACTCATATCAATGGGCCTTAAAAAGGGAGATTGTGTATCCATCATAGGTGACAATTGTCCTGAATGGGTTATCATAGACCTGGGTATCCAATGCGCTGGTGGCGTGGCTGTTGGGGTCTATTCAACCAATGCCTGGCCACAGGTTGAATATATGATTCAGAATTCTGAATCTAAATTCTTCTTTTTGGAGAATGAGGAGCAGCTTGATAAGTGGCTCAACTTTAGGGACAAGGTTCCCCATCTAAAAAAGGTTATTGTGTGGGATCTGGAAGGACTCAGGCAATTCAAGGACTCCATGTTCATGACCTACGATGAAGTCCTGGAGATTGGCCGTCAGATCGTGGAAAAGGAGCCCGATCTGTTTGAAAACCGTATGAATGAGGTTACGCCCGAGGATCTCTCTGTTCTCATTTATACCTCAGGAACCACAGGCCTCCCAAAGGGGGCGATGCTGACCCACAGAAATGTTACATGGATGGGGCGGGCCATCGAAAAAGAAAATCCCCTATATGATACGGACGAGGTCTTGTCCTTTTTGCCCCTGTGTCACATCTTCGAACGTCTCTTTTCGGTCTTTGGGCATATCAGCCATGGATTTACCGTTAATTTCATAGAAAGCCTGGACACGGTTACAGACAATATGAGGGAGGTATCCCCAACTGTGGGATATGCTGTTCCCCGTATCTGGGAAAAATATCTTTCTGCCGTCTACATCAGGATGTCCGATGCCACCTGGTTTAAAAAGCTCGTCTTTGGCATCGCCTTTAAAATAGGTAAGAAGCGGGCCACCCTGATGATGAATTTCAAGCCTGTCCCCTATTATCTCAAGGTTTCCTATCAGCTTGCCTGCCTCGCAGTATTTCGAAAGCTTAAAGAGAGGCTGGGGTTTGACCGGCTGAGGGTAGCCTACTCGGGCGCTGCCCCCATATCTCCCGATGTACTTCATTTTTTCCAGTCCATCGGTGTCAATCTCATAGAGGGATATGGCCAGACAGAAGATACAGGGGTAACCTGTGTCTCCAGGATAGGCAAGGTGAAATTTGGAACTGTAGGACCGCCCCTCACCGGTACAGAGGTGAAAATAGCAGAAGATGGAGAAATACTGGTGAGATCTCCCAGTGTTTTCAAGGGATATTACAACAATCCTGAGGCCACAAAAGAGACCCTTAAGGATGGGTGGCTTTACTCTGGTGATGTGGGAGAGTTAGATGATGATGGTTACCTTAAAATAACAGACAGGAAAAAAGATATTATTGTAACTGCCGGCGGCAAAAATATTACTCCCCAATATATTGAGAACCAGCTAAAATTCAGTTCCTATATCAATGACGCCGTAATTATTGGGGATAACAGAAAATTCATTTCAGCCCTTATTATGATTGATGAAGATAATGTGGTGAAATATGCTCAAGATAACAAGGTCCAATTTTCAACTTACAAAGATCTGACCCAGAGCCCAGAGATTTTCAAGCTCATAGACAAAGAGTTAAATAATGTCAACTCAGGACTTTCACGGGTGGAACAGATAAAAAAATTCACTATCATACCTAAAAAATTGTACGAAGAAGACGGTGAGGTGACCCCAACCATGAAGGTGAAAAGAAAATTTATCAATGATCATTTCGGAGATCTTATTGACGCTATGTACAAAAGAAGGTAGTTTTAACCCTATAAAACGGTAATTTCAAAAGTTGTATGAAAAAATGGAAATAGATCAGTAGGACAGGCGTCTCGCCTGTCCTACTGAAAAACTTTTAACAATACTTGCAAAATCAAAAGGAGGGAGAAGATGAAAAAGAGGAACTTGGTTATTATGTTGTCTTGCGTAATGGTCTTATCTTTAGCTTTCATTCCTGTTGCACGGGCAGAAAGAGGAGTCACTGATACAGAGATCAGGATCGGCTCATGGGGCCCGCAAACAGGACCTGCTGCTCTCTGGGGAGCAGTGGCCAGGGGAACAGGGCTCTTATTTAAAATTATCAATGAGGAAGGCGGAATCCATGGCAGGAAGATAAAATACTTTTTAAGGGATGACGCCTATCAACCCCCCAAAACAAAGGCCATTGCCAAAGAGCTGGTGGAAGACAAGAAGGTCTTTGCCTTTGCATGTGGCGTTGGAACAGCCACAGGTATGGCTGTTAGAGATTATCTGGAGAAAAATAAAGTCCCCTGGGTAGGACCAGCAGCCGGTTCTGTTCACTGGTGCTATCCTCCTGAGAAGGCCCCATATCTGTTCGGGACTTATCCTCTCTACTGTGATGAGGCATTACTACTGGTAAATTATGCTATCGATAAGTTAGGGAAAAAGAGAATAGCCTTTTTCTACCAGAATGACGACTATGGTAAAGTTGGCCTTATCGGTGCCCAGATGGCCCTGGAAAGAAGGGGGATGAAATTTGCAGCTACGGTCTCCGCAGAGCTCATGGACACAGACCTAAGCTCTCATTGTATGAAGCTAAAGGCTGCCAAACCTGATGTGGTCATTATGTGGGTCTTGCCAAAACATGGGGCCATCATGCTTGGTACAGCAGTCAAACTTGGATTTAAACCTCTGTGGATGACCTCAAGCACCTTGAGTGATTACCCTTTAATGTATAAGATAAGCAAGGGTCTCTTTAAGGATGTTATCTTTACCACATTTGGGGAGCTGCTCGATTCCACACATCCATTAATGATAAAGTACCATGAAGCCCAAAAGAGACTGGAGCCTAAAGATAGATGGGGAATCTTTTACTATGCCGGTATCCTCTTTGTTGAGCCCATGGTCGAGGCATTGAAGAGATGCGGAAGGGATTTGACTGTAGATAATTTCATCAAGGCCATGGAATCGATTAAGGACTTTCAGGGCATAGGCCCTAAGATGAGCTTTGGCCCGAACAAAAGACAGGGGTCACGCTCATTTTTTATTGCCAAGTGCATTAAGGGTGGAAATAACGAAAAGCTTACCGACTATCTTACATCTGATATTGACGTTTATGAGGTTAAAAGAAGACTCGAGAAATAGATGTAAACACTGATAGTGCCCGTTGATAGCATCTCTCTCCGAAGCTTTGCTTCAGAGTTATCCATAAAAGAAACTTTAAGCCCTTGAAACAAGGTCCCTGCTGGTCCCCGATCATCGGGATTTATAGCAACTCGACAATGCTATTATAAGCTCCGCCTATTAAATCCCGATTATCGGGGCCACTCCTGTGCATTTATGAGGCCCGCCCTGGCGCGAAGTTTCTGGAATATCGTACAATGGCTATATTATTTCTATGCTTAGCTATACAAACTCATGTCTTGCAAGCCAGGTCTGGGCCAGGGGCATAACAAAAAAAGACATCTCCATGCTCTTTTCCACATTTAGTTTCTTAGGAGTTGTCAGTTGTCCGTTATAGAAATAATAAAATCAGTTCATTTTACCACTAACAACGGACAACTGACATTACCTAAACCCCTACCCCTAAAAAAAGCCCTGCCTGATGGACTATCAACGCCACTGCATAGGCACATACAAGGCTAAAGAAGATGGAAAAAAGTGCCCACCGCCAACTACTTTCTCTTTTGATTATTATGACAGTCACAAAACATGGAACATAGAGCATCATAAATATGATCAGAGTAAATGCTGTCAATTGATTCCAGCATGGTTCTTTTTGAAGTCTTACCGATAATGGTTCTGAATCCTCGGATACACCTTCGCCCAGGGAATAGGCTGTTCCAAGGGTAGAAAGAATCACCTCCTTTGCTGCAAAACCCCCAATCAGGGCAATATTTAGCCTGTATTCAAAACCAAGAGGACTCGTTATAGCAGTTAGGGCCTTTCCAACAATTCCGGCAAAAGATCCCTCGAGAGCAGCCCTTTGTTCATCAAGATCTATTTTATCAAGGGCATTGTTTAGCTCATCATAGGCCCTCACTATCTCCTTTTTTCTCTCAGAACCCCGGGTATAGATATCATAGTATTTATCAAAAGAGTTAATCCCTTCCCCTGTTTTTACTATTTTATTTACCCCAGGAGTTGAGAGAAATTCCTGAATGAGGGCCTCCTTTCTATCCTTGAAGGAATTTATCTCCTCTTTAGAGAGCCCGGGAAAGGTCATCATAATCCACAAAAGGATAGAAATGGCCAATATTACGGTGCCAGCCTTTTTAATGTACATCCAGGTTCTCTCCCATGTATGGATAAGCAACCCTTTAAAGGTAGGAAGCCTGTAGGGGGGGAGTTCCATTACAAAGGGTGTCTTTGCCCCTTTAAGAACCGTTATTCTGAGTATCTTGGCAGCAACAAGGGCAAAGCCCCAACTAAGGAGGGTGAGGAGAAACATGATCATGGCCTCATTTTTGGCAAAAAAGGCAGCAATAAGCATGGCAAAAACAGGAAGTTTGGCACCACAATTCATAAAAGGCAGGACCAGCATAGTTGCTATCCTCTCTTTTGAGCTCCTTAAAGTCCTGGTAGCCATTACACCGGGAACGGCGCAACCCCCTGCTATGCCACCGCTTACGATCAAAGCCATCACAGAACTACCATGCAGGCCAAACCAGCTTAGGATCCTATCCATCATGTATGCAATCCTTGCGATATATCCTGAATCCTCCAGGATTGCTATAGCAAAAAACATAAACATAAGAAGCGGGACGAAACTGAGCACACTTCCCACCCCATCAATAATGCCTGACACTATCAGAGACCTGAAAATACCCTCAGGCAGAATAGAGGTCAATATTGTAGATACCAACTCAAAGAATCTTTCAAACCAGGTAACTGGGGCCTCGCTTCCCCGGAAAGTAAACTCATAGATTCCATAGAGAACTAATAGCATAATTATCGGACCAAGGATTCTGTTGGTAAGTACCCTATCTATCTTATCTGAAAGATAGAGCCTTGATTCCCTTTCCCGCTTAACAATCTCTTTGGTAATGCCAACAATATACCCGTATCTATAATCAGAGATAAGTGATTCCGCATCCTGATCCAGGGTGGCCAAGATATGTTTGTTTATTTTCTCACGTATCTTAAAACATTCCTGGCCTATCATCTCATCCCCCTTGATTATATCAAGGATAGGTTGATCCCCTTCCAGACATTTTATCGCAAGCCAGCTTGTAGGGTATTTGCTGCTATAAGTGTCATTTTTTTCTAAAAGTTTTTCAATATCATCAATCCCTGAAATTATATCCCCTCCATACCAGATGTTAACTGGTTTCCATTCTCTCTTTTCTGTTGCTACCTTAACTGCCTGACCCAGGAGTTCCTTGAGGCCTTTGTTTGATCTGGCCACTGTTGGGATAACAGGGACATCGAGCATCTCTGAGAGCTTTTTCACATCAATAGTTATACCCCTTGCATCTGAGACATCCACCATATTGAGGGCTAATACGAGAGGTATACCAAGCTCTAAAAATTGGACGGCAAGATAAAGGTTTCTTTCGAGATTTGAGGCATCTATAATATCAACAACCACATCCGGCTTTTCCTCAATCAGAAAATTCCGCGCCACTATTTCTTCTATGGAGTAAGCAGTTAAAGAATAGATACCAGGCAGATCAACTATCTCTATTTCTGTATCTTTATACTTTATCAGGCCGGATTTTTTCTCTACGGTCACACCTGGCCAGTTACCCACGTGCTGTCTTGTACCTGTAATGTTATTGAACACCGTGGTCTTCCCGGAATTTGGGTTGCCTGCAAGTGCAATCTTTATTTTTTCTGCCACTCCTTTTCCCCCTCATCTACTTCAACCTCTATGTAGTCGGCCTCATTATTTCTTAAGGTCAGGGTATAATCCCTTACCTTTATAGCTACCGGGTCATAAAGAGGCGCCCTTCCTATAATTTTAATAAGTGCCCCCTTTCCAAGCCCCATATCTCTGATCCTTCTCCCCATCTCTCCTGCCACATTTATTTTCGTTATTATACCAGCCTGGTTGTCAGACATATTCCTCATCTTTATAATCTTTTTCATCCTTATTAACTCCCCCCATTCGTCTGATTATTATTTTCATAGCATAATTACCGATCTTGTTTTATTTGTAAAGGATGTAAATTTTCAAATCTGTTATTTAAGAAATTATAGTAAACGACAAAATTAAGTAGACATAGTCCCATCATGTCATCTTATTTATGACATTCACTATAGTTCGGGAGATTCTTAGATTGGTTTTGTCTTTTACAATTTCATGAAAAAAAAGAGGAATTTTTACAAGAAAAAATATCTTCACAAAAGTCATCCAAAAAAAGGTTGAAACGTTTGACTAAAGAGGGCATGATTCCATATTAAAAAAGGGAGAGGAGCGAGAGATTAATAATAATGATTAAAAGAGCTTATATTACAGCATCGATTTTCCTTATTTTGATATTTGCACTTCATACTTTTTCCACCGCTGAGAATGAAGAGAAACAAGAGATACCGCCTGCAAATGTCGTTGTATCAAAGGTTACTACAGGCATGATCGCGCCTGAGGAGGAATTTATCGGAACGGTTTACTATCTCGAGGTCTCGGATGTTTCCGCCGAGGTAAGTGGAGCGGTAGAGGCCACAAAATTTGAAGAGGGGCAGCGAATTACAAAGGGGGAAGCGCTTGTAAGGCTCAATTCCGACCTCCTCGAAAAGAAACTTCAGGCAAAAGTGGCATCCTACGAACAGGTCCTTTCGGACCTCGAAAGGGCAAGAAATGATTTTGAAAGAATACAGAATCTTTACAAAAAAAAGATTGTTGCAGAAAAGGATTACGACGATCAGTGGTTCCAGGTGAAGGGCCTTGAAAAAAAGGCGGCTGCCTTTAAGGCAGATGTTGAACACCTTGAAATAGAGCTTAAAAAAACGCTCATCGCGGCACCTTTTAACGGCGTGATAATTAAAAAACATGTTTCACGCGGGGAATGGCTTTCACCGGGTAAGACCGTGGCAACAATAGCACGGGATGACGCCGTGGATATAATCGTGGAGGTTCCACAAGAAGTTATCAAACATCTAAAACATGGTATGGCAGTGAAGGCGACTGCAGCCGGAATGAAAAAGAGCGGAACAATCACCGCAATCATACCGAGAGGTGATATTGCAACAAGAACATTCCCCGTTAAGATCAGAATTAACGACACCACTTCACTCATGGAGGGAATGGAGGCAAGGGTGAGATTGCCAGTGGGTGAAAGAATAAATACCCTTATGGTACCAAGAGATGCTGTATTAAATATTTCGGGAAAAACAGTGGTTTTTGCTGTGGTTGATGAAAAAGCAATGATCATACCCACTCAAGTTGTGGGATATAAGGGAATGAAGGCCGGTATAAATGCACAGAAGATTTCAGAGGGTATGAAGGTTGTTGTCAAGGGAAATGAAAGACTGAGGAATGGCCAGCCTGTCATAATCATAAAAGAAATCGAGTAACCTAACCCGGACAAGCCAGAACCAGATAGGTTTTAGTTTGAAACTGGAAACCGGATAAATAGGGAAGTTTATCTATTCTAATAAAAAATTAGTTACGAATTTCCCCAAGTATCAAGTTTCAAATTTCAAGTTTCAAATGTTTTTCTGCCAGAAAAAAATTTTATTAAGAGACTATGGATCCTATTAAATTTTCCATAAATGATCCTGTTAAAGTTATCGTTGGAGTTCTCGTAATTCTCCTTTTCGGATTTATCGGGCTTTATAGACTGCCCTACCAGTTAAGCCCCAGTCTGGAGGTGCCCCAGATTACTGTTAGAACAGTCTGGACCGGCGCCACTCCCTATGAGATCGAGCGGGAAGTCATAGAAGAGCAGGAAGAGGTATTTAAGGGAATCCCAAATCTTGTTGAGATGGAAAGCACATCATCGAACAGCAGAGGCGAAATAACGCTCAAATTCAAGTTAGGCACCAACATTGATGATGTACTCCTGAGGGTTTCAAATAAGATGAACGAAGTCGTGTCATACCCTCAAAATGTTGAAAAACCTGTAATCAGCGCTACAGGAGCTGCTACATCTCCTATAGTTTGGATGATGCTGAAAACGACCCCAGATAATCCAAATTCCATATACACCTATAGAACCTTTTTTGAAAATGAAATAAAGCAATATCTTGAAAGGGTGGAAGGTGTTGCCGATCTCTTTATAGGTGGCGGAAGCGAAAAAGAGATGCACATCATTTTGAAGCCCGAAAAACTTGCTGCATATGGCCTGACAATCGGAGATGTTGTAAAGGTCTTGGATGCAGAAAATGTGAATATATCTGCGGGAAGCATGGATGTCGGAAGAAGAGACTTCAGGATCAGGACCGTAGCCGAATTTCAATCAGCCGAGGATCTTGAAAATATGGTTATCAAATCAACAGGCCAGAAGCGGATCTTTCTTTCGGATATTGCTAACGTAAGATTTGGATACGCAAAGTTAACGGCCGAGATCATCCACAAAGGTACCGAAGCAATCGTAACAGGCATTAAACCCGAACCAGGCACAAATATACTTGAGTTGACAGACAGGGTTGAGAAGGTCGTTAACTGGCTAAACTCGGAGAGATTAAAACCCAAGAAGATCTACCTGCATTGGGGTTATGACCAGAGGCCATATATCAGGGGTGCAATCAGGCTGGTGCAAACAAATATTCTTATTGGTGGAACGCTGGCCATTCTGGTTCTTCTTATCTTTTTGAGAAGCTTTTCTTCCACTGTTGTTATTGCCACTACTATTCCAATCAGTATTATAGGAAGCCTTATTTTCTTAAGTTCATTTGGAAGAACCCTGAATGTTGTTTCCCTTGCAGGGATTGCATTCGCAGTGGGAATGCTTCTGGACAGTGCTATTGTGGTTCTCGAAAATATCGACCGTCACAGAAAGATGGGCAAATCCCCCTTTCAGTCCGCCTATGAAGGAACAAAGGAGGTGTGGGGTGCAATACTTGCCTCATCCCTTACTACGGTAGCCGTCTTCCTCCCCATTGTCTTTATAGAGGAGGAAGCAGGTCAATTATTCAGGGATATTGCAATAGCTGTGACCTGTGCCATCATATTAAGCCTCTTTGTCGCTGTATCGGTTATCCCGATGTTCTCAAATAGACTGTTTGGCCTAAGAAAGAATAAAAAAACCTTTAAGGGAAGCCGCCTGACAGGGATAGGATTTTCCCTTGTTGACGGGATAATGAGTCTGGTTGGATTGGCTACAAAAAATTGGATAACAAGGGTGGTAACCGTCACAGTCTTGACCATCTTTTCCATATCATTAGCCGTATTTCTAACACCAAAAATGGAGTACCTCCCTCAGGGAAACAGAAACTTCGTGTTTAGCCTAATGGTTCCACCTCCCGGGCTTTCTTACAAAGATAGGAAAGAAATAGGGCAGACTATATTCCATTCTGTTAATCCATACATAGACAAGGACTACAAAGGCCTACCGGGCATCAGGGAAATATTTTATGTAGGTGCGGATAGATTTATGTTTGTCGGTACCATGAGTAAACATGAGCAGCGTGCCGGGGAACTGGTGCCACTTTTATCTAAGACAATCAACAGTATCCCGGGAATATTCGGTGTGACGAATCAGGCCGGGATATTCCAGACAAGGACAGGCGGTGGGAGAACCATTGATGTGGATGTCAGCGCGCAGGATTTAAACACAATTGTTCGGGTTGCTGGCACTATGTTTGAAATGATACGAAGAGAAATTCC
>Ga0209979_1003974_pt1 | contig 12587 bp, 9 predicted proteins | sample AnhtaG_FD_183114 | JGI IMG/M metagenome (GOLD analysis project Ga0209979, IMG submission 183114) | Deep subsurface microbial communities from Anholt, Denmark to uncover new lineages of life (NeLLi) - Anholt_01485 metaG (SPAdes) (version 2) | ecosystem: Environmental > Aquatic > Marine > Oceanic >...
TATCAGAAATCAAATCATCCATTGGCTTTGCAATTTTATCTTCCACAACTATACTAAAATCGTAAGTTAAACCTAAATCAGGAAGGTTATCCCTGGCAATCTGGAAAGTTTTTGTAATCTTTGAATCCAAATCTTTTTCAGGAATTATTTTTACTATTAAATTTATGTTAGAATTTTCATCTTTGAACTCTTTCAGTCTTTCATACAAAGTCTTATTCTCAATTCTTTCATTATCACCTAAATATTCACTGCTTACCCATAGCTCCAAATCAATAGGTTCTTCTATCTTTTTAGGCTCTACTTCCTCAGTAATCTCTTCTGTTTCCTTTGTAGGTTCTTTAGTCTCCTGAGTCACCTCTTCAGGAACTTGCAATTCCTTTTCGGGTTTACAGTTTATAAATAGGTTGAAAGAAAACAGGATTAAAACAATAATCAGTACCCTTACTAAAATTTTAGATAAAAACTTAAATTTCTTATTCATAAAATATTCCTCTTTTATAATTTCTGTACTTATTACATTTGATGACATTTTATCAAAAAAAGAAAAATGAATCTATTTTATTTATTTATTTTAATTAATAGTATATAAAAATAATTTTGGTTCTCTTATATAAAGGCCAATCAAATGAATTTTCAGAATATATTGGTTATCTGCAAAAAACAGACTTGACATGAGGTTAATATATTTGCGGGAATAGATTGTTAAAAAGTAGATTTGTTTAGGGTAATTTACTAAAGAATAAGTAATTATTAATCTAAGAATAAAAATTCTTTTATAATCATAAAAATAGGTAAATAGTACAAAAATAGCTGTACCTAATATTCAAAAGTAGGAACATTCAATCCACTTTTTCCAATCCCTCTGGCTTTATATAAATTTATATCTGCAACATTAAATAAATCTTTGATATTAGTAGCATCCTTAGGATAAATAGCTATTCCTAAACTTATAGTAATTTTACATTTTTTCTTATCTTTATTTGTTGTAAATGAGTGCTTTTTAATTTCTTTTCTTAATCTTTCAGCAATTTCTATGGCTCCATTATACTTAGTCTCTGGTAGAATAATAACAAACTCTTCTCCACCATAACGAGCTATTATGTCTGTACTGCGACATTTCTTTATTGTTAACCTTGCTAACTCTTGAAGGAGCTGATCACCAACCAGATGTCCATAAGCATCGTTATATTTCTTAAAATCATCAATATCAAAGATAATTATTGAAAAAGAGTGACCATACCTTTTGCTTCTCTCCAGTTCTTTTTGTAAAGCAGCATAAAAGTATCGACTGTTATATAGTTTTGTTAAACCATCAGTAATAGCTAATCGTTCAGTTTCCTTGTAAAGACTTGTATTTTCTATTGCAATTGCTATTAGTTCTGATAGGGTGGTAAGAGTCGCAATATCACTCTCACCAAAAGCATTTAACTCAACACTCTCTACATCTAACACTCCAATCACCTTATCATTTGCTTTTAGAGGGACACACTACAGGTGAGACAACTCAATCCATTACTGTAACAGCTTCTGGAACATATTCAGTTACAATAACAGATTCTAATGGATGTGAGAATAGCTGTGAGAAGACAGTAACTGTTTATCCTTGTGAAGAACCACCTCCACCCCCACCACTGTATAAATGTTCCTTAGTTGTATTGAAAAGAGATGAAACTGGAAATGCAACTGATGGAGCTGTATTTGAAGTAGATGGAGTTAGAAAGACCATAAAAGATGGTAAAGCAAGATGGGATAATTTAGAAAGCAACACTGTATATGAAGTTAAAGAGATTTCACCTGAAAAGAAAACAGAAAGAATACAATTAGGAAATTGCGGAGAAAGAAGTACACTAAGAGTAGTTAATAAAACAGGAGGAATATGGGTATTAGGATTAACATTACCTGAAGCTGGACAGGATTTAATCTTTGCAATTCCTTTAGCTCTAAGTGGATTAGTTAGTCTTAGAGTTCTTTTAGGAATTAAAAGAAGAAAGAGACACTAAAATAGGTAAACGGGATAAGCTCTATTAGATATAGTATAATAAATCATAAAAAACATTACATCTAAAGAGCTTATCCCTACTAGCCTTAAATTTGAGATAATATAAGATTGAAATAAAAAGGTGATTAGAACTTGTCAGAATATAATACAAAGGTAAACTTATCTGTTAAAAAAGCAGGTTTTAGAAATATCTCTATTTCAATTCTTAATTATCTTATTTTAATTATATTAATTGGAGCTATTATATTAACACTTTCTTCTGATTTCGTACCACTCTTAAAAAAGAGGGTATCTGAAGAATCTGTTATTCCTTTGCAAGATATGCAGAACTTAGAGCAACAGTTAGTTAAAAATGCAATTGAAGAAGCTTTAAAGCTAAAGAGAACTAAAAAAGAGGAAATCAAACCCATTTTTCCACATAAAAGTCCTTTTGAAATCTATATTCCTTCAATAGATGTTATAAGCAATGTATATGAGGGGGAATTCTCTAAGGATTCAGAGTTAGAAAAACTTATAATGTTAAAAGAATTACCTACAATAAATGGAGGAAAATTTCCTCTTACATTTCCTGGAGAAGAGGGAACCTGTGTTATAGCTGGTCATCATCTTAGAAGTGGTGAGCTATTTGGTGCCCTTGAGTATATTAAAGAGGGCGATGATGTAATTATTACTTCATCAGATTCTAAGGTCATCTTAACTTATAAGGTGAATAATATAATTCCATATAGTGATAAAAATTCTCCAGCAGAGATATTTATTGCAAAGGAAGGAGAATCAAAATTAATTTTATTTACATGCTCTTACAGAATAGGAGAACCGAAGACCAGATTTATAGTAGTCTGTGAGCTTGTAGATTTTTATGAGAGAACCAACGAGGAAAATTCTTAATATTTTAAATAGTGAAAAATATTAATAAATAACTAAGGAGGCTTTTAATAACGATACGGTACATAGGTTTTCATTATAATTAAGCCTCTTCAAAAATTCACTTTTATTTAAATTTTTTTAATTAGATCCCATATTTAATTTATTTCATAAAACATTGGAGGTGAGATAAAAATATTTCTTATTTAATGAATTAAAATAAAAGGATTATGAGGATATTTAGATAAATAGATATAAAAAATAAAAAGATTTAAGTCATATGAATAAAAATAGAAAAATTTATAAGTGTAAAAAATGTGGAAATATTGATTACTTCTATGGACATGTAAGTGAAGGTGGAAAAGTTCATATTTCACAATATGAAGATGGACAATTAAGTTGGGCTTACATGTTATCAGATGATGATGCTTATTCAGAAGTTACTCCTGAAGTATGTTCGGTGTGTCAATCAAGTAAGATTGAAGAAATAAGGTTTAGTAATATTAATTTAGATCTTAATAATATTAAAATAAAAGGTCGTAAAGTATAAAATCCATCACCTCCTAATCTACCTCCTTTTTATAAATGGGCTTTAAGAAACCCATTTTCATTCATACCTTTCTATTTATATTAATTATTCAGTCTGTTAGAATTTTTAGAATAACTAATTGATAAAGAAAGTTCTTCAACAATCGAAGATGTTAAAATACAACAAATATACAATGTGTTTAATAATAGAGATTCAGTTCAAAATAAGTAAATTTTTGAAATATTAGATATGGTTAGGGGAATTCACGAAAGGATATGCAGTTATTAATCTAAAAACGAAAGATTTTTTATGACAATAAAAATATAGTAATAGTATAAAAATAGCTGCATCTAATGTCCAAATGAAGGTTCTTTTCCAATCCTTTTTTCTCGGTATAAATTTTTATCAGCAACATTAATTAGTTCTTGGATATTAGTAGCATCCTTAGGATATGTAGCTATTCCTAAACTTATAGTAATTTTACCTTTACATTCTTCTTCATTAATTTTGAATGTGTGCTTTTCAACTGATGTTTTCAATCTCTCAGCTAATAATGCTGCTCCATCAAATTTAGATTCTGGTAAAATAATAACAAACTCCTCTCCACCGTAGCGAGCTATTATATCTGTATTACGACAATTCTTTATTACTAACGTTGCTAATTCTTGAAGGAGCTGATCACCAGCCAGATGTCCGTATTTATCGTTATATTTCTTAAAATCATCAATGTCAAAGAAAATTATTGAAAAGGAGTCATTAAATTCATTGCATCTTTGTATCTCTTTTTGCAAAGCAGCATATAAGTATCGGGTGTTATATAGTCCAGTTAAATAATCAGTAATAGTTAATCGTTCAGATTCCTTATAAAGACTTGCATTTTCTATTGCAATTGCTATCATTTCAGCTAAGATAGTAAGAGTTGTTAAATCACTCTCATCAAAGGCATTTAACTTAACACTCTCCACATCTAACACTCCAATCACTTTATCTTTTATCTTAATGGGAACAGCAAGCTCTGATCTTATATCTGCCAATTCTTCTACAAACAAATATCTAGGTTCCTTGCTTACATCACTAACTAAAAGTGGTTGTCCTGACTTTGCTACCCAGCCTGTTATTCCCTCCTCATAAATTTTTACTCGCCTTCTGACAGTGGATTTATTAATTTGACCACTAGAAGCTTTAACAACAAGCTCCTTTAAGTCTTCATCGACTAAAAGAATGATAGTATAATAGTATCCAAATGTATTATTTATTGAATTTGCTATCTGTTGAAATAATTTATCAATATCAAGAACTGATACTATATTTTTACTAACTTCCTGTATTGTTTCTAATTGTTTAGATTTCTTCTTTTCTGATTCAAGTATTCTAGCTTTTTCAATTATCATTGAAATCTGACCAGCTATTGTAGAGACAAGAGTTAGATTTTCTTTAGAAAATGCATCAAGTTTTGTATCCTCTATATCCAGAACACCGATAACCTTATCATTTGCTTTTAGAGGGACACACATCTCTGATCTTACATCAGGATTAGCTTCAACATATCTCCAATCTTTACTTACATCTGGAACAATAACTGGTTCCCCTGTCTTTGCTACCCAGCCTGTTATACCCCTTCCTACTTTGAGTTTTAACCTATTTATTTCTTCAATAATATAACCATGAGTTGTTATAACTTTCAAATCCTTTGTTCTCTCATCAATCAAATAGATATTGAAACTTGTAAAGCTCAAATTTTTTTTCAATGGCTTAATAAGTCTATCAATTAATTTATCAAATTCCATGGTTGATGTTCCAGATGTTATTACCTCATTAATGAGTGAAAATTCATCTAATTTTTTACATGTTTCCTCATATAACTTGGCATTCTCAATAGCCATAACTACTTGACTGGCTATAGTTGATACAAAATTTTCATCCCTTTCATCAAAGGTATTAGGTTCGTAAGATTGTAAAGACATAACACCAATGACTTTATCCTTAAACAACAGGGGAATTGCCAACAAGGACTTTGTCGCTTCACCGATTACCATAACCTTAACTGGTAAATTTTCTTTTTCCTTATCAAAATCCCTAATAAGAAGGTGTTTCTTGGAATGGATTACCCATCCAGTAATTCCTTCTTCTTGAGAAATTTTTTGGGTGAATTTTTCCAAAAATTCACCCTTGTCAACAATTATCTCAAAACAGACTTCGTCTTCAACTTCATTATATAAAGCAATATAAAATGTAGATATTTTAAATAGATTGCTAATCTGCTTATAGATCTGTTTTAATCTATCAGACAAATTTAATGATGATGTTATAGCTAAGCTAATTTCATACAGGCTCACTAATTCTTTAAGTCTCAATTCAATAGTGTTATCCATTAACTCTCAATTTATTTTAGAAATTAATTATATTTAAATCTAGAATATATTATTTACAATGCATTTCTATTATATTACAAATTATATATAAATTCTTAATTTTTTCAATAGATTCCTTATTTTTTATAAAAAAAAATTAAATTTTTTTATAATAATGTTTAAACATAAAAAACACCAATGGGTATAACCGAAAGGATTAAAAAGAATTTTTTATAAAAAACAGTATTGAAATTACAGATTCTTTTAGAAACTGCTAATCTATAATGACAATATTGTTTCTTGAAATATGATAGACTTCGATAAAGTACCCAGGTATTCAGCATTTATTAAGCCTCCATAAATGATAAAGTTTTATTAAATTATTTAATCATCCTTTTATCTAATTTGAATTTATAAAACAAAGAACTTTTTCTTATAGAGGCTAAAGAGTTAGTAGTGTAAATAGAGATTGAATAAAAAAGCCATTTAGTTTAGAGGCTAAATGGCAGTAATAAAAAGAAATAGCCGGTTGCACTACTGGCTCTTCACATCCTAAGTGCCCAAATAATTGGATGTGTTTCATAGCCTCTATCTCTAATAAGTTATTTTATTAATTTATAAAAGAACAATTTAAGTTATGAATAACTATAACATATTTTTTGAAATTGTCAAGTATTTTTATAGAGATAAAGAGTGATAAAATCCTATTTAAGAAAAATAAAAATGCCTTCTTTTGCTAAACTAATTAGTAAAGGAAGATATAACAGAGAGAAAGGCTATCTCTTAGTTAACACAGTACAAAACCTTCGAATTTTAGTGAAATTAAGAAATTTCTATTCAATTAAAATAAAGTCATTTCTAAAAAGTTATTACATTTTTAAAAAACTCTTGCTTTTTTAATAAAAATATGTTATAAATAAAAACTAAATATAATAAAAAAAATTAAGGAAGCGCTGAAGTGGGATTTTATATGGGTACTTATATCTCACAGAGCTTATGGTACAACCGGCCTTAAAAACATATAAAGTTTTTTAGCCGGTTTTTATTTTTTTAAGAAGATAAAATAAAAATCAAAAACTATAAAAATCATTGCTTATTAGTAAAAATCTTTTATAAATCGTACATATAAAACTAAATATAGGAAAAAAATAAGGAAGCGTTGAAGTGAGGTTGAATTCTGGGTACTTATATCTCATGGAGCTTATAGTACAACCGGCCTTAAAAACATATAAAGTTTTTTAGCCGGTTTTTATTTTTTAAGAATAGATAATAAAAATAAAAAAATAATTTAAAAAATCTATAATTCTAATAATTAACAGAAAGGAGATTAATGTCTACATATTCAACAAATACAAATCTAAAATCAAGAAAAAACAAGAAATGAAATGAAAGGAGGTGAAAAAAGAAAATGAAAAAGTTAATAAAAAGAATGAGTAGGTTAATAAATAGAAGAAGAATTGAAATTGTGATGAGGTTATTCATTGTTATAAGTACTATGTTATACACTACCAATATGATAGGTTATACTCCTTCAATTACATATGCTGATGAACCTGCTAATATACCACCAGAATGCGCTATCTCTGGAGTAACAGAAATAACAGAAGGTGAAACTACAGAACTGTGTGCTAATGAGATAGCTGAAGCTATATACTCATGGACTGGTCCCAATGATTTTACATCTACAGATAGATGTATAAATGTTGGTGATGCTGGAACATATGAAATTACAATAACTGTTGGTGAATTAAGCTCTAAATGTTCTGTAGAATTAATTGTAAATCCTGCTGAAGTATTACCAGAATGTAGTATCAATGGAGAAACGGAAATTCTTGAAGGTGAAACTACAGAACTATGTGTTAATGAGATAGCTGAAGCTACTTACTCATGGACTGGTCCTGGAGAATTTATACCTACAGATAGATGTATAAATGTTGGTGAAGCTGGAATATATGAAGTTACTATAACGGTTGGAGAATTAAGCTCTATATGTTCTGTAGAATTAATTGTTAATCCAGCTCCACAACCACCAGAATGTACTATCACTGCTGATCCAGGCTTAGAGATCTCTGAAGGTGAAACAACAACTCTAAGCGCTAATGAAATAGCAAATGCTACTTACTCATGGACTGGTCCTAATGATTTTACTACTACAGATATATCTATAGTAGTTAGTGATGCTGGAGTATATAAAGTAACAATAACAGATGAAAATGAATTAAGCTCTACCTGTTCTGTAGAGTTAGTTGTTAATCCTGCTCCAAAACCATCAAAGTTAACTATACAAACACTAGGTAGTGGCACATGGCCCCGTTGTATAGACGGTTGCACCGCAAATGATGTAGAAATCAATAGCGTATGGCTTGATGTCCCAGGTAGCTGTACGCCAGGTGAGACTGTCACAACTGATGTGTGGATGAATTTGTTCTTCCATCGGCAGAATACATATTGTATCGTTATTGTAGCAGATTTATACGAAGACGGAGTGCTTAAACAAAGTGACTGGACAAGCGACACAATTTCATATCACAACGGAGGAGGCGCCTATGACTACGATATGGGAACTGTCAGCTTTACCTGCGGGAAGACCTTCGAGATGAAGAATGTCTTAGTAATGTGGCTGCAGAATGATCCAGGCAGCGCTGGTTGCTCGGGGACATGTGCGGATTATACAGCGCCCTCGAAGTGCACCAAGTATGCAAACATTATTGTGACGACTCCTCTCGTTGCTGACTTTGAATTTACAAATGTATGTTATTCTACAAATACTCAATTTACAGATGCTACAACTGGGGGAATAGAACCATACTCATACTATTGGGAATTTGGCGATGGTGTTGACACATCCACTGAACAAAACCCATTATACCATTACAATAATCCTGGTACATACACAGTTACTCTAACAGTAACTGATAATGATTCTTCTCCAAATGTTGATGATGAAAGTAAACAAGTTACAGTATATGAATTACCAGCATGTAATATAACTGCTGATCCTGATCTGGTAATATGTGAAAATGGAGATGTAACATTAACCGAAGATGGTGGTGATGCAGTAAGCTGGCTATGGTCTACAGGTGAAACAACAGCATCTATTTCTGTATCAGCTTCTGGAAACTATTCAGTTACTGTAACAGATATTAATGATTGTGAAAAAACCTGTGATGTGGATGTAACTATAAATCCAAAACCAGCATGTAATATAACTGCTGATCCTGATCTGGTAATATGTGAAAATGGAGATGTAACATTAACCGAAGATGGTGGTGATGCAGTAAGCTGGCTATGGTCTACAGGTGAAACAACAGCATCTATTTCTGTATCAGCTTCTGGAAACTATTCAGTTACTGTAACAGATATTAATGATTGTGAAAAAACCTGTGATGTGGATGTAATTGTTAATCCTCTACCAGAATGCTCTATAACAGGAGATACAGAGATCTGTGATGGTGAAACTACAACTCTATGTGCTAATGAGATAGTTGGAGCTAGTTACTCATGGACTGGACCCGGTGCATTCACATCCACAGATAGATGCATAACTGTTGGTGTTGAAGGTATATATGAAGTTACCATAACAGATGAAAATGGTTGTGAGAGTACATGTGATGTAACTGTTTATCCTTGTGAAGAATGTAAATGTTCATTAGTTGTACTTAAAAGAGATGAAGATGGACATCCAATTGATGGAGCAGTTTTTGAGGTTAATGGAGTTCAAAAGACTATCACAGGTGGTGAAGCAAGGTGGGATAACTTGAAATGTAATACAACATATGAAATTAAAGAAATATCACCAGAGAAGAAAACATTGGGTATAACACTTAGCGATTGTGGAGAGAGAAGCACTCTAAGAGTGGTTAATGAAGGATATCTAATTGTACTACCATTAACAGGACCTACTATTCCTTACTCACCATTTATTGGTATGTCTACTGTATTAGCTGGAATTTTTCTATACATTCTATCTAAACCTAAGAAAAAAGGTAGATTGTAAAGACAGATGGTTAAGGGAGGGGGCTTTTAATTAAGCCCCCTTAAAGTTGAGGAGGTTTTTTAACAATGATAAAGTACCCAGGTATTCAGCGTTATTAGGCCTCCTCAAAAATTTATCTATGTTAATAAAAAATATATATTTTCACAATTTTAAAAATCCTATCCTGTAAAGACAAGAGTAACAATCCTTTTATTATTTTGATCTATAACCCCTATTCCAATTTTATCATAAGCTCCTTTTAACATATTAACTCTATGACCCTCACTATTCATCCATGCATCAATTAAGTTTCTTGGAGATCCTCTTGAGGGAGGAGAACCCATGGCTAAATTCTCTCCAGCAGTCCTATAACTAATCCCATTAGATTTTAGGAAATTAAAGATATTTCTACCATCTGGCGTGTAATGACTAAAATATCCTCCATCTATCATGTCTTTACTTCTAAAGCGAGCTATATTTGTTAAAGCACCATCTATATTAAGCGGATTCAGACCGTGGTTAGTCCTTACATTATTTAATAGTATTAACACCTGATTCTCAACACTTGAAAGATTAATGGATGGTTGATTTTGTTGTGGTTGTTGCTCTTGTTGTGGTTGTTGCTCTTGTTGTGGTTGTTGCTCTTGTTGTGGTTGTTCGCTTTGCTCTATTTGCTGCTTCTGCTTTTCAGCTGCTTTTATTCTTTCTTCTTCTAATTGTCTTTGTTTTTCTCTTTCTATCTGCTGTTTCTTTATTAATTCTGCGTCGTATATTTTTAGTGTTTTTTGTTCAAAAAGAATCTCTTGAGTTTGTTTATCGTACTGTTCTTCATCACTTTTATTGATCCCTGCTTTTTTAATATATTCTTTAAAAATTTCATATTCATCATAGAAGCCTGCTATTTCTTTATTAAAAATTCCAATAATGACTGGAACTCCACTACTTTTTTCATTATTTATTTTTTGCCTTATAGTATCTATATTCTGATTATATATATGAAATGTTTCTTTAGTATCAGCATACAATTCAGCCGAACTATTAAAATAGTTGGAGTAATACAATAATGAAGATAAAGATATAATAACCGAAAGGATTAAAAAGAATTTTTTATAAAAAACAGTATTGAAATTACAGATTCTTTTAGAAACTGCTAATCTATAATGACAATATTGTTTCTTGAAATATGATAGACTTCGATAAAGTACCCAGGTATTCAGCATTTATTAAGCCTCCATAAATGATAAAGTTTTATTAAATTATTTAATCATCCTTTTATCTAATTTGAATTTATAAAACAAAGGACTTTTTCTTATAGAGGCTAAATAGATAGTAGTGTAAATAGAGATTGAATAAAAAAGCCATTTAACTGTAAGTAAATGGCTTTTATAGACGATATATAATCATCTCTTAAATAAAAAAGCCATTTAGTTTAGAGGCTAAATGGCAGTAATAAAAAGAAATAGCCGGTTGCACTACTGGCTCTTCACATCCTAAGTGCCCAAATAATTGGATGTGTTTCATAGCCTCTATCTCTAATAAGTTATTTTATTAATTTATAAAAGAACAATTTAAGTTATGAGTAATTATAACATATTTTTTAAAATTGTCAAGTATTTATATAAAAATTGTTGTTACAATAACAAAGATTTATATAAAAATCTTTGAAATTTATTATAGATTTAATATATTTTATGAAAGATTAAGAATCTTTTCTTTTGTATTATTTCAATTTTTCATAATTATCTAAGCAATTTAGTTTCGTAATCATTTGGGTCATACCCTTCCAAATATGCAAAGGCGATAAGTCTTTGTGCTGCGCTATATTTGGGATGACAGGCTGTTAAAATCAAGCTTGGATATAAGGTAGGTTCTAATATATATACATCTGTAGGTTCTACAATTTTAATTTCGCTTAGTATATATGTAAATTCACCATAATTGGTTTCTATTGTTATCTCATCTCCAGATAAAAGTTCATCTAATTTATTAAACGGAGCTCCGTATGTGGTACGGTGTCCAGAAATTACACATGTTCCTACTCTACCAGGTATAGCTGTTCCAACTATATGACCTGGCCCATTTTTTAAAATTGGTTTCTCAGTACCCTCGTATATTATCCCTTTCAAATCAATTGCTGGTATCTCTATTGTTCCAAAAGCTTCGCCTAACTCTGGAAGCTCAATAACCTCTAATTCAGTTGTTTCCTCCTCAGGTTTCTCTTCTTCAGTCTCCTCCTTAGGTGTTTCTATCACACTTACTTGAATTAGTTTTTCCTGTTCTTCCCATGAGGAGAGAAGCTCTTCCTGTCTTCTTCTTGAAACATAATTTGTATATGCAGGATATGCAATTAGAAGAATACCAATTATTACTAAAATTATTGCTGAAATTCTAAATATAATATTTTTTAAAGATCTCATATGAGTTTATTAATAAATTAATTCTTTTATTCTACTTTTTATTCAGGCTATATTATGAAGAATATTCATATAAATTTCAACTAAAATAATTACTAAGATTTTTAATAACATGTTTTTTATGAGAATAGATAGAAGCTAAAAATTTGTTTAAAAATATTTTTAACCTAACTCTTTTTTATAGCAAAGCTAATAGAGAGTTATATTTTAGCTAAAACCTCGAAAAGAGCAGACCCTACTAATAGAATAGCTATTATTACTACTATTATTATTATCAAAATCAAAATTATGGAAATGTTTCTTATAGTAATTGGGTGTTTCCAGTCTTTCTCTCTTCCCTGTGCTATATTCCTATTTATAGTATAAATTCGAGGATTCAATAAGGAGATACTCCTTAAGAAGGGTTTTTTATATTTGGAAGTTTTATTTGAAAATTTAGTCATTAGAAAGCCTC
>Ga0209979_1003976_pt1 | contig 12585 bp, 13 predicted proteins | sample AnhtaG_FD_183114 | JGI IMG/M metagenome (GOLD analysis project Ga0209979, IMG submission 183114) | Deep subsurface microbial communities from Anholt, Denmark to uncover new lineages of life (NeLLi) - Anholt_01485 metaG (SPAdes) (version 2) | ecosystem: Environmental > Aquatic > Marine > Oceanic...
AGAGGGTGGTCACGTCCCAGCGAGCTGAGGACAGCGAGACCCAGCGCAGGCCAGGGAGGCCTCGGAGGAGTTATCGGCACCATAGGAGGGATCACAGGAATGGAAGCTAGAATCGAAGCTGCCTATTTCGAGTTCCTTAGTGAGGATTTAAAGCTGAAGGTATTCATGGCTAAGCCGGATGAAAAGGCGCGTTTCCCAGCCGTATTGGTCAATCACGGGGGAGGTGGAATGGATAGGGTATATGAGGAAATGTGCATCGAACTGGCAGAGACCGGCTATACTGCTCTAGCCATGACCTTCAGAGGATATCCTGGATCGCAGGGCAGGCAAGAATACGGCAAAGGGGAAATAGGAGACCTGCTAAACCTTGTGGAATATATCAAATCTCAGGGTTTCGTGGATGAAAACAGAATAGGCATGTTTGGATATTCCAGAGGCGCGCTTAACACCTTATTGACATGTCAGCGAAGCAAGGATTTCAAGGCCGTGGTTTTGTGGGCTGCCCCAGTAGACATGATAGCTCACCACATGCTAAACCCTTTCATCGAGGATTTAATAGGCGGATCACCCCAAAGGCTTCCGGAGGAGTACAGAATCAGGTCACCGATCAATTTCGTTGAAGGGATCACGTGCCCTATCTTAATCATTCACGGAGAACTAGACGAGGTAATCCCGGTGTGGCATGCTGACATGCTGGCAAAGGAACTGGAAGGAAATAATAAGGATTTCCAGATGAAGACGTATCCTGAAGAGGGACACGTATTTACTCTGGAAACCTATCAAGATGCTTGGAAAGAGACGGTCTGTTTCCTAAATAGGTATCTTCTTTGAGAGTCTCCGCCTTCTGACTACGCCACCTTGAGAGAGGTTCTTACGCTGTGCGTCGTCAGCAACATTGGCACAACTTAGTAATGGACACTCTAAGTAGCTGACCTGTCTTTGTCAAGCTCCCTCAGCGTCCGATTGTACCCTTTTCTAGCTTGCAATGTTTTGCCTTAAACAGTAGCGGAAATGTAGTTTGGAGATCCACAAGTGACGGAGGTGTATATTCTTCTCCAGTAATTGTAGACGTGAACAAGGACGGTGTCTTGGACGTAATATATGGTTCAAAGTTTGACCAAAAGTTGTATGTGTTAAGGGGAGACACTGGAGCCGAGATATGGAGCTACACGCTTAGCCATCAGATAGATGCCAGCCCAGCGGTTGCAGATGTAGACGGGGACGGTGTCATGGATATAGTGTTTGGGGACAAGAATGGGAAGGTGTATGCGCTATCAGGACCAGAGGCATAAAATAAAGCCAAGGACTTCTTACTTAACCCTCAGATGTAAACTGGAAGCGAAGCCTGATACGCTGATAGTGAGGGCCGCCTATTTCTCAGTATGCGAGCCAGTTGGGAAAGGAGCTAGTTTACGAAAGGGGACTGCAAAAAACCTCAGGCATTGTTGAACCAGTATCAGAATGTCTACCACTGCACCATTGCTGGTTTTGTTCGCTCATTACACAAAGTGACGTTTTGTGACCGTTGAACGTCTCACCACAACTAGTGTGTAGGGCTGCTGAGCATTGATCATTAGCTTGCCAGATTTGACCCTAGTTTACCTAAATTCAATTCTCTTAGTTTTTCAGCCGTAGGTAAAGCTGTCTTTGAGTCCCAGTTCCTCACTCTAAAGTATTCGTCCAATACCTCGTCTACTTTATCCTTGTCCAATCTCCTGCCTTTAATAGGCATATTATAGAATTTTGGGCCATACTTCATATCTTCCCTCTTCTCACCCGCCTTGAAATTGAAAATTCTTTGAATGTTGGTTATCCTTTCGCCGGCTTTCCTGACATCCTCAGGCGAGAATTCAATGCCCGTGAGGGTGGTCAAAAGTCTTGAGTAGATAGTGGGCCCCAGAGAATGCAGAACGGGTGGCCTCATGCATATGCCCAGAGAATTGACAATGTTCATCAGGTCCTGGCACCATGCTGCCATATGTGGAATGCTGACGGTATTCCTTTCAAAGTCAAATATCTTTTGCTTCCAATCATCAAAGATATCGATTCTAGCCACTACTTTTTCTGGGGGACTCAACTCATAGAAATACTCCCCCTCAGGAGCCGATTCCCGCAGATTTTCTGCCGGGGACTGTACCCTCAGATGGTCCCCCCCCCGAGCATTTATTAAGAATCCAAAAGACCACACGTCCCATCTGGTTCTGGGGTCCCGGGAGTTTGTCTCCAGTCCTCTGTTCTGTGCTAGATATTCTTGAGAGCCTTTTCCTATCCTTCTGACCATCTCCACAGGGCCCTCAGCGAGCAGATCCCCAAAACCTTCCCGATGGGCGATCTTCCTCAAGAGTTCGAAGATAAGCGGTTCATCTCCCCACTTAAGTTCCAGGCCATCGGTGTCTTTCCCGGTTATTATGCCTTCTTGAAACAACTCGGTGGCCAGGGCAATTGAGCCAGCGGCCGTGGAACAATCGATTCCGTATTTCTGGAATAGCTCCGTGGCTTTTGCGATGGCGGCAAGATTCCTGATACCACACCTGGCTCCGAAATCCATCGTAGATGTGATTTCAATGCCCTTCAGCTTCAGGCCTTTATAGGGACCTTCCTCGATTTCCACCCAGTGAGCGCAAGAAATGGGGCAGGCGGTGCATCCTATACTTTTCTTTTTATATTTCAATAGATTTTCTCTTCCCATGGTTTCGATGAAATCCGCACCTAATGGCTCTCTTTGATTGTAACCGGTTAGCACCTCTAGAGCATAATAGATGTCAACAGCCAGCATAGAGCCGAATTTTCTCCAGGGGTTATAGGTGGGGTGACTCATTATTCTTTCTCTCATCTCATGCAGGGACTCCAGAAAGCCGTCTGGGTCAGATACGGTTACATCCTTGCGCCCCCTCAAGGCAACGGCCTTCAGATTCTTGGAGCCCATTACAGCCCCCAGTCCTGTCCTTCCCCAGGCGCCATAGAAGCCATTCTCGATAGCGGCAAATTTCACCAGCTTTTCTCCCCCCACACCGATACAGGCCACCGAGATTTCTTTATCTCTAAGCTCATTCCTTATCGTCCTTATTGTATCCCAGCTATCCCTGCCCCAGAGATGAGTAGCATCCAGAACAGTGACTTCACCATTATCAATGAAGACATACACCGGACTTTGTGATTTTCCCTTAACCACCAGATGGTCATATCCACAAAATTTGAGTTCGGGTCCCCAGGTGTAGCCACTGTTTGATGTTCCCAATAACCCGGTGAGTGGGGATTTCGCGGTCACATCGGTTCTATTGGCTGTGCAAGCCAATGTTCCCACCAGCGGTCCCACACCAAAAATTAACACATTTTGTTCACCCAGTGGGTCAACTGAAGGGTCTACCTCAGCCAGCAAAATCTTGCTATTTATTCCCAATCCCCCGATGTACTCAAAATAGCTTTGAGTGCCCATCTCCTTCTCCGTCATTTTCCCACTGCTTAAATCTATTATTAAGGTCTTTCCGGTATATCCGTGCATAATCTTTCTCCTTTTATTCCCTTTCTATGTAAACTAAGGCATCGTAGGAGCAATATTTAGCACATACATCGCAGGGAACACACCTAGAGATGAATTTTATGTCGAATGTGCCTTCCTCTTCATTTCTCTCAATGATGATGTAGGACTTTGACGGATTAAATACCCCCAAAAAAGCAAAAGAGCATGCTAACATGCACGCCCGGCATCCCGTACAAAGTTGTGGATTAATACCCAGATATGCGGTCATGTCAATTCCTCCCTTGGGATGTCAACCTCGCCCGGGATTTCCCATATCGGCTACCGTGGCTATGATAAGGCCCCTGGTCACTGGCTGTCAATACCTCTAACTAGCCCAAAACCGGCTCCCGCAGCCAGCCCCATCACATGAAGCTAAACATAGGGGCTTTTGAAGTTATTTTACCACGAGAACCTGCCTATGCCCCCAGTTTGATATGGGATGTTTTGTTGTTCACCTGCGCTAGCTCAGCGTAGCCTCACCGACGAGGGTCGGGCTGCTTTCCGTGAGTACCGCCAGAGTATGAAGCAGGTTCTTGACCGCCTGCCTGATCAATAAACACGCAATGATAATACCATTACAACGAATATTCTAATTCCCAATAACGGAGATTATTTAGCAACGCATTTCTTCTTCCCCACTCCAACGGGTTAAGGGGATACGATCTGCCTCACCTCAGAACGGGGCACCATCACCTTCACCACCGATGGCACGAGGCTGTGGTGATCAATTTAGAGCTCCGAGTCGGGTCTCTGGAAAGGTTGCTCCTCGCGCCTATAAACTTAACTGGAGTGCTTCTGGGAAAAGTGCTCGGAGGTATCATTTTCGGCCTTATGATGACAGCAGTGGTTACGCTTGGTTCGGTACTCGTCTTTGGACTTCAGGTCGACATACTCTATCTTGTGCTAATTCTTATCCCCTCTCTCTTGGTCTTCTCATCTCTCGGCGCTCTAGTATGCGTTTTAGTGAAAGAAGTGTTCGAAGCTCAGACCTTACTCAATTTACCTCGCTTCCTGATGATATTCCTTTGTGGCGTTGTCTACCCAGTTTCAGCCATGCCCCCGGTGCTCAGGCATATTGCGTATTTTTTGCCTCTCACCTACACCGTTGATGGCGTGAGGCAGGCTCTGGGAGGAGCTGGGAGTATCGCAATCACCATAGATATACTCGTCCTTATTGCCTTCGTTCCGATTCTGATTCTACCCGCAACAAGGTTGCTGGCGAGAAGATTTGTCTGAGCTTTGCAGCGGAATCGTTTACGGCTGACCAACTGAACATCATGTTGCACAATAGGGCGGAATGTGCAATGCTTACTGATAGGCGAGTTTAAGTTTGTCGGTTCACTATTTGGTGTTTAGTTCAATGTGGAGCTGACTGAGCACCTGATGCGGCGCATAGAGCGGCTTAATCGTCGGCTGAACGCTTACCTTACCGTGGCCCACGAGCAGGCCGTGGCAGCGAGCTGTCACCGCTGCACGGCGTGCCCATCTCTATCAAAGACCCAATCTGGACCAGGGGCATGCGTACCGCGGGCGGCTCCCTGATTTACCAATGATGATTCCCTCGATTTCACTAGGCAGGAGGGACACTAGTTCCACTTCTGCCCAGTGGCTGGTATAATGCTTATGATTCGCCGGGCCCCATCGTTGCCTTCCCAATTGGGCTATGAAATATGGATGTTCAGGTAGAGTTTTTGCAGTCCATCCCTTACTTTTCCGGGCTTGACCCTGCTGAGCTTGATTCGGTGAGGAACCTCGTCTTCGAGAAAACGGCTGAGAGAGGCGAGTTGATCCTGCTCGAGGGTGAGCCCGCTGAGGCGCTGTATTTTGTGGCCTCCGGAGTGGTGAAGGTGTTCAAGACGTCGGCCGATGGCAAGGAGCAGATTCTCTACCTTGTACGGCCCGGCGAATCCTTTAATGATGTCCCTGTCTTCGACGGCGGACCAAACCTGGCCAGTGCCCAGGCTATGGGACCCGTTGTCCTTTACGGGATAAGAAAGAGTGACCTGGAGGTTCTCCTCCACAATCACCCACAGGTAGCCCTGAATGTAACCCAGGTTCTTTCCCACAGAGTACGACATCTGGTGTCGCTGGTAGAGGACCTGTCCTTCAGGCACGTTACTGGCAGGGTGGCCAAGATACTCCTTGAGCACGCTGGAGATGGAACAGGCCCCAGGCCACGGCTCACACAGCAGGAGATGGCAGCTATGGCGGGCACTGCGCGGGAGATGATTGGCAGGTCGCTGAAAACACTGGAAGAGGAAGGGGCCATCAGGTTGGATCGCCACCGCATCGTAATTACCGATAAGGAAGCACTCAGGGAAATGGCGGGGGCAGCGGCTTGAGACAAAGGTCGCAGACAGCTAGTCGGCTCTGGTCTTAAGATGATTACGGATGGAGGCCGATAGAGTGGCTGAAATGCCTGTAATAGACCGGGAAAAGTGTGACGGATGTGGGTTGTGTGTCAGCGTGTGCTATTGTAACGCCCTGGTGCTGGTTGACAACGTTATAACTGTTATCGAAACGGAAGCGTGCACCTGGTGCACTGAGTGCGAAGCCGTCTGCCCCACCGGAGCCATAGCTTGCCCCTTTGAGATAGTTATCGAGGAGCGCTAGGCACCGCTAAGTCCTACTTTCCCCGATTCCTTCTTTACTAGCTCCATGTCAAGCGTCCCCAATGAGACAAAAGTCGCATACGAATAGGATCTCCTGACCTAAAATATCTTGCGGAAGGAGGTGAAAACATGGCGCGGATGAGCCGGTATCTAGCGATAGTAGCGCTGCTTTTGGGTGTGGTCGCCATGGCCATAGGCGCAACGTACATTGTCCAAGGTGTCGAGAAAAGCAATTGGATGGAGGAGGCAATGCGGCTAGAAAAGGTGACTATCGGCATCGAGGAGAGTGCGGTAGCGAAAGGCGAGGTAATCGATTCCGCAGAGGAAGCGCAAGTTGCTGGCGACATCATAAGGGAGCATCGCCGAGCAATAGCCCCAACCTACGAAGACCTCTTGGCCGGGGGTCGTTTTGACCCAACAAACCCCACGCATTTGAGCTATGCACAGGCATTGAACATGGAGAACTACCTATACCTCGCCGTTCTAGGCTTTGGTGTTACCTACGTGGTTATCGCCAGCGGTGTCTTCATGATCATCATGGGGATTGCCCTTGGCGCCACTGGGGTAGCAGTGTTGGGGTTAGCCAGAAGAACATCTAAGGTGGGTTAGAGTTAGGCCGCAATTGACCATGCCGGAATGTTAAACCCTTCCTCAGGGAAGGGTTTAACATTCGCCCTGAACCCCGACAAGTGAGCCGAGACCTAATCAAGCCTGATTAAGGCGGGCCTTGTGCTTACTCTCTCCTGAACAATTCGCTCCTACGAAAGAGCACTGCAAGACCTGCTGCTTCTTACTCTTCACCACTTTCGCCAGATGCTCCATGTTTGTCCCATCTCACGAACATTTCCCATCGCGTCCCCAATGAGACAAAAGTCGCATACAAGGGTTATCCCTTGACCTAGAATTACCTCGACCAAGAGACGAGAGGGCGCGTGATGGGAAACAAACCTAAGACTACACGTAAAGAACACAAAGCCAAGACTACACAGGAAGAAGAGAAGACCAAAGGCGATTGCTGCCACTACTGGATAATCGAGAGCCCCAATGGCCCTACCAGCAGAGGCGTGTGCAAGTACTGCGGCGCTGAAAAGGAATTCTTGAATTCCTTGCCGGACTTACAGTGGGGAGAGGGTATATTCACAGGGTGGGAAGGCGGAATATCCACGCTTTTTGAGCTCCATGGTTTGCCACACGTTGAGCTTGATAGGGAGGAGGACAACAATTAAGAATTGGAGGGAGCGATGTATAGACCCAGCAGAGGAGGGAGAGAGGAAGGGGAACTCTTCGGCCCCGGGTGGCTTGAGGAGGCTTTTGGCCTGCGGCCAGATCGCGAGGAAAGCCCCGAGCCAAGGCCTTCAGAGCCGGAGGGGACAAATGCCGAGGTAGAGGAATACCGTGACCTTCTGCAGAGGCTCCAGGCCGATTTCGTCAATTACAAGCGCCGCGTGCAGCAGGAGAGGGAGGAGCAGACAAGGTCTGCCAACAGGGAACTCATCCTCAAGCTGCTCCCGATCCTGGACGATTTCGCCCGCGCTCTGGGGCCAGTGCCTCAGGAAATGGCAGATGCTGAGTGGGTAAAGGGCATCGCTCTCATCCAGCAAAAGCTGATGGCAACCCTGGAGGAGGAGGGGCTCAAGAGGATCGATGCCGAGGGCAAAGACTTCGACCCCTGGGAGCATGAGGCCGTGTTCTGCGAGGAGAGTTCGGACCACGATGAGGGGAGAGTCAAGGCTGTAATCAGAGATGGCTATAAGCTTCACGATAGGGTCATTCGCCCGGCGCAGGTAGTCGTATCTAAGGCAAGTGAACAAGGCGAGCCAATCGCAAGCTAATTAAATAAAGAAGGAGGAACAGAAATGGCAAAGGTACTAGGAATAGACCTGGGAACCACCAACTCCTGCATGGCAGTGATGGAGGCCGGGGAGCCGGTGGTCATCGAAAACAGCGAGGGAGGTCGGGTCACGCCCTCGGTGGCAGCGGTAAGCGCCAAAACCGGAGAGCGGTATGTGGGGCAGTCCGCCAAGCGCCAGGCGGTGACCAACTCGGAGAACACCATCTTCTCCGTCAAACGCCTCATGGGCCGCAAACACCACGACCCCGAGGTGCAGGGGGACATCAAGGTCCTGCCGTTCAAGATCGTGGAGGCATCAAACGGCGATGCCCATGTGGTGATGGGGGGCCGCACCTACTCACCGCCTGAGATCTCAGCGATGACGCTGCAAAAGCTGAAGCAGGACGCTGAGGCCAAATTGGGGGAGAAGATCACCCAGGCGGTCCTCACCGTCCCTGCCCACTTCAACGACAGCCAGCGCCAGGCGACCAAGGATGCGGGCAAGATTGCTGGCCTCGAGGTGCTCAGGATCATCAACGAGCCGACAGCGGCCGCTCTGGCCTACGGCCTGGACAAGAAAGGGGACAAGACCATCGCCGTCTTTGACCTGGGTGGGGGCACCTTCGACATCTCTATCCTGGAGCTGGGCGAGGGCACCTTTGAGGTCAAATCGACTAGTGGCGACACCCACCTCGGCGGCGACGACTTCGACCAGAGGATAATCGAATGGATCGCAGCCGAGTTCAAGCGAGAGCAGGGCATCGACCTGAAACAGGATCGGATGGCGCTGCAGCGGCTCAAGGAGACGGCGGAGAAGGCCAAGTGCGAGCTCTCCACCGTGATGCAGACTGAGATCAACCTACCCTTCATCACCGCCGACGCAAACGGCCCCAAGCACCTGACGATGACCCTCACCCGGGCCAAACTGGAGCAACTGGTGGTTGACCTCATCGAGCGCACTGTGGAGCCGGTGACGCAGGCTCTGGCCGATGCCGGACTGAAGCCCGGCGACATCGACGAGGTGATACTGGTTGGCGGCCAGACCAGGATGCCCGCCGTCATAGAGAAGGTTAAAGAGCTTTTCGGCAGGGAGCCCCATAAGGGCGTCAACCCTGACGAGGTCGTGGCCATCGGAGCTGCCATCCAAGCCGGGGTGCTCAAGGGAGAGGTCAGGGATGTCCTGCTTCTGGACGTGACCCCCTTGACCCTGGGCATCGAGACCCTGGGCAGCGTGATGACGCCGCTTATCCCCAGAAACACTACCATCCCCACCCAGAAGAGCGAACTATTCACCACGGCCTCGGATAGCCAGCCCAGCGTGGATATCCATGTGCTCCAGGGGGAGCGGCCGATGGCTACTGAAAACAAGACTATCGGGCGCTTTATGCTCGATGGCATCCTGCCAGCACCCCGGGGGATGCCGCAGATCGAGGTCACCTTCGATATCGACGCCAACGGCATTCTCAATGTCTCAGCCAGGGATAAGGGCAGTGGCAAGGAGCAGAAGATAACCATCACTGCCAGCTCCGGCCTCTCCAAAGAGGAGGTCGACCGCATGGTGCTGGAGGCGGAACTCCATGCTGAGGAGGATCGCCGGCGGCGTGAGGAAGTGGAGACCAGAAACCACGCTGACAACCTGGCCTACACTACAGAGAAGACCTTACGCGAGGTCGGAGACAGGTTGCAGCCTGAACTCAGAAGTGAGGCCGAAGGCAAGGTGGCAGCGCTACGCTCAGCCCTCCAGAGCGCTGATACCTATCAGGTAAAGAGGGCCATGGAGGAGCTTGAGGCTGTGTTGCAACGTGTCGGCCAGGCGGTGTATAGCCATGCCGGGAGCGGAGTCTACCCCGGCGGTGAGCATCCAGGCGGCGATGGTGAAGGGACCGTGGAAGGTGAATTTCGGGAGGTGTAACCCGCTAGCGGGTACTTTTGCTGGGGGCAGGGGCCATGGCCCCTGCCCCTACCTGAAAAAAAGAGGTGACGGAGATGAACGTCGCAGTCTATACCACACCTACATGCCCTTACTGTCACCAGGTGAAAGAGTTCCTTTCACGACGAGGGGTGAAATTTGTTGAATATGATGTATCTGTTGATAGAGCTGCTGCCGATGAGATGATTCGCAAATCTGGGCAAATGGGAGTCCCAGTGATTACTGTCGGTGACCAAGTAGTAGTTGGCTTCGACCGCGCCCGATTGGAGCAGCTACTAGCTAATAGCAGAGAGGGTCAGCGCCCTCATTTCGGGCTGCGGATAGCCGATGCCAGCAAGGTCACCCAGAGGTTTGGCCTTGTTCCAGTGTTGGGGGCCTTTGTGGGCAAGATTGCGCCGTCCTCTGTAGGCGAGAAAGCGGACCTCAGAGAGGGTGACATTATCACTGAGGTCAATCTCCGACCTATCCACAATGCGGACGACCTGGAGAATGCACTCTCTGAACTGGCTCCGGGCAACCGGGTGGTGATAGTGTTCCTCAGAGGGAAACAGACATTCAAGTCTGAAATCGTCATTTAGCCTTGGAGGCGTACTATGCCCCTCTATGAGTACCAATGCATGAGTTGTTCTAGCCAATTCCAGATCAGACGGGGCTTCCATGACGAATCGGCAGTTACCTGTCCTAGGTGTCAGGGTAAAGCGCGACGCATGCTCTCGCCTGTGTCTGTAATCTTTAAAGGGCCGGGGTTCTACACTACAGACAATAGGAAGGGTGGCTCAACACCTGAAGAGCCCAGGGATGCTTCGTCTTCAGAAAGTGGAGCCGAAGGGATTCCAATGCGAGGAACAATGTAACGTCTCTGTGGACGGCTCATTTTTAGATTCGACAAACGTCCAGATTGTTAAGCATCCAACAATTGCTTGCTTTGTTAGCTCTCGGCGCACTCCGGGTTGAAACCGAACCACCCGTGAGGCGCCGCATGTAACATTCCTCGCTTTTGTTGCATCGGTGTCGCTTCCAGGAGCCGCCGCGCTAGTATCAAGTAACAATGGTGCAGCCTACGCGGAATTGTTGCCTGCCTTGTATCCCAAAATGTTCAGTATGTGATAGAATTCCAATAAGCTGGATCTAGCGTACAGTGGGAAAGGAGATGATATGGCTGGTGATGCGATTGTTGCTGAGGAACTGACCTACTGGTACGGCGAATTGGTTGCCGTGGATCATATCAGTTTCAATGTGGCTGAAGGCGAAATTCTAGGATTTCTTGGCCCTAACGGTGCAGGCAAGACGACTACCGTTAAGATACTGACGGGACTGCTCAGACCCAAAGGCGGAAAGGCAACACTGCTGGGCATGGACGTTGCCAAAAACGTTGAGAAGGTGCAGGGGGAGATTGGCGTTTGCTTTGAGGATACAAATCTTTATGAACAGATGAGTGCCATAGAAAACCTGAGATTATTCGCCCGCCTCTTTGGCATCCGCTCGTTCGACGCCGATGACTTGCTGAGGAGAGTTGGCCTGGCGGGTCGGGAGAAAGATAGGGTCGAGGCCTATTCAAAAGGCATGAAGCAGCGCCTCATGGTTGCACGATCCATTGTGAACCGGCCCCGGGTCTTATTCCTCGATGAGCCCACCGAAGGTCTTGACCCCGCATCCGCCGAGTCTATCAGGAATATCATCCTCGAGGAGCGCGAGCGAGGAGCTACCATCTTCCTCACCACGCACGACATGATGGAGGCAGATAGGCTTTCTGACCGGGTAGTCTTTATAAACCAAGGGAAGATCGTCGCTTTGGATACACCACACAACCTGAAACAGCAATATGGTAAGCGAGCGCTTAAGGCCAAAGTCTCGACCCATAGTGGTGAACTTGAGGATCGCGAGATCATTCTAGATACCCCAGAGACACCAAACGCCATTCAGGAACTCTTTGCCCAAGAGAGAGTAGTCACTATCCACAGCGAAGAGGCCAGCCTAGAGGACATCTTCATCAGGATCACTGGACGGGGGCTGGTCGAATGAACCTACGCATTATCGGTGCCCTTATCTCTAAAGACTTCTCCCTTTTCTTCCGAAACCGGTTTTTTGCCCTTGTGACCGTCCTTGGCATCGTCACTTATATGATCATCTATTTTGTGATGCCGAGTTCGGTCAACGAGAGTCTGAAGATCGGACTCTATGCGCCGGTGATGCCCCCAGTTTTTGAGCAACTGCAAGAAGAGAGCCTGGAAATCGAGGTTGTTGAATCTGATGAGGCACTTAGAGAGGCCGTGACCGAGGGCCAATACGTGGCTGGGGTGGCGCTCCCGGCTGATATAATGGAGAAGCTTCTGTTGGGGCAGAAAACCCAGATCACTTTATATTTCGCTTCGGATACACCAGATGAGATCAAAGATGCTGTTGGTGTTGTTATCAGAGAGTTGGCCTACCTACAGATTGGACAACCACTGGCTCTCGAGGTGACGGAGGAGATTCTGGGTCCGGACATGATGGGTATGCAGATACCGCCACGAGACCGGCTGCGCCCCCTCCTTGTCTTCTTCATCCTCATTATTGAAACCATGGGCCTGGCTACCCTGATCGGCGAGGAAGTTGGGCGGCGCACTATCCAGGCCCTACTGGTTACTCCGATGACGGTCAAAGACTTGTTTGCTGCCAAAGGGACCATAGGTGTAGGCTTGGCCTTCGGCCA
>Ga0209979_1003979_pt1 | contig 12570 bp, 9 predicted proteins | sample AnhtaG_FD_183114 | JGI IMG/M metagenome (GOLD analysis project Ga0209979, IMG submission 183114) | Deep subsurface microbial communities from Anholt, Denmark to uncover new lineages of life (NeLLi) - Anholt_01485 metaG (SPAdes) (version 2) | ecosystem: Environmental > Aquatic > Marine > Oceanic >...
GCGTGACCTCGTTTGAGAAAGTCCCTATTTTACAAGTACTTAGAGAGTTTTCCGACACAGAACAACCAGATGATAGTTGTAAACAGTTGAAATTATTTGAATTATGATGGGACACTAGTGAGAACCGTCCCCATTTTTAAAAAAATGGGATATAATAGTTGTTTTATTGAAGAAATAATAATTTTTTAAAAGAGAGAAAAATATGAATCCAGCCGTAATAAAAGACAAAAAAACTCCTGCCCAAATAGCCAAGTTTGCTCTGGCTTATTTTAAAGAAAAAGCTGATGCTGAGAAGGCAGAGCAGGTGCAAAGATATTTTAAAGAACCTGTCAAAGTATACGGTTTATCTGCCAAACCTATGCATGACCTGGCAAAAGAACTTTATAAAAAAATTAAGCCTTACTGGAGTGTGAATGAGGCTATTGAGCTATGTGAGATACTTCTTCCTAATCCCTTTATGGAAGCCAAAGGTATAGCTACTCTCCTTCTAATAAGATTCAGGAAAAATTTCCCAAAAGAGCTTTTTTTTAAAATTGAAGAATGGCTTTCCGCAAATTATTGCAACAACTGGGCTGCTGTGGATATGCTCTGTCCAGTTGCCATGGAGACATTGCTAATAAAATACCCTGAACTTAGAGAAAAAATAATGGAATGGCCTGCTTCATTAAACAGATGGGTGCGCCGGGCAGCAGCCGTATCCTTTATAAAACTGGCAAGACAGGGGAAACAGCTCGATTTGGTTTACAGGATTGCTTTATCACTTTTCCCGGATGATGATGACCTCGTGCAGAAAGCCAATGGGTGGCTTCTCAGGGAGGCAGGGAAATCTAATCACATTAGACTTGAGAATTTTCTGTTAAAACATGGACCTGCTATTCCTCGAACCACTCTCCGCTATGCGATTGAAAGGTTTGAAGAAAAAAAGAGAAAAAAAATGCTTATAGAGACTAAAGCGAAAAAGGAGAAGGGAAGAGTAAAGAAGAACTGAGACAAGCCGTTTTTCTTGTCTCATTGTAAGCTTGTATGCTATATTCAATTTTCCGATTTTAATCATCTATTCAATTATCAGGAGGTAAAATGAAAACAAAAATATGGATGAGTTTATTGAGCATTTTATTGTTGTTTTCCGTGATTTCTTATGCTTCGCAGGAAGCTCGTGTTCTTCGCTTCCCGGCTATTTACAAAAACCAGATTGTATTCACTTATGCTGGTGACCTTTATACCGTATCCTCTTCAGGTGGAGTAGCCCGGAAGCTTACGAGCCACAAAGGATTCGAGGTTTTCCCCCGTTTTTCTCCAGATGGAAAATTTTTGGCTTTTACAGGCGAGTATGACGGAAACCGCGAAGTTTATATAATCCCAGGTAAAGGAGGAATGCCGAAGAGAATAACTTATACTTCGACCCTTGGCCGTGACGATGTTTCTGATCGGATGGGACCGAATAATATTGTAATGACCTGGAAAAATGATAACAAGCATGTTGTTTTCCGTTCCAGGATGCACGAATGGAATTCTTTTAACGGACAGTTGTATTTGGCTTCTGTTTATGGAGGAATCCCCGAGCAGATTCCTTTACCACGAGGAGGGTTTTGTTCATTTTCCCCTGATGATAAGAAGTTGGCATATAATCGAATCTTTCGTGAATTCAGAACATGGAAGCGCTACCGCGGCGGCATGGCTGATGATATCTGGGTGTATGATTTTGTTTCAAAGAAGATAGAAAATATCACCAATAATCCCGCCCAGGACATTATTCCCATGTGGAGCGGAAATAAAATATATTTCCTTTCAGACCGAGATGAAAATGAAAAGATGAATCTTTTTGTCTGTGACCTTACATCAAAAGAGACAAGGAAATTAACAAACTTTTCCGAGTTCGACATCAAGTTTCCTAGCCTTGGTCCAGAAGCTATTGTTTTTGAAAACGGCGGATTCATCTACCGATTTGACCTGGAAGAAGAAAAAACTGAGAAAGTCCCTGTAATTGTATTCAGTGATATGCCTTCCAGCCGAGGCGGAATTAAAAAAGTTAATGAAAGAATAACAAATTATGAAATCTCGCCTGATGGAAAACGGGCGTTATTTGGTGCACGTGGAGAAATATTTACTGTTCCGGCCAAACATGGAAACACCCGCAACCTGACAAATACCTCTGGGATTCATGAACGCAGCTCAAAATGGTCTCCTGATGGGAAATGGATTGCCTATATTTCAGATGCCACAGGTGAGGATGAGATCTATATCATGAAACAGGATGGTTCAGGGACACCTCAGCAGATCACAACCGGAGCAGATACTTACAAATATCAGATTTATTGGTCTCCGGATTCAAAGAAAATTCTCTGGGGCGATAAGCTTTTACGTCTCAATTATGTAAATATTGAGACAAAGAAGGTTGTGGAAGTTACTAAGGCAACACGCTGGGAAATAAGAAATTATGTCTGGTCTCCGGATAGCAACTGGATAGCCTATGCAAAACCCGAGGCAGTGGCTATGACCAAAGTCTACCTTTATAACAACAAAACGAAAAAAAACTATGAAGTTACAGACGGCTGGTACTCATCCTATTCACCTTCCTTTAGTTCGGATGGAAAATATCTATTTTTTGTATCAGATCGAGATTTCAGGCCTATTTATAGCAGTACAGAGTGGAATCATGCTTATCTCTCCATGGCAAGAATCTACCTGGTAACTCTTACAAAGGATGTAAAGTCTCCCTTTGAACCAAAAAGTGATGAGGTTACTTTAAAGAAAGAAAGCGAAAAGAAGGAGGAAAAACCAGATAAAAAGGTAAAAAAGGAAAGTAAAGAAGAAGAAGAAAAAAAAGAAAAACCAATAAAAGTCGACACGGATGGACTTAAAGACCGCACAGTTGCCTTACCCATTGCAGTGGCTAATTATGGGAATATCACTTTTGTTGGTGAAAAAATCTATTACATGACAAGAGGAAACCTGGAAAGAAGGTCTTCCTTAAAGATGTATGACCTGAAAGAGCAGAAGGAAACAAATCTTGGAAATATAGATGGTTATGAGATCTCACACGATCAAAAGAAGATGCTTGTTTCTCAACAGAGAACATACGCTATCATTAACCTTCCAAAAGCTCCGGTAGAGATTAAAGATAAGCTGAATTTAGAGAATATGGAAACAAAAGTTAACCTAAAAGAGGAGTGGAACCAGATTTTTAACGAGTGCTGGAGGCAGATGAAATATTTCTTCTATGCTCCAAATATGCACGGTGTGGACTGGGAAGCGATGAAGAAGCTTTATAAACCTCTAGCCGAGGCTGTAAACCACCGGGCAGATTTAACCTATGTAATCGGTGAAATGATAGGGGAATTAAATGTTGGCCATACTTATGTGGGTGGCGGTGATGTTCCCAGGGTGGAAAGAATCAATATTGGAAAACTTGGTGCCCAGTTTAAGAGGGATCCCAAATCTCACTATTATAAAATCACAAAAACCTTGAAAGGTCAGAACTGGAAGAGCTCCCTCCGTTCTCCGCTGACCGAAATAGGTATTAACGTAAAAGAAGGCGATTATCTTATTGCTGTTAATGGAAAACCAACAAACACTATGACTGATATGTATGAAGCTCTTCTTAATACTGTAGGGAAACAGGTGAGACTTCGTGTGAATTCAAAGCCCGAAGAGAAAGGAAGCCGGGAGGTTGTAGTTGTCCCTGTAAGAGATGAACTGTCCCTTTATTATTATAACTGGGTTCAAAGTAATGTGGAGAAGGTTAACAAGGCGACAAAGGGAAAAGTCGGGTATATCCATGTCCCGGATATGGGCGCTGGAGGTTTAAATGAGTTTGTCAGGCAATTTTATCCCCAGCTTCAGAAAAAAGCTCTCATAATCGATGTGCGCGGTAATGGCGGTGGGAATGTATCTCCTATGCTAATAGAACGTTTGAGGCGGGAGATAACAATGGTAGGTGTGGCACGGAATACAATCCCTGGACCTGATCCTGATGCTGTTTTGATGGGGCCTAAAGTCTGCTTGATAGATGAATTCTCTGCATCAGATGGAGATATCTTTCCCTATCGTTTTAAAAAGCATAAGCTTGGAAAACTGATTGGGAAGCGTACCTGGGGAGGAGTTGTGGGCATTCGAGGCTCTTTACCACTGATTGACGGTGGTTATATCTTTAAGCCTGAATTTGCAGTATATGGAGTTGATGAGAAGGATTGGATTATTGAAGGGAAGGGTGTAGAACCGGATATTTATGTTGATAATGATCCGGCTAAAGAATATGCAGGAATTGATGAACAACTGAATAAAGCTATAGAAGTTATCCTTGAAGAGTTGAAGACAAAAGAAAAAGTGCTGCCGAAGATTCCTCCTTATCCGAAGAAGAAAAAATAGAAAAAAAATAAGAAATAAACGGATATTAGAGCCTTGTCAGATAAACTAAAGGTAAGTTGCCTTATTTGTGGAGCTACGAATAAATATCCTTTCTCAAGATAAGCGTGATATAATAACATCAGTATAAGAGAGAAGTACTGGAGGAGAACCATGGGTAGAAATAATATATTCACATTGAACCGCCGGGAATTTCTTAAAAGTTCGGTTATAGGATTAGCCAGTTTGCCAACATTAAGCAGTGCTTCTTTGGGGAAAAAAGAAACGAAGACAAAAGCAAAAATCGCACTTTTTAAAACTCAAAGCAGAGAAGAGGGAGTTCGAGAGGTCTTAAAGCTTTTAAAGTTCCCTTCTGTTAAGGGTAAAAAGGTTTTGCTAAAGCCAAATTTTAATACAGCTGACCCTACACCTGGTTCGACTCATAAAAACACTTTGAGTACATTGATTAAGGAGATAAAAACACGCGGAGCTTCGGAGATCACAGTAGGGGAAAGGAGTGGTCCTCCAAAAACTAAAAGAGTCATGGAAGACAAAGGGATTTTTAAACTGGCTCAAGAACTGGATTTTAAGATTATCAATTTTGAGGAATTGGCTGAAAAGGATTGGGTTCACTTTAATCCACCAGGAAATCACTGGAAAGAGGGATTTTATATACCACGGCCTGTTGTCGAATCCGAGTATGTTGTTACAACCTGCTGTCTGAAGACGCACCAATACGGCGGTGTCTTTACTTTATCCCTTAAGCTGGCTGTAGGTTTAACACCCAAGAGGCTAATGAGAGAGCTCCATTCTTCACCAGACATGAGAAAAATGATTGCAGAGATAAGCCTTGGCTATGAGCCTCAATTGATTGTTCTTGATGGAATTGAGGCATTTGTGGATGGTGGCCCTTCAAGAGGAACCAGAAAAGAAGCCAATGTTTTTCTTGCAGGAGGGGACCGTATTGCCATAGATGCGGCAGGAATTGCTGTCTTGAAGGATTTAGGATCAAAAAAAGAGATCATGGAGCGAAAAATCTTTGATCAGGAACAGATTAAAAGAGCGGTCGAGTTAGGTTTAGGAATAAGCAGACCTGATCAGATTGAGTTTATCACTCCTGATAAAGCAAGCCGGGAGTATGCAGAGAGAATAAGTTCAATTCTAATCCAGGGCTAGCTTTGAAGAGAAATTAAATTTTAGGAATCATTCTACGACTAAAAAGAGCGAGGACCTATAATTGGAAGCGGGTCTTTTTATTTAAAAAAAGAGAACACTCCCCAATTTTTCTAGCCAGGGGCTAAGGAAAAATGATAAAATTCTTGAGGGAAAAATGAGCCTTTATAAGACTATTCTTACCAGGAGGTCAATCCGCCAGTTTAAGCCAGAAGCAGTCTTGAGGGAAATACTAAAAAAAATTGTCAATTCCGCAAGGCTGGCGCCCTCAGGAGCCAATCTTCAGCCGCTGGAATATATCGTTGTTGACGAAGAAGGACCCAGGAAACAGGTGTTTCCATGTTTGAGGTGGGCAGCATATATTGTTCCGGAAGGTAATCCTAAACCCGGTCATGAACCTGTGGCTTATATAGTTGTACTTGTCAATTCAAGGGTGAGAGATAAAGAGTATGAGCGAGATGTTGGTGCAGCTGTAGAGAACATGATTCTGACTGCCTGGGAGGAGGGTGTAGGAAGCTGCTGGATAGCGTCTGCAGAAAGAAACAAGATTCAAAAAATACTAAATATTCCCATAGATTATAAGATTGATTCCGTATTAGCTGTGGGATATCCTGACGAAGAGCCTACGGTAGAGGATAAAAAAGATTCCATTAAGTATTGGAAAGATAAAAAAGGGCGCCTTCACGTACCCAAGAGAAAATTAAGGGATATCCTTCACTACAATGGTTTCTAAAAAATATAAAGGCGGGAAAGAGGAGGTAAAATGATCCTTTTTGGCCTGGTTTTAATAATTGGCGGTTTTCTTATAAAACTGCTCACCACCTGGAATATAGTTGGCTGGATCTTGATGGGTTTGGGTATAGTTGTTTATGTTATTGCTCGTGTAACTCATAAGAAGTAAAAAAACTCATCCTTATTGTCCGGCTACTGTCAATTCCTTGATTTTGATTGTCGGACCAGAGACAGAACTTCGCATGTCGAGGTCATTGCCAATCATCTCAATATTATTTAAAATTTCTCCCAGATTGCCGGCGATGGTTATTTCTGAGACAGGATAGACTATTTCCCCGCTTTCAACCCATAAACCATATGCTCCTCTGGAGATATCTCCTGTTACCGGGTTAAGTCCGTGTCCAAGGGTTCTTATTAAGATTAAGCCTTTATCCAGGGAAGAGATGATTTCTTTTGGAGGGATACTTCCAGGGACAAGATAAAAATTATTTGGTGTAACACCGGTTCCAGCGGAGTTTCCTGTTGATTTTAGAGTTAGTTTCCTGGCGGCGTAAGTGTTGCACAGGTAGTTTTTTAGTATTCCTTTATTGATAACCTGAGTTTTTTGGCAGGGAACTCCTTCTGCATCATAGGGTCTTGTCCCAAGCATTCCGGGCATGAGGCCGTCGTCTAAGATATCCAAATTGCTGCCTCCGATCCTTTTGCCCAATTTATCGACCAAAAAGGAAGTTTTCTGGTATATGGATACTCCGGATACACAGGCAAAAAGGAAACCCAGAAGCCAGGAAGTCATCATTGGCTCAAAGATAACAGGAACATTTTGTGTCTTTATTTTCCTTGGTTTGAGCTGTCTTACTGTCCTTTCAACTGCTATATTAGCAATCTCCTCTGGAGGTTCCAGCTCATTAAAAAACCTCTTTGAAGAGAACCAATAGTCCTCAACTCTACTGTCTGTTTCTCCAGCCTGGAGGCCTAGGCTTATGCCGCAGAATGTCTGCTCGTATTCCTGAAGAAAACCATTCGAGTTTGCTAAAGTGGTCTTGATTTCTTTTGTTTCAAAGCTTGCACCGTGGGAATTTGTGATTCTTTTATCATTAAGAGCGATTTTTTCTGTATTTATAGCCAGAGCAATTTTCTTTTCTGAATCTAATTTAGCGATTTCTGCGTCAAAGAGCCTTAAAGATGGGATATTAAATCCTTTTGGAGAGAGTGGTGGGAGTCCGGAGAACTCATCTGTACTGGCTAGTTGTGCACGCTTTATGGCATTTTTTACTAAGTACTGCAGTGTTTCTCTGGATAAGTCTGAAGAAGAGCCAAAAGCAGTTTTTTTATCTTTGATCACTCTTAAGCCTAAAGACCGGGAGCCAGCCTCCACAAGATTTTCAATTTTTCCTAACCTCACATCAACGCTGAATTCGTAGCCATCAAGAATGGATATTTCCACTTCATCAGCACCGTTAACTCTTCCAAAAGCCACAAGGCTTTCTGCCAGCTCTTTGAGGTAAATCGAGTCTTCTTCTTTCACTTTTGCCCTCCCACTGTCATCTTTGCTATTTTAATTGTAGGACAGCCATCAGTTACCGGAACCTGCTGGCCTTCCTTTCCGCATGTGCCTGTTTGAGGGCCAAACTTAAGGTCAGAACCGATCATTTTTATATTATTTAAGATGTTTATATTAGTACCGATCAGGGTAGCCTGTTTTACCGGAGCAGTGAGTCTTCCGTTTTCTAAAAGATAGCCTGAGCTGATTGAAAAAGTGAACTTTCCTGAATCTTCCACTTGACCCCCCTGGAATTTATGGGCATAAAATCCCTTTTTCACAGATTTAATGATTTCCTCAGGCGCATACTCTCCTCTGTCTATGTAGGTGTTGCTCATCCTGGGAATTGGCATACATGTATAGTCCTGTCTTCGCCCGTGTCCTGTGAGTGGTTTGTTCATCAATTTTGCTGAAAGCCTGTCCTGAAGCAATCCTGTCATTTTTCCCTTTTTAATAAGAAGAGTCTTCTTTGGTATTGTTCCTTCGTCGTCAATGTTATAAGAACCTCGAAAATGAGGAATGGTCGGGTCGTCAAAGATAAAGACCTGACAGTTTGCAACCTTTTTTCCCATCTTATTCCAGAAAATCGAAGTTTTTTTACGGTTAAAATCTGCCTCGAGAAGATGCCCGACTGCTTCATGAACCAGGACTCCGCTGTGGCCCGGGGCTAAAACAACAGGCATCTCTCCGGCAGGTGGCAAAACTGCTTCAAGAAGATTCAAGGCTTCTTTTGCCGCATCTTGACCTATTTCCTCAGGTGTGAGGGTGTTTGAGAAGTATTCTATACCTACTCTGCCTCCTCCTCCAGAGAATCCTGCTTCTCTTTTTTCTTCTTTTTCTGCCACAGCCAGACAATCCAGTCTAACAAGAGGGCGGGCGTCCGAGATTAGTAATCCTTCAGAATTGACAACAGTTAAATACTGAGTTTGGTCCAGGAAGGAGACTTTCACTTTTTTGATTTTTGGATCAAAGTTCCTGGCAGAAAGATAGGCTTTCTTGACGAGGGAGATTTTTTTCTCCATAGATTCTTTGTGAGGGGACTTGAGGACTGGATAGAAATTATGACTAAATTGAACTGAATTCAGTAAAGAAGTTTTTTTTCGTTCATGAGATGAGGAAATAGAGGATGCAGTGAGGGCGGCTTTTTTTATTTTTTCAAAAGAGAAATTGTTTGTGTATCCGTAACCCGTTTTTTCACCTGATAAAACTCTTATGCCTAATCCAAGACTTATACTTTCTGCAGTCTCTTTAATGATATCTTCTTCCATATTGATAAAATTGTAGAGCTTGTACTCGAGAAAAATTTCTGAAAAATCACCCCCGCGAGAAAGGGAAATATTCAATATTTTTTGGAGATAATCCAGGGGAATATTGAAGTGATCTTCGAATAAGAGAGATGAAGGCTTTTTCATTTATTTCTTTCCTCTGTGATTGAATTGGTCAAGAAAAAAAAACAAGACTAGCAACATCTGCTTTAAAATCCGGGATAAGATTTTAGTATTTTGTGAAGCCATTATCTATAACCATATTCCCAGCTGTTAATTGTGACTAGGTCTGACACCAACGTATCTCCGGCGGTCTTAACGCGTGAATTATTCAGGTTAATTTATTAAAAGCTGCGATATTCTCTCCTTTTCATAAAGAATATTTCCTGTTTGAGGATTTATGGCATAACAGGCACCATTCCTGATTTGAGTGACGACCTTCCCTGATGCATAAGGATTACCAGCAAGATGAGGCGCATCAAGCAAACCTGTATGGATAGCTTCATAAAGAGTCTTGGGATCAGCCCAGGGATTTATAACTTTTTCAGTTGGGAGGTCTTTGATAGCCTGGAGGAGGTGTTTTGCTTCATTTATAAGCTCCTCCTTTCTTTTTTTTATTCTTGAATCATTTAATATCTGAGGAAAGCCTAAAGAGAGGTTGTTAATGACGCCATGAGTTATTTTGGCGCTTTCAATCACATCTGAGGGAGTTGCTGCATGGTCCCCTTCGCAAAATCCAACCACATGAATAATTTTTGGCTCAAGGGTCATCTGGAACAGACTGGAAGAAGAGAGCTGGCCTTTAGCAATGTCAGGATCGGGAGAAAGACACGCCAGTCCAGTTCTCATCTGGCGAATGCTTGTAAAGGATTTATCATGAAGGGACTCGATAAGTTCAATTTTCGCCGACATCTTTGCAAGGTCCATCAGAGGTGATGTTTGAGCTGGAGTGTTGAACATATACTGGGCCACATAATGGGTTATTCCAGCCTTTTTTGCATTATATGCGGCTAAAAAGGCTGCGACTACGGCGATTGTGTCAGGAGCATCCCTCAGACTCCAATGATGCGCTTCATTAACTTCAAGTGGAATTTTATGCTCAGCGTACCATTTCATGGTTTCCTGATTTTCTTTGATGGATTCTAAAGGAGTTCGGTCGGAACGGCCATCCAGCTGGTTGTACCAGAGAAGGGGAACAGCCCCCCAGGCTATATTAATGGTTTTAAGAGACATTTTTGCCCACTTAATCAGGTCCCTGGTGCCCGAATAACAGCGGAGTAGAGGGTAGTTGCCGCAGCGTGTGGTTTTATATATAGCTTCAAGGTCTTCAGGCTTTCTAAGAGGAACTCCTCCTGCGCCATCCTGCTCTTTTTTCATTTCGTTTTGACGAAAGAAACTTTCCTGGGCATTCTGGTCAGGACCGATGGAAATAATGTCCAGGGTCTCTGATAGAGCAATTTCCCTGGCTCCTTTTACTGTCTTTAAAACTATGGGAAGCCCGAAATGGTGGCGGAGAAGAGGATAAGGATGGTTGAAAACAATTCGGTCAATAAGATTCTGGGGGGGAGTTTTGCTTTTTTTTGCTTCTTTCGCTTTCCCCTTAAGATAAAAGGTTATATCCTCCAGGGATTCAAGGCCGTTAAATGTGGCATCAAACAGCCCGATTTTGCGAGCAACTTCTGCAGTTGGCGGTGTCCCGCCAAATACAAAGGTCTTATTCTGCCATTTGTTTTTTATAATATTCTTATTGAATGAAATTAAAAGTTTTTCCAGTACCTCAGGAGTCAAGCGGTAGCTTATTGCAATGATGTCTGGATCATGTTGTTTTATGGCATCTGATATTTTTTTTATTGAAACGGCAGGGCCTAAAAAAAGAGTATCATAACCGTGAAACTCAGAAAGTTTTAAAAAATTAAGAATGCCTGCTACATGAACACAATTTCCTATTGAAGCTCCTAAAATCTTTTTTCTGTTGATCGCAGTCACTCTGTATTCTCTAAATTTCTCCAGCTACAGCCAGAAGTCGGATGTCTTTAATGGACATTCCTTTAATTCCTAATGTTTCCACTGTCCTTCCTATTTCCCAAAAATTTATCCCTCTCATTATTGAAGCAAGGTATATAATAGACCTTATAGTAGGAGTTTCAACTTTCAACATCTCTCCAATAGATGCAAGGGGAACAAGGCTCATAGGTACGTCCTCATCGATATAACGGTGGTGAAGCCTGTCTGGGGCTTTAAGTCCCATATATCCTGGATTGTCATGAATAGCCTCATAGAGATCCTTGCCTGTGGCACTGTATGCCGTATATAGCCAGGCCTTTGCACTCATAACTTTTATTCCCAAAGCAGCTGCAATTTCCAGCCGTTCTTTATCCAGTTTTTCAAGAATATAAGCTGTAGATTTGCTCGCTCCCTGAATGTAGTATTCAAAATCGCCGTGAGTCTCTTCTATCCAGGATGCATTCAGCACTGTTAGAGCCGGATGAAATACAGCTCCAATATTCTCAAAACTTGTTTTAAAAATGTTGTCCCCGGGAATAAATTGGGGGAAAGCTCGTTGGATAATTTTTAAGATGCCTGGAATCCAATAAGCGGGTAGAGTTGCCAATGGGACAGAGTTCTTAATGGAAAATATTCTGGCATGGGCAGGTCCGAGGGCTCTTGAGGCATAAAGAAATGTCTGAGCTTCTGCGATAAATGGGAACTGCTTTACACCCTGTTCTTTGAGCGTGTTATAAAACTCAAGCGCTCCACCTGTACGGCCTGGATTGAGGATAACTATGTGATTCTCTTTGAGATGTGGAGCACAGGTCTCTGCAATATAACGATGTCCAATGGCTGGAACAACAACCATGAGTACATCTGCTCCGTCGATGCATTCTTTGATGTGTGTTGACGCGAGCTCAATCTTTCCAAATCCTTTGATTTCTCCTTCAACCTTAATGCCATTTCTTTGGATAACAGGGTGGATTCTTTTTCGTCCCCGGTTGTAAAGGTTGACCTTAAAGCCCTTGATGGCCAGATGGCCTGCCATAGCCAGCCCACCATGTCCAGCGCCAAGAACACAAAATTTAAGATCTTTATTGTCTTTTTTGAGGATAGCTCTGATATATTCCCTTCGTCTTAGATCTAATTTTTTACCTATTTTCTTTTCCATTTTACCTGTTCCTATTTAAAATATTTTGCTTATTTCCATAGAATTATTAACTTTTAATGTTAAAAAATTTGAAGTCAGGTATTTACTTTATTGGTTCTCTTCCATTTTGTGTGGGTATTAATCAGAAAGTATTCGTGAATGGTCTCGCTCCCGTTCAGATTTTTCACGCCATCCCTTCATCGCTTTTCTCGGCGGCTGCGTAACTCGCTCCGCTCAAACATACTCGCCGCCCGACTCTGTCGGGTTTCCTCGAAGCGCGATTCAGGGAGGCTAAATCTTCAAAGGTCGCTTCATCCATCCCCGAACACTTTCTATTAATCTATCAAGACATGTTTTGCCCACACAAAATGGAAGAG
>Ga0209979_1003980_pt1 | contig 12570 bp, 9 predicted proteins | sample AnhtaG_FD_183114 | JGI IMG/M metagenome (GOLD analysis project Ga0209979, IMG submission 183114) | Deep subsurface microbial communities from Anholt, Denmark to uncover new lineages of life (NeLLi) - Anholt_01485 metaG (SPAdes) (version 2) | ecosystem: Environmental > Aquatic > Marine > Oceanic >...
CAGTGGCTGTGCTTCCCTCCGGGCGCCACCGTGCCCACCGGTACGGTGAACTGGGTCCCTGCCGCGGGCATCGGCGGCGACGGGCAGGAGAAGGCCCTCACCGGCCGCTTCCTGAAGGGCAAGGAAACGGAGGTGATCTTCGATGCGGTGGGCAGGCCGTTCGTGCAGCTCAGGTTCAACTCGGAGGGCGGGGACCTGTTCGAGCAGATAACCACCCGCCTGGTGGGCCTCCCCGTGGCCATTTTCCTCGACGAAGAACTCATCTCGGCACCCACCGTGCAGTCGATCCTGACGGATGAGTCCGTCATCACGGGCCTGGAGCTGGACGAGGCCGACACCCTGGCTCGCCAGCTGAGGACGGGCGCCATGCCCATCAAGTTGCGGGTCATCCAGGAGAGCACGGTGGACGCCACCCTGGGCGACGACTCCGTGCGGCACAGCGTGCAGGCGGGCGAGATAGGCATCCTGGCCGTTATTTTGTTCATGATCCTCTACTACCGCCTGCCCGGCGCCCTGGCCGGCGCGGCCTTGGTCACCTACATCTCCGTCCTCCTGATGCTCTTCAAGCTGATACCGGTGACCCTCACCCTGGCCGGCATCGCTGCCTTCGTCCTGTCGGTGGGCATGGCCGTGGATGCGAACATCCTCATCTTCGAACGGATGAAGGAGGAGCTAAGGGCAGGCCGTAGTCTGGTCACGGCCATCGAGACCGGCTTCGCGCGCGCCTGGCCCGCCATCCGCGATAGCAACGTATCGACATTCATCACCTGCGGCATCCTGTGGTGGTTCGGCGATCAGTTCGGTGCAAACCTGGTGAAGGGCTTCGCTCTCACCCTGGGCATCGGCGTGGCGGTGAGCATGTTCTCGGCCATAATCGTCACTCGCACCTTCTTGCGGCTGCTGGTGGGGACGCCACTGGCCAGGCGCCTGGGGTGGTTCGCTCCTGGAGCGGGGGCTGAGGCGCCCGCTGCTCCCGCACCGGCTTCGTTCAGTCCCACGCCGAGCAAGGGCCCGGGCTTGCTGGACTTTGTGCATCGGCGGGGCTGGTACTTCCTGCTGTCCGTGGTGATTCTGATCCCGGGCATCATCTCCCTGCTCACGCCGCCTGCGCTGAAGCCGGGGGTCGAGTTCGCCTCCGGCACCAGCATGACCATTCGCTTCGAGGAGTCGGTGTCAGTGGACGACCTGCGGTCGGCGATGGGCGACATCGACCATCCCGAGGCGCGCGTGCAGCGCACCACCGAGGGCGATTTCATCATCCGCATGGGCGAGCTGGAGGGAATGGCGGACGTCCCGCCGGTGGGCCCGGCCATGCCCTCTGAGCGGGAGGCCATCGAGGATGCGCTGGAGGACCGCTTCGGCCGATTCGACCCGCTGCGGTTCGATCAGGTGTCGGAGATCATTTCGCGGGAGATCGCCCGCGACGCGGCGATAGCGGTGGTGGCGGCAGCAGTGGGCATATTGCTGTATATTATCTGGGCCTTCCGCCATCTGCCCAAGCCGTGGCGCTACGGCATCTGTGCGATCATTGCCGTGCTGCACGATACGTTGATAGTAGTGGGGGCGTTCTCCATCTTCGGCAAGATGTTCGGGATGGAGATCAACACGATGTTCATTACGGGGCTGCTGACGATCATCGGCTTCAGTGTGCACGATACCATCGTGGTGTTCGATCGTATTCGCGAGAACGTGACGCGTAACCCGGGGGTGGAGTTCGGCGAGATCGTCAACGCCAGCCTCACCGAGACGCTGGCCCGCTCGCTGAACACGTCCCTGACCCTGATAGCGACCATCGGCGCTCTGCTCCTGTTGGGCGGGGTGACGATCCAGAGCTTCCTGCTGGTGCTGCTCATCGGGGTGGTCAGCGGGATGTACAGCTCCATCTTCGTGGCCGCGCAGCTCCTGGTGAGCTGGGAGGAAGGGGACGTGCTGCGCGTCTTCCGCCGGGCGATCCCCAGGCCGGCCCCCGCGCCCGGCAGCTAGGGCCGCCCGCTGGCGGTCGATGGGAGTCGGTTATGCCCGTCGAGTTCATCGGCAAGCCCATCGAGGTGAAGCTGAGCGAGGACGCTGCGCCCGTTCCGGTGGCCTTCCGTCTGGGCGGCAAGGAATACAAGGTTGCCGATGTCCTCCAGCGCTGGGAGGAGCATGCCTCCGGCCAGGCGATCCGCGGGCATGACGACTGGCGGTCCGGGCCTCAGCGCATCTACTATCGGCTACGCACCAGCGAGGGCGAGGTGTACGAGGTCTATGTGGAGTGGCTGGCCACGCGGCGGCAGGGCAGACGCAGGCAGGAGAAGAGCAAGTGGTACGTCTACCGGCGGCTGTAGCCCCTTCCCTTGCGAGCCCTCGCGGCCGCGGGTAGGATGGGGTGACAGTTCCTCGCAGGATAGTCGGTCGGAGGCTGACAAGTGAAGTACGTCAATGGCCAGAACGTCCGCCTGCATGGGCCAATGCTAGTCCAGGGCCCGCTAGGGCAGGTTTCTTTGGGCGCTGAAGAGTCCGTTCCGGGCAGGATCGCTATGGCCTATCTCAATGCTACCTACGACGTCCAGACGCTCGAGCCGCTGGGGGGCATCAATTTCTTCGCCGCTGTGAAGGAAAAGCAGATAAGCCCCGCTGAGTAGTCACCAGCGGCCGTCTGTGTCCACGTCTCAGGGCCTGTCGGACATAGGGCGGCCCGCGTTCCTGCGGCTGAGCCCTCTCCTTGCGAGCCCTCGCGCCTGCAAGTGCGACAAGCACGTTCAAGGGCGTCAGGCCAGCAAACGTCTTGACGAAGTTGGTGTTCTAGCGAGATGGGGCGGGCACGTCTTTACCTGCTCCGAATTCTGAGATTCTCTGGGCTAAGTAGTCCGCTTCATCTTGCTCCCAGTCTTGGTGCAATGTGACTTTCTTGCCTGTCATGATTACCCTTACTTGATAGGCGGTCCGTTCGATAAAGAACCAATCTACTTGAATAGGATGAACCGAGACGGTTCTTGCCTGCTCCGTCGAGAGACGCTTTGTCGCCAGGAACGTGAAGAATAATAGGATATGCCGCCGGGTCACAGTGATATATCCAGGAGGTTCATTGAAAGCTATCCTCGTAGTCAGACCGGCTCCCCAGATTCCAAGCGCAATCACAAGGACACCCCCCGCCGCCACAACAAGCCATGCCACTCTCTGTGCTTCGTCAAGTACGCTTCCAGTCAGTCCGACCGAGAACACCAGTAGGCCAAATCCGACACCCAGAACCCCCGCCAGGGTCGAGTGCGGGCCTCTTATGACTATTTCCGATTGGCTGTCTTTGTCGATCCGAGGATCCTGCGGGGCTTCGGGCCGCCTTGCTACTAACAGGGGCACGCCGCACTTGTCGCAGGCAACCCGATCTCCGGCGTTGTCATGCCCGCAGAATCTGCAAACCGCCATTGCCATCACCCTCTCGGGACGGCCCGCAGGAGTCCCTTTGAAGAAGAAAAGTCACTAAGCACCCGAATTATAAGCAGCCTGAAAGAAAAGTCAATATCAGTGGATTTCTAGACGAGAAGGTTCAGCAGTGCACATCGCCAAGCAGGACATGATAGCCTAGAAGCCTGCTGCTCGCTACTCGCTGTATATCTCCTCGAGGCGCTCGCGGAAGGGGCGATCGGCGAAGCGGCCGTAGGACTCCTCCGAGCCGTAGTCCTCGGTGCGCACCACCACCGGCATGGGCACGGCGTGGCCGAAGATGAGCGCCTGCTGCCGCGACTCCAGGCGGGCCAGCACTCCCTTTAGCTCTCGCTTCTCGGCTACGCCCTCCAGCACTCTGTCCACGTCGCTCTCGTTGTCCAGGAGGCAGGTGATCTTGGTGCCGATCTGGGACATGACCTCGGCGTCGATGCCGCTGGGGCGCTGGTCGATGACCAGGAGGGTGACGTTGTACTTGCGCATCTCGCGGGCGATCTGGCCGAAGATCGTCTGGCTGGTCACCTGGGGGTTGAGGAACTTGTGGGCCTCCTCGATGGTGATCACCAGGTGGATGGGCTCCTGGGCGCGGTCGCCCATGGCCGCCTCCTTCTGCTGCCGATAGCGCTCGTGGATGCGGCGGGTGAGGAGGTTGGCCACCAGGACGTAGGCGGTGATGTTGTCGCCGTGGCGGCCGAACTCGAGCACCACGTTCTTGCCGCTCTCGAGGTAGTTGAGAATGGTCTGCACCGAGTTCTGGTCGGTGTGGGGGCGCAGGAACTGCAGGCGCGCGAGCCGGCCGAGGCCGCGGCGCAGGCTGCGGAAGCTCGAATCGTGGATAGATTCCCGTTGCAGGAACTGGCGCTCGTCCTCGTCGGAGGGGTCCAGTTCCAGCGTCTTCTCGATCCACTGGCGGCCGAAGCGGCGCTCCAGAGGGAAGGCGGCCTGCACGGCCAGATCGGTCAGGTTCAGGCTTTCCTTGAGGATCTCGATGTCCTCCGGCTCCACCTCGTCGTAGCCGATCTCCACCACGGCGTCGGTGGCGACCTGGCGGCGGCGGGAGCTCTCCGCGTCGAGGGTGAAGACAGCGACGCTGGCGGGGAAGAGCTGCTTGAGTCCCTTCACCCAGCGAGTGGGCCCTTCGCTGGTGCCCTGCCAGCCGTACTCGTTGTGCATATCGAACACCAGGTTGACCACTCGCTTCTCGGCCTCGCGCTGGGCGTTGCTCTTCATCATCAGGCTGGCCAGGACGATGCGGGCCAGGAAGGTCTTGCCCGTGCCGCTCTTGCCGAAGACGCCGTTGCTGCGCTCGGCGAAGCGCTGATAGTTCAGGCAGACCTTGACCTCCATGTCCAGGGGGCTGCCGATGACGAAATGGCTCTCGTCTTCCTGGCCGAAGATGCGCTCCACGTCCTCCTGGGAGGCCTCCCACACCTCGGCGAAGTGGGCGGGCACCGTCTTGGCGGGCTCCGGCTGGGCGTCGGCGGTGGGGCCCACCTTCAGGTAGGGCACAACGTGCAGGCTGCCGAAGGTGGTCGTGCCCGCCATGACCTCGCGGGAGAACTCGTCGGTTGTCTCCGGGAGGGACCAGGGGATGTCGCGATTGGTGGCGCGCAGCTCGACGTCGGTGATGATGCTGAAGAAGCGGGAGCGGCGGCCCTGGATGGTCACGTAGCGGCCGACGGCTACGTCCTCCACCGAACGACCGCTATCCAGCCTAACGTCCAGACCGGAGGTGAGGGAGCCGCTCACTATCAGGCCCAGGCGCTGTGCCGTGTCTGATTCGGGCTTGTCGTGGTCACTCATGGTTGGATCCTCCTGAGGATGGCGGTCAGGCGGTGGGGTTCGTTGGCCAGCAGGCGCGCTAGCTCTTTGCCCGCTGCGACGAGGAAGGCGCGGCGATCGGGATGAGCGGCGCTGGCCAGGCGCAGACAGGCTGCTGCTACCTCATCGCTGTTGGCGGCGGCTGAGAGGAGCAGCTTGAGGAAGTCGAGGCTGTGGCTGAAGCGAGCCACCTCCTCCTGCGGGCAGAGACGCACGGGGGCGAAGATGGGGGTGGTGGAAGGAGGCAGGTAGTGGTGGAGGGCAGGGCCGTCCCCGTGGCCGACCACCACGGCCTCGAAGGTGGTGCGCAGGAGGTGGCGGAGGTGAGGGTTGGCGTCGAGGAAGGATTCCAGGTCGGTCTCGCCGGACAGGTGGGCGACGGGCCGTCGGCCCTCGACGCTCTCGGTGCGGGCATCGCAGACGACGGCGTAGATGGGGCCGTCGGTCTTCACCAGGCTGCCCAGGGGCGGCGCCCCCTCGAGCTCGAGGCTCTGGGCGGTGAAGGACGCGATATCCGCCGCCACTACCTGGCCGATGATCTCCGAACTCTCTTGTTTGTTCATAGCAAGCGTGCTCTCTTACTAAGGGCCTTGCCGGATGGGGCGGCGGGAAGCCCTTCCGCCGTCACCTGGCCCTCGAGCAGTCGCCTGAAGGCCTCCCGCTCGGGGCCGCTGATCACCGCCTGCTCGTGGGCCTCCATGATCGCCAAGGGATAGCCCAGCCCACGGCGGCACTGGTCGATCAGGAGGGCGTGCAGAAGGGCGACCCTTTGCTCGTCCTGGGCCATCCACAGGGGCATCTCCACTCGTGCTATCTCGTCGGGCACGTCGTCCGGCATGCGCAGGTAGAAGAAGGCCACGCTGTGCTGGCCATAGAATGCCTCTTCGATGGAGCCTGGCACCTTGTGCTTCCGCCGAAAGACGGCGCTCCGTTGGCCCGGCCTCAGCAGCGCTGCAAATAGCGTGCGGTCGGAGGTCAGCCCGACGGCATCGCAGGGCCTGGGCTCGTCTGCCTCGCGCGGGCAGCGCTTGCAATCGACGGGCTGGGGCGGCTGGCTTTGGGGGAGGGGGCAAGCGGCCAGGCGCAGGGTGTGGACGACCTCGCTGCCACCGGGGCGACTAATGTAGCTGGCCAGAGCGACGGGCTTCTGGCCGGCCAGCGTCTTGAGGGCATCCAGGGCGCGGATGATTCCCTCGTCTAGCAGGACTCGCTTGATGTCGCCGCGGAGCTCCCTCTGCGCTAGGCCCCAGAGCACGAGCGTGCCGTCTAGGAGGGCCAGGGTGGGCAGGCCGCTGTCCTCCTCGGCGGCGAGCCGGGCCAGCAGCTCCACCTCGCGCACGCTGCGCAGGGCGGCCAGAAGGTTGCCCGAAAGCACATCCTCGCGGCTGGCGTCGCTGCGGTCGCTCAGGGCCAGGCGTTCGTCCTCGAACGCTAGGTCTGGCTGGCTAGCCAGGTCGGCTTCGGGGCGGCTGCCGTAGCGGATGCGGGCCCGGCCCATGTTCAGCAGGTAGCAGGAGATGGGGCTGTGGCGGTCGACATCGATGTGAGAGCCGTCGCTGGCCAGGGCGACGTATTCGTTGGGGGTCGGAGGAGCAGGGAAGGCGGCGTCCATGGGCTCGCCCAGCGGTTCGGCCAAGAGCCAGCTGGTGCTGGCCGCCTCCAGGCGCTCGCGTAGACTGTCGGGTCGGCCGGCCCAGGCATGGACGGTGTCCAGAGCCTGAGCCAGGCGCGCCTGGCCCTCCTCGGCTCGTTGCCGCAGGCGGGGCCCCAGGTCATCTAGCTGTTTGGCCAGGCGCTCGAAGTCGAGAGTCATTCCCTGTTCACCGCCTATTCAGGCCGAGGATGCGTCTGTTTGCTGGATAGCTCCTGTTGCTCCTCAAGCCATCTCCTTGTCCCGACTTCAGTGCGATGCTTAAGGCTCTCGATATTTTGCCTCTTGTGCAAATCGGCTTCCGGGTCGCTGGAATCCTTCAACTCAAGGTATGTGCTACAGGGAAAATCGGAGCAGAGACCGCAGTGCTCAAGTCCTTTCTGTTCCACACAGCACTCCCATATTGGGCACGTATTCCAAGGGATTTCCTCCGATTTTGTCCAAAACACTTTTCCTTTCTCTGTGCTGCATCCCTTGCACATTTCGTCCAAGTATTTGCAGCCGCCGCAATAGATTCCACAAACGGCTACTAGATTTACCTCTGCCATTTCACTTACCTTCTACCCATTGTCCGCCTTCCGCCGCAGAACCCGCTCGTCGCCCACCCGGCGGGTGATGCGCTGCTCGTCCAGGTACTCCAGGAGGGCCTGGGCATACTTGCGGCTCGCGGCGAACATGTCCCGCACCTGGGCCAGGGTGATTGTGCCGTGGGCCTTCAGGTGCTCCACAATGCGAGAGGTCATCTCCTGATAGGCCTCCGTGGTGAAGGCTATGTTGTCGGCCACGCGGACTATCTGGCCCTTTTCGTCCAGGTAGGCCAGGAGCTCGGGGTCGGGAAGGCTATCGGTGGACGGTGCGTAAGGCTTGGCCCGAAGGGAGGCCAGGAAGGCGTCGGCAGTGGCCTGCGCGGCCGGACTCAGGCTCGGCGCGTGGTCCGGCAGCGCCAGGGTGCTCGCCTCCTCGCGAACGTCTCCTTGCTTCACCCAGGTAGCCAGGACGGCATCGAAGGCCCGCGGGTCGAGCCCCAGGCGGCTGCGCAATTCCTCTCTGGCAACGCCCCGGCGCAGGGGACGCTGGCGGTGGAAGGCCGAGAGGATGTCCTTCGCCCGCACGGTGAGATCGGCGAAACCCTGGGCGCTGTAGAGGAGCGAGGCGGGGCCAAGCTCTCGGGCGCCCAGGACAAGGGCACGGCTGCTCTCCACTAGGCTGGCGGCGGCCGCCAGCACCTGGTCGGGGGTCAGCTCCGTGTGGCGGGCAAGCTGGCTCGCCTCGCAGGGCTCCAGGCGCGACAGGGCGATCAGTACCATGTCCTCCGGAGAGCCGCGGTCTAGCTTCTCCAGCGTCTCGAGGGTGGGCTGATGGAAGCGGCGATGGCGGCGCACGCGGGTGTCCACCACCTTGCCGCCGCCCAGGGTGTCGTTGGGAGAGCGGACGACGAAGAAGTCGCCCGGGGCTGCCGCCAGCGGCTCATCCAGGCGGATCTGGGCCCAGGCGGTCTGACCGGCCGCTAGCTCATCGTGGTCTAGGAGGAGGACGCGGCCGCTCACCTCGCTGGAGCCGCTGTGGAAGGAGACCTGAAGGCTGTGGCGAATCGGTCGCGGCAGGTAGCTCACCGCCCGCAGGCGCACATCGATGGCCGTGGTGGGGCGAAGCCATCCGGGGGTGGTGACCACCATGCCCCGTCGCAGATCGCGGGGGGAGATGCCTGTCAGGTTCAGGGCCAACCGGCGGCCGGGCTCGGCCTCCTCCAGTTTGCGCTGGTGGGTCTGCATGCCGCGGATGCGCGACTTGGGGCCGCCGGGGACGATCTCCACCTCCTGGCCTGCCTTGAAGGAGCCACCGACGAGGGTGCCGGTAACGACGGTGCCGAAGCCGGTCACCGTGAAAGCACGGTCGATGGGCAGGCGGGGTCGGCCCAGGTCGCGCTGGGGGGGCGTCTGGGCCAGCTCCTTCTCGATGGCCTCCACAAGCTCCGTGAGCCCCTCGCCGGTCACGGCGGAGCAGGCCACGATGGGCGAACCCTCCAGGGTGGTGCCGGCGATGACCTCGGCGGCGTCGGCCTCCACGAGCGACAGCAGCTCGCTGTCCACGAGGTCCTTCTTGGAAATAGCCACGATGCCTCGGCGCACGTCCAGCAGGTCGAGGATGGCCAGGTGCTCGCGGGTCTGGGGCATGACCCCTTCGTCGGCGGCGATGACCAGCAGGGCCAGGTCGATGCCGCCCACGCCGGCCAGCATGTTCTTGATGAAGCGCTCGTGGCCGGGGACATCGACGATGCTGACCTCCTGGCCGGCAGGGAGCTTGAGCCAGGCGAAGCCCAGATCGATGGTCATCTCCCGCTCCTTCTCCTCTTGGAGGCGGTCGGGGTCGATGCCGGTGAGAGCTTTCACCAGGGCCGACTTGCCATGATCGACGTGGCCGGCGGTGCCTATAACGTACATCTGTTCTGTATCTTACGACGGCTGTCAAGAGGGATGCACGGGTCTGACGGCTCGTGGCCGATCATAGCATAGGGCGGGGAGGGAACAAAGGGCTCTGTGAGGTAGCGCCGTTGTGGCCTGGGGGAGGCGTCTGCTACCATAGGACAGCGAGTCGATTATGCCACGCGTTGGCTGGGTCTACGACCCCTTCTATCTGGAACACGATACGGGCGAGCATCCGGAGAATTCCCGCCGATTGCTCTCCATCCTGGCGCTTCTAGAGGAGTGCGGGCTACTCTCTTCTCTCACCCCTGTCCCTGCTGTCGATGCCAGCGAGGTCGACCTGGAGCTGGTGCACAACCCGGAGATGATCCGCTGGGTGCGCGAGAGGGTGGAGTCCGGCCAGCGCTGGCTGGACCCGGATACGGAGGTCTGCTCCAAATCGTACGCGGTAGCACTGCGAGCGGTAGGCGGCTGCCTGCGGGCGGTGGATGCTATCCTAAACGACAAGCTCGACTCGGCGTTCTGTCTGGTGCGGCCGCCAGGTCACCACGCCACGCCGGACCGGCCGATGGGCTTCTGCTTGTTCAACAACGTGGCCATCGCCGCTAGACATGCGCAGGAGCGGCGAGGCCTGGAGCGAGTGGCCATCGTCGACTTCGATGTGCACCACGGCAACGGCACCCAGGACGCTTTCTACGGCGATCCGTCCGTGCTCTACTTCTCGACCCATCAGTTCCCCTTCTACCCGGGCACCGGCTCGTGGAGGGAGACGGGGGAGGGCGAAGGCCGTGGCTATACGGTGAACCTCCCCCTGTCGATGGGCAGCGGCGATGACCAGTATCGCCAGGTCTTTCAAGAGATGCTGCTGCCGATACTGCGTCGCTTTCGGCCCCAGCTCATCCTCGTATCCGCCGGCTTCGACGTCCACTTCAGCGATCCCCTGGCCAGCATGCGGCTGAGCTGCGCTGGCTACCGGGAGCTGGCCCTCATCCTGCGCGAGGTGGCGGAGGAGTTGTGCCAGGGGCGGCTGCTGTTCGTGTTGGAGGGTGGCTATGCGGGCGAGGCGCTGGCGTGGTCGCTGCGCACCTGCCTCGACGTGCTGTTGGGCAATCCCTTCGCGCCTGACCCGATGGGCTCCGGTCCCCCTGGCCGGGGGCCGGACATCGAGCCGCTGCTAGCGGCGGTGAAGGAGCTGCACGGGCTGGCCTAGTCGGGCAGGAAGCGCTGGAAGGCCTCGTTGCCCAGCAGGCGGCCGCTGGCCGTGAGGCGAAGGCAGCCATTGCCTCGCTCAAGGAGGCCCAGGGCCTCCAGCTCTTCGACCTGAGCGCCGTACACGGACATCAGTTCTTGCCCGAAGCGGCGGCGAAACTCCTCCAGGGGAAGCCCCTCTACCAGGCGCAGGCCAAGCACCACTGTCTCGGCCATGGCCCGAGCGGGCGTCACCTGCTCGGCGAAGGCGACGTGGCCCAGGCCTGCCAGGAAGGGAGCGAGACCCTCGGCGGGGTAGGCACGGTCCTTCGCGCTTTCTTCGACCAGGGCGACGTAGCGGTGTGGGTCCTTGATGTTGGCGAAGCGGAAGCCACCAAAGCAAGAGTGAGCGCCCGCCCCCAATCCGAGATACGGTTCGTTGAGCCAGTAGGACAGGTTGTGGCGGCACTCACGGTCAGGGAGGGCCCAGTTGGAGATCTCGTAGTGCTGGTAGCCGGCCGACGCCAGCGCATCCTCGGCCCAGAGGTACATGTCGGCAGCCAGATCAGCGTCGGGCGGGGGCAGGCGACCGCGGGCCACATCGTCGGCCAGGGGGGTGCCTTCCTCCAGCGTCAGGGCGTACAGCGACAGGTGGTCGGGCCGCAGGGCGACGGTTTCCCTCACTGTGTACTGCCAGGCCGTCATCGTCTGGCGGGGCAGGCCGTAGATCAGGTCTAGGTTCACGTTGTCGAAGCCTGCCCGGCGCGCCGTGTGATAGGTGTCGCGGGCCTCCGCTGCCGTGTGGATGCGGCCCAGCGTGGCCAGCTCGTCATCGTGGAAGCTTTGCACGCCCAGGCTCAGGCGGTTCACCCCCAGCGAGCGCAGCCCCTCGAGGTAAGGGCAATCGACTGTCCCTGGATTGGCTTCGAAAGAGACCTCGGCGTCGGCGGTCAGGCGGAAGCGCTGGCGAAGGGCGATCATGACGCGCTCCACCTCCGCTAGGGGTAGGAGGCTGGGGGTGCCGCCGCCGAAGAAGACGGTGGTCACCTTCATGTGCCGGGTGGATTCTCGCCACAGGCCCATCTCGGCGAGCAGAGCGCCGACGTAGGGCTCGATGAGCGACTCCAGCCCAGCGTAGGAGGTGAAGTCGCAGTAGGAGCACTTTGACTGGCAAAAGGGGATGTGGATGTACAGGCTGATGCTTCCGTCGCTCATGATACCCACTGGCATCGTAGCATCGCCCTCGAGGGGCGGCAACGTTGACTTTGGTGCAGAAGCCGTGCGAAACTCTGCTTGTCATGACTATGCGAACAGTCCTGAAGAGCCACGGCTGTGGCGAGTTGCGCGCCGAACACGAAAGCCAAGAGGTGAGCCTGGCCGGCTGGGTGCACCGCCGCCGTGACCACGGCAGCCTCATTTTCATCGACCTGCGCGATCACGATGGCATCGTCCAGGTGGTGTTCAGCCCCAAGGAGGCGGAGGAGGCCCACAAGGTGGCCAGCGAGATGCGGGGCGAGTACGTGATGCAGGTTAAAGGCACGGTGGGGCGGCGACCGCCAGGCACCGAGAACCGCGACATGGCCACCGGCGAGATCGAGGTGCGTGCCCAGAGCGCGACCCTTCTTAGTCCGTCCAAGACGCCGCCCTTCTACATCAACGAGGAGACGGAGGTGGAGGACCTGCTGCGCCTGCGCTATCGCTACCTGGACCTGCGACGGGAGCGCATGCACCGAAACATCGTCTTCCGCCACAAGGTGGTGCAGTTCATCCGCAGCTTCCTCAGCGAGCGGGGCTTCGTGGAGGTGGAAACGCCCATCCTCATCAAGAGCACGCCCGAGGGCGCCCGCGACTACCTGGTGCCCAGTCGGGTCAGCCCCGGTCGCTTCTACGCCCTGCCCCAGTCGCCCCAGCAGCTCAAGCAGCTCCTGATGGTGGCCGGCTTCGAGCGCTACTTCCAGATCGCCCACTGCTTCCGCGACGAGGACCTGCGGGCCGACCGCCAGCCGGAGTTCACCCAGCTCGACATAGAGATAAGCTTCATAGACGAAGAGGACATGCTGAATC
>Ga0209979_1003983_pt1 | contig 12561 bp, 11 predicted proteins | sample AnhtaG_FD_183114 | JGI IMG/M metagenome (GOLD analysis project Ga0209979, IMG submission 183114) | Deep subsurface microbial communities from Anholt, Denmark to uncover new lineages of life (NeLLi) - Anholt_01485 metaG (SPAdes) (version 2) | ecosystem: Environmental > Aquatic > Marine > Oceanic...
CGGGAGTAACGCTCCCAATCCACCCACCCCGTCCGCGCCTCGGCCAGCCGCACCCCCTTGGCCGCCTCGATGATCCCCCGGTAGTCCGTCTCCCACCGCTCCCCGCAGTGGAAGTAGGAGAGAGAGGAGACGCGGCGCAGGATGGCCCGGATGAGAACGTGGAAGGGCGGGCCTTCCTTGGCAAGGCGGCCAGCGTGCTTGAGCCGTGTGGGGGTCAGGAAACGGGCGGTCAGCTTCGCATCCGGCAGCCCCCGCGCCCGGCCTTCGACCTCGGCGTAGCCCACGCTCAGGTCCCGGTCGCATATCATCTCGTCGGCCGCCGAGTAAACAATCTCCTCCACCCCATCCAAGGGCTGCACGGCAGCCACCTCCCGCAGCGTGTACTTCCCCCTCCCCCGCCCCAGGCCCACCCTGCCCAGCTCCCGGAAGACGACGATGAAATAGGGTAGGTAATTGATCGCCCGCCCCACCAGCACCAGCCCAAAGTCCAGGACCTCCCCTGGCTCGTAAACCGTCCTGGTGTCCAGCGGCGGCTCGATGACGAAGGGCAGGGGCACGTGCGAGTAGGTGCGCAGCACCTCCGCGTCCTGGGGCGGCGCGGTTTCGAAGATGTAGGCGTAAGGGCAGTTGCCCTTGAGCAGGCAATCGGCGCAGCGCTTCACCTCCTTTTGGAAGCAGACCGTGCGCCTAAAAACCGCCCCAAAGCCCCCGCGCAGGGTGCTCCCCTTGTAGCGGGGCAGGCCCAGCCTCTCCACCGCCTCCAGCGTGAAGCGGTACTTGGCGATGCGCAATCTCTCCAGCATCCTTCGCTTCCCTCAGGCCTCCTCCCCTCCCAACAGCCCCTCGATCTGGCTCACCATACGGCTTCTCGCCTGTCAACTCCGCGATGCGGGCCAGGTGCTTGGGGATTAGGGGGTGGGAGAAATTGAGGAGATCATCGTTTCTTCCTTGCCTCGTTCATCAGGCGGTCAAATCGTGGCGGTCGTAATACCTCAAAACCGCTTCTTGACACCAACGGGCCCCTGTGCTATAATACAACCGTAAACAAACCGTCTTGCCGGTTTTCTCCCGCCCAGCGAAGAGCCGCCGGACGGCGGCCTGCCTGGACAAGCTCCAGGCTAGCTGGGCGGGCTTTCGTCACACACGTACTCCCACAGCATTACTTTCCCCCGAATCGGTCCGTACCAACTGTGATCCTCCGTTGTCACACTCCGCAGGATAGCCCCGGCCACCATGTCGGCCACCTGGAGTGCATCCTCGCCTTGCGAACGCCTGGCAGCGATCCTCTTGATGCTCTCCATGTTGCCGCTCGCCTTCAATTGCCTCTTGAGCATCCGGACGGTTGTCTCCACACCATCGAACTGATCCAGAATCAAACTCGTCTGACCCAACTCACCCGCAGGAATGTGCTGGATCAAGTCGTTGAGGAAGAAGGCCTAGAAACCCAATTTGTCCATTTTACGGAAGGACAAAGGCAGCCTGGTTTTGTTGACCGCAAGGGCTCTGACAACGAAGTCCAACGGTCGCAACCCGGTGAGAAAGGCTCGACGATGGACATCCGAAGATTTGTGGAACTTGAACTCCTTCAAACTGGTCACCCCCAGCCTGTCTCGCATCTCGTCAACGTATTCCCTCAATGGTTGAAGGTCGTGGGTCAGCACGATCGAGTACACGAAGAAAGTGGTCGAGCCTCGCTCAAATTTGAAGCCTGTTTCCCCTACCTCATCCCCCAGGGCATAGCGATAGGGTTGGTCCCGCGTCAGTCTGACTACAGTATCAGTCATGGCCGGTTGGCAGTGGCCTCATCAACGGCGCGTACCCCAGCCTGCAAACCGCCGTCGCCTATCTCTGTCTTGAACTCGGCCCAACCGTCGTGCTCGTTCGACATATCTTGGTTCCTTCAGGGGGATGGGATAGAAGTACTTGGGGCTTCAAGAAGACCGGGAAACTGGCGAGCATCAAACATCCCCTTGCTGCTCAGACAGGTCAGCCTCTATCGTCGTCAATCGCTTTTCTATTTCGCACAGCTTGTTCCACAACGAATCGCCAGGTCTCGGCAGATCGCCGATTTTCCAGGGCAGGTCCACAATCATACGATGGGGCCGACTGCGATCAAAGTATCCCCAATCCAGCTTCTCTTCAAAGCAAGCCAGCAGTCCAGCGGCCCATTCGTGAAATAGATCGGCCCTGCGCAGGAAGGTATAGCGGAAGAAGGCCACGGCCTCGATCCGGCTGCCCAGCACCCAAAACTGAGAACGCGGCCCTAGCTTCAACCCCTCGCTCAGGACCCGTCCCACTTTTCTGTCCCGGCCGACCGCCCAGTAGTGACGGAAGCAGCGAATGGTAATTCGACCGTAGCGGCTGTGGCGCAGAGTCCACATCCTTTCTCCTTCTTCATCCGTCAACCGCAATTGAACATCTTCAGGCAGAAGGAGCCTCCACCCAGGATGTCTCTCTCCCACCGTCTCAACAAAGGGATTTTGGACGAGCAACTCCGGCAGATCTGCCATCGCCAGGGAGGTAGTAGCTAGAGGCACCTGCCACCACGTGAAGTGAGCGGCGCCGCCAAGACTCTCGTCGTTGTAGCCGTGCAGGATATCCAAAATGAGGCAATCCACCAGCGCCTTGTGCCAGTAGGAGAAGAAGTCCTGAAAGGGGATTCCCGCTGCTCGGGCTGCCCGCCACTGTTCCAGTAGTTGCTTTTCCGCGTCGCTGTTCTTGCTAAAGGCAGACATAAAACGTTGTCGGGCCAAGCTGGCCACGTTATAGGGCGGGCGATAAGGATGCTGCACGGGCACGCTGATCTGCCGCGTGTCGAGCAGGTGATAGGGGATAGCGACCTCGATGGGCACCGTGGCGCTTTCTCGCCGGCTGTAGAGCACCCATATGACAAGGGCCACCAGGATCAGCGATAGTGCGGCGGCTAGAGCAAGGAACCCCCAATGGAACCTTGGGGAGAGACGGCCTGCCAGCAATGTATCGTACACGCTGGAGGCCACGACGTTGAGGAGGATTCCCAAGACCACTGTGCTCAGCGCCAGGCCAACCAACTCCCCCCGGCTCTCGCGGATCTCACGGATGCAGCTATACGGAGAACGTCGTCGACGATACATCACACTGCTTCCCATACCCCGTAGGGGCCGATTCGGAACCTGCTGCCCTCCACCACCTTGCTACCAGGCGCGTAGCAGATGCGAGCCTCGCTGACCTGAACCCCGAAGCGGCCATCGGGGTCAGTCTCACGGCCCACTAGCGGCTCAATCTCTCCCTGGACGCCTTGTACAGGCTTTCGTTCTCCGAACTCGGCGGCCAGGGCATGAGCCAGCAGATAGGCATTCTCTCCTGCCGTGAGCACTGGCGGCCAGGCATCAGGATCAACAGTGTATCGCCCATCAAAGAGGGGCTTACCGTCCCAGGGATCGGGGTCTCCCACCAGATCTACCCGTCCCCAGCCATACCCTCGTTCCCCGCCTAGTTGCAGACGACGGAGCGCTGGTTGCCACGCGGGTGCGCCCTCTTGGACAAAGACATAGCCGACCAGATACACCTGCTCCCCGGAGTCCAGCGTGCGCGGCGAGATAAACTCTACCTCGTGTAGTGTACCTTCGTCGGCACTCTGCTGGGGATAGGTGAGAGCAGTACTGGCATAGGTACTCAGGAAGCGGGGAGGGAAGCCCTCGTCCCATGACCAGCAGGTCACATTGCCATCACGATTGGTGGTAGGGTAGAAGTAGGTGAAAGCCAGATAATCCTGGACTTCCCGGCCTACTGGATTGTATTGCTCAAATCGGTTGGCCGGGCCTTGGCCATGGAAGCGATCGCGGGTCAGCCGCAGGGTTAGGGCTCCCCACAGGACACGCCCGGTGACGTAGGGCCGAGTGCGCTGGACGTTGCCGATCTTGGCCTGGCCGATGTGCATGAGCGAGCGCAGACGGAGGACTACTCGATGAGCGTGCCAACTCATAGGCTATCCCTCCTCAGCGCTTCGGGCCTTGGCCCCATAGCGAGCGTAGATCATCATCTGCTCCAGAGTCTCCTTGGCCAAAAGCAGCCGCTCTAGGTTATCGGCGGTCACCTTATCGCTGATGTACTGGAGCACATCCTCCGCCCGGTCGGAGCGGGGTTGGCCCCAATCGAAGCCTAGCCCCTTAAGCAAGCTCAGCATCTCAGCCATTACCATGGCAGCCCGTGCTTTTTCAGCTTGGGGTCTAGACTTCAGGAACAGGGCACAAGCGTAGATGCCGTTCTCCTGCAACACCCCCAGGGCTTTGGTAACGGTGTTATCGACATCGCTGGCCTTCTCGCCCTTGGTTTTGCGGATGATCGCCTGGGCGCGTTCGGCGGCCAGCCGATCCAGATGTCGCTTCCCCTCGCTCATTTCCACACCTCCTCGCCCCACTCCTGGGTCAGCGGTTCACCGACGATAGTCACGCGCCCGAAGCCCCGTGTGCCCATGCCGCCCACGCCCAGCCACTCCACCATCGAAAGACCCGCCTTCACCACATCCAGCGGATCCTGCCACGGGCCATTAGGCAGGTCACCGCCGCCCTTCGCCTTCTCAACAGGGAAAGGACGAGTGTTCTGCCCATCGCGGTAGTCGTCCAGCACCACTTCGCAGACCAGGAAAGTGGCTCGGGGCAGTGCTTCATAAGTGAAGAGGGCTCCCTCCTCGGCCGCGCCGCGCTCCGGGTCAATGCTCACCGAGGTGCGCACCTCCAGATTGGAGTTGACCACCTGGCCGAAGAGCTTCTCCCGCACGAACACGATGCGGTTCTTGACCGCCTGCCAGCGCTCCGTGTCTTTCCACCCCAGCGGCGCAGCCATGGTCACCTGCAGCCCGGCTTCCAGCATCAGCCAGCCCAGGTTGAGATCATCCTTGCGCTCCCAGGTGAAGAGCCCTTGCTCGGCCTTCCAGTCCTTGTCTTGGGGAACGCCGGTCACGGTGAAGCCAGCCTCGCGCAGACGCTCTAGCGTGCTCACCCACACCGGCCCGGCCATGCTGTGCACCGGGAAGAGGAGCACGTGGGCGTCGAAGAGATTGACCACACCGGAGTAGGCGATGGTCTTCTTCTCGGCTCCCGCACCCGTTTCCCGCAGGTAGCCGAAGGTGTAGCAGATTGGACACTGTTCCCCATTGCCGCAGTGAGCCTTCTGCCCGGCGCAGGTCAAGCTGCCGTACTGAGAAGCGGCGTAGGCGCGGACCGCCCCGCTGAGGGATGTGCCAGGAATTTTGGGCACCTTGGTGCCCGGCTCGCGGACTATGCTCAGGTCCACCCGGCCCAGGCGGTAGCCACCGGTACCCACATGGACGGGGTCGGTGCTCATCAGCAGGTAGCGCTGTCGTTTATAGGTTGCCATGTCTCTCACTCCTTTCTTTTTTCCTTCAGAATCTGCAAGTGTAGCTCTGCCCAATCAGTCAGTTCACCTGATGCAGCGGCTGCAATTAACTTCTGTCGGTCGGCCTCAGTCCACCTGTGCCAGCGGAGGTCTCGGCCTTGACTGTCCTCCTTTGGCCAGTTAGCACCGGCCAGAGTATCAGCCACGAATTGCCAGAAAACAGGGTTGTCCTCTTTATGCCACACCGGGCCTGCATTCCACATTTCACGGGACGCCTCGATGGCGCCCACCACCTGGTTGATCTGGGCCAGCCGCAATTGGCCAAAGCGATCCCACAGCCCCTCCAGGCGGTCCAGGTCGTCCAGCAGGAAGGGACGGGGGCTGCGGGAAAGCCTGAAGACTGGGGAGACATCCGAAGTCTCGGAGACTTCGGATGTCTCGTAGACAATCTCGAAGCGGCGGGCGGTGGTGTCCAGGAACTCGAAATCGAAGCGAGAGGGGCGGACGTAGACAGTGCCTGTCAGATTATCCACCAGGCGGAAATCGCCCGCTTCCAGGCTCAGTTCGGATTTTGCCCTGGGGGTAGTAACCAACAGGTGGGGATACCAGATGTCATTGGTCTCATTGTCCCCCATCTTGGCCGGATATTCCCACTCAAAGACGCGACCATCTCGGCTGAAGACCGCCTTCCGGCCGGTTGTGGCTATCTGCCACTTTTCCCATTTGGTGGGCATCTCCAGCATCGCCCGTCCCGCCTCCAGCACGGCGCTCAGGGGAGTGCGGCGGGGAGCGAAGACCAGCCCTAGGTGCAGTGGCAGCCGGTCGCGCACACGGGCCATTTCCCGGTCGTACTTCTCCTTGATAGCCCTGGCCACGTTCAATGCTTTATCAGCCGGCACCAATACCATGAAGGTAGCAGGTTCTATCATCAGCGGGATGAAGGGACGAAACACCTCCTCACGCACTACCTGACACCCCTCAGCGTCCACATCAGCGCGACGGTCTTGGCCCAGATAGCCGCCGCGTTCGTAAAGCGGCAGCCTCCATCCGTAGATGCGCGCCTTAAGGTTATCCACGCGAACTCCCAGCAACTTAGTGAAGTAGTCCAGATTGTCAGTAGTCCAGAACACATCACGATCTTTGGCCTCTCCATCATTGGGGTCCCAACAGAGGCCCACCCGCCGCCCACCGACCTCGGCCTCGTAAGTGTGGCAACGGCCGAGGGTCTTGCGTATTACTGGCGCGTTAGTCGAGCGGATCCCCAAACGCAGCCGCTCGCCCACTATGTTCAGAACTTCTTCATCCTGCACCTCCAGCCAGAACTGACGGGTAGTATCCCAGCAGCGGCGGATGCGGGCGAAGGACGGAAACTTGAGCATGGTCGGGATCAGCTTGCCGTCCAGCCAGCCTTCCAGATTGAAGCGACCCACCACCAGAGCGAAGCGTCCATTGTCATCGGCCACCTCATCGGTCCAGATAGTGCGCTCGAAGGGGCCGATTTTCTCATCTTCGGCCTTCACGTTGCGCGCCCAGTCATGGGCACGGCGGCCGCGGCGGTGCAGGCAAACGCCGCACACGTTGCGGTCTTTAGCTTTCTGCGGCGTGACCCACGGCTCCAGCCCCGGCTCGACGTAGCCTACGGGCCGCTGCCCGCAGACGGTGCAGATTTCAGCGTTGGTCGGCCGTTGGCCCTCGGCCCACCAACCAGCGGCAATGTCCGGCCGGGGGACATTCTGCAGACAGCGGCTTTGGAGCACGCCCGCTAAGTCAATCTTCTTACCCAGGTACAGGTCGCTGACTTCGATCTCCGGCACCAGTTCTCCCCGGATGCCTTTGCTGTCGAAGGCTTCTTTCAACAGCTTTTTCAGGGACTTGCCATTCTCGTCCTCCAGTTCCAGCAGGTTGTCCGCATCGGGCACAACGAAGACACTGCCGTGCTCGTCGCGGTAGACCTCGTTGCCCAAAGAGTATTGCACCTCCAGCAAGTCGCGCGCGGCGCCCAAGCCGTCTTCCAGGACCTGACAACGGCCCAGCATGTCAGTCACGTGGTGAGCTTGACCCCAGAAGGCGAGGCCGTTGAAGGAGATGTGGAGAAGACGCCAGCGCACCTCGGGCCAGGGCTTCCAACCATCCAGTATTGCTCCGGACAAGGCCGCTTTGAACAATGCGGCCGTACTGGCGCTCAAATCCCAGAGCGAGACCTCGTTGATAGGGCGTTGAGTGTCTCCCAAAGCCAGGTGCAACGAGGTTTCGAGGATGTGTTGCTGGTCGGGCTGATCCTGCAATACGGCCTCGACTAGCCTGATGCGCGCTCGATCCAGACCCTCTGGATCTATCTCATGCTCATGTCCAAACGCCGATGCTTGCGTCAAGCCGTGAGTCTGCTGACTCAGATTAAGAGCCTCTTGTTTCTCGCCACCTGAAGCGGCATCGTGCGCAGCGTGGAGCAAAGCCGTCACCCGTGGCTCACTTCCATACACCAGGGTGATGCGCGCGGGAGCGCCCCTGCCCAGCCTATGCCAACGTTTGTGAAACTCAATGAACTCGCCGAATGCGTACTTTCGATCATTGAGCGGAGCCGGCAGTTGTATCTGGGGAACCTGAAACCATGCGCGGACGTTTTGGCCGTTGATCTCATAGTTGAGAAAATCGTATGTCAGCGGCAAAGCCGCCTTGGTCGCATCGACTTGAACCCGTTGCCGGTCAGATTTGCTCAAGCGATGTTGGTTAGCAGCAAACCAATCGGCCACGATGCCAGCGATGTATTGATAGCTAAAGTCCTGATAGCCAGACGGTGTGCCAGTCATCTGACCAATGAAGGCACTGCTGCACTTTCCCAGATTATGCAACAGAGCCGCCACTTCTGCCTTAAGAATCTCCTGCCGGGCGTCGGCCAGGGTTTTCAGCGTGGTCATAGGGCACCTCCTATCTGCATCAACAACTCCTGCACCGCATCGGGCAGCCGGGTGAGTTCGAAGTCCTCCTGCCTGATCGTGAGCGGGCGGCGCTCCGGTTCGACCAGAACGTTGAGGCCCAGAGTCATGTGCTCGGCCATTGGTGCAACCACCCCAAACCCGCTGCTGGTCTTAGCCCCGAAGCCGTAGACGGTGAACATGGCCTCGATGGCCTTGGCTACGGCCTTCAGGTCATCGGCCACCTTGGGGCGCACTTCCTCCTCCGGCTTCCCGACGAGGTCGAAAGGGACATAGAGGAGAGTGAAGGTACCCTGGGCACCAGCTCGCACGCACTCGAAGTATATAGGTAGGGTGCCGGCGCCGGTCTCGCGATCGTGAGGGTTGATCACCTCCAAGCTGATCTGGGTGAAAAAGGTCGGGTAGAAGTATAAACGACCGGCGTGATGGGGTAAGGGCTCCCTTTCCTCAACGCTGAAGAGCTCTCTGAGCTTTCTCCGGTAGATGGAGGCGGCTCCAGGCTTAACGTCATTCAGGTATTTGGCCAGGGCCTTCAGATTGCCGGGTTCTTCTCCCTTTTCATCCCCAAAGAGCAGCGCCAGGGCTAAACGCTGGGTGGCAAACTGCTCATCCGAGAGGCTCCCGCTTTGTGCCACCAACTGCCGGATCATCGTCGCCCGCAGCGCACCCTTCCAGCCCGTCGGCGCTACCAGCGGCAGACCAAAGACCTTCTCTTTGCGCACTGGATTGTCAATGACGTACCAGTCCACGTCGTCCTGGCTGAGGTAGGGCTTGCGCAACGTGAATGTGAATTGCAAGACAAAGGAATAGCGGGGCAGACCGACGAGCGCTGGTGGGTCAGCCGGCCACAGGCCCAAGGGCTCCAGGTAGGTCTCTCGCTGCTGCGCAAAAAAAGTGTCCAGCATCCCGCTCTGAATCGCCCGGCGCAGGCCAGAGGGACGGTTCCGATGGTCGCTGGTTTGGGCATAGGTCTTGCTTGGCGTGACCAGTGCTTGGGCTAGAAGCTTCAAACGAGCACTCTGATCCCCTATATGTGCAAAGCCCCCTTTTGCCGCCAGCAACCGGTCTATCTCGCGTTCGCATCTGCCGGTGGGAAGTCGATAAGTGACCTGAAACTCTCGTGTCATCAGCTCGCCTCCTTGGCTATGACCAAGCTGCGTAGAAACTCGTAGGAATCCGTGTAGATACTGCCAGTGCTGTCTCGGTCGCTTCCAAGTTCGCGCCAGTGCCACGGCTGGCACAACTCAGCAACGTTTTTGAAAGGGCCAGATTGCCACAAAGAGCCATCGGGTTTGAAGCTCTCATAGAGAGGCTTCAAGAAATCTTTCTCCCTGTCCAAACTTAACTGGCGCGGCTGTGTGTCAAGCACTTCCTGCTGAGGCATCCATCCCCAGACTCTGAACTCCCAGCACTCACGAACTTTGTAAGCGAACGAGAGTCCGATTTTGCTTCTCACTCGCTCAATTGGCTTGTGCCTCTTCAGATCACAGCCGCATCGCTTATGCTTATCCCACCGCTTGTTAACCTTTTCGTAGCATCGAGGACACACGGTATCGACAGTTCCAAAAACAAAGTTGGACTGTCCCTCATTGAGCGAAGCGAATACAGTGTAGCGGAGCCAGTTCTTGAGAACAGGGACAAGGGGGAAACAATCCTGTTTAAACCACTCTGCAACATTACTTACGGTTATTTGGTTTCGCAGGGTTACAGTTCCCTGGCTATCCGACACCTTTCCATTAAGGGCTAGTTGAAATTCCTTCAAATCCTTCCACCAATCACCTCCCTTCGGCCGGAAGCGCACTCTGCAAAAGAAAAAATCCGTCAATGCTGGAAGCATGTCTGGCCAGCGTTGACCAGGGAATAGGTTCTGCTGAATTTTGGAGACTGTAAGAGGTATCTTCTGACCATTTCTTGCCCTGTGTAGCTTGACCACGCCGTACCCGTTCTGTTCCTTGGCTCCCAAAGCAGTCCAGTCCTGTGCTAACTTGAGCGTGGGTACAACAAGTATCTCAAAATCAAATAGGTCAATGGTGCTTCGAAAATCTGCTTCAATATCCTGACCCACTTGCCCCGCTCCTAGATACCACCCTCCAGCCCTCGAACGCGGATTGCCCTTTCTGTCCGTCCATCGGTGAATACGGCCACTGGGTATAAGGACTGGGTCAGCACAAAATAGTTGTGTACCTGCTCCCAACGTCATCCGGAACCGGCGTTGCCAACCGGTAGCGCCAAAGACCTGGCATGCATCACATAGCCCCTTATTGGGTTGCTCTGGATCGTAGCCACACTTGTGCTGGCTTGGATCGCAGGCTTCACCACCCAACCCCCGCACAACGGCCTCGTACCACCAGCGCAGGCTGCCGATGATGCCCGTCTCGTGCAGACGATCACAGATGCCCTCCACCCCGCCAGTCCACAGCGGCGTCAACGTCCGCAGTCTGATTTCCATGTAACTCACCTCCCTGCTAGTCAAACCCTTGCTGCACGCCATCTACGAGCATCACCATTCGGACCGATGCCCCAAACAGAAGAAAACAAAACGCCAACGCAGGGACGCACTGTCCCCTCACGTTGGCGGCTATAAACAGTCCTCACGATGCTGCTCCCGGAATAACTAAGACCTCTCTGTCCCACGCAGCGCTCAAAGTATCGGGCCTCAAATCAACCGTTATTATCGCACAGGACTCCAAAAAGGTCAAATCGCCAGATCACTACTGGTTGGGGCGTAGCCTAGTCCTCCTCTGAGACAGCGATGGCCAGGTCCGGACAGAGCAGCTCACAAAGACGACAGAGGGTGCAGTCCTCCGGGCGGACAACCACCACGGGGTGAAAACCGCGCACGAAAGCGGTTTCGTCCCTCTCCAACACTTCCCTGGGACAGAGCTCAACACAGATGTAGCAGCCCTTACACCACTCTTCCTTGATCTCGATCTGCGGCATTGATACTACCCACCTAAAAATAAACTGAGGGAACTGTGAGCCCCCAACTCCTTCAGTCCCCTCAGCCCCTTTGCTGGTTATGTAACCTCTGCCTGAACTGCTCGGCCAGGGCCGGCACTACCTCGAAGAGGTCCCCCACAATGCCATAATGGGCAACCTGGAAGATGGGAGCCTCAGGATCTTTGTTGATGGCCACGACGAGACGCGAGGTCTTCATCCCCGCCAGGTGCTGGATGGCACCCGAGATCCCACAGGCGATGTACAGATCTGGCCGCACGGTGCGGCCCGTCTGACCCACCTGATGGGCGTAGGCGATCCAGCCGGCATCAACAGCGGCGCGTGAGGAGCCCACCGCACCACGCAAAACCTCCGCCAGCTCACGAATGGGAGCAAAACCCTCAGGCCCTCCCACCCCCCGGCCGCCGGAAACGATAACCCGAGCGTCAGCCAGGTTCACCACGCCTTTTTGGGTGATGAAATCCACCACTTTGCTGGCGATCTCATCCTCGCTCACGACGGGCCTCTCGCGGACGATCTGGCCCTTCGACAGGCCCATCCTGAGCGAAGCCGAAGGGCTCAGGACACGGCCCTGGCGGCTGGCGTCCATCTCGGGCATCTCGAAGACCCGGTGGCGGACGGTGGCCATCTGGGGGCGGTGGCGGGGACAGATGATGGTGGCCATGATGTTGCCACCGAAGGCCGGACGGGTCTGACGCAGGAGGCGCGTCTCTGGATCAATATTCAGCTCGGTGCAGTCGGCCGTCAGGCCGGTGCGCAGGTGGGTGGCCACCGATCCAGCCAGGTCACGCCCCCGGCTGGAAGCCCCCAGGATGAAGACTTCCGGCTTGTACCTCTGAACCAGGTCTATCAGTACAGCGGCGTAGGGATCGGTGCGATAAAGGCTCAACGTGGGATCGTCCACCAGAAAGACCCGATCAGCGCCATAGTAGATGGCCTCCTGGGCGATGTGCTCCACGCCCTCTCCCAATACACAGGCGGTGAGGGTTGTGCCCAGCTCATCGGCCAGCTCCCGGCCCTTGCCCGCCATCTCCCAGGAGATGGAACAAGCCTGGCCCCGAAACTGCTCCACCCAGAACCAGACCCCCCGATAGGCGCTCAGGTCAACCTCTTCGACCTCCTTCTCCGGCAGGCTAAGGGCCTCGACCGGACACTCGGTCAGGCAAGCACCACAGGCCGTGCAGGTCTCATCCACCACGGCGATGTTCTCATCGTCCAGGCTCAGAGACCCAAAGGGGCAGACATCTATGCAGAGCCCACAGCCGGTACATTCATCGCGGTTGATCTCTAAGAGAGCCAACGCAATCCCCTGAAGTACTTGCTTACCGCACCT
>Ga0209979_1003984_pt1 | contig 12558 bp, 10 predicted proteins | sample AnhtaG_FD_183114 | JGI IMG/M metagenome (GOLD analysis project Ga0209979, IMG submission 183114) | Deep subsurface microbial communities from Anholt, Denmark to uncover new lineages of life (NeLLi) - Anholt_01485 metaG (SPAdes) (version 2) | ecosystem: Environmental > Aquatic > Marine > Oceanic...
GCTCAGTCACGGTTCTGCCGAAACAAACCACATTCTTGGACCTGACACCTTGTTCTTGCACCCAACTGTCTTGAGGTCTTGACAGGTGGCGAACGGTTGAAGTATAAACTAAGGCGACAATCAGAAATAACACGCATCCTCGTAGGGCGTTTCCATACCCCGTGATCGAGCAATCGGGCAGTGGCAAAACCACTATAGCTGTGGGGAATAACCGTAGGGAGGTGAAAGGTGAAAAAGGAGCAAGCTAAGGAAACCGAGACCCCTAAACCCTCGATGAGTGTTGAGGAGGAACCCCTTAGAAGCATCCATCGAATGAAGTTCTGGGCAGCATCCAATGTCCCCATCATCTACATCACTTCGTGGGAGGAAGAACGTGTCGAGGGTGCTATAAAGAAGATATCAGAGGAGTTAGGCAAACAGGTCATATGTTGGTCCTGCACCTCCGGGCTCACCAAAGAAGGTAGAAAATTGCCGCAGAGCACCGAAGATCCACTGGTAGCGCTGGACTACATTTTGCAGGAACGGGAACCGACATCCTTTATATTCTATGACTTTCATCACTATATGAAACCTGGCGCAGATATCAGATATATCCGCAAAATGCGGGAGGTAGCCAAGGCATTAAGAGTGAATCCCCATACTCTTTTCATAATCTGCACAGTGTTGTATATCTCGGAGGACCTCGAAAAAGACATCACCTATATTGATTTCCCCTTGCCAAATTTCTCAGAGGTGCTTCAGCTTCTAGAGCGGATGATTAAAAAGTATGGCAGCGAGCCCGGCTACACTGTTGAGCTGGACGATGCGCAAAAGGAAGAGCTGGCTAAGGCAGCCTTGGGCTTAACCTTAGACGAGGCAACGGAGGCCTTTTCCAAATCGCTGGTCAACGATAAACGGCTCACCATAGATGACCAGGACGAGGTTTTGGTTCAAAAGGTGCAGGTGATCAAGAAAACCCAGGTATTGGAGTATTCTCCCCCGGAGGAGAGTTTAAAAACTGTGGGTGGTCTGGAGCTTGTACGTGAATGGCTCGGCCGGAGAAGGGAAGCTTTCTTAGAGGAGGCGCGCGAGTATAACCTGCCTGCGCCAAAAGGAATTTTGTTGGTGGGGATGCCGGGGTGTGGCAAAAGCCTCTGTGCCAAGGCTATTTCAGCGGAATGGCGCTTTCCGACGCTCAGGCTAGATATGGGCAGGATATTCAGTGTGGCGGGGGTAACCCCTGAGGAGAATCTCCGCAAGGCAATTAAGACAGCGGAGAGCATTGCCCCCTGCGTTTTCTGGGTTGACGAGATTGAGAAGGGATTCCCCAGAAGCGTGGCCAGTGCCAGCGATGTATCGGCAAGGCTTTTGGGGCATTTCTTGACCTGGATGCAGGAGAAAACTTCGCACGTTTTCATATTCGCAACGGCAAATGACATCGGCAATGTGCCGCCGGAACTTCTGCGCCGGGGACGCTTTGATGAGCTATTCTTCGTCGACTTCCCCAACCCAAAGGAGCGCGAGGCGATCTGGGGAGTCCAATTCAAAAGGTATGAGCAGGATGCCTTTCAGAAGAGCCTTGACGAGAAGCACCTCAAGAAACTTGTGCAACTATCCAGGGGTTTCAGCGGTGCTGAGATAGAGCAATGCCTGATCGATGCCATGTTTGGGGCCTTCTCCGATCGGGAACTCCCTAGACGCCCTGTGGAGTTCAATGACCTGATAGCAGCTATCCAGAGAATGAAACCTCTTTCCCAAAGCATGCGAGACGAGCTAGGCAAAATGAGGGACGCTGCCGAGCCGTGTGCCATACTAGCGTCAACTTATGTGGCTGAGGAGGTAGACGAATTCCCCCTGGAACTGGGCAGGGAGATATCGCGCGGTACGCAGGAAGAGACTGACAGTTAGTTGATTCCACCCCTTGAATATGCTAGCTCCCACTGATTTCAGAGGGGGGCCTGCTGAGAGGGATTCATAACACTCTTTTAACTACCGAATGTTTACAAATTGAAAGCTAAGTGCCACATTATGGGAATGATAAAGGCGCTTGGCTATGACGAAGTGACCGTTATGACAGTAAGAAAATGGGATATGGTTAGGGACATTTCCTCCAGATGCACATACATTGTTTGGCGCGGCTGGAGGAAGATAAGACAGCGCCCCGTGTTATCTATACTCGTTCTGCTGATAATGGTTTATTTTATTGCTGCCATTGTTGTTATGGTGTATGAGAAGGTTGGGTTCGGCGAGGCTGCTCTGAGAATCTTCCCTTCGTTCTTCGGTGAGGTGGGGGAAATGCCGGGTCCTTTGGCTGTCCAGATTAGCATGGTATTCGGAATTTTAGTAAGCGTCATGTTCCTGATTATCATTACAGGAAGAGTCGCCAGCGGGTTTGTTGAATTAATAAGGAGAGGAGGAAGCATGGAAAAGAAAACCAAGTTACGCGATCACACCATAATCTGCGGTTGGAATTTCCAGGGGGAGCGAGTTGTTAAAGAGCTACTGTCAGCTAATGTAAAGAAACGGCGAGGAGTTGTGGTTCTGACGGATAGCGACCAAAGACTAGTGAAGGATGAACGAGTTCAGTTCATAAAGGGTGACCCATCTCAGGATGAAAACCTGAAAGCAGCCGGGGTAGAACACGCCGACAGTGTCATTGTGCTTACTGACTTTGATAAGGAAATGAACGCTGCTGATGCTGAAGCCCTTATGATTGTTCTGGCAGTGGAATCTCTATCGCGAAAGGCTCACACCTGTGTCCAGATCAGGAACTCTGCCAACCGCACGCACCTGGAGCATGCCCATGCTGACGAGATTATTTGCCTCGACCAGACCGGGGGGAACATTGCCGTTGCCTCGGCGCTGAATCACGGCGTTTCGCGCCTATTATGTGAATTACTAACCTTTGACGAAGGCAGTGAGTTCTACCGCTATGACAGTAGTCATGGAAGGCCTCTCTCCGACGCAGTGGTCGGAAAGGAGTTTGCCGAGGCTGTGGGAGAACTGGCTAAGAAGCGCATAATACTATTAGGCATTGAAACCGATTACTCCCCAGAATTGCTGGGCCAACTGAGCGCTGATGTCGTATATAAGTTACCAGAAGAAGATAGAGTAATGGTTGTTAACCCGCAGTCTGACTATATAATTCGCCAGGGCGATGCTCTCTTTGTAATTGCCGAATCAGAACCAACCAAGCTCTGAAACCGAGAGCCTCTTAAAGCGTCTCTTCTCCTCGCCGTGTCGGATGATGTTTTGCGCCAATCGGTAAAACTACCTATACCCCACTGAATAGCGGTATCATCGCTCTGTCTCCACCCAAAGCCTTCCCCGGCCAGGCATGCCCATCCTTCAGAACCCCCGCCTCGGCGGGAATCGTAACCATAGGGCAGGAAGGAATAGAGGTCGAGATAAGGATGTTTGAGTAGGGGAGGGGGGATAGGCTAGCAGCACCCGACCAATAAGCCCTTGTGGGAATGGTGCTCTTCAGCATATAATTACACAAATAGATTAGCGGAGTTCATACTTGGCTCGTTACGCGTTGCTAGTGGTTACATGGCTCTTTATAGGGGTAATTGTCATACACTTGTGGATTGTCCGAGGTGGAGACCCTCCTATTCCACTGCTGGTAATTTTGGCAGCCATCTCACTTATTCCTTTAGCTGCTAGGTTGAAGATAGGGAACTGGCTTGACTTTACTAAGAAGGTGGAGCACCTGAGTGCTGATGTAAGTTCAGCTAAAGATCAGATACACCAGATGAGCACTCAATTGACCAATGTATCCAATTTAGTAAATACTTTCCTTGTTAGCAAGCAAAGCCAACAACAATGGAATATTTCTCTGATCAACGAGGAGGTACTCAAAGCCTTCGCTGATGCTATGCCGCCCAGGCGCGAGGAACTATATCCTCCGCCTGACGTTAAGAAGACCAGTGATCCCAGCCTGATGTCAGTGTATTGGGTTTGGTCTGCTGACGAAACAATCGCGTTAGCCATTCCATCACTCTGGGCGTTCTACGCAACTAATAAAAGTCTACGGGAGCATAGACGTATTAAAGCTGAAGAAGTCATCGGTGGGGAAACGAGGTTGTCAATTATTCAAAAGATACGAGACGACATGAAATGGTTACTGGAAGGCAAGCAAGGCGAACAATTTGAAGAGCATCTACAGTCATTGGAAACCCTATATAAGGTTCGTGAAGATGTATATAAGGGTGATAGTGAGCCTCCATCTGAAGAAGAAGGAGCGGAGTTACTAAAGAAGGGGCATATGGCCGCTATGTTCTTTTTGGGGGCCGTGTCGATAATACCATATGCAATTCTGGAGCATATATCCAACGTTTTTGGTATGGATAATGCTATACGTCGAACTGAGCCTGAACAAGACCATGAAAACACACCATAGGTATGAGGAAAGTACTCTCCATATTTATCGCGCCGTCTCCACCCAAAGCCTTGTGCCATCGGTGGTGAAGGTGATGGTGCCCTGCTCTGATCATATTGCCTATAGCAGTTTCATGAACTCTTCCACTGTTAGACCTGCCTCTCTGATGATGGCTCTAATTGTCCCCTTTGGCAGATCTCTGGGGTGCTGTGGTATAGAAATTGGGCGGCGGAAGCCAGATTTATACATAATCACATGACTGCCTGTGTGCCTTCTTAACTCAAAGCCTGACCTCTCCAAAGCTGCCACAACCTCCTTGGGTTTCAGAACCGGCAGATCTTGTCTCATTAAAGAGAATCCTCAAAGAGCAGCGAGTTCGATAGTTTCAAACTGTTCTGGTATAGGCACACCCTCTTCTCTGGCCACAGCTAACCACCCGTCCATTGCGTCTTTTATCATCTCAATCGCCTTCTCAAAGGTTTCGCCATAGGAGATGCATCCGGGTAGGGAAGGGACGGTTATGGTATAGCCACCTTCTGGTTCAGATTGAAGCTCGAAAACAATCCCTCCACGAATCACCTGAAAAGTCTTCATGTTAACCACCTCTGTTGCCACTTAGTAATATTGATTATTGCAAGTATAGCACTAGAGCACACCGATTATCAATTTACCGCTCTGTCGCCACCTGTTTCGCGCTCCCCTCCCTCCCCGTCGCCACCCATAATCTCTCCCCATCGGTGGTGAAGGTTATGGTGCCCCGCTCCGAGGTGAGGTAGACCCTGTCCTGCCCCAGGCTCTGGGTGAGCCGGGCCATGACCTCATCGCTGGGGAGGCCGAAGCGGTTGTCCGCGCCCACGGAGATCACCGCCACCTGTGGGTTAACGGCGGCAAGAAAGCCTGCGGAGGTTGACGTGCTAGAGCCATGATGGCTAACCTGGAGCACGGTGCTCCTCAGCTCCACCCGCTCACAAACCAGATATAGCTCCCCCTCCTCGAATAGGTCAGCCGCCAGTAAAAAGCTGACCTCCCCCATCGCGAGGAGCAGCACCACCCCATTGTTATCGATGTCCGATTCGGTGCCCTCTAGAAATTCACCAGGCGGGTGTAGCACCTCAAGGGTTGCCCCGCCACCGAGGTCGCTCCTCTGCCCCGCCTGAGCTCGTACGCACGAGATCCCCTTCTCCTCGATCACGCTGAGCCACTCAGAGTATGCATTGGAGGTATAGTCGATGCCTTCTGGATACAGCACCTGCTCGACTTCGTAGCGGCGAAGCACCTCCACCAGCCCGCTGACATGGTCATCGTGGGCGTGGGTGAGAACCACCAGGTCGATCGTCCGCTCCCAAAATGGCAGCGCTTCCCCCAGCTCATAGGCGACCTTTTCCGGGCTGGGCCCGCCATCAATGAGGATATGCTGGCCGGAGGGGGTGGTGATGAGGGTGGCATCGCCCTGCTCCACATCCAGGAAGCTAATGCTGAGCTTGCCGCTTACCGGGGCGACCGCTGCGGCGGTCCAGGTCAGGATGGCAATGATAAGGAGCGGGATGAGGACCCATTTTACGGATTTTGCTGAGAGTTTTCCAGAAAGCGAGGACAAGCCGATGGAAGCTCCTCTAAAGCCACCCTTTGTGCTCGAAGAAAGGCGCTTCCCTCTCGTGCCCAGCCAGATCGTGCCACCGAGTACGCCGTAGTAGAGCCAGACCCAGTAGGCACCCATCCCGCCGACCTCCAGGGAGGACCAGGGCAAGGCGGCAAATCCCTGAACCACCGTAGCCATGTACTTGAGGAAGAGCCAATCGACCCACCCGATGACCTGGGCGACAGGCACGGAGAGGAGCCCGATAAGACCAACCAGTGCCGAGAGCACGATGATGGCGGGCAGTGCGAGCAAGGAGAGGAAGGTGGCGGGGAGGCCGACCAGGGAGACATACCCAAAGTAGTAAGTGATAAGAGGTAGGGTGGCCACGATGGCCCCCAGGCTATACGCGAAGCTATCGACCAGAATAGTTGGCGCTCTGGTCCTCCTCCCCCACTGCTGAAAGTTAGGAGTGAGGAGAATGAGACCGAGCATCGCGGTGAAGCTCAGTTGAAAGCTCATTTGCCACAGGATATGGGGATCGATCGCCACCATTATCGCTGCTGCGAAGGCGAGGGCAGTGATCCCGCTTCCCTGCCGGCCTAAGTGGACGCCGAAGAGAAAGAGGCTGACCATGATGGCTGCGCGCATCACCGATGGCGACATCCCGGCGAGCAGGGCATAGAGCCAGAGGGCGCTAAGGGTCAACAGGAAATAGGTCGGCCTCCGCCTGCCGAAGAGCCATAGCGTAACGCTGAGCAGGATGCCGGCGACAATGGCCATGTGAAGCCCGGAGATGGCGAGGAGGTGGGCCGTCCCTGAGTCCCGGAAGTTCTCATATAATGATGACGGTATGTTGTGGCGCAGACCGAGGAGGATGCCCTGAGCCAGCGAACCTTGAGGCTCGGAAAGCGAGGCTCCCAGCGCCTCCCCCATTCGGTGCCTGAAGGAGTAGATAGCCTGGAAGGGCTGTGGCCCCTGCCCGCTCCCCTCGCGCTCGACATCGGGGTAATACATTGTGGAGTAGATGCCCTGGCGGGCGAGGTAGGCACGGTAGTTGAAACCATCGAGATCCTCAGGCGGCTCCTCCAACTCCCCGGTTACTTCGAGTAAATCACCGTATTCATAAACGGGATACCTCGTGGTGCGCACCAGGAGAGTGCCCGAGACCTCTTCCCCATTTATCCCCCTCGTCGAGAGGATGAGCTTGGTCGATGAATCTCTGGGCTCGGGCTCCTCAACCACTACCCCGGTGATCGCCACAGTCCCTTTGCTAATATAAGACTGGAGCGCATCGCCGGTGGGGACTGCACCGTATCTGAGGGCGCCGCAGAGGAAGAGAGCGATACAGATCCCGCCTAATAGGATGGGCCTATTTTTTCGCCAGAGGAGAGCGATAAGGAGGGCTGCAGCTATGGTGGGTAAAGCGATAGCAAGTGGCAGTGGTAAATGGGAGCCGAAATATATGCCGACGACAAGGGCTAAACTAAGATAAACCAGCGCCATTATTTTCTTTTCGTGCTATTGCCACTATTCCACCGTGATCAAATCCTTCAGCCCATCGTATTTTGCCTCGCCGATGCCAGATACCAGCAACAACTCCTCGATCATCACAAAGGGGCCATTCTCCTGGCGGTATTGGATGATGTTTTGCGCCAGCGCTGGCCCGATTCCGGGCAGGGCATCGAGGAGCCATGCCTCAGCGCGGTTGATGCTGACCAACTGCGGTGCCTCACTCTCCCCGTCATCGAATTTTTCGCATATATGGAGTTTAACCCTGGCAGGGTCGGCATCGCCGGTGCCCCCGCCAGCCATCGAAAGGACATCCTCAATGCCATCGCCCGGTTCAATGGGGTACCACCCGGGACTCACCACTGCGCCGTCCACATAGACCTCCATCTCCGCCGGTAGGGCAGAAGTGGGTGTAGTGAGCGTGATCTCCAGGGGCTTTTTCGACCAGGGCTGCTGTTGAAAAAGAAAAACGCCCCCGATGATGATAGGAACAATGAGCGAAAAAGCGATGAGTACTTTATAACTTGCGAGCCGCTTCATGGCTTCACCCCCTTAAACTAAAAACTAACCCACTGAAGAGCACTCCGCCAACCCCAAGCCTCTCAATGCAGTTGCCGCTGCTGGTCTTTATGGGCAGACATCGCCAGGCTCAATCGCTTGGGAGTTTGCTTTGGACAGAAGGAATTCACAAAGCATTTACAGGGTAATGGCGCCCCGCTCCGCGGTGAGGTAGCCCCTGTCTTCTCCTGGTATCTCGCTGAGCCTGGCTATTATCATGCATTAACCAGAAGACGCCCTTATGTCAACTGAGCTAGTATTATGTCACTATATTACTGGGGCAAGATTGCCAACTTTTACCTCAGGCTAAGTGGGCAATCCAAATATATCCCTTACCCTTTTCACATCCTCTGCTGGCGGCCGCGGCAGACTGGTAAACGGCAGGCCTGTCCCTTTCTTGATATCGACAGCCATCTCAGCGGTCTTCAAGGAGACCATCTGGGCGTCGAGGATAGGTATATTTCTGCCATCCGCTTCGATTTTATGTAAGCCAGCAGCGCTGCAGAATGGGCCTATACCACAGCAGCCGATTACTATTACATCGGCACCCTGAGCCACCAATTCCCTTGCCTTTTCCGCAATACCGTCGGCGGCAAACTGCGGGTCGGCGAAACTCTTGGTCCAGGTATCATCAAAGGCATGTATATCATTGACGATGCCGTTGGGTATCAGCCGGTCTATTAGACCGTGCTCCCTGACCTGGTCTTCATGCTGAGCAATCAGTCCCGGAAGGTTGGCACAGATTATGGCAAACTTGCGGCCCAACTGGCAGGCAAGGAGCATGGTGGATTCGGCGGGTCCGATAAGCGGTATGTCAACCACTGACCTCGCCTCCTTGATCCCGGTGTCGGCGAAACAGCCTACCACCGCGGCGTCAAACCCCTCCTTCTCCACTTCAATGAACGTCTCCACGATGCTCCCCAGGTTCAGGTTAACGAAATAGCGGTTGGTATAGTCGTGGGGATTGAGGAGTCCAACCTTAAGCGCTTTCTGCACCACTTCGGTGTCCGGCCGCAGCACCTTGCTGAAACCCTTTTGTATCACGCTGAACCAGATATCCTCGAAACCGGGCACCGACTGTGCGACAGTAACTAGACAAATTCTCATGTTAGGCCTCCTTTTGTGCCAAATCGGTATACACCCCCGAATAGCGCCCTGTCAAGCCTTTTTCGCACTACTCAATACTCCGCGCCCTTCAAGCTTGTCTTTTTAATCACTACTGGTATATAATTTCTCTATTCTGGTATAAAAGGAGGGTCATATGCCGCCCTATGCTTTTTTCGATGGAAAGTTCATGCCCCTCTCCGAGGCTAGGATCGGGATCATGACCCACGCCTTTAATTACGGCACCGCCTGCTTTGAGGGGATTCGGGGCAACTGGAACGAGGAGCAGGGGCAGATGTACATCTTTCGCCTCGCTGAACACTACCAAAGGCTGCTCGAGAGTTGCCGCGTGCTCCAGATCGAAATCCCCTACACCATGGATGAGCTCTTCGCGCTCACCATAGAGCTGGTCCAGCGGTGCGGCTATCGCGAGGATACCTACATTCGCCCCATGGCCTATAAGAGCTCCGAACAGGTGGGGGTGAGGCTTCACAACCTGGAGGCCAGCTACCTGCTGTTCGCCATACCATTCGGCCCTTACCTAGATATCACCAAGGGGGCAAAATGCTGCGTATGCTCCTGGCGGCGCATCGACAGCAGCATGATCCCCCCGAGTGCCAAGATCAACGGGCTTTATGTGAACAGCGCCCTGGCAAAGACCGAGGCCGTGGAGAAAGGCTTCGATGAGGCTATCCTGCTTACCCATAATGGTCACGTCTCCGAGGGGAGCGGGGAGAATATCTTCCTGATAATCGATGGACAGCTGATCACGCCGCCAAGCTCCGATAACATTCTCATCGGGATCACCCGCGACACGGTGATCACGCTGGCGAAAAATGAGCTGGGTATCGAGACCATCGAGAGGTCTATCGATCCCGGCGAGCTTTACACCGCTGCGGAATGCTTCCTTACCGGCACCGCTGCCCATGTTACACCGGTCATTGAGATAGACCACCGCAAGGTGGGACGCGGCGAAGTGGGCGGTATCACTAAAAAACTTCAGGCTCTATACTTCGATGTGATCCTGGGTAAAAGCAAGAAATACCTCGATTGGTGCACCCCTGCCTATAAACTGGTCAAGGCATGAGCAGTGCGGGATAAAACAGATGATCTGGAGCTCAATCTTATGAGTTATTATTAGGTTATCTCATCGGTGCTATCCCATCAGCCTATTGCAAGCTCAGCGGGATATTGTTTTTAAAAAGCCAGTTGCTGGCTGTCTTCTTGGGGCCTACTTGTGATTCTTCACCACTCGATATGATATAATTCTTATTATCTTGCTGGACGACACATTGTAACGAAATACACCTTCGTATTATTACAATAAATCCCTTAATAAATATTATGAAGATGCTTAACAATGAGAAAGCCCGTTTAGGGGTAAAGAAGAAGGCTAGGAGGCGACGACCTTCAGCAAGGCAGCACGCAATAAGCCCAACTCCATTCATCCCACCTTCCAAGGAGAAGTCTCAGGCTAAGGTATACCTAAGTAAAATAACAGGTTGGATTAAAGCACACAAATTTATCCTGATTCTACTATTGATTATCTTCTTAGGAGGATTCCTAAGAATCTATGACTTGGGAGCCGAGAGTATATGGCTAGATGAAGCCGAGAGTATCATACAAGCAGATCAAAGCCTGAGCACGGTAATCGAAACGGCTATTGATACCCACAATAGCCCCCCGCTGTACTTTGTTATCCTTCATTTTCAGATGCTTCTATTTGGATCGGGTGAAACTGCAGTAAGATTCCCCTCAGCAATCTTTGGTATTTTATCCCTATTCTTCATATATAAGATTGGATGCCAGCTTTTCAACAAGAAAATCGGCCTTATAAGCAGTTTTCTCTTGGCAATTTCTACTTTTCATATCTTTTACTCTCAGGAAGCAAGACCGTATAGTCTATTTCTGTTGATGACACTGCTATCGTTTTATTTCTTTATCCAAATATTGAAAATTAACAACAAGTGGTATTACCTCGGTTATGCCATAGCCAATATTCTTTTATGCTACAGCCATCTCTTTGGATTATTCGTGATAATGTCACAGGTTATCTATTTCGCTTTATTCTGGAAGAAGTACAAGCAACAAAGATTAAAATTCGCTGGTGTACAAATAGCTAGCGTGCTTGCGTTCATCCCCTTAGTGATTCTTGTCATGCCTCGTCTTTCCGAAATCATTGAGGGAGGTGGAGGTAGCATCGGGTGGATACCTGAACCTTCATTTATGAGCATAATTCGTACTTTCACGGATTTCGCCGGTAACGACTATTTAATACTTATGGTTTTCTTTATCTTATGCTTAATAGGTTTGATTTCCATAAGAATGCTGAATGGCAAATGGACTTTCCACTTCGATTCATCTGGAGAGCTGATATTAATATTGTTGTGGCTTTCCTTCCCTATAATCATCCCCTTTATATTGTCTATGATTCTATCCCCTATGTATGTTAATAGATATTTAATCGGCGCATTGCCTGCTTTTCTAATCTTAATTGCAAAAGGAACCGGTTCTTTTCCGAACGTCATAGTTACATATATTATAGTTGCACTTATTGCTTTGTTAGCCCTCATCTCACTAACAGTTTACTACACGGAGCCCATGAAGGAACAGTGGCGGGAGACGGTAGATTTCATTGAATATCGTGCTCAAACGAACGACTCTTTCATATTTTGTGCCTATTATACGCAAAATCCTTTCGATTATTACTATGAAGGGGACTTAGAAAAATATGGTATAGCACCGGGTGAGACGGACACGCAGAAGATTGATGCTACAGTGGACAACGCTATTGCGGAAAAGGAAAGGCTGTGGTTAGTCTTGAGTTATACAGGAGGCGCTATTACGGAGGAGCATCTACTCAATAGATTTGGAAGCGAGTCAGTAATAGCGGAAAATGAATTTACTGGGGTCAAGGTTTATTTGTTCGATTTGCACGTCGAGTCCCCGTAGCCCCAGAGGTAATTAATTATTCTCTATACAGTTATTAATTCTAATGTTACCATTACTATCCCTAATTATCGTATCAATAAGGCCTGTATCTTGCTCCTAACTGACTTTGAGGTCTTGACAGTCAGCGGGCAATGCTTTTAGCATAGCCAAAGTAGTTGATATGGGGAATTCCCAATGAAATCACAGAATTCACCGAATCCTGAGCTTTCCTTGATAGTGCCAACATATTGCGAGCGGCAGAACATCACTGCATTGATCGAGAGGGTGCACCAATCTTTGTCGCACTGCAGCTATGAGCTTATCGTGGTTGATGATAGCAGTCCTGATGGGACCTCAGAGCTTGCTGAAAGCCTTTCTCAAAAGTACCCGGTTAGAGTGATTACCAGGAGAAATGAGAGGGGCTTGGCTTCAGCAGTAGTCGATGGATTCAAGCAGGCCAAAGGAGAGATTTTGGGAGTCATAGATGCCGATTTACAGCATCCGCCAGAGATATTGC